>SAMEA3387495__coassemble_1159_pt1 | contig 52993 bp, 53 predicted proteins | sample SAMEA3387495__metabat2_low_PE_015 | metagenome-assembled genome bin SAMEA3387495 (sample SAMEA3387495) | Felis catus | biome: Faeces | place: United Kingdom | collected 2012
GTAACGGGATTATCGTATGCATTCGTTTTTGTCATATTCGGCGTAATTATGGCATGCGTTGTCCTTCCTCGTGTCGATTCGCTCATTAAGGCGGTTTTAGCGCTTCCGATGATTGCGATAATCCTTTGTTCATCGGTGACCATCGTTAGAGCACGTGCACTTAACAATATGCTATCTGCCGTTTCAATCGCGGTATCGTTGTTGTTGCCGATTATTGCCAGCGCACTTCTTCATTCTTCACTTGCGGGATTCGGTCTGTGTACATTCCTGGTGCTCAAGTTGCTTGCTGCGTCGGGGATCGACATTGGTCTGCCAAGGAACTTTAAGCGCTTTGCAATGGTGCGTTTTGCATCGTTTGCATTCGTTATTGGACTGGTACTTGGATGCTTTATCGTGAGTATCTTAGATGCAGGCTCGATTAAAACTGCTTTACCAAGAGACGGGGTGCTCTTGTTGGGCGCGCTCTTCGGAATCGTCGTTTTGCTCTCTTCGTTTTCCATCATCGGTGTTTATACGATTTACTCATCAGTTTTGGATGCGCTTTCGTGCGCGCGCTGCGCCGATGCCGCCCTGAGTCCCGATGCGCTCCAACGTGTTCGGGCATATTTCACGTTTCATGGTTTTTCTAATTTCGAGATCGAGGTGGCGATTCGCACGGCATCGGGGTCCACGGTCGCTAATATCGCTCGAGACCTTCATTACTCTGCTGGTTCGGTCAAAGCTGCTCGTTTAAAAACTTACCGGTTGCTTTCTGTTCATGATGCATGTTCTCTCAATGTCGCATTTCAAGAGGTAATTGGCTTGTAAACGCCCTCACTTCAAGGTATGGCCGTCCAGTTTACAGACGAATCCGCTCCCCGTTGATATGATGCGGGCGTGTCGACACTCCTTTAAAACCTTTTTCGTAAGAGAGGATGTACGTCATGTATCGTGGAATATTCGGTGGTTTTGCAGCTTTATGCTTGGCAGCCTCATTGTCTCCGGTCACCGCATTTGGTTCTGAAGCTTACCTTGCTGAATCCGTTCAGCGTGTACTCCCCTCGAGCTCTTTGTCTAACGAGGTTGTGCCGTTTAATAATACTGATAAGTATTTTGAGTTTAATATGACTTATCACAATGCCACTTCGGCAACTGGATATCGACTCAAGGAAGACGACACATCTCTGTATATTGATATTGATGTCTGCCGTGGGCGTCCGCAGATGTTTGTCGATGGCGCGGTAAACGATGCCGGTTCTAAGAAGCGAGACTGTACGGCTACTCGCTATCGCGCTTCCGTTACAGGCCCGCATCGTATGAGGAACAACGTGAATGAATGGGGTTTTTCCCACGCTCGCCTGACGTCTTGGAATGACATTTCTGATCAGGCTTATGTTGAGGGTTATTGGAGCCCTGACAGTTACCGCTATGCCAACTATCCGGAATTGCCTGGCTATTAAGCCCTGTTATTTCTGCTGGGGTTCCTAGCTGGACCCCAGCGGTAAATGAGGTGGTGCACGATAATGAATCGTAAAGAGAAGCGTTTAATCATTGCATTGATCAGCGTAGTTCTTTTAGGTGGTGCCTGCTATGCCGGTGTCAAGCTATATCAGGATTATAAAATTCAGAAGGCCGAGGAGATTCTGAAGGTTGAGCAAAAGCAAGTCGATCAGACATTTTGCATTGGCGATACCATCGTGTTGGATTCTGAAGAAGACGAGAAGCCCCTGCCATCCGGAGGATCTTATGATGCGAGTTTAGACTGGGAAGGCCGAATGGACCTGGCGGTCGATCGGGCGAGACTTTATCCAGACCTCGATTCCGTTCTTGCCGACCTAAATAGGGAGGAAATTTGGACTATCGATTTTGAGCGCACCGCAAGACGCCGCATGGATCAATTTGATGAGCATTATGCATACGTTATGCTTGATATCACGGTCGATAATAAGTCTGCTACGTCGCACTATCTTTCCCAGACCGGTTATCCCTGGTTTAACATTTCGTTATTGTCGCTCAACTGCAAAGGCCATGATGTCGAGATCGTTTGCTTCGATGGCATGCCGTTAGAAGGCGACATTTCTCGGGACATGTATTGCTTCAACCTAGAAAAGGGTTCTTCTGCAACCTATCAAGTTGTGTATGGTGTTTCGCAAAATACTAAACCAAAAGACCTCTTTGCATACATTGGCGCCGGATATATCCCCAACAAGTATCACATCGACCTTTCGGGTATCGAGGTTATCGGAGGTGAATAGTTCATGGGTTACAGGGCCGCGTTGCGGCACGAGGCGTATTCGTGTTTTAACGGAAGATGGTTTCGCGTTTCTCTCTTCGTTGCCGTCGGGCTTGCCATAGCGGCTGGCATCGAAGGGGTAGTCCGCGCGTTTCATTGGTACAACCTTGACCCCTTCTACCTTTCGGGTCACTCCGCTTACTCTGCTTGGATGGTTGCGAACTGCCCGATTGCAACTCTTCCAACCGTATTCTTCTACTTGCTACCCTTTATCGTCCTTATCCCCTTTGCCTGGTCATTTCGCGGAGAACGTATGAGTGGGTATGATATACAGGTGATCTCGCGAATAAGCAGGCGCGACCGCATACTTGCCAAGGGGACTATTGTTTTTGTCTCCGCGGCCTTGATTACCGCCTTGGCTCATGTGGTCAATTTCGTTGTGGCTTCTTTGTTTCTGCCTCTGCGCACTCCGGTTTTTGAAGAGGTCTTTACGTTGGGTATCTTTACGGAGTGCCTTTTCAGCGGCCTGTTTTATTCGCGCCCCCTTCTGTACGTGCTTGCGTTTACCGCTATGAATTCAATCCTGATGGGTGCTTGGGCGACGCTGGTGCTGGGAGTCTCGGCGATATCCAGCAATCGCGTGAGCCTACTGGTCTTTCCCTATCTTGCGCTTGTGGTGTGGCGCTATTTTAACTCGTGGGTCTGGTCGGTAACCATGCTGCATCTGCCTAGTTTCAATATCATCGATGATATGCAGGGAACTTATTGGACCGTGCGCAGCGACCCCTTGGTCATACTTATTGAGTTCGCCTTAATGCTCATTGCGGCATACCTGCTTTGCAGGCACCTGGCAAGAGCGGACGTGATTTAGATGAGTGCGAAAACCGTCTCTTCTTTATGGCGGTGTTTGCGCTATGACATGGTTGCTGGTAGACGCTTCATGGCGGTGACATGCCTCGGCACTTCGATCATAACCGTGTCGCTGTTTATCTATCTTTACGCACTCGCTCCGTCTTATGGAATCGACACGAGCAGCTTTTCTTTCGGTGATGCCCTCGCCATCATCCTTGCGGGATCTCCGCACATCGAAATACGGCCCGGCGTCATTCCGAGTCTCCCTTTGGGTTGGCTTGTTCTGATCGGTGCCGTTCTATCCGCGAGCGTGTCGTATCCAGCTTCAGATCTTAGACGCGGCGGCGGAGCTTCGATTCTACTTGGCGGCTCGCGCAAGACCTGGATGGCTTCAAAAATGGCTTGGTCCGCAATGACCGTGTTTCTTGCTTGTGCCGTGATGGGCGTCGTCGCCCTCGCCATATCTATCGCCTTGGGCTTTTCTCTCGACTTGTCGCTACATGAAGAAGCGTTCAGGCTGACGGGTGTTTGGATGGACTATCTCACATTTGTACCCGAGTCGATACTGCTCTTCGCGGCACAGGCAATTCTGGTAACGCTGGCCTTTGTCGAGGTACAGCTCGTGGTCGGCTTGTTCGTCCATCCGCTCTTCGCATTTGGATTGATTACCGCTTATGCGGTTGCGGGCTGTTATATCGAGGTTCCCGCATTCATAGGAAACGGATTGATGTTTGCAAGATGGGGTCTTTGCATCGCTAACGGGGTTCCCCCTGAGCCGATCATCGTGCTTGCTTTCGCCGCGCTTGCACTTGCATGTCTTTCGGCATTTTTACTGATTTGCAGGATTGACCTGCTGGAGCGAAGGGTGTGACAAATGACTGTTCATGTGCGAAACGTCACTAAAACAATTAAAGGCGTAAAGGTATTAGATGATATTTCTATCGATATTCCCTCTGGGTCAGTCACGGGGCTTCGCGGTATCAATGGCTCGGGAAAGACCATGCTGATGCGTGCGGTCTGCGGTCTTATTGGGTTGGATGATGGAAGCATAGAGGTTGATGGCAAGAGAGTGGGCGTGGACGTCGATAGCCCTCCGAGCGTAGGGCTTCTTATAGAGAACCCTGGGTTTATAGACGGCTTTTCCGGCTTTGACAATCTGTGGCTTCTCGCTCAGCTGACCGGGCGAATAGGCAGCAGAGAGGTTGAATCTGCTTTGGAGCTCGTTGGTTTGAAAAGTGCAAGAGACAAGGCTTATCGCACGTACTCGCTTGGCATGAAGCAGCGGCTGGGGATAGCTGCAGCGATTATGGAGAGTCCCGACCTTGTGGTTCTTGATGAGCCCACCAACGCGCTCGACGAGAGCGGTGTCGCCCTCATCCAAGATATCGTGCATGCACAGGCGGACCGCGGGGCCGCCGTACTGGTGGCCTCGCATGATGCGGCGGTGCTGTCGTCTCTTGCAGATAGGATCTATGAGCTGTATGAGGGAAGAATCAAAGGGGAGGTGTGTTGTGAATCGACGTAGATCGGCGCTCTGGGCGTTCGCAATCGTCCTCGTCATCACGATGTATGCGGTGCGTCTCTATGTGGTCAACTCCACAGCCGAGTGGGTGCCAAAGGAAACGTATGGGATGGGGGAGTGGCTAAAGCCGCGCGATGGTTATCTCGTTGATGATGTAATCGAGGATCTTGATGGGTTCAGCCTAAAGGTTGATGACGCTAAGATCATGACGCCCAACGAATACCTTTCCGAGTATGGTCACGAGGGCGACACGTGGGATGCTGACGGTGACGTGCCGAGTGTCCTCGCCGTCACCATGACGATCAAAAACGAGTACAACGAGGAGGGCGGATTCGAAGCCTGGCTCTGGTCCGCTGTGCCCGCATCGCAAAACTGCGAGTACCGCTTCGATGACGCCTTGTATAGTACCGCCGACGATACGGGCAGCGTCTTTCGTGTTGGCATTGGTAAACAGGCGACGCGTACCTTTCCCTTTAGGCTCCAGGCGCCCGGACCGTATTTTACGGATTCTGCAAGTTGGATCTACCTCGAGGTTGCCGATCGAACGTTTCGCATCAACATGACGTATCGCCCAGTCACGAGGCAGTTTGTGTTTACCGTCCCCGAGTGAGCGCCCGGGTGAGCGTGGGTATAATGGGCGCGAAAACCCATTCGGTGGCGGCTGCATTCGCGGTGCGCCACCGTACCCATATAACGCGCCCATGCAGAAAGGGGGGCTCTCTTGAACAGGGAACCCGATCTTCGCTTCGCCATCCTTATCGATGCGGACAATGTAAGCGAGAAATACGTCCAGATCGTTTTGGACGAGGTCGCCAACGCCGGCGTCGCCACCTACAAGCGCATCTACGGCGATTGGACCAGCCCCAGGCTCTCTAGCTGGAAGAAGTGCCTGTTGGATAACTCCATCATCCCCATGCAGCAGTACAGCTACACCTTTGGTAAGAACGCCACGGACTCCGCGATGATTATCGACGCGATGGACATCCTGTATTCGGGCACGGTCGACGGATTCGCGATTGTGAGCTCTGACTCCGATTTCACGCGCTTGGTCGCCCGCCTGCGCGAAAGCGGCATGTACGTCATAGGTATGGGCGAGCAAAAGACGCCTCGCCCCTTCATCTCCGCATGCAACCAGTTCAAATACCTCGACCTGCTTTTGGCTGCTCGCGCCAGCGAAGAAGAGGCTGATGAGGACGAGGAGCTGGAAGCGCCGGTAAAGAAGCGCCGCTCGCGCTCGCGCGGTCGCAAGCAATCCCATGCTTCCGAGCGCTCTCAAGACGTCGATGTCGAGCTCGCAAACGATGGGAATGATAGCGAGGCCCTAGCCGAGGTTGACACCGATATCGAAGATGCGGCGGATGCGGGTACCTCCCAGCGCCGGGCGCGCCGCCGTCCCGGCGACAGGGGAGTGCTCGCAGTGCCGGCGGGAGATATGCCCGGGGATGCCGACGCGCTTTCCGAGGTGTCCGCAGAGTTCTCCGGAGAGGCGGAGGCGGATGCCGTCGAGGTGGAGTTTGGGCAGATGAGCAAGGCGGATCGCCGTCGACACATGCGTATGATCCGCGAGTCCATCAACGCCATCATCGACAAGTTCTCAGATGATGACGGCTGGGTGAGCCTGGGCCAGTTGGGAGACCAGCTCGCTCGTCGTCTTCCAGACTTTGACGTGCGCAATTACGGCTTTAAGAAGCTTCGTCCGTTTTTGAAATCGCTGGGCGTCTACGAGTTCGACGAGCCTTCCGATGACTCCGGGCATCGCCAGATCTATCTGCGCGTCAAGGCTGAGTAATTCTATGTTTCGATGATGCTATCGCCTCACTGGCGCTTGCGGGCATATCGATTGCGATGTAAATGGAAAAACCCGCCGCCATCCCCTAATGCAGGGTGGCGGCGGGTTTATTTGAATCTAGGGTGCGGCCGGCTTGATCTCGAGCTATGCGAGGGAGCGTCCGTATGCGTCGGCAGCCTTGATGGCCTCGACAAACTTCTCGTCCTCAAAGGGCTGCGGGTTGCCCTGTTTCCACTCATTGGTGTTGTGGGCGAGCTCGACAATGCGGGGCAGGTGCTCCTCGGAAAGGTCGAGTTCCGCCAAGGTGGTGGGCAGGCCGAGCTTCTTGTTCAGCGCGGCGTAGCGGGCCAATCCCTCCTGGTCGCCAATGTAGGAGAGCAACACCAGGACGCCAAAGCTCACGACCTCACCGTGAAGATGCGTCTTGCCGCCGCGCGGCACGCCGGTGGTCGCGTTGTAGAAGGCGTGGGCCAGCGAGGAGTTGTAGTAGAAATCCGGCTGGTTGGTAAGGTTGGAAACGTAGCCGGTGTTGACTACGATATCGAGCGCAATCTGCTTGACGGCTTCGCTGGCGGTGTTGTTGCGAACGTCTGCGAGACCCTGCTCGCCGTAGGTGAACAACGGCGCCGAGCAGGTGTGCGCGAGGGCTAGGCCTAGCGCGCCGGTGTGAGTAAGGTTGCCTGCGCTGGTTGCGTATTCTACCTCTGGCTGCTTGGAGAGCGCGTCTCCAATGCCCGCCCAGAAATACTCCTGGGGAGCGTTTGCGATGATGGCGGGATTTATGAAGATGTGCGCCGGTGCGTCCGGGTAGGAGTAGCACTTCAGCGAGTGGTCATCGTGGTACACAACGGCGATGGCCGTGGCGCTCGAGCAGTTAGAGCAGATGGTGGGTACGGAGAAAACCGTCTTCTTTGTGGCGATCGACGCGGTCTTCACGGTGTCGATGGCCTTGCCGCCGCCGATGGCGAAGGCGACGTCCGCCTGCTGGAAAGAGGGGTTGGCCTCCAGCGCCGCGATGGTGCTCTCGGTTGAATCGGTGCCGTAGACAATGGTATCCAGAACCTCGATATCGGTGCCGTCCATGACCTTCAGGATCATCGGCGCCGCTGCCGACAGGGCGCGCTTGCCGCCCACCAGGACCACCGATTTGGCACGATAGCTCGCGAGGGCGGCCGGGATCGCGTCAAAGCAATCTTCCCCCACCGTGTAATCACTCATTTGGATATTTCTCATGGCACTCCAATCCGCGCACGTATACTGGGGGCTATGGTAGTCATTGTGCTTGGTTTATATTGCGAAACGCATTTTGATTTCTGTACTGTAAATTGTGCTCTATGCGTTCTCACTTATTTGGTGCGCGTGCGTCTCATGACGTAGGTGTAGGAATAAAGGCGCTCGTTGGGTATGTTTTAGGGTCGGCTCAAGTTGTTGGGTGTGATGGTGGCATGAAGAAAGTTGTTGTAAGCGCTTGTCTGTTGGGCGAGTGCTGCAAGTACAGCGGGGGAAACAACAAAAGCGAGAGGCTGCTAGAGCTGCTTGCCGCGCGCGATGACATCGAAGTTGTGGGCGTGTGCCCAGAGGTGGCGGGAGGACTTCCAACGCCTCGTCCGCCCGCGGAGATCGTCAACGGCGAGGTGGTCAATAAGGACGGCGTAAGCGTGGATGCTGAGTACCGAGCGGGTGTCGCCGCGATTATGGATCGCTTGCGTCAATGCATCGACGACGGCGAGGTGGAGGCTGCCATCTTGCAGTCGCGCAGCCCCAGTTGCGGGGTGCATCAGGTCTACGACGGTACGTTTTCCGGCACGCTTATCACGGGCAAGGGGCTGTTCGCACGGGCGTTGGACGATGCGGGGGTTCGCCTTGTCGACGTGGCCGATCTATAGCGCCGCTTCGTTATCGTCCATCTTTTTACTATTGCCCGTGTTTCGCGTTGATGAAAATGGGGGAGAGCGCGTGGTCGCCGGATACTTTCGTATGACGTTCGCCCGCTCCGTGCTATGATGTCGAACTACAGGCGTTGAAGGGGACGAGTACCTTGGACCACGCGTGCTACAGAGAGTTCGGTATGCTGAGAGCCGGACGCGCGCGCCCAGGAGAATATCACCCCGGAGCCGCGGCCCCAACGGAATGCTTTGCACTTCTTAGTAGACGTCGCCGGGATGGCCGCCGTTATAGGCCAGCCGAGTATTGAGGGGAGTGCGAGAGCGCGACCTCTAAGCTGGGTGGTACAGCGAAACGCTACCGTTTTGTGCGGTTTTATGGAAGGCGCTTCGTCCCAGCTTGCAGGGGCGGGCGCCTTTTTGCGTCCGTGAGATGAAAGGGGTACTTGTGGCGAACGAGTACAAGAAGACCATGAACTTGCCCAAGACGGCGTTTCCCATGCGCGCCGGTCTGGCCAAGTCCGAGCCTGTCCGCCTGAAGGGCTGGCAGGACAACCATGTCTACGAGCAGCTCATGAAGAAAAACGAGGGGCATGACAAGTTTGTCCTGCATGACGGCCCTCCGTACGCTAACGGCCCCATCCACCTGGGCCACGCTATGAACAAGATCTCCAAGGACATCATCAACCGCTACCGCTCCATGCAGGGGTACCAGACCCCCTACGTTCCCGGCTGGGACTGCCATGGCCAGCCCATCGAGCACAAGGTCGAGGAGATGCTGGGAACCGATAAGTTCAACCAGACCCCGGTCGACAAGATCCGCGAGCTTTGCAACAAGTTCGCCGTCGAGAACATCGACCTGCAGCGCGAGGGCTTCAAGCGCTTGGGCGTGCTGGGCGATTGGGATAACCCCTACCTCACCCTCTACCATCAGCACGACGCCGCGGACATCGAGGTCTTCAAGGAGATGTTCGATGCCGGTATGATCTATCGCGGCCACAAACCCGTTCACTGGTGCAAGCATTGCCACACCGCATTGGCCGAAGCCGAGATCGAGTACGGCGATGAGACCAGCCCCTCCATCTACGTTCGCTTCGAGCTGACCTCCAAGCCCGCCGGCCTTGAGAGCTTCGACGGCCCCGTGGACTTCGTCATCTGGACCACCACCCCGTGGACCATCCCGTCCGACCAGGCGGTCTCGCTCAAGCCCGAGGCCATCTACGTCGCCGTGGAGCACGAGGGACGCGCCGAGATCATGATGAAGTCCTTGGCCGAGCAGGTCTGCGAGATCGCCGGCTGGGAGTACACCCCGGTCATGGTCGACGGCAAGCCCTATGAGGTTCCCGCCGAGACTTTCGATCACCTGCATTACAAGCAACCCGTCTTCGAAGGCGTCGAAGGCGTCGCTCTTCTTGCTGACTACGTCGGCACCGAGGACGGTACCGGAATCGTCCACAACTCGCCCGGTCACGGTGTGGACGACTACTACGTGTGCCTCAAGGAGGGCATGGACATCTGCATGCCCGTCGACGACGACGGTCGTTTCTACGTGGGCGAGGACTTCGGTACCGGTGGCCCGTTCAGCGGCATGGACACCGACGAGGCCAACCCGCACATCATCGAGTTCTTGCGCGAACGCGGTGCCCTGGTGGCTGAAAAGAAGATCACCCACAGCTACCCGCACTGCTGGCGCTGCAAGAACCCCGTGCTCTTCCGCGCTACCGACCAGTGGTTCGTCTCCATGGACAAGACCGGCCTGCGCGAGACCGCTTTGGACCAGGTGAAGAACCATGTCGCCTGGTATCCCGAGCACGCTTCCAACCGCATCGGCGCCATGGTTGAGCAGCGTCCCGACTGGTGCATCTCCCGCCAGCGCAACTGGGGCGTCCCCATCCCCAGCTATACCTGTGCGGACTGCGGCGAGAAGATTATGAATGACGACACGCTCGACGCGGTCATCAAGCTCTTCCATGAGAAGGGCTCCGACGCCTGGTTCACGGATGCGCCCGAGAGCTATCTTGGCGATGCTTGCGTCTGCCCCAAGTGCGGCGGCCATCATCTCAAGGCCGATCGCGACATCTTGGACGTGTGGTGGGATTCCGGCGTCTCCTGGAAGGCCGTCTGCGAGTTCCGTCCCGAGCTCAAGTACCCGGCTGACGTCTACCTGGAGGGCTCCGACCAGCATCGCGGCTGGTTCCAGAGCTCGCTTCTGACCAGTGTGGGCGCAAACGGCGTCGCCCCGTACAAGGCCGTTATCTCCCAGGGCTTCACCCTGGACGGCCAGGGCCGCAAGATGTCCAAGTCTCTGGGCAACGTCATCGACCCCAACAAGATCTGCGACGAGATGGGCGCCGACATCGTGCGCCTGTGGGTCTCCAGCGTGGATACGTCCACGGACGTCGCCTGCGATCACGAGATCCTCGCCCGTACCTCCGACGCGTACCGTCGTTTCCGTAACACCCTGCGTTTCCTGCTCTCCGTTCTTGAGGACGATTTCGAGCCCGAGCGCGACGCGGTCGCCATCGCCGACCTTATGCCGCTCGACAAGCTCATGCTCGCCCGCTTGACCCAGGTGCAGGCAGAAGTCGATGCCGCTTACGAGCGCTATGAGTTCAACCGCGTATACCGCGTGCTCTATGACTTTGTGGTGACCGAGCTCTCCAACGTCTACCTGGATGCTCTAAAGGATCGTCTGTATTGCGACGGTGTCGACTCCGTGTCCCGCCGCAGCGCCCAGACCGTTCTGGCGGAGCTCCTCTCCATGCTCATGCGCGACTTGCAGCCCATCTTGTCCTACACCGTGGACGAGGCCATGGCGTTCGCTCCCAAGAGCCTGGTGGACAATCAGACCTACGCTGCCATGCTCGACTGGTATCGCTCCCCGCTGTCTATGGACGAGGCTGCTCGCCTGCTGCCCGTTCTCGAGGCGGCTATCGAGCTTCGCGGTGTGGTCACCAAGGCGCTTGAGGATGCCCGTGCCGACGGCTCGTTTACCAAGAGCCAGGAGGTTCGCGTGAAGGCTACCGTTCCCGCCGAGGCTTACGCGCTCCTCACCGGCGAGCATGCCTGCGATCTCGCGGAGTTCTACATTGTTTCCGAGGTCGATCTGGAGCAGGGCGAGGACTTCTCCGCCACCGTCGAGGCGGCGCACGGTGAGAAGTGCGATCGCTGCTGGAACTTCCGCGAGTCCACCGGCGCCCACGGAGAGCATGAGCATATTTGCGATCGCTGCGCTGCCGCCCTGGGTTTGTAATCTCATAGTCGATACGGTGAATCGCTAGGGTTATTCTCCAAGATTCGTACGTGATTTACGCGGCGTCCCCATGCTCCTCTTCTGGGGTTTCGGGGGCGCCGCTTTTGCGCCGTTTTATTCGGGTACCCTATAGTCCAGTTCGCGGTTAGAAGGAAAGAGGCAGATGGAATCCACCCGTTCTAACAATAGAGGCTTTTCTAGCGAAGGCGCGCTTGTTCCCTCCGTGGTATGGCGCCTGCTTGTCTCCGGGGTCATGGCATTGGCGTTCCTGGTGGTTGATCAGGTTTCCAAGATGATTGTTCGCCGTGCCGTCATGACGGGCTTTTTCAGCGTGGAGGTCATTCCCGGTGTGCTCGGCCTGGAGTTTGTCGCCAACCGAGGCGCCGCTTTTGGCCTGGGCGAGGGCATGGGCTGGGTGTTCGTTCTGCTCGCCGTGGGCGTTACGGCTTTTGTTCTCGTTTACCTTCTTCGCGCGCCTAAGATCTCACGGCTCGAGGTGCTGGGTATGGGCATGGTTGTGGGCGGAGCCATCGGCAACGCAATCGACCGCTTGGTCTTTGGCTTCGTGACGGATTTCTTTGCGACCCGCTTTATCGATTTTCCCGTTTTCAACGTGGCGGATATCGGTATCACGTGCGGCGTGGCGATCGCGTTCATCGGCTTTATGTTTTTCTCGCCCGCCGCGCGCGAGCACAACGATAGCAACCTGCAGGCTGGTGTTGAAGACGGGAGTGATCGCTAATGGCAATGGATGCCCACTACCTTGTTGATGCTTCCGATGCGGGCTGCCGTCTGGATGCCTATCTTGGGTCACAAGACGGTATGCCCTCGCGTAGCGCGTGCGCGCGCTTGATTGAAGGCGGGTCGGTGGCGCTTAACGGCGAAACGGTCCTGTCTAAAAAAGAATCTGTTCAGGCGGGTGACAGAATTTCCGTCGAGCTTCCGGATGAGCCGGAACCTGGAGTTGTTGCAGGCGAACCTATTCCTTTGGATATCCGCTATGAGGACGATCATCTCATCGTCCTTTCAAAACAGCGCGGCCTAGTGTGCCATCCTGCTCACGGGCATGACTCGGGCACGCTCGCAAACGCTTTGGTCTACCACTGCGGCATCGAGCATTTGGGCACCTTGCAGGGCGAGGACCGCCCCGGCATAGTGCATAGGCTCGACCGCGATACGTCCGGTCTCATGCTTGCCGCCAAGGACGATGATACCCAGCGAGCCCTGCAGGACCTTATTCGCCTGCGTACGCTCGACCGCCGCTATATCGCTTTGTGCCATGGCTACATCGCTCATGATGCGGGCACCATCAATACCGGCATCGCACGTTCAACGCGTGACCGCGTCAAGATGGCCGTGACGGACGACCCCTTTGCACGTCAGGCCATCACCACGTTCAAGGTGCTCGAGCGCTTTGAGGCCACGCGCGGCAACGATGGCTACACCCTTGTCGAATGCCATCTCTATACGGGTCGTACGCACCAGATTCGCGTGCATATGCGTCATATCGCGCATCCGCTTGTGGGTGACCCACTCTACGGAAAGGGCAGCGACCGCGCCAATTACGGCCTGCAGCGCCAGTTCCTCCATTCCTGGCGCGTCAAGTTCGCCCATCCGGTTACGGGGGAAGAGATCGAGTGCTTCGATGAGCTTCCTTGGGATCTGGCGGCGGTCTTGGACGAGCTCGCGCCCACCAGCCTTGGGCGGACCGAGGCGGGTGAGCGCATAGTTCCCATGCTTGGTTTGCTTGAAGATTAACAATTTGCATCCTTTGCATGTTGGCCTGCTCTGCGAGCGCGACTCACGCGGCCTTGCAGTACACTAAAATGAATGTATCGATTCACCTAGATGATCGGGAGAGACCTTTGGCGCCCATCGTTGTTTTCAATTTTGTGATCGGTGTCCTGTTCACCGTCTGCTTCCTCTACCAGGTCATCTATATGCTCGTCGGGCTGTTTCACGGCGAGGTCAAGGTGCCCAAGGCTGCAAAGCAGCACCGTTATGCGTTCTTTATCGCGGCCCACAATGAAGAGCCCGTGATCGCCAACCTAGTTCAATCGATTAAGGACCAGGATTACCCTGAAGAGCTGATTGATATCTTTGTGGTCGCTGACGCCTGCACGGACAACACCGCTCAGGCCGCGCGAGACGCCGGCGCCATTGTCTATGAGCGCAACGACCTTGCTCGAAAGGGAAAGAGCTGGGTTATGGATTATGGTTTTGACCGTATCTTGCGTGAGTACCCCGGCAAGCATGAAGCGTTCTTCATCTTTGATGCGGATAACTTGTTGTCGCGCGATTACGTATCGATTATGAACGATGCGTTCGACCAGGGTTATCTCGCGCTTACCAGCTACCGCAATTCCAAGAACTTTGGCAGCTCGTGGATTTCGTCCGCTTACGCGACCTGGTTTTTGCGCGAGGCCCGCTATCTCAACAACGCTCGTATGATCCTGGGTACCTCCTGCGCGGTATCAGGTTCCGGGTACCTTGTTTCTTCCAAGATTATCGAGGGAATGCACGGCTGGGACTTCCATACGCTTACCGAGGATATCCAGTTCTCTACGTTTTGCGCCGTGCACGGCGTTCGCATCGGCTATGCTCCCGCTGAATTCTATGATGAGCAGCCGTTGACGCTTTCCGCTTCTTGGAAACAGCGCATGCGTTGGACTAAAGGCTTTTATCAGGTGTTCTTTACGTATGGCAGGCATCTGGTCAAAGCTATTACCAAGTTTCGTCGCTTCGCTGCCTATGACCTGCTTATGACCATCGCTCCCGGCATGCTCTTGACGCTGATCTCCCTGCTTGCAAACGGCACCTTTATCATCGTCGGCATGATGTCGCATGGGTTCTTGGCGACAGATGCCGAGATTGAAATGTGCATAGGTTCGCTTTTGCTTACGCTTGGCTTTATGTACATCACGTTTTTCGCCATGGGTCTGCTCACAACCATCACCGAGTTCAAGCATATCCATTGCCCTGCGAAATGGAGGATCGTGACTAACTTGTTCACGTTTCCGCTCTTTATGTTTACGTATATCCCGTTGACGGTTGCGGCCCTGTTCCTCAAGGTCGACTGGGTTCCCACGCCGCATGATGTCTCCGTTACACTCGATGAAGTCATCCAGGGCGCACGCTAGCGCGGAATAGATTGGGATTTTAGAGCGCAAACCGCACCGTGACGTTCTTTTGATCACGGTGCGGGCGCTGAATCATTCTTCTATTCTCACCTAGAGGGCTTCGTCTGCGTCGGAACTGATTGCGCCATGTGAGGCGTTTGCCGTGCGCGGAGCTTCTTGGTCACGCTTTTCCCTTATAAGTTTTTAGCGGTATCGCTCATGAAGCCATAGCCATCGTCGAAGTCATCCTCGTCCCATTGGGGACCCCATGCGTCATGGTCATCCTCTTCGTAGAGATATCTGGGCACGTCGGTCGAGAAATAATAGGTGGAGAACGCGGTATAGATAAGCAGCGTGATCGCGAGCGCCAGCAAGGAGATAAGGCCCAGCACGGAAGCGGTGAGAATATATGCGAAGCGCGAGGAATTGGTTTGGGGTAGGGTGGAAGCGCTCGCGCTTTCCACGGTGCGCTGCGCGGTGATGGTTTGATACGGTTGCTCGGTCGCGTTCACGGCGCTTTGCCCCTTTCGGGATACTTAGTGTGAATGGGTACGCGACCATTATAGGCGCTCTTTATTTGGGTAACGATACATTTACGTTCTGCATGCCTATGGCGAGAGGGGGAGCCATGGAAGGAGTGCGCGGTATCGCTGTCCTTGCGCTGGTAGGAGTGTTTGCGGCATCCATGATCGCCGCTGTGGCTATCGATGCGCGCTCGCGCAGGTTCCCCAATATCCTCGCCGCCTTCATGACGCTTGTCGCCGTTGGCCTTTCGTGGTCGCTTTTTCCCGCGCCCGCTTTCTTTGCCCGCGTCTGTTGCAGCATCGCTTTTCTTTGCGTGCTCGTTGGGTTCGAACTCGTTTGGCGACGGGTGTCTGGATGTTTGGGTTTGGGAATGGGAGACGTCAAGGCGTTGGCGATATTGGCTTTGATTTCGCCCGCGGCGACGTTTGCAGCGTTTTGCATCTCCATGTTGCTGCTTTCGATTATCTGCCTGGTGCGAAGGCTTGAATCTTTGCCTTTGCTACCCCTGCTCTTGCCCGCGTTTGCATTTCTCGTAGCGATTTGTCCCTCCGTTTGGTCGCGTTTGAATGGCGGCATGGGGTTTTAGGCCCCCGTTGTCCGCGCGTTGTGCGATTATGGGCAAAAGAGCTTACGAGAGGACTTAAGATCATGACTCTGGTAGACAACGCCCTGCGTGCCGGGCTTGACGGCATGCCCTCCTCCCTTTCCGACGAGTTAGTCGAACGCATGGTTGATGATCGCCGCCGCGGTTGGACCAACCCCTGCAAAACGCAAGACGCCGATGCCATAAGGCGAGTCGACCGCATCCAGGACCACGGTAGCCTGTGGCGCCCCGCCTTTGTCCGAGATACCGAGAAGATCCTGCACCTGCCAGCCTATAACCGCTACGCCGGCAAAACGCAGGTGTTCAGCTTTAGGAGCAACGATGATCTCTCGCGTCGAGGCCTACATGTCCAGCTGGTCGCGCGCATCGCAAGGGATATCGGCTACGCGCTGGGCCTCAACTGCGATCTTATCGAAGCGATAGGGTTGGGACACGATCTGGGGCATACCCCGTTTGGTCACGCTGGCGAGCGCTTCCTTAACGACGTGTATCGCGATCGAACCGGCAGGTGGTTTTTCCATAACGTTCATTCCGTTCGCGTGATGGACCACCTGTATGGACGAAACCTCACGCTTCAGACGCTCGACGGCGCGCTGTGCCACAACGGCGAGTACGAGCAACGGGTGTTCGAGCTTTCGGGTCTTTCTTCTTTTGATAAGCTCGATCAAGCGGTCGAGAATTGCTGCGAGCTTGGCGGCGCCGCTATCGGCCATCTTCGTCCCATGACGCTCGAGGGGTGCGTGGTCCGCATCTCCGACATCATCGCCTACGTTGGGCGAGACCGGCAAGATGCTATCGAGGCGGGGCTTTTGGACGAGGACGCATTCGATGACGGCCTTGGCGGCAAATACAATTCCTGGATTTTGTCGCATGCGTCGGTTGACATCATTGAGAACAGCTACGGCAAGGATCGCATCGAGATGAGCGAGGCGATGTTCAAGGAGATTCGCCGTGCAAAAGCTGAAAATTACAAGAAGATATATCGCTCAAGCGGTATCGAGGGGGAGCGCGAGGAGGTGCTGGGTCGTGCGTTCGCGCTTATGTACGACTATTTCTTGCGCGATGTTCTGGACGAGGATCGCACGAGCTTCATCTTCCGTCACCATATCGACCGCATCGAGCGCACGCTCGCCCATTACGGTAAAACCTATCGGTGGCGAGAGGATCCCCATCAAACCGTGGTGGACTACATCGCAAGCATGACTGACGGCTATTTTGCCGAGCTCGCATCCAAACTCTTCCCTGATTTAAAGTTCCCTCGCAGGACGTACATCAACGAAGTCTGCTAGGGTGTAGTGTCTCTTGTTGGGGCTGTATGTTCGATCGCCCCTTTGTGAAGAATGGTTTGCATGGATACTTTGTTTTCTGAACATGATCGCGCCACCCAGCTGCGCAACGCACCGCTCGCCGTACGCATGAGGCCCACCAGCCTTGATGATTACGTCGGTCAGGAGAAGGCCGTCGGCCCGGGGTCGTGGCTGCGCTCCGCCATCGAGCACGACGTTATGTCGAGCGTGATCTTGTACGGTCCGGCGGGTACGGGCAAGACCACGCTCGCCCATATCATAGCCGCGCATACACGCAGCGAGTTTGTCGAGGTATCTGCCGTGACCGGTACGGTAAAGGACCTGCGCCGCGAGATCGATGAGGCTAGGCGACGCCTGATGTCCTTTGACCGCCGTACCATTTTGTTTATCGACGAGATCCACCGTTTTTCGCGTTCTCAGCAAGATGCCCTGCTCCACGCGGTGGAGAACCGCACGGTCGTCATGATCGGAGCGACCACGGAGAATCCGTACTTTGAGGTGAATTCTGCTCTGCTGTCGCGTAGCCGCGTGGTCGAGCTAGAGCACCTGCGCAACGATGACGTCGAGAAGCTCATCCGGCGCGCGTTGCAAGATCCGCGGGGGCTTGCTGGCCGGTTCACCATGGACGACGAGGTGGTGAACGCCGTCTGCATGCTGGCGGCGGGAGATGCTCGAAGCGCGCTGACCACGTTGGAGCTTGCCAGCGAGATTGCGATAACCAGGGGAGACGACAACGGTGGCGCCATCACGCTAGAGGATGTACGCGTCGCCAATCCCCGCCGCGGTTTGTCCTATGACAAGTCCGGGGATATGCATTACGACATTATCTCCGCCTTTATCAAGTCGATGCGCGGTAGCGATCCGGACGCCGCTGTATACTGGTTGGCGCGCATGATCGATGCGGGCGAGGACCCCAAGTTCATCGCGCGCCGCATCCTTATCGCCGCTTCCGAGGACATAGGCAACGCTGACCCGCAGGCTATTCTGGTGGCCGAAGCTGCCTTTAAGTCCGCCGAGGTCATTGGGTATCCGGAGTGCAGGATCAATTTGGCGCAAGCTGCTATTTACAACGCGCTCGCGCCCAAGTCGAACGCGTGCGAAGCCGCGATAGACGCCGCGCTGGCGGATGTGCGCTCGAGCGGTCAGCGCGAGGTGCCGGTGCATCTGCGCGACCGGCATCGTCCCGGTTCCGATGAATACGGTCCTTACCTGTATCCTCATGACTATCCAGAAGGATGGGTGGAGCAGCGCTACCTTCCAGAGGGACTTGAACGCGGGGCGTTTTGGAAGCCCGCTGGCAGGGGCTGGGAAGAATGGCGGGTGGAGCAGTCGGCCCGCGACCGTAGCGGACGCGCGCCGAAAGTCGACTAAGGGCTGTTCTCCGCCCACCGCGTCGCCGGGATCGCGGTCTTGGTCCTTCCCGTGGAGCCGGCATCGGGGTTAGGTTAGCCCGCCCCTGCATGGGGTACCATACACAGCGTATGTCGCTTGGCGGTATGCACCTGAGTAACAACCGTAACTACTTGGAGGCAACATGGAGCCTATCCAAATCGTCCTGATTGTACTTGTCGCAGCAGGTATCTGGGCCGTGGTCGAACTCGCCTTGACCATTCGCCGCGCCCGCACCACCGTCGACACCCTCGACAAGACCATGAACGAGGTTAACGAGGCCATTGGCGAGGCGCGCCCCGTCATCGCCAAGCTCGACGGCGTCGTCGATGATCTGCAGCCCGCGCTGTCCCAGGTGGAGCCTTTGCTCAAGCAGGGGAGCGTCGCTATCGAAGCGCTGTCTGCGGACTTGATTGAGATCAACGGCGTGCTTCGCGATGTCTCGCAGGTAACCGGTACCGTCTCTACCGCATCGGACGCCGTTTCCGGGATCGCCGACGCCGCGACCGAGAAGGTCCAGCGCCTTCTGGGCAAGAAGCATCGCACGCCTTCTGCCAAGCGCGCGCTTTCGGAGTCTGCAGAGCCTAAGGTCTCCGACGCTTCCGATGCGCTCGCCGCAGAGGATGCGGACGCTCGCGCGGATACCGAGCCGGCTCCTTTCGAGGCTCCCGCAAACCGTTACTTCACCTATTCCGATGGCACCGCCGGGGAGGACTCCAATGACTAATTCGTGTCCAGTATGCTTGACCGTTCAGGCCGACCCCTCTTTTGCGCGCCTGGTACGTATGACCGCCTCTAACGTCGCCATGCTCTCGTCCATGTCCGTGGACCGCATCGAGGACATTCGCATGGCTGCCGAGGAAGCTTTCATCTACGCCTGCTCCACCGAGCCCGGTGCGGACCTTTCGATTTCCTTTGATGTTGATTCCGAGCACGTGGGCATGACCTTCGAGCTTGGCGACGTCGCGTTTGCAGAGCCCTCTGAAGAGGATCCCACGTCAGCGTACGTTGACCTGATCCTCGGTGCCGTCTGCGACTCCTATGAGAAGCGGGAGGACCCCGCAACTCTAGTGCTTATGCTGAAGGCTGATGTGTAATGGCAGATACCCAGCGCGCGACAAAGTCTGGAAAGGCGGCGTGGGACAAGGAAAAGACCCACGAGCTCTTCCGACGCTATAAAGAGGAGGGCGATGTCGAGGCACGCGAAAAGCTCGTGATGTCCCACATGAACCTCGTCCGCTTCCTTGCAAACAAGTTTAAGAACCGCGGCGAGCCGCTCGACGACCTTATCCAGGTGGGTTATCTTGGCCTGCTCAAGGCGATCGACCGTTTTGATCCTAGCCGCGGCCTTGAGTTCACCACATACGCAACGCCCACCATCATGGGCGAGATCAAGCGCCATTTTCGCGATAAGGGCTGGAGCGTTCGAGTCCCCAGGCGCCTCCAAGAGCTTTCCGCAAAGGTCAACCAGGCTACGGACGTGCTTACAACTGAGCTTCAGCGGTCGCCCAAGATCGAGGAGATCGCCGAGTATCTGGATGCGTCCGTGGACGAGGTCCTCGAGGCGATGGAGTCTTCCTCTGCCTATAGCTCCGTGCCGCTCGAGGGCACCGGCAACAACGATAACGACGACGCGCCCAGTGTTCTCGATCGGTATGCTACCGAGGATTCCGCTTTGAACTTTACTGATGACCGCCTGATTATCCAGGAGGCTCTCAAGGGGTTCTCCCCGCGCGAGCGCGAGGTCATCGACCTGAGGTTCTTGCAGGGAATGACGCAGATCGAGATCGCCGAGCAGCTTGGTATCTCCCAAGTCCAGGTGTCTCGCCTGCTGCGCCGCACCCTCAAGAAGATTCAAGACAAGATCGATCCCGAAGGGGTTATGAGCAAGTAGCGCGGATGTTCGCGCGTTTGGAGATACATGGTTCGCACACCGTCGCGCGATGACCGCGACCGCTCTCTCAAGTCCGCATTTCTCAACGTGTGGACCGTTATCGGCTGCGTCATCATCTTCCTCATCGTATTGAACTTGCTGGGCCTGCTGAGCGGTACGCTTTTGTTCCTGGCAGTCGGGTGCATCTCGGCGTTCATCGCCTCGCCCCTGGTCAACTGGCTCGAGCGACATCGCGTACCCCGCGGCGCCGGCGCCCTTTTGGGCATCCTGGTCGTTATCGTGGCGGTCCTGTTGCTGTTCGTCATCGCTATCCCGTTGATGGCGAGACAGCTTCTTGAGCTGCTCAGCCATTCGCCCTCCTGGCTATCCGCCTTGGGGCGCTGGTTTGTCGACCTGGAGCAGCAATACGCCGTCTTCGAGCACTTCTTTGACACCGTCAAGCTCGATTCACTTATGAGCTCTCTGGGCGACTTGTTCAACCAGCTCGCCTCCGGCCTGCTCGCATCCATCAAAGATGGAATCGTCCCCATTGTGAACAATATCGCTTCCACTACGTTCACCGTGTTTTTGGGTCTTGTGCTGGCGTACTGGCTGGCGCTCGATTACCCTAAGATCAACGACGAGATCTGCGGTCTTCTGGGCGAGGACCGCGCGCTAGATTACCGTCTTATGGTGGCCGTGGTATCCAGCTCCGTGGGCGGCTACCTGCGTTCCACACTCATCAACTCCCTTATTCAGGGCTTCTTGGCGTTTCTTGGCTTCGCTCTTGTGGGCCATCCGTATGCTGCGGCGATGGGCGTTCTTTCCGGCGTGCTCAACATCATCCCGGTGGTCGGCCCCAGCATCTCCGCGATCATCGCGTCGCTCATCGCGTTGTTCTATAGCCCTATGATGGCGGTATGGACCATGGTTATGGCCATGCTGTCCCAAAACGTCACGGACAACGTCATCGCGCCCAAGATCAATCAGTCCACTATGCAGGTTCATCCCGTGCTATCGCTGACCGCGCTGGTCATTGGCTCCACGCTTGGCGGCACGGTTGGCATGATCATCGCGCTGCCCATAGCCGCCGTTCTGAAGAGCCTGTTTATCTTCTATTACGAGAGCCGCACCAACCGCCAGCTTGTGTCCTATGCGGGCGCGCTGTTTCGCGGAACCCCCTTCCTGGATGAGAAGGGCGATCCCGTGCCCGCCTTTGACGCGCTGGGTAACGACACCTTTGTCGCTGACTCCCAGATCATCGATGACGAATCGGTGCCCAAGGCGGAGGCGGTGCCCAAGCCCCATCTTGATAACCCTTGGTCTACCTTAAATATGTTTGAGAACATGGGTGCCACCGGCGTTTTCAAGAACCCCTTTGCGTCCATGGACGAGAATTCCAAGAAGCATGGCGATTCCGCCGCGGACGAGGATGACGGGAAGTAGACCGCCCCTTTCTTCCCAGCGCCCTTTCGCACCTTGGCTCCCTCTCAAAATTGACCCCTCATCGACTTCATGCGGGCTACTGCTGAAAACGCGGTCCAGTTGGACTCGCGCTCTGCTGAAAACAGGCTCCAGTTCACCTCTAACGCTAAAAACGGCCTCCGGTTAGACTTGGCGCCACCGGAGGCCGGATATGCCAGCTCCCTATCCGGCACTTTTCCTCACGGCCGTTCGGAACCCTCCGGGCTCAAGTTCAACTGGACCGCGTATTTTAGCATCTCCAAGTCCAACCGGACCCAAAAAGTAGATGGCGGGTGCAAACGGAGGCAGTTTTCAGCAGAAACCCCAAGTCCAACCGGAGGCCAAAAACAGCGCGTAGCCAATTCGTGCGGGTTTGGTGTCCACCCTCTTCTAATTCCATATGATTGGCGCCGTAGTGCGCAACGTGTTGAGCGCGCGGACGGTTTTGTTGCCGCCCGCGCGCTTGTTGCTATGCTTGTTGTTATTCTCTGGCCAGCTCAATTGCCTTGTGACGTGCAGCGTAACTATAGGTATACTTATCTAGTTTGAGACATACGGAACTACCACAGGAGACGCATCTCATGACTGCTGATTATCCGACTATGACAACCGCCGAGATCCGCTCGGCGTACCTTTCCTTCTTCGAGGAACGCGGCAACAAGCTTTACCCCAGCTCCTCGCTGGTCCCCGATGATCCCTCCCTGCTGCTCGCCAATGCTGGTATGAACCAGTTTAAGGAGTACTACCAGGGCAAGAAGACCATGAAGGAGATCGGTGCCTGCTCATGCCAGAAGTGCGTGCGCACCAACGATATCGACATCATCGGCGCCGACGGCCGCCATGCCTCCTTCTTCGAGATGCTTGGCAACTTCGCCTTCGGCGGCGTCACCAAGCAGCAGGCATGCGCATGGGCCTACGAGCTTATCACCGAGGTCTTTAAGCTTCCCAAGGAGCGCCTGCACTTCACCGTCTTCACGGATGATGATGAGACTTATGACGTGTGGCGCGAGCTTGGCGTTCCCGCCGACCACATCACGCGTCTGGGCGAGGATGACAACTTCTGGGCAGCCGGCCCCACCGGCCCGTGCGGCCCGTGCTCCGAGATCTATTTCGATCTGGGCGAAGAGGTTGGCTGCGGGCGCCCGGATTGCGCCCCCGGCTGCGATTGCGACCGTTTTCTCGAGTTCTGGAACCTGGTCTTCACCCAGTTCGACCGCCAGGAGGACGGCTCCATGCCCGAGCTGCCCCATCGCAACCTCGATACCGGAATGGGCCTGGAGCGCATGGCTGCCATCATGCAGCATAAGAGCTCCTTCTTCGATGGCGACGTTATGCAGAGCCTCATCAAGCTGGGCGAAGACATTTCTGGCAAGACCTACGTGGACAACGACTATACCGGGGCTTCCCGCTCCCTGCGCATCATCGCCGACCACGCCCGTTCGGTCGATTTCTTGCTCTCCGACGGAGTGCTTCCCGGTAACGAGGGCCGCGGCTACGTCCTGCGCCGCCTGCTCCGCCGCGCCGTCTTCCATGGTCGCCTGCTGGGTATCGAGGACGCTTTCCTGGGTCGCTTCATCGATGCCGTCAACGATGTTATGGGCGAGGCATATCCCAACCTTATCGAGAACGCCGACCTGGTCAAGGGTATTGTGAACGCGGAGGAGGAGCGTTTCTCCACCACGCTCAACAACGGTCGCGTGTACCTTGACGAGCAGCTTGCTGCCCTCAGCGAGGGAGACGTGCTTCCCGGCAAGGCCGCGTTCATGCTCCATGACACCTTTGGTTTCCCCATCGACCTCACCGTCGAGATCGCGGAAGGCTCCGGCCATGCTGTAGACATCGAGGGCTTCAATGCCGAGATGGCCGAGCAGAAGGCCCGTGCCCGCGCCGCCGCCAAGGGCGATGCCTGGGGTTCTTTCAACGACGTGTGGACCGAGCTCTCTGACGAGCTTCCCGCTACCGAGTTCGTCGGCTATGACAACGAGAGCATCGAGGGCGCTCGCGTTCTCGCTATCGTGGTTGATGGCCAGCGCGTCTCCCAGGCTTCCAACGCGGAGAAGGTCCAGGTTGTTCTCGACCGCACCCCGTTCTACGCCGAGATGGGCGGCCAGATGGGCGACCGCGGCCTCATCGACACCGATAAGGCGCAGCTGTTTGTGAACGCCACCGTCTCCAAGGGTGGCCTGTACGTGCACGAGGGCACCCTCAACGGCTCGCTCTCCGAGGGCGATGTTGTCTTTGCGGGCTACGATCTTGAGTGGCGCTCCCTGCTGCGTCGCAACCACACCGCGACCCACCTGCTCGATGCTGCCCTGAAGAGCGTCCTGGGCGATCACGTCAATCAGGCCGGTTCCCTTGTCGCCCATGATTACCTGCGTTTTGACTTCACCCACTTCGAGGCCCTGAGTTCCGAGCAGATCTCTCAGATCGAGAGCCTGGTCAACGCTCAGATCTTCGCCGCCAAACCGGTCGTTACCCACGTGATGGGTATCGAGGATGCTAAGGCCTCCGGCGCCGTCGCGCTGTTTGGTGAGAAGTACGGTGACGTTGTTCGCGTTGTGTCCGTAGGTGAAGAGGACCAGCCGTTCTCCCGCGAGCTCTGCGGCGGCACCCACGTTTCCAATACCGCTGAGATCGGCTTGTTTAAGATCGTTTCCGAGTCCTCGACCGGTTCGAACATCCGCCGCATCGAAGCCGTGACCAGTACCGGTGCCATCGAGTGGCTCGAGGGTCGCGCGCAGATTGCTCTCGATGCTTCCGCCGCGCTCAAGTGCCGCCTCGAAGAGGTTCCCGCCCGCATCGCCAACCTTCAGTCCGAGCTGCGCGAGGCGAACCAGAAGCTGAAGGCCGCGCTCACCGGTGGTTCTTCCGATGCCATCTCCAGCGCTATCGAAAACGCCGTCGATTGCGGTTCTTATAAGCTCGTGATCGCTCAGCTCGATGGCCTTGAGGCTGCCGACCTGCGAAACGTATGGGATACCGTTCGCCAGAAGGGCGGATCCGCTGTTGCTTGCGTCATTGCGACCGTGACTTCCAAGGGCCAGCCCGCCCTTCTTGCCGCGGCTACCGATGAAGCCGTCGCGGCGGGTTTCAAGTCCGGTGACGTCATCAAGAAGATCGCCCCCATGGTTGGCGGCGGCGGTGGCGGCCGTCCGCAGATGGCCCAGGCAGGCGGTAAGGACGCTTCCGGTATCCCGGCCGCGCTCGAGGCCGCTCGCGAAATGGCGACCGCGTAACGAATATGGTTGTGCTCGCGCTTGATATCGGCGAGACCAGGATCGGCATCGCCGCTTCCGACCGCTCCGGTCGCGTGGCGATGCCCGTTAAGGTCATGAATGCGGACGAGGTCATCAACCTCGCTCGTCCCTTCCGCATGCTCCTTGAAGACTACGAGCCCGAGCTTTTGGTCTGCGGGCTCCCTCAAACCATGGCGGGAGAGGAGGGCCCTCAGGCGGAGCGCATCAAGGGCGTTGCTCAAAAGCTCTCCGATGCCACTGGACTGCCCGTAGCATTTGCTGACGAGCGTTTAAGCTCGCGTGAGGCGAAGAGGATCTTGCGCGAGGAGGGTCTCAGCGAGCGGCAGATGCGCGGCAAAGTCGACATGATCGCCGCATCCCTGTTCCTTCAGGCTTGGCTTGATGGACACGATAGAAAGGAATCTCGTGGCTAACGACCGACGCGACATCCGAGGCGCTAACGGCGCCCAGCCTTCATCGCGCCCCGCGGGAAAGCGCTTTAAATCCGAGGCCCCCGTGGCATCTGGAGTCCAGCGTTCCGCTTCGTCCTCGCGGGCCCGTCGGTCAGCCGCGCGCCCTCAGACCGTTCGCCCCGCTAGACATGATTCCGGTCGAGGCGCGGCTCGCCCTTCGCGATCTCCGTACAACTCGCCCCGACGCGGGCCCTCGCCGCTCGTCGTCGTAATCGCGATCGTTGCCGTTGTCGCCGCCGTTGCCGGCGTGCTTCTGTTCGTGGTTCCCGCGGCATCCAACTTCATCTCGCCCTCTACCTCGTCTGTTCCTGCTGGACAAGAGGTGCAGGTGACCATCCCCGAGGGTGCTTCCGGTGATGTGATAGCCAGTCGCTTGTCCGAGGCCCACATCATCGATGATCCCAAGAAGTACTACGCTGCCGTCGAAAAGCTCGACGCCGCCATGTCGCTCAAGCCCGGCGACTACGTTCTCTACACGGGTATGGATCCGGAGGACGTTGTTCGCCAGCTTGTAGAGGGGCCCAATGTCGAGGGCGTGAAGCTCGTCATCCAGGAGGGCCTCACGGTTCAGCAGACCGCTGCCAACGTCGAGGCCGCCTACGGTATTTCCGTGGACGAGTTCCTCGCCCAGGCGAAGGCGTCGAATTACGTTGCCGACTATCCGTTCCTCGAGGGCGCCTACGACGACTCGCTAGAGGGATACCTCTATCCCAAGACGTACTCGCTGGGAGACGCCCCCACTGCCGATGATGTTATCCGCGCCCTCCTGAATCAATTTGTGGCCGAAACCGCCGATATCGATTATTCGGCGACCTACAACGGCCTTACGTTCCAGCAGATCATGTGCATGGCCTCCTTGATCGAGCGCGAGACCGCCGTGGAAGACGAGCGCCCCCTTGTGGCGAGCGTTATCTACAATCGCCTTGATGCCGACATGCCCCTGCAGATCGATGCCGCCATCGTCTACGCCCGCGGCGGCGGCAGCCAGGGTGTGACCTACTCCGACCTCGAGATCGACTCGCCCTACAACGTGTATAAGAACAAGGGCCTTACCCCTGGTCCCATCTGCTCGCCCAGCATCTCGTCCATTAAGGCCGCGATCGACCCCGCGGATACCGATTACCTGTATTATGTGGCGTCTTCTGCTATGGATGGCACGCATAAGTTCAGCAGCGATTACGACCAGTTCCTCAAGGACCGTGAGGAGTACTCGGGGTCCGCGTCATGACGTTCCTCGCCCCTAAGCGATATGTGGCCTCGGTCGATTGCATCGACTTGGACGAGCTCTATCGATCCGGTAAGCGCGCGTTGCTGGTGGATCGAGACAACACGCTCGTTCCCCGCGACGCCGCCAGCGCTCCTCCCGAGGCTCGCGATTGGCTTGACCGGGCGCGCCGACTGGGTTTTCGCGTCTGTCTTGTGTCCAACAACTGGTACCGCAGCCAGGTCGAGGCATCTGCTCGCGAGCTCGGTATAGACCACGTTATCTGGTGCGCTATGAAGCCCGCTCCCTTTGCTTTGTGGGCGGGGCTGCATAAGCTCTCGGCAACGCGCTCGGAGTCCCTTCTTGTGGGCGACCAGCTCTATACGGATGTGTTCGCTTCGCGCTTGGCGGGCATCGATTCCATTTTGGTTAAACCGCAGACGCATGTTGATATGTGGTACACCCACGCGTTCCGCTTTTTCGAGCGCCGTGCGCTTCGCGACCTTCCATGCGAGGAAGGGGGCGATGGCCTACGATGACCAAGGTTGAGAAACGGGGGTGCGACCACGTCTTCTTTATCGGTTTTCTGGGCGCCGGCAAGTCGACCCTTGCCCGTAACCTCGGCGGCATGTTCAACCGTAGGTTCGTCGATACGGATCGCATGGTCGAGCGCAAGATGCGCATGAGCGTCACAAAGATCTTCGAGACGTTTGGCGAGAAGGAGTTCCGTGCGCTGGAAACTCGAGCGCTCGAATCGCTCTCGCGCGACAAGAGCCTTTTGGTATCCTGCGGCGGTGGGGTCATAGAAACTCCCGCCAATATCGAGATCATGCACCGCCTTGGATATTGCGTGTACCTTGACGGCGACATCGATGATTCCCTGCGGCAGATCCGCCGTAGCGACACCAGGCCGGATTTTCGCTCTGCCGAGCATGCGACAGCGCTTCTCGAGCACCGTCGTCCCCTTTATAAGCAGGCGGCCGATTTCACCGTCGATATCCGCGGCAGGTCTTTTACCGATGTGTCCTATTCCGTAGCCGAGCTTCTTTTGGAGTGTGGTCTTCTATGATTCGTCGTCAGCTTATCAACTTCGGTCCGCGCAGCACCGACTTCCGCGTTGGCGAGGGCGTTGTCGAGCAGCTTGGTAAGATGGTTAAATGCCTGGTCGCTACCCCCAAGCGTGCCGTTATCGTTACAGAATCCTCCCTTGCGGAGAGCTACGGTCTAGAGGTCTCGCGCGCCTTGATCGATGCCGGTTTCACGGTGAGCGACCTGTCGCTTCCAACAGGGGAGAACGTGGCGACGATGGCCTATGCCGTCCAGCTATTCGATGCTCTCGACTCTTGCGGCATAACGCGCGACGACGTAATCCTTGGCCTTGGCGGCATGGGCGTGTGCTCGCTGGTTAGCTTTTGCGCCCATGCTTGGTGCGGGGAGACCCCGTTCGCCCTGGTCCCCACAACGCTTGATGCGATGGCCTCGTGTGCCACGAGCATGCGACCGCTGGATACCCGCTCCTCGTCTCAAATGATATCCGTCGAGCCGCGTGCCGCCTTGGTCGCTTGCGACCTCGACTTGGTGCCCCTGTGCCCGCATGACGAGCGCATGAACGGCTACGTGATGCTTTGCGCCTCGGCCTTTATCGACAGCAGACGCCAATGGGACCGTTTTGGGGAGCTGGTCGAGGGCGTCCTCGATAACGCCGAAGTTCCCATGGTAGATGCTCTCTGCATGGCCCAGACCGCCCGATCCTCCGTAATCAAGGCGGCCAATCCCTCGGCTCGCAACGCGCTGGAGTTCGGCGTCACCACCGCCCGCGCCCTTCGGTCGTGCCTCGGAGATGCGATTCCCGCTTATCAACTCCTCGCAGAGGGCATGCGCTTTGAAGCAAGGCTTGCGGTCGATGCGTTTGGCTTCGATATCGACGATGTCTTTTCGCTGGATGACAGGCTCGATGACCTTGGGGTGGAGGAGCTTCCCTTCGAGCTTGAGTTCGATAGGTTCTTGACCGCTCTCAAGGAGACCCGCTTCAAGCGTTCGAACCGCTTCATGTTCTCGTTGCCCCGCCATGTTGGCACCGTTCGCTATGCCACGGTGGAGGACGATGTGCTCGAGCGACATGCTCGCGCCTACCTCGCTTCGCGCGCGGAGCTTATGGACGAGTCCGTGTAAGGACTGCTCTGGCCTGCCGCGGTAGGGTTACTATCGTTATCGGTACGCACACGCATAGGAAGGACGATTTACATGTCTACAGAGATTTCTGGACCCGCAGCGCGCATCGCCCGCGTTCGCGAGATGATGGCGCAGCGCGGATATGATGCCGTGGTTGTTCGCGATGAGGCCAATCTGCGCTGGCTCACCGGCGCTATGGGCGTATTTGATTACACCTTCGAGTTCCCGCACGTTGCCTTTATCTCTCGCGACCGCTGCTATCTGCACACGGATTCTCGTTATTTCAACTCTTTTGAGGAGAACCTTCCTGCGGGCAATCCCTGGGAACTCGATATGGACCAGATCGCCATGCCTCGCTGGGTGGCCGATCGCGCCCTCGAGACTAAAAGCTCTGTCATCGCTGTCGAGGACGACATGCAGATCTCTTTCTACTTTGGTATCCAGCGAGGTCTAGAGGACGTCTCTATCTGCGCCAGCCTACCCCAGATGCACGGCGATATCCAGCGCATGCGCGCGGTCAAGGACTCGGAAGAGATCGAGCTGATGCGTCGCGCCCAGTCGATTACCGACGCCGCCTTTGCCCACATGTGCGAGTTTATCCGTCCCGGCCTTACCGAGAAGCAGATTCGCACCGAGCTCGAGACGTTCATGTTCAACAACGGAGCGGACTCCCTTGCGTTCTCATCCATTGTGGCTTCTGGTCCCAACACGGCCAATCCTCACGCCATCCCAAGCGACCGCATGGTCGAGAAGGGCGACTTCGTCCTCATGGATTATGGCGCGGGGTACCGCGACTATCGTAGCGATATGACCCGCACCGTCTGCGTCGGCCAGCCGTCTGAAAAGCAGCTCGAGCTCTACGCCCTGGTCCGTCGCACCCATGAGGAGTGCGCGGCGGCCATCCACGCGGGCGCAGATGGCCATGAGATCCACATGCTCTCGAAGAAGATCATCGGCGATGCGGGCTATGGCGACTATTATGGCCACGGCTTGGGTCATGGCGTGGGCATCGATATTCATGAGCTGCCCAACCTTGGTCGCACCAGCAACGTGCTCGAGGAAGGCGCCGTGGTCACCGTTGAGCCCGGTGTCTACCTTCCCGGCGTTGGCGGCGTGCGCCTAGAGGACTACGGCATCGTGACCAAGGATGGCTTTAAGCCCTTCACCAAGTCCAGCCACGATCTGGTAGTCATCGACTGCTAAGTAGGTTTTCTGTAGCGCTCATAGCGTTATGGGACGAAAGAGTATAATTACCTATCTGTATATGTATGTTTAGGCGGCGTCTATTGGACGTCGCATGAGGAAAGGTTTTCAATGGCAACCATCTCAACCGCTGACTTCAAGAACGGCATCGGCCTGCGCATTAAGGACAAGGTCTGCACCCTCGTCGAGTTCCAACACGTCAAGCCCGGCAAGGGCGGCGCTTTTGTCCGCTACAAGACCAAGGACATCAAGACCGGTCGCGTGGTCGAGCAGACTTGCAACGCCGGCTCCAAGTTCGAGAGCGTCCAGCTGTTCACCAAGGAGATGCAGTATCTCTACAATGACGGCGCCGACTACATCTTCATGGACAACGAGACCTACGAGCAGGTTTCCGTTCCTGCCGACTTTGTGGGCGACAACTCCAAGTGGCTTCGCGAGAACGATACCTGCCAGCTGCTCTATGCCGAGGATGAGCTCATGGGCGTGAACCCGCCGATGTTCATCATCGCCGAGGTTACCGAGACCGTTCCGGGCGCTAAGGGCGATACCGTCCAGGGCGCCTACAAGCCCGCGACCATCGATACCGGTGCCGTTGTCCAGGTTCCTATGTACCTCAACGAGGGCGAGAGCATCAAGATCGATACCCGCACCGGCGAGTTCGTTTCCCGCGCTTAGCCCCAAACCGTTACAGTCCGCATTTTCGTAGTAGGGGAGAAGACCATGACCGAAGAGATCAAGATTGCCGGTATAGGCATCGCACCCGAGGTCCTATCCGCCATCGTTTCTCGCGCTGTCGAGGAGGTCGAGGGTATCGCAACCGTTGGCGTGCGCGATATCGCCACCAACCTCGTTTCCATGCTGAGCTCCAAGAACGTTCCCGCGGGTCCCGCTGTCGAGTGCTCGGTAGTCGATGAGAAGCTCGCGATTACCGTTCACGTCACCGTGTTCTTCGGCTATCCCTTCAAGAAGCTCGCCGAGTCTATTCGCGAGGCTACCGCCAAGGCTATCGATGCACAGGTCGGCGTCGAAGTCGAGTCTGTGGACGTTTGCATCGACGGCCTCGTATTTCCCAAGGAGTAGCGCGTGAGCTTAAAGGTTGAACGCGGACGCACCCTCGCCCGTAGCCAGGCCCTGCAGATTCTGTTCCAGGCGGAGGCGCTCGATCTTTCGGTCGATACCGTTCTTGCCGGCGATTATCTGATTTCCAAGGGCCCCCTTGACGCCTATGCCGTCGAGTTGGCTCGTGGCTGCCATGACAATATCGATCGCATCGACTATGCGCTCAAGAGCGTTTCCATGAACTGGAGCCTCTATCGCATGCCCGGCACTGACCGCAACCTGCTTCGTCTTGCCGTATACGAGATGCGATTTCTTTCCGGTGACGCCGCCATCGATGATGCGGTCATCATCAACGAGGCCGTCGAGATCGCTAAGGCTTATGGCACAGATGAGTCTTCTCGGTTTGTCAACGGTGTGTTGGGACGCATCTCCCGCATGGAGACGCTTCCCGAGCCTCCGGTCGAGCAGGGCGAGGGTCAGGTTGAGTCCGAGGACGAGGCGCAGGTCGATCCATCTGAGGGGGCATTCGATATCGACGCCCATACGGAGTCCGACGTCGAGACGGAGTCCGATGCCGATGTCGAGGAGTCGATTGACGCCGTCCTCGATTCCGATGACGTGGATGGCGAGTAGCCATGGCCGATACCACCATCAAGACGTTCGATGACATCACCGATCGTCTCGATGAGATCGTTGCCGCGGTTCGCTCTAAAGACACCTCTCTTGAGCGCAGCCTCGATTTATTCGACGAGGCTATCAAGCTCGGTAGTCGCGCCGTCGATATGGTAGACCAGTTCGACCTCTCTCCGCGCGAAGCCGATCTTCTCGATTCGGACCAACCCGTCAGCAGCGCAGCGAGCGCTGAAGACGGCCAAGCGAAAGGTGTTACCGGCGAGGGTAGTCAATCCTCGTCCGCCAAAGCGTAGATTGGCAGCGATATGAAACGTGTCCGTCTTGATGACGAGCTGATTTCTCAGGGCATCTGCGATAATCGCGCGGATGCCCTGCGCACATTGATGGCAGGTCTAGTCTCTTCCGGCGGTGAGCGCCTGACCTCGCCCGGTCTTAAGGTGCAGCCGGGAATCGAGCTTCATGTTAAGGGGCGTATTCCCTATGTTGGGCGCGGCGGCCTTAAACTCGCCGGTGCGCTCGATCATTTCAACGTTGATCCCAGCGGGCTTTCTTGCGTCGATGTTGGTTGCTCGACGGGTGGATTTACCGATTGCCTTCTCAAGCGCGGTGCCGCTCATGTGATCTCCGTCGACGTGGGCCGCGCCCAATTCGACTGGTCCTTGCGCCAGGATGATCGCGTTGTGCTTCTGGAGCGCACCAATATGGTTGATTTACCGTCGATGGGGTATGAATCTTGCTGCGACTTGGCCGTTTGCGATGTCTCCTTCACCAGCATCGCGACCGTTCTGCCTTCAGTGCTGTCTGTTCTCACGCCTTGCGGGCGTTTTCTTACCTTGGTAAAGCCGCAGTTTGAAGCACCTTCCCATTTGGTGGGCGAGGGCGGTATCGTAAGGGACCCTTCTGTTCATCAAGATGTTCTCGCATGGGCTATCCGCCTTTTTGCAGATTCTGGTTTGTATCCTGTTGATGTGTGCGCTTCTCCCATAACTGGCGCTAAGGGTAACAAGGAGTTTTTCCTGCTTGGCGATCGCAGCCTTTTTACCCGCGCCGATGATTTGGACCTTGCCAACCAAGTTGACATGCTCGTTAGAAAGACGGTGGAACTATGAAGGTCTTTCTTGTCCCCAACTATTACAAGACGGAAGCCGTTCAAAGCGGGCTTACCCTTGAGTTATGGCTGAACCGCCAGGGCTATGATGTTGCATGGGCTGCTGACCAGCGATCGAGCCTGAACGTGCCCGCAGATATCGAGGGCAGCGATCTTGTCATCTCGCTTGGTGGCGACGGCACCTTGTTGCGCGCCGTTCGCATCGTTGGGGATCGGCAGATCCCCATCCTGGGTTTATCCTACGGTCATCTGGGCTTTCTCACCGCCGCGAGTCCGGAGGATGTCGATATCCTATCAGTGGTTACGGACGCGCTTGCGGGCGAGATGCACGTAAGCCGCCGCGCTATGTTGCGGGCCCGCGTGTATTCCATTCTTGAGAATGGTTCGGAGGCGGTTTTGGAGCACTTCGGCCTTAACGATATGGCGCTTGCCCGCGGTCCGCTTTCTGATATGGTGGAGTTTGATATGACCGTATCGGGACATCACATCGACAGGCTTCGTGGCGACGGCGTGGTTGTTTCTACTGCCACCGGTTCTACGGGATACGCGCTTTCTGCCGGCGGCCCCATTGTGAACCCTGACTTCCCCGGTTTAATCTGCGTTCCCATCGCGCCCCATACCATCCAGGCGCGCGCGTTCATGACGTCTCCTTCTGACGTGGTAGAGGTATCGATATCCAAAAATCGTCCCAGCATTCCCGCTATCGCGGTCGATGGTCAATTTCTGGCGCCCGAAGGCGAAATCGAGCGCGTCGAGGTGTCACGTGCTCCGTTTGATACGCTGCTGCTCGATTACGGTCCAGAGAGCTTCTACGCTTCCGTTTCCCGCGTGTTTTACGGAGTGAGGCGTCATGATTGATGAGATTCGCGTAGAGAACCTCGCCCTTATTCGAGAGGCGAGCCTTGTCCCCTGCAGCGGTCTTACCGTTTTGACCGGCGAGACCGGTGCCGGCAAGACCGCGCTGCTCTCCGCTTTGAAGCTTCTTATGGGAGAACGCGCAGACGCGTCGAGCGTGCGCGAGGGCGAGGCGGGCCTTGTAGTGGAAGGGCGTTTTTTCAAGGGCGCAGATGATCCCGAGGGTTTCGGTGTTGTCCGTAGCGTATCTGCCGATGGTCGTAGCCGCGTCAAAATTGATGGTTCCATCTCGAGCGTTCGCGAGCTCGCGACGCGCGTTGGCTCCATGATCGACCTGTGCGGCCAGCATGAACATCAAAGCTTGCTCGATTCTGCCAACCATGTTCGCATGGTCGACTCATGGGCAGCAGATACTATTGCCCCCATATTGGACGATTACCGTGCGAAGCTCCACGTGGCGCGAGCCGCTGCCGCCGAGCTTGCCCGCGTTACCGAGGCTTCCCGTTCAAAGGGTGCGTTGCTAGACGAGGCGCGCTTCACTGTCGAGCGTATTTCCGAGGTCAACCCCCGTTTTGGAGAATATGAGGAGCTAGAGGAGTCGCTTCCCCGAGCTGAGCACGCCGAGGCGCTTGCCAGCGCCGCCAATGATGCCCAGTCGCTGCTGTCTGAAGAGAACGCCGCGCTCGACTCGCTCAATGGCGCCATCGCAGAGCTGCAACGAATGGCGGGCGTTGATAAGAAACTTTCCGAGTTTGCCGATAGTTTAGCCGAAGCGTCGATTCTTATTGAGGATGCCGCTGCGGACCTTCGTCGATATCGTGATAGCGTTGACTTTGATCCTGAGGAGCTTGCACGCCAGCAAGATCGCTTTGCCCAGCTTAAAGGACTGTTGCGACAGTACGGTCCAACTATGGACGATGTCTTTGCCCGTCTTGAGTCTTCAAAGGAGCTGCTGAGCCTGGTTGACGATGCTGAAGAGCGAGTGAAGCGCGCCCGGTTAGAGCTTGATGCGGCTGAGAGCGATCTTGTCCAAGCAGCTCGTGCACTTATGAAGGCGCGTACGGTTGCCGGACCTCGGTTTTGTCGCGAGGTCGTAAGGCAGATGGCGCGCCTTGAGATGGGTGGCGCCGAGGTGCTATGGGACGAGCGCGAGCTGCCTCGTGAGCGTTGGACCGACTCCGGACCTTCTATTTGCGAGCTTCTATATAGAAGCGGGTCTGGGCTCACCCCTCGTCCCCTTAAGCGCATCGCTTCCGGTGGCGAGTTGTCCCGCGTGCTGCTTGCGGCTAAAGTGGTGATGGGTTCTGCAGACCATGCGGGCACGCTTGTGTTCGACGAGGTCGATGCGGGCGTTGGCGGTGCAACCGCCCGTTCTCTCGCGACGGTCCTTGCAGATTTAGCCAAGACGCACCAGGTTATCGTTGTCACGCATTTGGCGCAGGTAGCCGTTGTCGCGGATGCGCATTACGTTGTAAGAAAGGCGGACACGGGCAGCGGTATTCCCGAAACATCGCTTGTTCCCGTTGAGGGGGATGAGCGCGTGGCGGAGATTGCCCGTATGCTGTCGGGCGATAGCTCGCCTGAATCCCTCGCCCATGCGCGCGCGATGCTTGAATCTTTGTAGGAAAATGCCCCGTTCGACTTTTTCTTGTCGCACGGGGCATTTTGCAGTTATAGGTGCATCGCAGGGTATTCGGGCTAGACCTCGCTTGAGAGACGGTGGGCGAGGATGCGAATCGCATGGGCGTATCCCTCAAGACCCTCTCCGGTGACACGGTCGAAGCAAGCCATGCCGGCGTAGGATATCTGGCGAAAATCCTCGCGATCTTCCACGGCGGAGATATGGATCTCTACTGCAGGAAGGGCCACGGCCTTGAGGGCATCGAGGATAGCGACGCTGGTATGCGTATAGGCGGCCGGATTGATGACGATGCCGTCGAAAGTGCCGTATGCCTGCTGGATCTTATCGACGATGTCGCCTTCATGATTTGATTGGAAGCACTCCACGCGCGTAAAACCGCAAGCGCTTGCCGCTTCCTCGCAGATGGCGACAAGTGCTTCGTAATTCTGCGTACCGTATATGCCGGGCTCGCGAATACCGAGCATGTTGAGGTTGGGACCGTTGATGACGAGTACATTCATGGGATGCCGTCCAATCGTTTAGGCGTTTAGAGTGCCTGGGGCTCGCCGAGACGGCGGGCGACCTCGCGCGCCGTCGCTTCAGCGCAATCAAGGGAATCGACCACCATATCCGCCCAGGCACGGTACAGCGGCATGCGCTGCTGCGCGAGCTTGTCGACGCCGTCGCGCGCGGTGATGGGTCTGCCCTTATGGGCCAGCTCGTCGATATTCCTATTGAGCATGACGATGCGACTGTTTTGGTGGAGGAGGCCGTAGTTTTCCTCGCGTGTGACCACGCCGCCTCCGCAAGAGATGACAAGCCCGCTGCGAGCGGCAACATCGGCGAGGACCTTGGTCTCTTGCTCGCGGAACGCATCTTCGCCGCGCTCGAGGATAAATTCTGCGCAGGGCGCGCCGACCATCTGTTCAAAAGCGTGGTCCAGGTCGATATGCTCGCGACCTGTGATTTGCGCCAGGTTCTCGCCAACGCGCGTCTTTCCAGATCCGGGCATTCCAATGAGGGCGATGTTTTGCTCGGTGAGCGACAGGGCCTTGGTGACTTCCATGATGCGGTCGCGCGATACGGTTTCGCCCGTGTAGCGCTCTACTGCTTGAGCCGCCTGGGCGACCAGCATGAGCAGGCCGCCTACGTATGGGATGTCGCGCGCTTCAGCTTGCATCATAAGGCCCGTGCGCGCGGGGTTGTAAACGATATCGACTACAGCCTCAAGTTGAGTGAGCTCATCAAGGCTGCAGACGCTTGCAGGGCAATTGGGGAACATGCCCACGGGCGTGCAGTTGACCACCAGCGCGGCGTGGCTCCATTGCGCAAGATCGCTGTAGGTAATCTCTCCCTGCCGGCTCACTACATGGGCTTCGACGCCTAAATCTTCAAGCACTTTCATGCAAGTGGATCCGGCTCCTCCGTCTCCGCCAAAGACCAGGGCCACTTTGCCTGCCAGCGGTACGCCCACGCTTTCAACAAGCACTTTGAAGCCGTAATAGTCGGTATTGTCGCCACGGAGCCCGCCGTCTGCAAGGCGCGTGATGGTGTTGACGTTGCCCAGGCGTTCTGCGACGTCTGAAAGCTCGTCCAAATAGGGCATGACGTCGCGCTTATATGGGATGGTCACGTTGACGCCCTCCCATTCGTCCCCTTTAAGGAAGCTCTCGATGTCTTGGGGCTCGCGCTCGAACTTTCGGTAGTCGAGGCCGGCGAGAGCGCGGTAGATGACGGGGGTATAGCTATGACCTAATACTCGTCCAAGAACTCCGTACGGACGCTTAGCTTCCATTTAGAGCACCTCCTGATAGCTGCCAAAATACGTGTACTGCTCGCAGACATCGTCCAAAGAGTCCAGCAGGGTCATAAACGGCTGCGAACCCACCGGGCAGATGAGATCGAAATAGAACATGAAATCGAAGTCATGTCCGGGGATGGGACGGCTTTCCAGCTTGACAAGGTTGATATCCAGGGCGTAGAAGCGTTCGAGGACGCGATAGAGCGATCCGGGCTGATGGGGGAGCATGAGCATAAGCGAGGTGCGGTCCGCCCCCGGATAGATGACGGCGTCTTTGGTGATGACGACGAAGCGGGTGTAGTTGTTGTCGGAATCCTGTACATCTTCTTGCAGGATATCGAGGTTATAAAGGGCTTTGCAACTGCGGGAGCAAAGCGCTGCGATGTCGCTGCGTTTAGATGATGCGACGAACTCCGCTGCCTGCGCGGTATTGCTCGCCGTTGTCGCTTTGACGCCCATAGATTCAATGAAATCGGCGCATTGGGCAAGCGCTTGCTCGTGCGAGATGACCTCGCGGATATCTTCGCGACGAGTACCGGGCTTGGCGACCAGGTTATGGTCGATTTTAAGGCGCAGCGAGCGGACGATGGAGAACCTGTACTGCGCCAACAGGTCATAGACGGCGTTGACCGAGCCCGCGGTGGAATTTTCAATGGGTAGCACGCCGTAGTCGCACAGGCCGTCTCGTACCGCCCTGAACACGCCCTCGAATGTATCGAAAAACGTGATGGAGGGAACCTTGAAGAGCTTGGAGGCGGCGAGCTGGCTATAGGCGCCCTCGACCCCTTGGCACGCAACGGATGCGGTGAAGGGGAACTGGGCGTCTGCGGGCAGTAGCGTGTTGATCGCGCGCTTGGATTGGGGCTTTTGATCAAGCGATGCCAGGTAGCGGTTCTGCTCGATCTTGTTCATATTCATTAGAAGCGAGAAGAGCGAGATGAGCTGCGCCTGCCTGTCTTGAGGGGCCGCCTGAGCGATGCCGGCGAGTTTATCGCGCTCGCGGCCGGGGTCGAAAACGGGCTTGCCCATCTCGAGCTTCGCTTTGACAACGCGGGGGGCGAGGTCGAGTCGCTCGTTGAACAGCTTGATAAGCTGGGCGTCGATGCGATCGATTTGCTCACGTACTTCTTCTAGATTCATATGCTGGGCTCCTGGGCGGGATCGGGTTTAGCGAAAGCGGGCATCGGCTTGGCAAGGCAGGATGAAAGCGCCGTCTTCGAGCATGGCGTCGAGCAGCGCGACCGCGCAAACGGCTTCTGCTACCGGGGCTGCTCGCGGAACGATGCAGGGGTCGTGGCGACCGTGGATCTTGAGGTCCGCGTTCTCATGTGCTTCAAGATCTACGCTGTCTTGCCGCTGTCCGATCGACGGGGTGGGTTTTACCGCCATGCGCCAGATAACGGGCATGCCGGTGGTGATACCGCCGACGATACCGCCCGCATTGTTGGTTTGAGGCAGTACTTGGCCATCCCGCATTCGGTAAGAGTCGTTGTTCTGGCTTCCCATTAGACGGGCCGCGGAGAACCCGGCGCCAAAGTCCACGCCCTTGATTGCGGGAATGCCGAAGGCGAGGCGGGCGATGCGGTTCTCGATGCCGTCGAACATTGGGTCGCCGATGCCGGCGGGGACGCCATACGCGACGCATTCGATCACGCCGCCCACCGAATCCATATGAGACTTCGCATCGACTATGCATTCGCGCATAGAGGCTGCCGCGTGCGCGCTTACGCAGGGGAGCGGGTTAGCGGATATGGCTTTGAGCTGAACCTGGTTTGGCTTCATGGGGTCGAGCGGCGTATCGCGAATATCTTGCGGACCCAGCGCGGCGATGTGGGCGGCGATGCGGATGCCCTGGGTCTCGAGGGCCTGTAGCGCGATGCCGCCAGCGATGCACAAGGGGGCGGTGAGGCGACCGGAGAAGTGGCCGCCGCCCGCGACGTCATGGTTGTTCTTGTATTTGATATACGCTGCATAATCAGCATGGCCGGGGCGAGGGATTCGGCGCAGGTTGGAGTAGTCTTGCGAGCGCGTGTCGGCATTTTTGATGATGCCGGATATGGGTGCCCCGCAGGTGCGTCCGTCGACTATGCCGGAGATGATATGTGCGGTATCGGTCTCCTTGCGTGCGGTCGCGGTCTCATCGCGGCCCGGTGCGCGCCTATCGAGAAAGAGCTGGAGCCGCTCCAAGTCAATGGGAACGCCGGCCGGGATGCCGTCGAGCGAGCAGCCGATGGCAGGCGAGTGGGATTGACCGAATATGCTGAGCTTGAGGACGTTGCCGGTGAAAGAAGACATGCAGACAGCCCCTATTCTTGCGTGAGCTCGACCATGCCGCCAAGCTCTTGATAATGATCGAAGAACAGCGGGTAGGACTTGTTTACGGCTTCCGCGCCCTTGATGTAGACATCGTTTTCGCAACGGGAGGCGGCGATGGCAGCCATCATGGCGATGCGATGGTCGTTGTGGGAATCGACCGTGCCGCCGATCAGCTGGGGGACGCCGTCGATGATGAGCGCGTCGCGTTTGATTTGGATCTGCGCTCCCAGGTTGCTGAGTTCTTTGGCGACGGTGGCGAGCCTATCGGATTCTTTGATGCGCAGGCGGGCGCAGTCGGTGATCACCGTGCGGCCCTCTGCAACGGAGGCGACCGCGGCGATGATGGGGACCAAATCCGGGATGTCCTTGGCGCTCATCTCGAAACCGCAGAGCTTGTCTGGACGAGAAATGGCGGCGTCGGTGGAGCGGCCTATGCGGGCGCCAAAGCGCGACAGGGCCGCGAGGACGTTGCGATCGCCCTGGGCGGAAGAAAGCGAGAGCCCGTCGACCTTGATGGGCAGCCTGCCCAGCGCGCCTGCGCACAGCAAGAAGGCCGCATTGGACCAGTCTCCCTCTACGGTCGCCTCATGCGGGGTACGGTAGGTGTCGTCCTCGGTGGTGAAGACGGTGACCTCCGTGCCATCGCCCGGGGTCCTGCGATCGACGTAGACGTCGACACCGAAGGTTTGCATGGCCTGGATGGTGAGGTTGATATAGGGCCGGCTCTCGATGCGCCCGTTCACCACGATCTCGCTGGGGTGGTCGAGCAGCGGCGCTGCGAGCAGAAGGCCGGTAATGTACTGAGAACTCACGTCGCCGGGAAGCTCGAATCGTCCAGGGCGAATTCGACCAGATGTCTTAAGTGGGAAGCCGCCGAGCCCCTCGAGTTCGCATCCGGCGGCGATTAGCTCCTCGGAAAGCGGGGAGAGGGGCCTTTCGCCCAATCGACCGCTTCCAACAAAAATCGCCTCTGCGCCAAGCGCGCATGCGACGGGAAGCATGAAGCGAAGCGTCGAGCCGGATTCGCCGCAGTCGAGGGTGGCATGATGCAGTGCCCTCAGCAGGCCGAAGGCGACGCTTTTGGGCATAGGCTTTACCATGAAGCCATCGTCGACCGCATCGATCTTGGCGCCAAGCGCCGTAAGGCAGCGGATGGTGGCGTCGATGTCGGCGCACGTGGTGTTGCACTTGATGTGGGTGTCACCATTAGCGAGCGCGGCGACGATGATGAGGCGATGCGCAACCGACTTCGAGGCGATGGCCGGAATGGTTCCGGAAAGCAGGGTCGGATGAATATGGGCAATCATACATGCTCCCTTGATGCTGCGAAATGTATGTGCTGGTTACTCGTCTTCTATGTCCCCGGCGTAGGCGTGCACGCAGGCGAGGCCCACCTCAAGGATCTTTTTGAACTCATCGAGCGGTGTAGGTGCTATTGAGACCGCCCCGATTGCGCGCGGAACCACCAGGTCGATCGAATTGCCCGCGCGCTTCTTGTCATGCAGGGCTTCGTTATAGATGTTTTGGGCGTCGGCTTGGAAATGAAGTGAAAGCCCGTGGTTGCGTAAGAGCGCGGCAATTCGATCGGGAACATCGGGTTCGCATACTTCTGCTGTGACAGAGGCGCTGGCGATGGCTACCATGCCGATGCCGACGCATGTTCCGTGACCCAGGCGGTAGAACTCCGCCGCCTCGACGCCATGGCCGATGCTGTGACCAAAGTTGAGGAGCTTTCGCATGTTGGACTCGCGCTCGTCCGCCTCGACAACGGCTCGCTTAATATCGATGTTACGGGCGATGAGGTAGGCGACGCGAGAAAGATCCTGCTTGAGGAGCTCGGGCGTAAGCGGCGTCTTCTCGAGCTCCTCGAACAGCTCGCTGTCCGCGATAACGGCATGCTTGATTACCTCTCCGCACCCGTCGGCGAATTGATCGTCCGTTAGCGTGCTCAGGCAACCCACGTCGGCGAGGACCGCGCGCGGCTGCCAGAATGCACCGGCGAGGTTCTTTCCCGCCTCAAGGTCGATAGCGGTCTTTCCGCCAACGGAGGAGTCGACCATGGCCAGCAGCGTGGTTGGAATCTGGATGAAGTCGATGCCGCGCATGTAGGTCGCCGCGACAAAGCCCGCGACGTCTCCCACCACGCCGCCGCCAAGGGCGACGATGAGGTCGGAGCGCGTCATCTCAAAGGACGCGGCCTTCTCGAGGAGGCCGACGTATGTCTCCGCGCGCTTGTGCTCTTCACCGGCGCTGAAGACGGCGAGCTCGCAGGTGTAGCCGGCAGCCTGCAAGCCGGACTTCACGGGTTCCGCATAGAGCGGAGCGACGTTGGTGTCGCTGATGATGAGGGCGCGCCGTCCCGCGTTGAGCGAGCGGGCGATCTCACCCGTGCGTTCAAGCAAAAAGGTGTCGATCAGCACCTGGTACGGCTTGGATGCCTGGATATCAAGAGAGTACATGGTCCTGCCTTTCGCAGATCTTAACGCGGCATGTCATCGAGTGCGCGCTTGATCTGGTCGCCCTCTGCAAGGAGTTCGCGAAGTCCTGCCCGATCGCGGTTGATGAGGGCGATGCGGTATTTATCGAGCGCGCTGATGATGATCTCGATCTCATCTGCCAGGTAATCGGCGTCTTGGATCATCAGCTCGCTCCACATATCGGGGTTGAGGTGCGCCACCCTTGTGAGGTCCTTATAGCTGCCGGCTGAGAAGCCATGATGGGCCTGGGCCGTGGGGCTCTTCACATACGCGTTGGAGACCACGTGGGCCAGCTGGCTGGTAAAGGCGATGACGCGGTCATGGTCGGTCGGCGTGGTGACGCTAAAGCGCCCGAAGCGGCAGGGGGAGAGCAGGGTATGGGCCCTGTCGAGAAGCTCGAGGCGGGCGACATCATCAAGCTGGGGCGGGACGAGAACCATGGGAGCGCCGTCAAACATATCCGCGGTGCCGTAGGCGTATCCGGAGTTCTCGGTGCCTGCCATGGGGTGCGCGCCGCAGAAGGTAAATCCATAGGTACTCGCCAGGTCGAACGCGCGGTTGCAGAGCGCTCCCTTGACGCCGGCGCTATCGATGACCAAAGGACCTTCCGCGCCCAGCTCGCCCAGCGTTTGAGCGTGGGACTGAAGCCAAGCTATGCACGCTTCGGGATATGCGGAGAGAATCACCAGGTCGCAGCCTGCGAGCGAGGCATCGTCCAAGACCGCATCGACCGTGTCGATCATAGCGATGGCAAGCGTGTCCGCATCGGTATCGAATGCGGCGACGCGCCAGCCGGCAGCGTGGTAGGCGCGGGCGAAGCTGCCGCCGATAAGGCCCAGGCCCAAGATGCCTACGGTGGGATTGCTTGAAGCTGCTTCTGCAGGGGTAGGGGTGTTGTCCATGGTTCCTTACGCCTCGCAGCTCTCGGTGTCGCAGATGACGGAGCGGATCTGGCGGATGCGCTCCATGGTCTGGTCGAACATGTCGGGGGTCAAGGCCTGCGCACCGTCGGACCAGGCGTGGCTGGGGTCGTCGTGAACCTCGATCTCAAGGCCGTCGGCACCCGCTGCCGTAGCGGCAAGCGCCATGGGCTCGACGTAGCGCGTGTAGCCGGTGGCATGGCTGGGGTCGGCGACCACGGGAAGGTGGCTTAGGTAGTGCAGGACGGGCACGGCGTTGAGGTCGAACGTGTTGCGGGTGCGCGTCTCGAACGTGCGGATTCCGCGCTCGCACAGGATGACGTTTTCGTTGCCCTCGCTCATGATGTACTCGGCCGCCATCAGCAGCTCGTCGATAGTACCCGCCATGCCACGCTTGAGCAGGATGGGGGCCTTGGTCTTGCCGACTTCTTTCAGCAAGGGGAAGTTCTGGGCGTTGCGCGCGCCGATCTGCCAGACCTCGATGTTCTTATCGAGGAACGTTTGGACATCGCGTTGGTCCATGATCTCGGTGACGATGGGCATATCGAGCTCGTCTGCCGCCTCGCGCAGCAGGTCGAGACCTTCGGGACCCATACCCTGGTATGCGTACGGGGAGGTGCGGGGCTTGTATGCGCCTCCGCGCAGCATGGTGGCGCCGGCGGCCTTTACGCGTCTAGCGATCTTGATGAGGTTCTTGCCTTCGACCGAGCAGGGGCCGGCGATTACCTGGAAGTGGCCGCCGCCGATCTTGACGCCGTGGCCGCAGTCGACGACGGTGTCTTCGGGATGGAACTTGCGGTTGGCCTTCTTGAAGGGTTCGGAGACGCGTTGGACACGCTCGACGATATCCATGGACTCTAGCAGGAAGGGGTCGATCTTGGTGGTGTCTCCCACCAGGCCGATGACGGTCTCGTTCTCGCCCTTACTATAGTTAGTTTGAAGGCCCTTCTTTTCGATCCAGCTGAGTAGATGCTCAACGGCCTCGGGCGAGGCGTCCTTGCGCAGGATTGCGATCATGTGGTCCTCCAAAAGTAACTCATGCGCGTGCAAATGTATAAGTTACAGAAGTGTATACCATCCTTATTAATATCGAGGGCCATAACTCATGTCGTTACAAATGCGATAGAGGGTTTGACCTTAACCGTCAATCAGTTTTTCACTGCGAGCACAGGCTTTGATGCCCTTCATTAGCTGCCGGCTAATGAAATGGGGAGCTGTGCAAACCATACTTGGAAGCACGTTGGTCCAATCACTATTGAAGGGAAATTAGATATGGACGCTTCGCAGTCACATGCGCCCCGCTCGGTAATGGGGATAGTCGGTCTGGTGCTTGCGATAATCGCAGCAGCTACATCGTTCATGCCAATCGTCAACAACTTCTCGTTCTTCCTCGCCCTCATCTCGGCGATTCTTTCGCTGGTCGCCGTTATTTCCTGCGCGCGCGGCAAGAAGTCTGGCAAGGGTGTCGCCATTGCCGGGTTGGTTGTCAGCATTATTTCCATCGTGGTCGTGCTCGCCACGCAAAGCATGTATTCAGCCGCCATTGACGATGCGGTCAACGGCCCGGATGTCTCGGGAGTTAGCGCTCAGCAGGGTAGCGACGATTCGTCTAAGGAAGACGATAAGGCAGACGATGCATCCAATACCCAGAATCTCGCCGTTGGCACTTCCATTGATCTTGAAAGCGGCCTTTCGGTAACCGTCGATGCGGTCGATACCTCTATCGTGAACTACGACGGTTCCGCGCTGGTGGGCGTTCAGGTCACCTACGTGAACAACTCTGATAAATCCGCAGACTACAACATGTATGATTGGAAGGGCGAGGATGCTCAGGGGGCTCAGGAGAATTCGACGTTCTTCTCCGATGACGGCAAGGAACTCAGCTCTGGTTCGTTGGCGCCTGGCGGTACAAAGACCGGATTCCTCTATTTCAAAGAGGGAACCGTAAAGGCACTGTATTTCTCTTCCGTCCTAAGCGATGGTGCTTCCGCGTCCTGGTCTCTTGCTTAGGTGTAAAAGAAGATGGGTGCATTGAATGTCTGAGAAGCTGACAGAGGAGTTGTTGGACGAGTTGTTGGGGTCCCCTGACGTGGACGGCTTTCTTCGCGACCGCACGGAACCAGCTATAACCCTCGCTTCCTATCTTCAGCAGCTTTTGGACGAGAAACACTTGAAGCGCGTCCAGGTTGTGCGCATGGCGGACCTCAACGAGACCTTTGGATATCAGATCTTTACGGGTGCCCGTCATCCCGGTAGGGATAAGGTCCTGCAGATATGCTTCGCGATGGCACTTTCGCTGAGGGAGGCCAATAGGGCGTTGGGCTACGCCGACGCCGGTAGGCTCGACTGCAGGAGCAGGCGCGATGCCATCATTATCTATTGCCTCGACAAGGGCTGTTCTCTTCAGAAGGTGAACGAAGAGCTCTATCGTTTTGGAGAGCGCACTATTTGCTAGGCCTTGGAATCCTTGTTCCCGCGTTCCGCCCGGATGCCGTTGCTGTGTCCGGGCGGTTTGCTATAGTTTGGAGCTATGGATACAGATGAACTGACAGACCAGCTTGAATCGATGCTAGCCAGCCGTGAGGCGGGCTTGGATTATCGTGTCGAGCGCGTCTTAAAGGATGGATCGTGCGAGCGCACGCAGGTGGTATATCTGCTTGGCGCGGGTGGGGGAGAGTACGGTCCGTTTGTCCACAAGGTTATCGCGGCGGACCGCGGCTTGGGCACCGTGTATCGCACGCTTCAGGAGGCCTGGCTATCAGGGCGAAGGTTCGTCCACCTTCCTGAGATCTTGAACGTTAGCGGTCAGGGCGATGAGGTCGAAGTGCTTATGGAGCACGTTGAGGGGCCTACACTGGAGGAGTATCTCGCCTCAGCCCGCTTTGATCGCGACATTGCTCTCCAGGCGTTTGAGGATGTATGCCGCGCCTGCATAGAGCTGCATGCCTCTTTCACGCCGCCCGTCATCCACCGCGACCTTAAGCCCTCGAACATCATCATGGCTCAAAGTAGGTTCTCGTCCCAACCCACCGCTGTGCTCATCGATTTTGGCATCGCCAGGCAATGGCGCGAGGGCGAGTCGTCTGATACGGTTCATTTTGGGACCAGGGAGTTTGCTCCGCCAGAGCAATACGGCTTTGCTCAAACCACGGTTAGAAGCGACGTGTACGCGCTGGGCATGCTGCTCGCGTACTGCCTTATCGGCTCGACCGTGCCGCGTGAGCAGCTTGTCTCTTCGCTGACGGGCGCGCACGCGAGCGCGGGGCTTATATGCGTGGTCGAACGCGCCTGCGCTTTCGATCCAGCCGATCGCTATGATTCCGCGCAAGCGCTGATGGATGCGTTTTCTGCCGCGGTGGGCGCTGGCGACCTTTCTTCCAGCGGGCAGCGTGGGGATGCATCGAGTGGCAAAGCCGTCAAAGACTCCCTTTTTATGGCGCCGTCTTCTACCCTGACGCCGCAGGTTCCACAGACGCCGCGTGCCGTTCACGCGCGCTTTATCGATAGACCTTTTATACGCATACCGTGGAATATCGCGGTTCTTTTCGTTGCCGCCGCGTCCGTGCAGGCCACAATTGAGCTGGTTGCTCATCCCACGGAATCCATGAGGGACGCTTCGATTCCCGCGCTTGTCGTCGTTGCTTACTTTATGGTGCTGCCGTTATTTCTATTCGGCGGTTGGCTGCTTTACAATAAATCGTGGCTAAGAAAGAGATTCGCTTTCGTAGATCGGGCTATATCGATCGGCTTGCCGCGGCTCATTGCTCGTTTTGCTGCTCTGGAAGCTGCCGCCTTGGTTGCCGCGCTGCTGCTGTGGTCCGTTTAGCGGATGGCTCTGCACATGCCGCGGTGTGTATTTGATTAAGATCGAGCAGGGGGAGGACTTCTTCTTGAATAGCGACGGTGGGCTTGCATCAGCCTGATTTACAGGTCATATTCCGCTTCGCGCTACGTTTATTGGCGGAGATCTTGATGCGGCTAATGCGTTCGCTTTGTGAGGCATGCGGTGGGCGGAGCATCTTGGGGTTCATGAAGACAAGGGCGGGCTTCCCGCTTCCAGGCACGTGGTCGAGCTCTATGTGTATTGTCCGGAGGAAAGCGTGGAGCTTGCTTACGCCGTTGCGTATCTATGCGAGTGCACCTGGGCTGATCGCGGCTTTGCCGGCATGGCGCATGTTGCGACCGATCGCATCGATGCCCTTCGCGATTCTCGGGCGATTGTCGATAGTACTTCCGCGCCGTCCCATTCCAAGAGTGTCTTCAGTCTCGAGGCATATCGTTCTTCGTCGCGCATGGATGCGATGATGTTCGCGCCTCAGGTAGACCTGTATTTCATCGATGAGGGCTCGGATCCTTGGATTGCTTTGCCGCGCTTCGATTGATCTTCGTCCTTTTTAAACCCTTTTCGCTATTCGCTTTAGTCCGCAAACGGTATAAATTCATCTGTGATTGGTATTTAAAAAACTATTACTTACAAATTCGCCATTGTTTAGGCTACGCTTTCAGCCTAAGCAAGGTTATTACTCCTCGGGAGGCATCACTTGTCGATACGGATTTTCCCGTAAAGGGGACCGTCCGATTCGATCAATGAGATGTTTAGGGGAGTTTTTCATGATCATAGTTAAGAAGATCAACAACAACGTTGCCATGGCGCGCGATGATCGCGGCAACGAGTTGGTCGTTTTCGGTTAGGAGATCGGGTTTCACGAGACTCCGTATTACCTCGAAGACGAGTCGACGCTCTAGGCAGCCTTTTCAAATATCAATAACGGAATTCTTTCCATGGTCCGCACCGTGCCGTCCGAGGTTATCGATGCCGCCTTACAGATCATCGATATGGCAAAAGCCGAGCTTGATTGCGAGCTGAATCCCAACGTGGTCCTTACCTTGGCCGACCATCTGCAGTTTGCGGTCGAGCGCCTTAAGGACGGCGGCGTCATCGAGAACCCTCTTTCGGATACGGTTGAGTTCGTCTATTCGGTCGAGCATGGTCTGGGCCTTTGCGCCCTCGCTATCCTTGAGAAGGAGACCGGGGTTTCCATGCCGCGGACCGAGGCTTGCTACATCGCCATGCGCCTAGTGAATTCCGAGCGCGCCGACGGTCGCGTTGATGATATGGACGAGGTCATGCGTACGCTTTCCTCCATCGATGAGGTCGCCAATATCGTGGAGCGCGAGTTTAGCATCATCGTGGACCGCGCATCATATAACTACGCCCGCTTCACCACCCATCTTCGTTATCTCATCAAGAGGCTTAAGGCGGACAAGGCATCTTCCGATTCCAAGATCGGTTGCATGATCGCCTATATGGCCAATTATCCGTACAGCTGCAACCCGGCCGACGTCATCGCATGTCAGCAGAAGATGGACGAGGGCTATTATTATTGTGGCGACGGTCAGGTCCGCGGCGAATATCCTCACTTTGCCCAGAGGATTTGGGATAAATATGGTTTTAAGCTCAATGTTGCCGAAGGGGATCTGGAGGACCTCGCAAGCGGCATCGTCGATTTCTACAGCTTCAGCTATTACATGAGCAATGCCGTGTCTACCGTTCCCGTTCTCGCTTCGACTGGCGGGAACCTCATGGGTGGTGCCAAGAATCCGTATCTTAAGGCAAGCGATTGGGGTTGGCAGATCGACCCCGATGGCCTGCGTTGGACGCTCAACGAGCTGTACGGGCGCTACCGCATCCCGCTGATGGTTGTAGAGAACGGTCTTGGCGCGTTCGATACGGTTGAGGACGATGGGGCAATTCGCGATAGCTATCGCATCGATTACCTGCGTATGCATATCGAAGCCATGAAGAAGGCCGTTGAGGTCGACGGTGTTGACCTTATGGGCTATACGTCGTGGGGTTGCATAGATTTGGTTTCCGCTTCAACCGGTGAGATGGGCAAGCGCTACGGCTTTGTGTACGTCGATGCAGACGATAAGGGTAACGGCACCTTCGACCGCAGCCGCAAGGATAGTTTCTTCTGGTATAAGAATGTTATCGAATCTAACGACGAGGACCTGGCATAGGTCATCGAATGCGTTGGCGGTTATGCGCGACTGGCCGTGGGACACGTGCTGCTCGCGTGGTATTATTATGGCGTTACCTGCTTGTATGGCAGGTAACGTTCATTCATGAAGTGCTGTGTAAATCTTCGCGCCTAATGAGGTGGTGCGATGTTTGAATGGGGGATCCAATGGGATTTTTTGACAGGTTTAAGAAGGCGGCGGAGCCCGAGAAGCCCGCGGTGCCCGCATCCGTAACGGCTCAGGTTTCTGCTGATACGCTGTGCGCTCCCGTAAAGGGCCGCGTTTGCAAGATGGCCGATATCCCCGATCCGGTCTTTAGCTCCGAGGTCCTCGGCAAGGGTTGCGGCGTTTGGCCCGAGGCCGACGTTGTTTATGCTCCTGTTACCGGTACGGTGACCGTCACCATGGGTCATGCCGTTGGTATCCAGGGCGATGACGGCGTCGAGGTTCTGGTACATGTGGGTGTCGACACCGTTAACATGCAGGGCGAGGGCTTTACCGGTTATGTTGCCCAGGGCGATCACGTAGTTGCCGGTCAGGCGATTCTGGGCATCGATCGCGGTAAGATCGCCTCTGCTGGTTATAAGGACGTTGTTGTTCTGGCTGTTTCCAACAGCGCCGAGTTCGCTTCTGTGGAGCTGTGCGCGGACGAGGATTCCACTGTTTCCGCAGGCGAGACCGTTCTTAAGGTCGCTCGCTAGCCTTCCTTTCGCTTATATATGCGTGTAAGCCGCGTGCCCATTGGTGCGCGGCTTTTGTTTAGAGTTCGAGCGTGAAGCAAAAACGGCGACGCCTCAAAAGGGGCGTCGCCGTTTTCAATGGGGCGAGTTGAAGCTTTCGGAAATTAAATCTTCTGCATCTCGGAAAGCGTGTTGTTGTACCAATGGTACCAATTGGGCGGGCAGTACTTCTTAGCCGCTTGAACGCTAATGGTGTAGCCATAGCCGCGGGCAAGACCGCGCACATGGGTATCGATGGCCTCTTCCCAGCTTGAGAAGTCGATTGCGCCCCAGCCCCAGGCGTTATGCTCGCGGAAGCAATAGGCTCCCTTGGAGCTTTCGGTGTTGGAGATCGCGGGGGACCAGCGGGGGTCGACACCGTATTTCCAGGCAGCGGCTGCAAAGGACGCGCCGTAGCCTTCGAGAGGGGAGCCGGCGAGGTAGGCGTCGATGCGTGCAGACCACTCGGCAACAAAGCTGGCCTCGTCGGTGTTCCAGTTGACGCCGGACGTGTCGGGCAGGACTACATCTGCGCTCTCTGTGCCGCCAGCGAGCTCGCTGGATGCCTGTTGAAGCGTTGCAAGCTCGGAAGCGGCCTCCTCGTCTGCTTTCTTTTGAGCGGCCTCGCGGAGTTTTTGAGCCTCGGCAAGAGCGTCGGAGGCTGCCTTGGCCTCTGTGTCTGCCTGGGCCTTTGCCTGCTCGAGCTCCACCTTCGTCTGTTCAAGCTGCTTTTGGGTTTCATTGAGCTCTTCGAGCGCGCTGGTGTTGGAATCTTTGATCTGGTTCATGTAGGCCATCTGGGTGAAGAACTCATCGAAGGACTGGGAGTTCAGGATGAAACTCATGAACGGATTGGACGCCTTTTCATACTTGTACATATCGCGCATGACCTGGCTGGCTTTGCGCTGCTGCTCGGGGAGCTTGGCCTCGAGCTCGGCGATCAGCGCATTGTTCTCATCAATCTGGGCCTGGAGCTTCGCGACATTCTCTGTTGCCTTGTCATAGGCGGCGGCGGAATCCTCAAGCTTTTTCTGGGTCTCGGTCAGCTGCGCCTCAGTTTCCTGGGTAACGGCCAGAGCGGTTGTAGGGCACAGGACGGTGCCCGAAAGCGCGAACGCCAGTGCAGCGCCGATAACGAGAGCCTTGTGAGTATGTCCATAATTGCGCATGTACGTATCCTTCGATAGCAGAGAACGTGCGAAATCTTTTTGCAGGCCATAGTATATACCTGACTTCGAGTTGAACTTGAACCTTAGACTTCTTTAAGGGTCAAGTTGAAGGTTTAGGATAGTCGGCTACCTGCTAATTTGATGAATTGTGAAGCAATTATAGAGTTTCAAGTTCACGTTTAAGGTTAGGCTCTTGGGTGGATCCCGCCCTTGCGAGCGCTACAAAACCATGCGACAACCAGCAGATATCGTACATATGTCGCGGCTTGGCTTCACCTTAAAATCGATACGCGTTGGCGCCATTATTTAAGTGCGTGCCGCCTGGATGCAAGTGCGGGAGGCTTGCGTTGCCTTCACGGGCGAGGCTTGGTTTAAAGATAAGCGCGTGGATACCTTTGAGATATCCACGCGCTTGAATGCGTTTTTGAGGATGCCCGGCGTATTCGAAGCCAAATAGGGTGTAGCTTGGTGATGGCAACGATGCAGGGGATTGTTATTAGTTGTTGCTGAGAAACTTCCTGCGTGAGAAGAAGTTGTACCACGTCACCAAAAACGTCGAGATGAGCTTCATTGCCTGGTAGCCAATATTGAGCATGGTGACCCCGACAAACATATACAGATCGTTCAGGCCAAGTCCCACAGCCGAAAGGATCGCGAAGATGGTGAACTCGCGCTTGCGGCTCATGCCCTCGCGATGGTCGAAAACGTATTTCATGCTGAGGACATAGTTGACTATCACGGAAGCGATAAAAGATACCGTGGTGCTGAAGAACAAGTCTGCCTTGCACGCTTCTACTAAAAACATGAGGAGCGCGTAGTCGACGGCTAGCGACATTAGTCCAACTATGGCGAATTTGCCGAATTGCTTTGTAGTTTCTTGAGTTAATGCAGCTCGCACCAAAACCCCTTACAACAGAGTGTATGTCAAGAACTATAAATATATTGTCAGCAAAAGGTAAGCTGATCTCGGTGAAACTACAGGCGCACCACATATCGCTGCGGCGCGCCTGTAAGGTTTTGGGTGAATCTGTTGTTGCGGGATTAAGAGGCTTACTGCTTTTGAGCATCTCCGCCGTCGAGGAAGATCTTCCGGGTAATGAAGTTCCATACCATAACGATTGCCGTTGCCGCGATCTTGACAATTCGGTAATCGATGGATGCGATCTCGGTGCCAGCCCACATGATCGCGTCGTTAATAAGCAGGCCTGCGACTGAGAGGGCGATGAAGATCATAAACTCGCGCTTCCGGCTCATATCGCTCTTGTGGCTAAAGACATACTTCATGCTCGCAAGGTAGTTAAAAACAACGGAAACGATAAACGAGACCGTCGCGGAGGCGATGGGGGGTGTGCTGAATACCTCGGTAAGCAGCACCATGACTCCGTAATCGATGATGAAGGCGATAACGCCCACTACTCCGAACTTCATGATTTGCGCGATCAGATTCCTCATGGGTTGCTCCAAGCTTTGTGACAAGAATGGTTCAGTGATGTTAGGTGAACTCATGCTTTTTCAGAGCGGGCGATGGTTGGCAAAAGCTCTATTTATATAAAAACAGCATGCCGCATGTTCAACAACCGTAGATTTATTGAACCGCTTTCTGCAAAATATCGCTGTGCTACCATGTTTTGCGTATTTGACTGCATTTGCTGTTTGTAAGTAAGGGGTTCAATCGTGTCAACAAAGGCCAAGCTCGGAAAGAGCCACGCATCGAGCGCGCTTGCCAAAGACATCTTTATTCTCAAGCAGCTTGTAAGCAAGGATTTTAAGCTTAAATATCGACGCAGCGTCTTGGGCGTTGTCTGGAGCGTTCTCAACCCGTTGCTCATGATGGTTGTCATGAGCATTGTTTTCTCTTACATGTTTGGCGGGTCTGTAGAGAATTTCCCCCTGTACCTTATCGTTGGTAACGTTACGTTCTCCCTTATGAGCGACTCGACAAACGCTGCTCTTTGGTCGATCATCGACGCGGCTCCGCTTCTCAAGAAGGTCAAGGTCGATCGCTTCGTCTTTCCGGTGCAGAAGGTTCTCTTTGCGCTGGTCAACTTTGCGTTCTCGTTGATCGCGGTCGCGTTCGTCATGCTGTGGTTCAGGGTTGTTCCCACCTGGCATCTCGTCATGCTTCCTGTGGTTCTCGTCCTCCTTATGCTTTTCTGCATCGGTATCGGTCTCGCCATCGGCTCCCTTGCGGTTTTCTTCAGGGACATCATTCAC
>SAMEA3387495__coassemble_1174_pt1 | contig 47099 bp, 41 predicted proteins | sample SAMEA3387495__metabat2_low_PE_015 | metagenome-assembled genome bin SAMEA3387495 (sample SAMEA3387495) | Felis catus | biome: Faeces | place: United Kingdom | collected 2012
ATACGCAAATCGGCGATGTCCTTGGACACCGTCAGCACGGCGGGAAGCGGCACAGCCAGCGACGCCGCGCCGCGATCGGTGTTGGCGCGCACGCATACGCACGTCGGTTCCAGCCCGCGGACCTCGACTACATCGGTCGCGCACGACCACTCAAACGTGCCTGCAAGTTCGGGACCGATCTGGGCCGTATCGCCGTCGACGGCCATCTTGCCGCACAAGATGAGATCGGCGCCGCCCAACGCCTCGATACCGCGCGACAGCGCGTAGGTAGTCGCCAGCGTATCCGCCCCGGCAAAGGCGCGGTCGCTCAGCAGCAATCCATCGTCCGCGCCGCGGGCGATGCAATCGCGCAGCAAATCCGCCGTGGCGGGAATGCCCATAGATAGAACGCTCACTCGCACGTCCGCCGGCTCCGCGGCGGCATCCTTGATGCGAAGGGCCGTCTCCAGCGCGGAGGCGTCGAACGGGTTGATGACCGCCTGCCCTCCGTCGCGGACGATGGTATTGGTCTTGGGGTCCATCTTGACCTCGGTGCTGCCGGGCACCGCTTTGACGCACACAACGATATGCATCACAGCTCGCCTCCCTTCGCGCGGGCGACGGCCGCGTCGAGCTCGTCCTCGTCAAACAGGTTGCCGCGGCCCAAGATCCCCTGGGGGTCCAGCGCCACCTTGGTGTCGGCCATCTGCGCGATCGCCTGGTCGCCGTACATGATGCGCAAGAAGTCCCGCTTGATCTTGCCCACGCCGTGCTCTGCGGAAACGGCGCCGCCCATCGCGGTCACCTCGCGCGCCCACCGGGCGAATAGGCGCTTGCCCGCCGCGTACTCCTGCGCGTTGCGCGGCAAGATGTTCACGTGCAGGTGGTTGTTTCCAATGTGGCCCCACGCCGCCGACTGCAGGCCCGCCTGAGCAAGCGTGCCGCGGTACAGCGCCACCACCTCATGCAGCCGCTCGTTGGGAACGGACATATCGGAACCGAGCTTGGTAATCGAGGTGTCGGTACGCCTGCGCTCGTCGATCAGCATGTTGACGCTCTCCGGCACGGCGTGACGGAAGAAGCGCTGGCGCTCGCGGTCCACGTCCGTACGGGCGACCCAGGTATAAGCGGGACTCGACCCGCACTGGTCCAAAAGATCGCCCAACAGGCGCAGGTCCGCAGCCGCTTGGCCGGCATCATCGCACTCGAGCTCCACGTACACGCAAGCGGCATAGGACTTGGGCACCGCAGGCAGGGACGAGAAGGCAGCGGAGCGCTCGCGCTGGGAACGAAGCACATCGAGCGCGTCGCCATCGAAATACTCCAGCGCCGCGGCGCGAGGCAGCCGGTCGCGCATAGCGATGGTTGCGTCAAGCGCGGACCGCTCGTCCATAAAAAAGCAGTTGACGCCCCAGGTAAGTGCCGGCAGCGCGGATAGGCGCAGCTCCAACTGGGTAACGACGCCCAGGGTACCGTCCGACCCTATGAACAGGTCGACGGCGTCCATGTTGTCCTCTGCGTAATAGCCAGAAGCATTCTTGCTCGCCGGCATGGTATAGGCGGGCAGGGGCACCAAAATGCAGCGCCCGCCCACGGTTTCAAGCGTAAGCGCACGTCCGCGCGCGTGGACCTCGCCCCGCTTGAGCGCCACCACGTCGCCATCAGCCAGCACCACGCGCAACGCGCTCACGTGCGGACGCATGGGACCGTAGCGGTAGCTGCGCGCACCGGAGGCGTTGCACGCCGCCATGCCGCCCAGGCAGGCGGAGGCCTCCGTGGGATCCGTTGGGAAAAACTGGGTGGGCGCGGCGTAGAGCTGTTCGAGCACCTCCAGGTCCTCATTCACCCAACCCGTGCAGGGAACGGTTTTATTTGCCAGGTACTTGCGCAGCTCCGACAAGATGACGCCGGGCTGCACCGTGAGGTAGAACGCGCCGTCCCCACCGCGGCGCGCACCCAGGCAGCGGTTCATGTGGGACAGGTTCATCACGTGCCCACCGTGCGGCACCGCGCCCGCGGCCAGGCCCGTGCGAGCCCCCTGCACGGTCACGGCGGTGCCGGAAGCCGCCAGCTTGGAGAGAATCGCGGAGACCTCATCCTCAGTCGTCGGAAACGAGATGCTCTCCGCCTCGCCCTGGGCGCGCGATTCGTCACGGCGGTACTCGTCATAATCCGCACCAAACGCTTGTATTTGCTGCATGCGCGGCTCATCCCCCGTTCTTTTGCCTTTATCTCGATAGAGTGCATCCAGCAATTATGCCTGAACCCCGGGCGCCGCGCGCACGCGCGACGGATTATGTCAAGCACGTGAACTCACACGGCCCCACCAAAGGAGAAGGGCGGATTGCGCATGTTTTATGTGCGTTCCACCCGCGACGTCACACCCCCAGGGGGTGCCATGCTGCCCTGTGCAGATTTGGACGAGGTTTGGGGGAGATTTACCGTGCGCGGGAACAGGTAGGGTATTCCGCACCGGGGGCGACCATAGCCCCGCCACGCCAACCGATGGGAGAAATCATGGCGCTCTACCTGCCCGATCTGCACGTTGCCTTTGAAGTGACCGATGACCCCGCCAGCGCGCCCGTTGACGCCAGCGCGTTTCCGGGCCTCACCACCATCCACGTCACCGCAAACCAACTCGATGATCCCGGGCTTCTTGCCAAGGCGATAGAGCGGGCGCAGGCCGGCCGCGACCTGCCGTCCCCAGCCGGCGCGCAGAACGCCGCCCTCCAGGCGGTGCGGGCGGCCTCGAGGCTGCGCTAGCCCGGCTCGAGTTTGCTACCATCTCATTGAATGAATACGGGCTCCGCCCCAACGTTTGGCAGCGGCGCCCCATCTGGATGGGAGCAGTCCGTACATGATCGGTCTTGGCACGCTTATCAACACCGCCCTGGTTGTCGCCGGCGGCATCGCCGGCATGTTTTTTGGCAGGTTCATCACCCCGCGCCTGCAAGACGGCCTCATGAAGGCGACGGCCTTGAGCGTGCTTTTTGTGGGACTCGCCGGCGCTCTTGGCGGCATGCTCTCCATTGCCGACGGCAAGCTGGTAAGCGGCGGCACCGCCATGATCGTGGTGTCGCTTGCCGCCGGCGCGCTTGCGGGCGAGTGGATCAACCTGGAGCACCAGATTGGCCGCTTTGGCGAATGGCTCAAATATAAGACGGGCAGCGCGGGAGATTCCTCATTTGTAGACGCCTTCGTCACGGCGTCGCTCACGGTGAGCATAGGCGCCATGGCGATTGTGGGATCCATCCAAGACGGCATCAACGCCGACCCTTCCACCCTCATCCTCAAAGGCGCCATCGACGCGCTGCTTGTCTGCATCATGACGGCGTCTATGGGCAAGGGCTGCATCTTCTCCGCCATACCCGTCTTTATATTCGAGGGGTCGCTCACGCTGCTCGCACGCCTGATCCAGCCCATCATGTCCGCCGCCGCCATTGCCAACCTCTCCACCGTGGGCGCAATCCTCATCTTCTGCGTGGGCGTAAACCTCATCTGGGAGCGGACCTTCAAAGTTGCCAACTTGTTGCCCGCCGTGGTGGTGGCGGTTCTCTTCGCCCTGTTCTAGCCGCACCCGCCCCTAGTTGCGGTATGGTTGATGGCACCGCTTTGGCTCCGCAACGCCAAAGCCAACCCTGACCGCCAACGCGTATGCGCGTTGATGTACAAGAGTATGGAGACCACCATGAGCGCACGCACCGACGAGGGCCTGGCAGAAGACGGCGAGCTGTTTCGCACCCACATTGGAGGCTCTGCCGTGATCGAGGGCGTCATGATGCGGGGCAAGCTCAACTGGGCCGTCGCCGTGCGCCAGGACAACGGGCAGATCTACACCGAAGCACATGACCTTCCCGACCCCGCCGGCCGCCCCGGTTGGTGGTCCTGGCCGTTGGTACGCGGCTGCGTCTCTTTTGTTCAGTCCATGCAGCTCTCGCTGAAAGCCATGAACATCGCCGCGGAGCACGCGTATCCGGATGAGGACGGAGCCGACGATGCCGCCGCGAATGCCAAGGATGATAAGGACGATGGCATGCATCTGGATGTTCTCATCGCTAGCGCGGTGGGCGCCGCGGTGGGCGTGGGCGTCTTTCTAGCGCTGCCGGTCTTTTTATCGAACCTCATCATGGGCGAGCTCACGCCGGAAAACTCCGTTGCCTGGAATCTGGTCGAGGCGCTGGCGCGCATCGCCTTGCTGGTTGGCTATATCTGGCTGTGCGGCCGTTTTCCGGAGATGGCTCGCGTCTTTGGCTACCATGGCGCCGAGCACCAGACCATCCACTGCTACGAGCACGGCGACGCCCTCACGCCCCAAAACGCCGCGCGCTACTCGCGCCTGCACGTGCGTTGCGGCACCGCCTTCCTTGTCATGACCGTCACCATCGCCATCATCGTCCACTCATTGGTGCCCGTGGCGCAGTTGGCGGACGCGTGGGGCATCCAGGGAATCGCCCGCAACCTATTTATCTTCGCCTCGCGCCTGGTGATGCTGCCCCTAGTCGCCGGCGCATCCTACGAAGTCACCGTGAAATGGGCCGGTGCGCACCCCGATAACCCCCTGGTCAAGATTGTGCTATGGCCCGGCATGCAGATGCAGCGCATCACCACCAACGTAGCGGACCAGGGCATGCTCGAATGCGCGATCGCCGCCCTTGAGCTTGTGCGCGACCGCGAGATAGAAGCCGGCCTGGACACCGCCAACTCGCCCGCCGACGCATCCGGCACGGGATGCTCCTGCCAATAGGGCGTTGTGGGAAAGTTATGCACGGTAAACTTTCTTTTTCTGGCAAATTTGTTTTATATGGTTAACTTTCTTGGCCGATAAGCGGGTGCAGCGCACCCCCCTTCAAGAAAGGATGCCGTATGAAACCCGTCCTTATTATCGAGATCGTCTCCGCCCTGGTCGCCCTTGGCGCTTTGGCGACGCTTGTCGTCCAGGCGGTCCGCGCGAAGCTGAAATCAGGCATTGCCCTGTTTATCATGCACGCTATAGCGGGCAGACTCTAGAACGCCGACGCCCCGGCGCACCCTGTATCCAGCCCGAAGCCGTCTTAGCCGCGCTTTGATCCCTGGCGGCAGATGCCGCCCTTGTGGCCGCACGCCTTGTTGGGACCCATACCCTTGGAGGCGCGCACGTTGTGGAGCGGCGCCGCGCGAAACGCCGCCTTCTTGGCTGCCAGCGCCTGCATCTGCCTTTGGTCGAATGCCTTTGCCATGAACCCTCGCCCTTCTCGTCCACCTTATCCGCCGCGCCGCCACCGTCCTCCGCGTCGATGCGCCGCCATGCCCTGTAACGGTACCACCTATTGCGCCGCTGGGCGATATGCGCCGTCCGCGCCCGTGCGGGCGAACTATCCTTAAGCATGCAGGCACCACCGGCCCGGGCCAGCAAGCGAAAGCCATGCCGCGCATTGCGCCCCGGCGACTCTAGGGAGACTTCTTATGTGGGCATTCGACACCACCTTGTATCAGATCTATCCGCTGGGCATGCTCGGCTGCCCCTTTGACGCCCCCGCCATCGATGATGACGCCGCACAACAAGAACAGGCGGCGCTGCATCGAGTACGGCACTTGATTGACTGGGCGCCCTATCTGGGCAAGCTGGGCGTGGGCGCCATTCTGCTCAACCCGGTCTTCTCCTCTGACACGCACGGATACAACACCCGCGACATGCTGACCATCGACTGCCGACTGGGTACCAACCAAGACTTTAAAGAGACGGTCGACGCGCTGCACGCCTGCGGGGTGCGCGTGGTTCTGGACGCGGTATTCAACCACGTGGGACGCGGCTTTTGGGCCTTTCGAGACGTGCGGGAGAAACGCTGGGAGTCACCCTATAAAGACTGGTTCAACATCAGCTTTGACGGCGACACCCACTTTGGCGACGGCTTTTGGTACGAGGGCTGGGAGGGCAACCAGGACCTGGTGAAGCTCAACCTGCGCAACCCCGCCGTCATCGATTACCTGCTCGACGCCGTGCGCATGTGGAAGCGCGAGCTGGGCGTGGACGGCCTGCGCCTTGATGTCGCCTACAGTCTGGACCGCGACTTTGTGAAGCGCCTGCACCAAGTAGCGGGAGAGCTGGGGGCAGAGCCCCGCTTCGATGGCGAGGCGGGAGACGGCTTTCCACTGATCGGCGAGGTGCTGCACGGCGACTACAACCTTATCGTTAACGACGAGATGCTGGACTCGTGCACCAACTACGAATGCTATAAGGGCCTGTATTCCAGCTTCAACTCCATGAACATGTTTGAGATCGCCCACTCGCTTCACCGCCAGTTTGGCGGCGATCCCTGGTGCATATACCGCGGCAAGCACCTGGTGAGCTTTGCGGACAACCACGATGTAACGCGCCTGGCAAGCATCCTCACCTGCAAAGAGCACCTCCGCGGAGCCTATGGCGTGCTTTTTGGCATGCCGGGCATCCCGTGCCTGTACTACGGCAGCGAATGGGGCCAGCTTGGGCAGAAGGGTACCGGCTACCTGGCAGACGTGGAGATTCGCCCCCAGCTTGACGCGCCGGCGGCAGACGCCCTGGAGCATCTAGCCGACGGCTGGGAAGGAGGCGGCGCCCCCAACCAGCTCACCGGATACATCAGCGAGCTCAACCATGTTCGCCGCGCATCGCGGGCGCTGTGCCACGGCTCTTATCGCAACGTGGTGATCACCAACAAGCAGCTGCTATTTGAGCGCGATGCCCCTGCGAGCGCGGAGCGCGACGCCGAATGCGTGCTTGTCGCCGTCAACGCCGAGGACGTTCCGTTCACCCTGAACGATGGAACGCTCAACGGACGCTTTGAGGTACTTCTGGCAAGCGCGCCGTGCGCCGACGACCCCAATGCCGCGCCAGATTATCCGCAAACGGGAGACCTTTTGGAACTTGAGGGGTCGCTGACGCTGCTTCCCTACGGCGTCCTGTATCTCAGGCGGGCGATGTAGCGGCGCGGGAACCTAGGCCTCGATGAGGGCATCGCCCGTCTGGGGATACTCGTCCAAACAGTAAGAGCGAATCGATACGTCCTCGTACGTATTGAAGTAATACGTACGGGTAGCCGACGAGAAGCATCCGGTATAGAGCGTCTTCTCGGTCTTGCCGTCACGTGCCATCGCGCTGCCCTCGACCATCGCTACCTGGGAGAGCGAATGGAACATGCGGCTCACGTTGGCGGCCTCCCGCTCCTTTTGAGGATAATTGGCGTTTACGTACGCGGCGCGGACAAAGCGCGAAGGGGACGTGTAGTCGCCGGGAAGCCCGCGCTGGGCGGCGCCCGCGCCAAACGGGGTGAGAGGGCGACCAAAGGGCCCCTCGCCGCCCCACGCGTTGGAAACGTTAAGATAGTTGCGAAGGTTCTCGGCATGCCAGCTGTAACCGGGCTGGTTCGCCAAAACATCCACCGGATTATCGAAGACCTGCATACCCGTATCGGTATACTCCACCACGACCGAACGCGTGCGATCCGCTACGATCCAATGCAGCAGGGTGGAAGGCCACTGGGGAGCGATGGGCTCGTCCACGATCGCCGCGGTCCGCAGGGCATCGACGACCTGATCGACGCTTTCGAAGTTGGCGCAGACCCAAAGCGGGAACTCCCAGGCGGATACGTTGGTCTTCCCCTCCTGCGGCGCGCTTTCATACCTGGCGTACCCGGGGAAGTTGAGGCCGGCGACCGCGAGCCCGGCATCGTTGCCGGCATCGAACAGCATGGGCTGCCCTTGTTCCACCAAACCCATGCCTATGAGCGCATGGGAGCATTCTGCCGTCGCCCCAAAGGGGGACGCCGGCTTGAAACCACGGGGCACCACCAGCACGCGCTCACCGTAATCAAACGTCCAATCGAGGTTTCTGCCAAAGAACATGTTGCCTTCTGTATCGTTGAACCGCATGCCCGTGCACATGGGATAGTCCTCTCACTCAATCGCGCCCGCGGGCGCGCGGCAAACCAAAGCTTGCATGGATATGTACCCCCGCCCCGCTCGCGCGCCCTCCGCGGCGCCCATCCATAGGGCAAGCAGATTAAGGGGACGAGCTTAAGGGCGCGGGGGCACGATGCAGTCGTAGCGCACGGCCTTGCCGACAACCGTATGGCTGGGCTTGACGCCGGCAAGATGCGGGCCCTTAACCGGGCGCTTCACGACGACCTTGCGCGGATGCGCCAGCAGGGCCGCGCGGAGCAGCGCCTCCTGGTCCTCGCATGGACTTTCAAGATGATGGAGCAGCTGAAACTTCTTCTTAACCGCGGCGCTCTTGGTGCGCTCGGGGAACATGGGGTCGAGATAGACCACATCGGGCGCGGGGGAGATCATGGGAAGCACCGCAATGCTGTCCGCGCGTACCAGCGTCATGCGGGCGACGAGCCCCTCCAAGCGGGGATCGGTTGCGGCGCGGTCCAGGGCGTCTTGCAGCAACGCCGCGATCACCGGGTCGCTCTCGAACATGGTGACGGTAAAGCCCGCGGCGGCCAGGAGCAGGGAATCCTGCCCCATGCCCGCCGTCGCATCGACCGCCGTGGGCGAGACGGCGCCTTTGATCTTGGCGGCGCGCACCAAAAGCTCGCGCGACAGGTTCGCTTGCTTGAGGCGCGGAAGCATATCGGCAAAGTCGCCCCGCAGCACCATTCCGTCGCGTTCGAGCGAAAGGCCGTCCTCGTCCAACCGCAGCGCCAAGGCGCCGTCCGGAGCGCCTTCAGCGATCTTGGCCCCGGTCGCCGCGGCAACGGAGGCGACGCGCCCTGGATCGGCCCCTTTGGACGCGACCAGCAGAAGCGGTACCTGGAGAGTTTCGATCATCATCGTCCTTTCATGGTGCGCATGGGGCTAGCGTGCGAGATACGCCAGCAGGTCCCCGTAGGTCGCCTCGCCGTCGCGGCGCCCCACCTGGTAGATGTCCTCGAGCTCCTGCGGGTCCTTGATCACCGCCGGAGCCTTGACGGACTCGCTGGGCCTGATGACAAAGAGATCCCCTGCCGCCTCGCGCTCGGCGATGTCGTCAAGCTGCGCGTTATAGCGCTCGTGGCGTCCCTCGAGCAGCTCGACCACGCGGGGACAGCCCCGCAGCGCGCGGCGGATCACCGGCATGAGCTTTTGGGGCTGTTTGCGAAAACCCTTAGGCTGGGTAAGCACGGCAACCTGCTTGGCGTAGCCCTGCGACGCCATCCATGCCACGGGGATGGGATCCGCCGCGCCGCCGTCGAGCAACCGCAACATGCGCCCCTCGTATTCAAGCTCCACGGGGCGGCACACCACGGGGATGGAGGCGGACGCGCGGATCCAATCGATATCGACCACGTCGCCGCTATGGAGATCGCGGTAAACGGGACGCCCGGTTTCCACATCCGTGCACACCACGGTGAAGCGCATGGGGTTGGACGAGAAGGTCTTGGTGTCGAATACGTCGAGCTTCAGCGGCACCTCGCGATAAGCGAAGTCACGGCTGTAAAGGTCGCCCGTCTTGAGCAGCACGCGCAGGCCCGCGTAGCGCGGATCCGTGCAGAAGCGCTTGTTATAGCGAACCGCACGGCCTATCTGGCGGGATTTGTAGTTGCAGCCAAACGCCGCACCTGCGGAAACGCCCACCATGGCATCGACCTCAAGGCCGTGCTCCATCCACACATCGAGCACGCCCGCGGTATACATGCCGCGAAAGCCGCCGCCCTCGAGCACCACGCCAACCGTCTCGGCACGCTCGCGCGCGGAAGGCGCGAAGGGCGCAGTCGGGGCGGCTTCAAACTCGTCGTTATTTTCCATATGCATCTCCGTCATATCTCAATCGCATCGCTTCCGCGAGCGCGGGGCGGCGCCATGCGCCCAGATACGGTAAAGCCCGCGCAGGGTCAGGGTGTTGTCCACAACCACCGCATGGGCCAGCAGCGGCGCCAAACCGGACGCGCCGTCTCCGGTGATAACCACCGGCGCCTCCTGCCCCAGCTCCGCCATAACCGCGTCAAGCAACCCGTCTATACGAGCGACCTCTCCCAGCACCACGCCGGACTGCATCGCGGCACGGGTGTTGCGACCTATAACGCTTGTCGGGGCCCGCAGCTCGATCACCGGCAGGCGGGCCGCCGCTGCCGCGAGCGACCGCGCGCCCAAAGCGACACCCGGGGCGATCACGCCACCCGCAAAGGCACCGTCCCCATCGATGACCTCGATGTTGGTGGTGGTGCCAAGGTCCACCACAACCACGGGCGAACCGTAGGCGTCGCGGGCAGCCACGGCGTCCGCCACGCGGTCGGCGCCCACCTCGGACGGATCGTCGATACGCATGCGAAGCCCGCTCTTGAGGCCGGGCCCCACCACGTAGACGCGGCCCTCGCAAACGCGGGACAGCGCCGTGCGCCACGCGTCCGTAAGCGACGGCACCACGCTGGCAAGGATGGCCTCGGAAGGGGCCGCGACGCCCAGCATCGCCAGGGCGTGGGAGATATGCGAGCGCGCCTCGTCCGCGGTTAGCGCCGCAGGCGTGGTGATGTCCCAGGTACCCAGGAGCTCCTCGTCCAAAAACGCGCCCAGACGCGTGGTGGTGTTACCAAGATCCACGGCCAGCAGGGTGCAGGGGCGCGACGCATCCCTAGACGCACCCGTTATGTGCTCCATATGGGGCCTCCAAACATATATCGACGCGGGGGCCGAATAACGGCGCCGCGCAAGGGGTCGACGTCTATACTATAGCGGTCCTTAAAGCCGTAACCCGACTTCCCGCTGCAGGGGAAGCGGATATACGAAGGAGAACAGATGAATACATCGAACGGTCGCGCGGAATCGCGCGAGCAACTTAAGCCTGCCGGCATTGTTATCGGATGCATGGGCTGCGTCATCATCACGGCGTCGTCCGTGTACACCGCCCTTAAGATGGGAGCGCTGCCCTGGCCCACCATCTTCACCTCTATCACCGCCCTGGTGGTGCTGCGGGCGCTTGGCAGGAAAAGCCTCAACGAAGCGAATATCACCCAGGTCATAATGTCCGCCGGCTCCATGGTGGCGGGCGGGCTGGCCTTCACCATCCCCGGCATCTGGATGCTGGGGCTCGACGAGCAAGTAGGCCTGCCGCAGCTTTTGGCCGTGGCGCTCGCCGGCACGCTTTTGGGCCTGGTATGCACCGCGCTGATCCGCCGTCGCTTTGTGGAGGAATCCGACCTGGAATATCCCATTGGCACCGCCGCGGCGCAGACCCTGCTGGCCAGCAGCGCGGGAGGGGCCACGGGCAAGAAGCTCTTTGGCTCCATGGCGCTGGCGGGAATCTGGTGCGCCCTGCGCGACGTGGCGGGCGTGGTCCCCGCCATGATCGCAGCGCTGCCCATTCCCGGCGTGAACTTCGCGCTCTACAACTCGCCCATGCTGTGCTCCGTGGGCTTTCTGGTTGGTGGAGCCGCGGTAGCCTTCTGGTTCGCGGGAGCGCTCATGGGCAACTTCGGCATCGTCGTGGGCGGCAGCGCCGCCGGACTGTGGGACGTCGCGACGGCGCAGCGCATTGTCTCAAGTTTGGGCATGGGTCTCATGATGGGATCCGGCCTGGGCGTGGTGATCAAGGACATCCTGCCCAAAGCCGCGGACTACCTTAAGCGCGGCCGCGCCGCCGGGACGGGCACTGCACAAGACGCGGACGATAAACCAGGGCTGCTGGGCAGTCTCTCCCGCATGGACGCCGGCGCGCTGGGCCTCCTCACGGCGGCTGCCGCCTGCCTGGCCTGTTTGGTGCTGGGGCTCTCCCCTATCGCCGCCGTCGTGGTTGTGGCGCTCGCCTTTGTCACCACCATCATGAGCGCACAATCCGTGGGTCAGACCGGCATCGACCCCATGGAGATCTTCGGCCTCATCGTCCTTCTGGCAATCGCCGCCATGGGCGAGCATAACCAGGTGAAGCTGTTCTTCGTCGCGGCAATCATCGCCGTCGCATGCGGTCTTGCCGGCGACGTCATGAGCGATTTCAAGACCGGCGCCATCATCGGCACCAACCCGCGCGACCTGTGGCGCGGCCAGGCGATCGGCTCGCTGCTGGGCTGCATCGTCTCCGTCGCCGTCATGGCGGCGCTGCTGGGCGCGTACGGTGCCGACGCCTTCGGCCCCGGCAAGCTCTTCGTTTCCGCACAGGCCAGCGTGGTCGCCACCATGGTCTCCGGCATCCCCAGCATCGCGGCGTTCGGCATCGGCATTATCGCGGGCATCGCCCTGTACTGCCTGGGCATTCCCTCGATGATGCTGGGCCTTGGCATCTACCTGCCGTTCTACATGTCGCTCACCGCCGCGGTGGGAGCCCTCATCAAGGCGGTCTACGACCGCATCGGTGACGGGCGCGCCACCGCCGCAGACGCCGAGACCACGCATGAGGAATCCGGCATCATCGTGGCATCCGGTATCCTGGGCGGCGAGTCCATCGTCGGCGTCATCATCGCCCTGGTCTCCGTCGCCAGCGGCATGCTGGGGTAGAGGCGGCCCTTTGGGGAGTGTCGGGTATGCCCCGGTGTGGCCCGATACGCCCCCATGCGATCCGTTTTCATGCGACGAACAAAAGGACGTCTTCCAAGCAGTCAATCCGCTTGGAAGACGTCCTCTTTTTAGCTTCTCTTCAAATGAGATTGCGACCGGGGTCCCACCAGGGCCTTCGAAGCGCCAGCTGAAGGCGCGCGTTAGAACTCCACGTTGCCAAACTCGGAGAGCTTGAGCTCCTTGTTGTGGTCGGTGGCCCAGTCGACGTTCCACGGGCTGGTGAACAGCAGCAGCTTGCCGCCGCGCATGTCCTCGACGCGCAGGGTGTCGCGGGTGAGGGACAAGCCGGCGATATCGATGCTGCCGGGTTCGTTCAAGATCCAGCGGATATCCGTGTAGGGCAGCGGCTGGCGGCGCACCTCAACGTGGTACTCGCTCTTCAGACGCTGCTCAAGCACCTCGAACTGCAGGGTGCCAACTACGCCGACGATAACGCTTTCCATGCCGGCGCCCAACTCGCGGAAGATCTGCACCGCGCCCTCCATGGCGAGCTGCTCCATACCCTTCACAAACTGCTTGCGCTTTAGGGTGTCCACCTGGGTGATGCGGGCGAAGTGCTCGGGAGCGAAAGTGGGGATGCCAGCGAACTGCACGTGCTTCTTGCCGGCGCACAGGGTGTCGCCGATGCTGAAGATACCCGGATCGAACAGGCCCACGATGTCGCCGGCGTACGCCTCGTCCACGATCGCGCGGTCATCGGCCATCATAGTGGTGCCGGTAGCCAGCTTGATCTTACGGCCGCCCTGCATATGGTAGGCCTCCATGCCGCGCTCGAACTTGCCCGAGCAGATGCGGACGAAGGCGATGCGGTCGCGATGGTTCTTATCCATGTTGGCCTGGATCTTGAAGACAAAACCGGAGAACTCCTCGCGGGTGGGCTCCACAACCTCGCCGGTAAGCGAGTCCACATGCGTGGAGGGGCCGGGTGCCAGGCGCAGGAAGTCCTTAAGGAAGGGCTCGACGCCAAAGTTGGTGAGGGCGGAACCAAAGAATACGGGCGAGAGCTTGCCGGAAAGCACCGCGTCCAAGTCGAACTCGGAGTCGGCGCCGTCCAGCAGCTCGATATCGTCCATAAGGTTCTTATGGTTGTTCTCGCCGATCAGCTCGTTGAGGGCGGCGTCGCCCAGCGTCGCCTCGACCTCCTCGACCTTCTTGGTGCCGTTGGCGCGGCCGTCGCCCTCAAAGGCCAAAACGTGGCGGCTGGCGCGATCGAAGACGCCGCGGAAATCGCGACCGTTGCCGATGGGCCAGTTCATGGGGTACGTGCGGATGCCCAGGACGTTCTCGACCTCTTCCATAAGGTCGAAGGGGTCGCGGGTCTCGCGGTCCATCTTGTTGACGAACGTGAAGATGGGAATGCCGCGCAGGGCGCAGACGCGGAAGAGCTTCTTGGTCTGGGCCTCGACGCCCTTGGCGCCGTCGATCACCATGACCGCGGCGTCGGCGGCCATCAGGGTACGGTAGGTATCCTCGGAGAAGTCCTGGTGGCCGGGGGTGTCCAGAATATTGACGCAGCAGCCGCCATAGGTGAACTGCAATACGGACGAGGTAACGGAGATGCCGCGCTGCTTCTCGATGTCCATCCAGTCGGACACCGCGTGGCGCGCGTTCTGCTTGCCCTTGACGGAGCCGGCGGACTGGATGGTGCCGGTGTAGAGCAGCAGTTTCTCGGTAAGGGTGGTCTTGCCGGCGTCCGGGTGCGAGATGATCGCGAACGTGCGGCGCGAGGAGATCTGGTCAGCAAGAGATGCCATGGGGTTTGATTCCTGTTCTTTTGCGCAAAGGTTGAACCTTGCCATTGTAGCGGCAAACGCGCGCGGCGCCGTCCTCGCTACTTCTCGTCCACCAAAACGGCGGCGCGGGCGATGGCGGCGTCGATGTTGGGCAAGAAGTTCTCGCAGCCAACCTGATCAACAAAGCCGGCGCGCTCCATGGTGCGCATGGGCTGGTCGTTGGGATGCGAGATCACCAGCTGCACGCCCCGCTCGCGGCACTATCGAGCAGGTCCTCCAGAGCATGCATGGCCGAGGAGTCGAGAGATGGCACGCCACGCATGCGGATGATGAGCACGCGCGTGAAGTCCTTGACCGAGATGTCGTTGAGCTGGTCGGTCATGCCAAAGAACATGGGGCCGTTGATCTCGTACACGCGGACGGCGCGCGGCAGCTCGCGCAGGTGCGTGACCTCGGAATCCTCATCGCAGCAGTAACGCCAACCGCGCACCTCGGTCTCTTGGCTCACCATCTTCATAAAGAGGACGATGGTGACGACCATGCCGGCGGTAAAGCCCGTGGTGATGGTATGCGGCACAAAGCGGATGAGCGTGCCCAGGCGCATGACGCCCATAACTATCAGCAGCACGCCCGCGATGATGGTAGCCGCCACCAGTCCGCTCATGCCGTCGGTCGCCACGATAGCGGCGACGATGGTGGCGAACGCCGCCGTGGGACCGGAGATCTATATGCTTGCTAGCGGCGATAAAAGTGTGTCCGCTGCAGCATGTTTATACCACAGGCACCTTATAAAACGGGGGCTGTTCATCAAATAGGAAAGAGCCGCGAACCATCGATATAGGTTGCAAGCGGCCCTATTCCGCACGGACCACGGGCAGCCACAGCTCGCTTCTGCTGTCTGCCGCGTGCATATCCCTGGAAAGATAGCGCTCCACATCAGAACCGCTCTCCCATGAAAAACCGCTCGACGGCAGCCATTCGCTCAACACGCGATGCCACAGCTCGCCCATAGCGGTCGAAACGTCACCCGTGCACTCGAAGACGGCGTAGGTCGCCGCCGAAACAACGCGCACCACCATGCCGTCCGGGCAGGGCGCCTGCGTAGCCACGCATGCCATATAGCCGTCGAATGCGCCGTCGCGGCAAAACTGCACGCCTAGCAGACCCGCCGGCCCCCCATCCGATAGACCAAGCAGCGCATCGACTTGCGGCTCCACATCAACCCAGTATTGCACCGCCTTCTCGCCCGCGTCCTCAAGCTCCCATTCGCCCGTGGACGGCACGCCCACCACGCGAAAGGCGGGCTTCTCTACAATCTTGTAATCCATTGGTTCCTCCCCTTTTACGGACAAGGTGAACACAAGGCGCGGATATGACGCGAGCTTAACGCCCCCGTTTTTCGCTTCGCTGGGCGAGATGCCGTGCACGCGCTTGAACGCGCGGGCAAACGCCGTGGGAGAGTCATACCCGTAGCGCAGGGCGACGTCTATCACCCTGGCGTCGCGATCAAGCAAGTCGGCCGCCACCATGCACGGTCGAAGCCCCACCCGCAACCGTTGCCTACTCCGTTCGAGCAGGGTCGAAACACCAGATCGAATAGTGCTGTGGGCAGCCAAACATCGTAAAGCCTCGTTTGTCCCCATGCGGATAACGCCAGAACTCGCCTTGCTCTCGCAGCGTCCAGCCGGGACGGCCCATGTAGGAGTAGTTTTCACCGTTGTCAGACATATGGACGAGCACCACCTGGCGTCGAGCCCGAGCTTCCAGCTTGTCCAAAAACGCCAGCAGCACGTTGTTGTCAAAAGGGTTGAACAGGTAGAAATGGGTGAAGCTTTCCAGCGGCATATCGAGCGCACTGCCGCAGACCACGTCGACCTGGTCAAACGGCCCCGTCCATGACTGCGCCCGCGCCGCCAGCGCCGGATCAAGCTCCACGCCAGTGAAATGCCCCGGTAATCCCGCCTCTACCGCATAGGCCAACACGCGCCCCGCGCCGCAGCCCACATCGAGCAGGTGTGAATCCTCGTCCAGATGAATACGGCTAAAGAGGTCTTCGAGGATGAAATATGGCGTGGGCGTGGGCTCATGGGCGCAATAATCCGCGCGGATGGAGTCATCCCAGCAGCCATCGTCCTCACATGCGACAAGCGGACGGCCGCACGCCACAAGATCGCGCGACTCATCCAGCCTCAGCAGTTCTTCTTTTGTATTTGCTACCAGCGGTTTTTGCAGGTACAGCATATCGATAAGCTGCCGTCCGTCCTCGATGATGGCATGGCCGTAGTTGTCGATAAAGAAGTTCGCTACCCTATGCGAGAGCGCGAAACCACAGTGTTTGTAGAAGCCGACGGTCGAAGGGACATCGCCCGTACCAACCTGCAGCGCGTTGTGGGAGCTGCGATAGTTACGCTCGATAAAGGAGATAAGGGCCTTGCCAAAGCCCCGGCCTTGAAAGCGCGGATCAACCGAAAGGCTCTTGAGTTCCAGAAGTCCCTCGCCCTCATCGGTCACCACGCACTGCGCCGCGGGTTGGCCATCGCAGGTGAGCAGGTACATGTCGCCGCGCTCGAGGTAGCGGTCGATCATGCCCTCCTGCTCGTCCGCAAGAAGCAACAGGTCGAGATAGCGCTTTTTGTTCGAGGTTATCCGGGTGATTTTCAAACCGAACCCCTTACGCAGCGGGCTGTGTCGCGTTGCGCTTTATGTTGTTAATGACGGCCACAAGGTTCATTTGCTGCTGAGTATTAAACATGCGCACAAACGATTGAGGCCGATCGAACGGCGGCTGCGTCAAAGCCTGCGGCTCCATATACCCGTTGTCGACAATGTAGTTAACAACTCGCTTTACAAAGGAGATCTGCTGCTCCGTAAGGCTCTGGTCGCTCATGAACTCCGAGAAGCAATTCATTGCAGCCTCGCGATCAAGATGGACCAGCTTACGCACCAGCAGGCCAAATGGAGTGTCTCCGTATGCCTTGGCATAGTCCGCCGCATTTCCCAACTCGTGAGTGAATAGGCTTTCGAGCTGTTCGAACTCGTAAGCGGTCATGGGCTCATTGTTTCGCAACTTGTGGATGACCAGCGTATCAGCATAATCCTTGAGGTAGCGTTCCACTTTGAGCTTGTAGTCCGCGTAATCCTCGCCAATATCCGCTTCAACCCCATACGTAATCGACGTAACGGGATCATCCAAATGGGTGATAACAGTGCGCCTCCCCGGACCGCCTACAATAAACTGGATCAGCCCGCGAAGGCTCTTTCTAATCTGCTCGAGAACAAGGGGGCTGGCATCTGCAAGCACGCTGCCGTCGACAATTGAATTGATCAACGAGAGTTGCGCCTTCACCTGAGGAACATTTGCAACTTTCTGCAATTTGGCGGCCATGAAAACCACCTTGTTTTTAAACGGATCAACCTTTTGAGCTTCGCAAAGGGCAATCATGTATCCATACATCAACGAGTCAAATCGCAGGGCATCGATATCAGACTCCTCATTAACCACCAACATCGAGATGGGCGCCTTAAGCTCGGCAAAGTCAGTTGAGCTAATCAACGTATACGATTCAATGCGACGATATTTCTCAACCTCACGACGGTGCTGGCGGATTGTAAACAACTCATCATTTAGAGCGATAACCTGGCTGTGCATAGTATGGACCAGTTCGCTTCGCCAAGCCTGATACTCTTCGGATGAGAATTCGCTCCTCTGGAACATCATGGCAAGCTCTGCTTGGCGTTGGAAGATGCGTTCAGAAAGGGAGACCGCCATCTTCCCTTCCGCAATCTCCGGGTTTTCACGGAAGAACTCGAAGTTCCTGCACCAGTCGAAGATGTAGAACCGCGCCTTATCCTCACTCGGACCGCTCAGGGGATCAACCACCTCGAGGCCCTTGCACAAACGAGTTCCGCGACCAATCATTTGCCAGAACTTTATCTTTGAACGAACCTTCTTAAAGAAGACCAGGTTCACAATCTCCGGAACATCAACGCCAGTGTCCATCATGTCGACGGAGACCGTAATGACAGGCATATCCTTGAGTTCAAAGTCATCGATTACCGTATGCGCGTAATCGTCGGAATGGAGAACCGTCTTGATATAGTCTCCTGGAAGATTGGGGTACAGCTTTCCGAACCGCTCAACGATAAACCGAGCGTGTTTCTGATTCTGCGCAAAGATGACCGTCTTACCGAGAGTCTGACCGCCATCAACTTTGATGCCCTTTTCCATAAGGGTTTCAAGCACGTTATCAACGGTCTTCTCATTGAAAACCCAGCTGTTAATCTCATTCGAAGAGATCTTATCGGGGACCTCTTGGCCCGTATCTTCAAAATCCTCTTCTAAAGACTCTTGCTCCTCCTGGGACAGGTCGTCATACGTAATACCCTCATCTATAAAATCCGTATGGGTTTCAATGCCAAAATAAGGCACCAGAACATGGTCCACCTCTGTTGCGGTCTTATATTCATAGACGTAAGTTGGAACGCCGCGCTCCACCTCAAAGAAGTCATACGTATTTCTATCGACCTCATCTGCGGGAGTCGCCGTAAGTCCCACCACCAGCGAGTCAAAGTAATCGAAAATGGCACGATACTTCTTAAAAATGGAACGATGCGCCTCATCAACAATGATTAGATCGAAGTGCGCAGGCGTGAAAAGACGGAAACCGTCCTCATTGCGTTCTGCATCAATGGCATTAAGAATGGTTGGGTACGTGGAAAACACAACGCGCGCATTGCGGTCATCTTTATTTGTAACAAGGTTACAAAGCGATGCATTGGGAAGATAGTTTTGATAGCCGCTCTTTGCCTGACGAACAAGTGCAACTCGATCAGCGAGAAACAGAACATTCTTAACGTAGCCGGACCGCATAAGAACATCTGCCAAGGCCGCGGAGACACGCGTCTTTCCCGTACCGGTTGCCATAACAAGCAGACTTTTGCGATGGCCCGCTTCTATATTGGCGCACACCCGCTCTATTGCCTCTACCTGGTAGTAACGGCTTCCACCGCCTGCTATGGACTCGTCAACCGTGAGGGCAGACGGCTTCTGAACATTGCCTCTACGGTTGATGATCTTCTGCAAATCGTCCTGAGAGAATATGCCGCCAACCTGTCGCATTGGAGCGACGTCATCATCGACAAAGAAGGTTTCAAATCCGTTGGAAAGGATAATGGGAGGCTTGTAGCCATACTCCATTTCAAGGCACTGAGCGTATAGACGCGCCTGCTGAAGGCCTTTCTGAGGGCTGAGGGCGGTCTTCTTCGCTTCTAGAATTGCAAGGGGGCGGCCATCTTTCCCTAGCAACAAATAATCAATAAAGCCTTTGCCCGTGTTGCGGCCATCATTGGTTGGCATGCCGCTAACCTCGCGCTCTGCAAGAACGTTCTGGTCCAGCGTCCATCCAGATAGAGCAAGGTCCCAATCGATATAACGCTTCCGGGTCTCATACTCGGAAATCTCTTCCGGATTAAAATCGCGAGATTCTTTGTTCTCTTCTTTCTTTTCTGAGATAAGCGCACTCATCTCGTTCAGCTTTGCCTCAAGCCGCCTTATCTCTTCCTCTCTCTGGGCAAGAAGAGACTCGCGCGATTTAATCAATGCAATATCACGCGAGGTAAACTGAACTCCCTTTTTAGGAATCTTCTTTTCGTCGAAAGAACGCGGCGTGTAATCGGGTCCGTAGCAGTAATCAATCCAATCCACAAAATCAAACAAGTCGCGAAGCACGATTATGGCGTCATCGCGCGTAACAGCCTTGTCCGTATGCACGGAGAGGTTTCCCAACCTGTTGATTCCCACCAGCTTTCTCCATACGCGGCCATCCACGCAAGCCGCAAACGACTGCTCGTGAAGCAGCGAAGACAGGTTATCGCGATAAGGCATATGAATAGTGGTATCAACCGCGTACACCCACTTAACGGCAAGCTCTAGCGCCTTGCGACATCCAACCGCGCACATTGCGGGCGCCGTAGCAAATACCTTTTCCGCCTCGATGCATGCATCGGCAAAAAGGTCATAGTAGCCGTCTTGGCGTTTTAGAAAGTCAAAGTTCATATCTGCCTCTAGCCGCTATCTAAACGTAGGAAAGCCTGGATAGATACAATTATAGTTTCGATTAACTGCGAACGACAAACCTCGATTTGTCGACCTCGGCGGCGAAGGAAAGGAAACGATCTTGAAGCTCCATTGGGGGCACTGGGACCTCGATTGCTGACAGCTCTCTCGAATTGATATTCGCCTGATGCACAGCGCCCTTTGCAATTGAACGCAACATCGCCTTTGTTGTCGGCAAGTTCATATACGTCGCAAGGAAATCTGGCCTTACTCTATCCCCTAGCCGCACCCTGATAATGTATCCAGCAATTACCATCGGTTCCCGTTCATGAAAGACGACCGTCTTGCCAACTTTTTCTCGGCTGTTGGTCCTATTAAACAGGAGGTCGCCATCGACGACCCGGCATTTCTCAAGCTCCGGGCCGTTGAGATCGATACGCTTCACATCGTCAAGATCAAGCCTGCCGTCATCGGTCATGTTGTTCATTCGCAGATAGACATATTCTCCACAGTCGGAAGCTTTTTTACTGGTTCCGTAGCGGACGTCGACAGCAAGACTTCCCACTGTCGCCACCGGCCAGCCGGCATCCCCGAACATCTCGGCAAACCGGGATTTGACGAGGATGCCAAGAAACTCGAGTCGCTTTTTCGCACAAGCGATTTGTCGGTCAATGCCTCTAAGCTGTGACACAACTACATTTTGGGATGAAAGAGCGAGAACAGGAATAGTAATGGATTTCAAGGTCTTCGAAGTTATCCCAGTAATCGTAGCGCCCTGAGCCTGAGACGCCAGGATCGGCGCTTTATATTGCAATGCCAGCGAAATATACTCCTTGTTCCATTGATCCGTATCGATGCCGGTTATCGAAACAATATCCTGGCTGGTGCACATAGGAACAGCATTAATGGCAACCTTACCAACACCGACCCGGATGCCAACCATAATCGAACCTGCTGGTACGATTTTTGTAGCGCTCTTCGCCACCGCCTCCTCCGTTATCATCTTCACCGCATTGGATTCGTCCAGTAGCCCTCCATTAAGCGCTGTTGTCCCGATCCATGGAATCGTTCCGGTAAAAAACTCTGGGTGTTTACTCGATGGCGTTCCGCCGGCCTGAGTATTTCCAAGATCCCCAAGCCGCACCCATTCCCCGTCAAATCGGGGTTTTAGCTGCCAAGTCACATCGATTGCTTTAAACGAAGGCGAGGGAGGTCAAAACAAAAGGGGCACCCAACGTATCAGGTGCCCAGATATGCCAGCCATAAGCCGGCGCATCTCATTTCGTTTCAGATTGTACCATTAGTAAGGCCAGCCATGACGCCATGGCTACCTCTTCGCAATATAAGCAAGCGCCGCCTTGATTTTAAGGTTGTCGGACTTTCCAATCATCTGCTGATAGATTTCGGACGGCAGCTTGTTCACGTAGAAATCGTCGAGAATTTTCTCGTACTCGGCTACGAACCTCTTTCTCTCGATCTTCGAATAACCCAGGGCGGAGGTGAAGAAAACAACCAGCAGCATACAGTCGGCGATCTGGGAGAAGGGCACCGGGTCGATACCGAACTCCCGTCCCAGATACTCTCTTACGTACTTGTTCGGGGCATTTCGGATGAGGAACCGCGCATCGAGGATGACGTTGTTATGAGCGACGCTGTTGCGCAGGCTCGCCAGCACCCTTAGCAGCGCCAGAAGTAGGTCCGTCTTATCCTTCTTTTGAGCGTCGTGGGTGTGGCTCCGCCTAGGCATACCCAAGCGGTCGTAAACCTCATCCTTCAACTCATCAGTAAGACAGAAGTAGATGGTGCTGAACTCTCCCAAGGTCAAAGTTTCCATGAGCGCCCAGATGGGAACCCTTCTCGACTGGTCGGTAAAGTGCCTGATCACCGGCTCGCCCTCCCGCGCGCTTTGCCTCGCCACCTTTTGCGCCAGATAGGAAAGCTCGCGATACTGATCTTTAGCCCCCGCACCCGTCAGACACTCCGAGCACACAACTTCAAAAGTGGCCCGTCGTCCCCTTTTTGCCAGATAGGCGCATATTACATCGAGGATGCAGCTCTTGAGCGAGGTCTCGACCTGCATGATCCTTGGATAGAAGAGAGTCTTGAGCTCCATGTCGAAAGCATAGAGGTTCAAGACCTGGTCGAAATCAGTGAGAGGCAAGGGGTTGCGTCGCTCGCGGGCAAAGCGGTAGCCCTTGTAGCCATGATAATACCCGACGTTTTGAAGCTTCCTCTTGGCGGAAGATCCCTTTATACTCACGCCCCGAGCCCGGAGATGCCTCATGAGCGCATTCGTGCTCAAGGGGACGTACTCAAGTCGCCTTCCCATATCCTCCACTCCCCATCGCCCGCTAATAGCCTTCGCTTAATTAAGGGTAGCAGTTTGGCGGGCGGCTAGCCTATATATTTGGAATGCGATCGCTTTACATTCTGCTGGTCAACCATGGCATAGCAGAGGGTGGTGTCAATCTTGCTGTGCCCCAGCAAGACCTGAACCTGCTCGATGGGCATCCCCTTGTCGATCGCCCTCGTAGCCATGGTACGCCTGAACTTGTGGGGGTGAAGCCGCAGCCCCGCCGCCTCGCGGCCTATCTCCCTCAGCCTCGATTCGACCCCGCTGATATTGAGGGGCTTGAACGGCGCCTTAAGGGAAACGAAGAGAGATGGGTCCTGGTCGGAGCGAAGCTTGAGGTAGTTTTGAAGATGGATCTTCGCCTTCGCATCGAAATAGACCCTCCTCTGCTTGTTGCCCTTGCCGTGGACGACGCACTCCCGCTTCTCGAAGTCGATATCCTCGCGCTTGAGCCTCACGAGCTCGCCGACCCTCATGCCCGTCGAGGCCAGCAGGTCGATGACTGCCCTGTCCCGCAGGTTCTCGCACGAGTCCCTGATGACCTCCATCTCCTCGTCGCTGATGACGGGCTTCACCGCCATCACGGAGCGTATCTTCTTGATGCGGCGCACCGGGCTCTTGTAGATGACCTCCTCTTCCTCGAGCCATGAGAAGAAGCTCGATATGATGCGGCGAATGTTGTCGAGCGTCACGTTGCTCACGGCCCCCGACTCCCCTCGGGATGCGAGGTAGTGTCTAACTTCAGCGGTTCCGACGGCGTGCAGCGGGGTTTTGAGGAAGCCTACGAAATGGTCGAGCGTTATCGAGTAATACTGGATGGTGCGCGGGGAGCACCCCTCGACGGTCTTTGCGTTCAGGAAGTCTTGCAGCAGAGCCATGTTGTCCGGTGATTCCAGATCCTTGACGCCCATCACCCTAGACAGGCACTCATGCAGCCTCTTCATTTGCGAACCGTCCAAAAACGCAGACATCTCGCGCTCGACCTCACGCACCGCGGCACTCTCATAAAACATGGGAACCTCCTATCACTATTGATAACAGGAGGTTCCCACAGTTCGGGTCAGGTTCGCTTTAGGAGAAATACTCCTGAGCCAAGCTGTCGTAAAGCATCTGCAGCTTCTCGATCTGCTGCTGGACTATAAACCTCGATTTGTCGACCTCGGCGGCGAAGTCGGCGAACTCCTGTTGGAGAGCAAGCGGCGGAACAACCATTGGAAGATTTCCCGCCTGAGTCGAGTTGATTCTCCCACGCGTCTGGCCATGGGCGTCCACCATGGCACGTCTGAGCATTGACGAATGGTTGATGGCCCACATTGCAAATGTCGGAATCAGTTTGTTTCTATCCACTTCGTAATACATGCAATCCGCCTTATGAATTGATGGACTACAGGAGCCGGGAACAAGACACGCTCTCAAAATTGGATCACCAAGCGTCGCGATAACTATTTCTCCAGGCAAGCATTCGTAGCGCTTCAGCAGTTCGTACTTTTCATATGAAACGAACGAGCGATCCTTTTCAGAAAAACGCCCCTGTTGGATGTTGCCAAGACGAATAACTCGAACGCCTTCGTCAACATAATCGCTCGTTTTAAGATTTGATCCAAAAGGCCCGTCACCATAGGTGGAAGCAGTCTCCTTGATCGTGGAGACTACCCACCCCCTATCATTTGAAACGGGATCCCCGAACATCTCTGCAAACCGGGATTTGACCAATTGATCGAGCGCTTCAACAACCCTACCTGCAATGACCATCTCATCCTTCACCGTATTGAATAGATGGACAACCCTACGCTGTCGCTCGAGACTTGGGAGTGGAACGCGCATCGCGCAGAGATTATCTGCAGTCAAACTACGACGTCGCGCTGTGGTTCCACGCATTTTATCCGCATAGTAGGCCATGCTTTTTGGCCCATGAAGAACGAGCTCCAGATAGGCGGGGTCAATCAGATCGCCGTTGATATCCCAAACGTTGTAGGCTGGGCTCATTATCCCAGGATATGGATAGTTCTGGACATATATGACTCCCTCGTCGATGGGAAAACCCACGACAAGCTGACCGGGCTCGACCACCTTATATGAACTTGTATCCCTCGAAGCGATTTTCTTCTTAAACCTATCCGCCTGTTCAACAATGCCGTCATGCATTGTCATAGAGAGAACGGGATATATTTCAGATCCGCAGCGTTTAGATTTAGCTTTGGATATTAGCTCCCCAAGCCTCACCCATTCCCCGTCAAATCGGGGTTTAGCTGCCATTAGAACTCACCACCCAACATCTTTTTAAGCTCTGCAAGGCTAGTGGTCATTTGGGCATTCAGGTCCTCGAGGTCGGCCAAAATCTCCTCGGTAGGCGGATACTCGACACGTTCGTACTCAGTCTTGGTGTACTTGTTAAAGCTGAAGTCATATTCGTTATCGACGATCTCCTGTTTCGGCACGAGGAAGCTCTTCTCCGTGCGTTCACGGTCCGCCTCCGCATCAAGACTTGCCCAGCGCTCAAGAATATCAGGGATATCGTTGTGTTTCTCGTCCAGATCGCGCTTGTCATCCAGCGTGAAGCCGTCCCCCTCCATGTTATAGAGCCATACGTTATCGGTTCCACCGGCATTGGTTTTTGTAAACACGAGGATTGCCGTGCTCACGCCTGAATAGGGCTTGAACACGCCGCTGGGCATATAGATGATTGCTTCGAGTTTTTGATCCTCAACCAACTGCTTGCGCAATTCGCGATACGCCTTTGAATTAGAGCGGAAAAGCACTCCATTGGGAACGATGCACGCGCATCGCCCTCCTACTTTAAGCATGCGCAGGAACAAGGCAACAAAGAGAAGCTCCGTCTGCTTTGTCTCGACGATGGCACGGAGCCCCTTATCGATATCTTCGACATCAACCGATCCCGTGAAGGGAGGGTTCGCAAGGATTACGTCGAACTTAGAGCTGATGCTATTCTTTTGAGAAACACTGTCCAGATAGCGGATATCGGGCGCATCGACTCCATGGAGCATGAGGTTCATCGCACTGATGCGAAGCATCGTTTGATCCATCTCAAAACCACTGAATTGAGGATTGCCATCGGCGCCCGTAAAGCGATCCCACTGCTCGGCGCTCATGTCGTCGCCATAGACATCACGAATATGCTCTGCAGACGAAATCAGAAAGCCTGCGGTTCCACATGCCGGATCGCACACAAGCTCGCCAGGCTTAGGATCCACCATCTTAACCATCATGTCACGTATATGCTTTGGGGTACGAAACTGGCCATTGGTGCCAGCCGTGCTCAGCTTTGACAGCATATACTCGTACAAATCTCCAAGATCTCCGATATGCTCGTCAAAATCCGCCAGGAGCTCTTCGACTCCCGTAACCGCCTTCTCAAGAAGAGAAGGCTTCCCAGCGGGGAAGCCGAAAGTAGCATTCTCCATCGCCTTAGAGAATGCGGAGTTATCCCCCATTGTCTTGATAAAGGGGAACGCAAAGCGATCGATAATTCGATACATGTCTTCAGCCCGTTTGTCTTTAAACGAACTCCAACGAATGTCCTTGCCAGGGATTTCTTCCCCTCGATCATTCACATAAGTTTTTGGAAACAGATGGTTCTGCTCGATTCCGAGCATGGTTTCCAAGCGCTCTGCCTCAAGCTCTTTCTCGTCCAACGAACGCATAAACATGAGGTAGGTAAGGTTACTGATGACATCAAGAGGATTGGTGATTCCACCTTCCCACATCTTTTGCCAGATAGCGTCAACCTTATTCTTAGTTGCTCCGGTAATCATGAGAAGGCCCTTCGATAATCCTGTAACGACTAAATGCCGGCAACCCAACAAATCCCTGCGGCTGGCAGAGAACCTGGATGCCGGCAATCCCGAAAAATAGTAAAACTATAAAGCATAACAGGCCGATAACCCGCTTAAATCAGGCAAAGAGAAGATATGACTCGATAAGCGCCCGAACAACATGCAAGCCGTTGACAGTCACCCTTTCTTTAAAAGCAAGCGGCTATTAGCGGGTATCTTTTATCGCGCTCAAGCATTGCAACTCACTTGACGAAGCATCAGGCCCGTCATACCTTTGACCCAAGAAACACGTTGGTTCTGAGTGTGGAAAGCCTCGTTCGAACAAAGGAGCATACCGTGTCCATACCGAAATATGACGACCTGTATGAAGCCGTTTTGACATTTCTTTCCGATGGCAACGAGCACTCTTCCAACGAAATGACCGGGCCGATTGCAGATGTATTCAACCTCACCCCAGAAGAGCGCTCCGAACAGCTTCCAAGCCAGCGACAAACCACCATAGCCAATCGTATCGGCTGGGCCCGCACCTACCTAAAGAAGGCGGGACTTATCTCTAGTCCCAGACGCGGCGTTTTTGTTATCACCGATTTGGGCACTGCGGCGCTGGCATCAGGTGCAAAGATAGACAATTCCTACCTCAACCAATTTGACTCATTCAAGCTTTTCAGTGACAGGTCGTTCGATCATTCCGATAAGACTCAGACGCACAGCGCGTCGCCAAGCACCGGCAGCGCATCGGAGTCGACCCCCGACGAGACTCTTGGCAAAGCTCTGCAACTCATAAACAAGCAGTTGGCTGATGACCTTTTGGATGAAATAATGAAGCTATCAGACAAAGCGTTTGAACGCTTTGTTTTGGATCTCATGAACGCCATGGGCTATGGGGCAGTAGACGGCGCGGCGGAACAAACGCCGTACTCTGGCGATGAAGGCATTGATGGCATCATCATGGAAGACAAGCTTGGTTTCAATCTGATATACGTCCAGGCAAAGCATTACTCACCTGATCATTCCGTTGGAAGACCGGAGATACAAGCATTTGTTGGCGCGATCGCGGGGCGAAACGGCAAAGGTCTATTTGTCACAACGTCGAAGTTCAGCAAGCCCGCGTGCGATTACGCAAACCATCAGCATATAGTGCTGATTGACGGCGAGAAGCTCACTCAGCTTATGATTGAGCACGGGTTTGGCGTATCAACGCGCAAGGTCTACAAGGTTCAGTCTATCGACACGGATCTGTTTAATAGCTATTGCGACATCTAGAAGGTTTGTGGCAGGGACATTTTAGTTCAGTGTGACCTTGCCGCGCAGGATTTCGCGCTTCTCAAGTTCCTTCGCAAAAGCTTCCGCAGGCAGCATGTAAACCTTGCGGTCAGAATAGCTGCTGCTGATCCGATTGTTTAGCAGATAGCACATATCGAACTGAACAGAGCATTGGCTATCCACATCATGGGACCAGATTGTGTCCGCCGACAGACCCATATGCCCAACGGAGACCCTGCCGTGCGTTTTGGTAACCTCCACGCCACCCGTGGGACGATAGAAGCTCTCGCCAGTCTCCACTCCTGCGACATCAAAATACGCTTTGATTGTGGCCCCATCAAAGCCAGAAACCGCCATGGAATCCGCGATGGCACCGATGGCCTCGCCCTCCCAACGCTTCCACGTAGCCGCAGTCATACGAGTGATGGCGACAAAGTAGGTTGAAGCGTTTGAAACAATCATCAAAACTTTGCCGTTTGCGACCTTAACGCGGTTGACTTCCCAGCAAAACAGCGGATCGGAGCAGGTTCCGTACGGCGGCTGCTTGAGCTTGAGAAACTTTTGAAGCGGATTAGTGATGCCAAGCTCCATGCGAGACCTCCTGTTGGTGCGTACATTGCACAACAGGGTAACCGAGGCAGCGGCCCCTATTCGCGCTCATGCCAAAATACCTCATCGCGAATGTACTCGCACAAATGAGGAATGCAGCAACGGACCAGCCCGTACCCCGCCGCTTCGATAACGCGCTCGCGGATGAGGCTTGCGCGATACTTGTGGACCCAACTGTCCGTTCGCTCCACGCGCGCCCCAATATCCGCAACGTGCGTCACGCCCTCGCCATCCCTCGCCATCGCCTCGAGGAACAGACGTTGCGGGGGGCGCAGCCCATAATATGTGGGCGCGCAGACCGCCTCGTAGAACGCGTGGAGCGCGTCGCGAACGCCCGCATCCACATCGACGTTCTCAATCGCTTCTGACCCTCGCCGGTCCGCCGAGCGCCACATATGGTAGCCAATAAGCTGGATCATGTACGGATGGCCCCCGGCAGCCTTAGCGGCTCGCAGCGCTAGCTCGTCATCGATTGTCTTTCCCGAACTTTCAACCACATCGACGTATGCGTCGCGCGTTTCTACCAGCGGAACCTCGGCAAGCGTATGCCGCTCGGCGCGCTGCAAAAACGTACTGACCTTGTTGTTGAGAATATCGTCCACAAGCGACGGAAGCCCCGCAAAGACAAACGCGATGCCCTTCTTTTGGGCGTCCGGCAAGCCTGTTTGGTCCTGATCTGCCTGCACATGCTGAAAGGTTTCCGCAAGCGCAACAACGTCCCCCATCGAAACGCCCTGGGTCTCGTCGATCGCAATGAGCACGCCTTTGCCGCGCGGCATCTTTTCCAGGCGCTCGGTCACGGCATCCCTAAGCGTGCGGGCATCAACCGGGGGCGTCTCGAGCGTCATGCCGCCAAACGTCGCCGTCGCCAAACCGGCGACCCCTACGGAAGGAGCGATGCTCACCTCTCTCATCCGCATGCCCCTGGGCCTAATGGCACGCACCAAGCGATTGCACATTCCCACCGAAGCGTTATCGGCAACAACAAACCAACCCTCGCGCTCTGCAATGGAGCGAATCTCTGAAAGCATGACGGTTTTGCCAAACCCGCGCTGGCCCGTGATGAGCATAAGGCGGCCCGGAGCTCCAGCACCGTCCGCAAGCCCCGACTCAAATCCATCGAGCACGTCTTGCCTACCAATAAGCACGGGCGGAACCTTGCCCGCAGTTGGTTTAAAAGGATTAGGGGTTTTGGCCATATCGATCACCCATCAATGTGTAAACTGCACTTTACACTACCTTATACCAACTTATACCGTTTTCTACCCTCGAGCAAATGATATGCTGCTCTCAATGGAGAGCCTCTGGACCCCAGCAATCCTTCTCCTTTTCGGCACCACGCATTGCGCCGCAGGCCTACCTTCATGGGAATGCGTACAGATATGTTCGCCCTAAGGCAACGATCAATCACGACCCATTCTCCAATAAAGGAACTGCAGGTCAAACCGGCGTTTTATGTGAAGTCGTCTTAATGATCTCCATCGCTAATCCCACGAAAAGAGCATGCTGAGACATCAAAAATCGGGGCCGTCGCACACGCGACAACCCCGATAAGACAAGCTCATCCGGCAGACGTTAGTGCACTTCTCTACAGACCGTTCGCCACAACGCCCGCCTCCGCCTGCTCTGAAGTAAAGCCGTCGAATACAAGCTGATCAACAAGCTGGCTATGAGAAAACGCCATGGTATCCAAGTACGATTTCGCTTTCTTTGTAGCCTGTTCTGTCCAGTCTGCCCCAACGTTTGCGGCGGCGTTGTCAGAATCCTCCACGGCAAAGCCATCAAATTGAAGTTGCGAAGATAAACCCGTTTGGGAGAAGGGCATAGTGGAAAGGTATTGCTTTGCCTTAAGCAATGCCTGTTCACCCCAATCCGCACCACAATTGTCGGCAGCAAAAACAGCATCTTCCGTTGAGAACTGCTCATACTCGAGCTGCTTTACCAAACCATCATGGGAAAGGGGCATGGTGGAAAGGTATGTAAGCGCCTTCTCATAGGCCTGCTCCTGCGACGGAGTCATACCTTCTGGCTTTTTGTTCTCACTCGACTCTCCGCCACCGTTTGCATCTTCTTTGCTTTCGATGGGCGCAGACCCATCACCAGTCGAAGATTCAGAAGAACAGCCTGCCATGCCTCCAAAAGCCAAAATCGACCCAAGCGCAACCGCAGCAGCAATCGAACCACTCTTAACCATTGCAGTCTCCTTCCACTTACAACACAACTGCAGCTAAGCTAGAGCGTACACGTGAATAATTTAGAGTCAATTAATTTGTTCCTTTTTAAGCAGTATTATCGCCAAGCGGCAGCTTTTCCATTTCCCATAATGCATGGCTCGCCTCCCGCAGCGATGTCTACCAGATAACCCCATTGTGATCGCAGGCAAAAACGAAACTTAAAAGTGATTTCTAACCCCCATCGGGAGTCACCATCACTTCGCCGCGCGGAGCTGTTCCTTCATGGTGGACGAGATGCGGCGACTTTCAATCGCCTTCTGGATGGCCTTGCGACGGGTCCATTCGTCCAAAAGTGCAGCGTCGCCCTTGCGCTGCAGATATGGCAACGCAGCCGCCTCCTGCTTTGCGAGCGCTTCGGCAAAGTACCAGGCGCGCATCATATCCACGTAGTAGATATCGTCCTTAGAGGCAGGCAGGCCGTCCGCAGCCGTCTGCGGCATGCGGGTGGCGGCGACCATATCGAGAAACCGCGGGTCGAACAACTCGTCCAAAAACAAGCGCATGAGCACGCCGATGCCAAACCGGATGGTGTAGCAGCGGCCAGAAGCGAGCCATGCCTCAGCCTGCTCAAGAGTGCGCGAAGGATCCTTTGCAAGCACCTTCACCGGCAGCTGGTCGCACGTGGCCCAGTTGTCCACATGGGGCAAGAAACGGTTGTACAGCTTGAGCGCGCGTGCGTAGTCGCACTCCAACCCAATGGCGAAGGCGTGCACCTGGTTCTCTTCAAACAAGCGATGAGGCAGGGCGCGCAAAAACGTCGCGGCATCATCGCGGCTAACGAGTCCCCTGGCGATTGCGCGCAGGGCGGGCGTGCGCACGCCGACCATGTGCTTAGGGTCCACCGTGGGTGTGAGCCTGGACATGAAGTCCCTGTATGCGGGATCGACCTGCTCGCTCAAGCTGCGGGCGACGAATTCGCAGGCGGAATCATCGCCAAAGCCGGGCAGCTCGACGCAGAGCACGTCCTCAAGCGGTTCGGTCGCCGCCATGGCCAGTAACGCATCCTTGCGCTCTCGCGGCAGCTTCTTGAACAGGGCCTCCGCGCTCATGGCGCGCTGTTTGGAATAGAAACGCGCCTGCGCCACCAGGCTCACCGGCGCGTGCGACTTGGTGTATTTGGCGCCGCGCCCGGCTTGATGGGCCGCAACGCGCGCCGCGACATCGACCGCATAGCCGGTGTAGAGGCTGCCGTCGCCGCAGCGCAACACGTAGAGGTAATGTTCAAACGGCGAGGTCACATGCGCTCCCTTCTCCAAGCAATAACTGCTCTTTCGGTGTCACAGGCCCATGCAATCAAAGCCAAAAGCAAACACCTTCGCCTACCATCATCAGGCTTCTCGCCCAGCCCAGTCAAACTATGGCCCAACGCCTTAGCTGCTAGCTAAGGTTCAGATACGCCTTTGAACTATACTTTTACAGGATAATCTTTGCATTCCACACTTTTGGAGAGCCCCATGACAATGAATGCTTCTGCACAGTCGCTCGTCGCGCTCATAACGGGGGCGAACCTTCGATTTGTCATCCCCGTTTACCAGCGCCCCTATAGCTGGGATGAAGAGCAGTGTCTCCAACTCTGGGATGACGTAAGATCCGTGGGAGAAAACAAAGAAGATAGGCATTTCACTGGGTCTGTCGTATGGGTCCAAGACGGCGTAATGGATGCCTCCGGCCTAACCCCGCTCCTCCTAATTGACGGACAGCAGCGCATGACAACGCTAGCGCTCATGATCGCCGCGCTCGCCGACTACTCCCGCAGCCATCCAGGCAGGCAGCTTACTTTCAGCCATCGAGAAATTACGTCACGAGGTTATTTGATCGACGAGTTCAGAACGGGCGAAAGCAGGTACAAGCTGACCCTCTCGCAAGGAGATAGAGAAACGTTGGCGAGCCTGCTTGAAAACCTTATCGATCAAGACGCAAAGATAGTAAAGTCCTCGCCCAGAATAATCGACAACTACAATCTCTTCCGTAGGAAGATTGAAGCCATGGAAAACCCCAGCGTTATCTGGGACGGCATTCAACGGCTTGACGTAGTCAGCATTTCGTTAGACGCAGGAAAAGATAATCCTCAACTTATATTCGAATCTATGAACTCAACGGGGAAAGACCTATCGAGCACCGACTTGATTAGAAACTATGTATTGATGGGGCTTCCTCGAGCAGAACAAGAAAAGCTATATGCCAATCACTGGCGCGCCATTGAGGACTCCCTGGGCGCAAATTCCTATGAGACACTGTTCGACAACTTCATGCGCGATTACCTTCGGTGTCTCTATGCCCCTCGCCACGTAAACAAACGCGAGGTCTACTCATCGTTCAAGAAACACGTCATCGAGAACGGTTACAACAAGAACGGGCGCATCACCGACCTTCTTAAGCAGCTTGAAGCCAACGCCAGCTATTATTCATGCATAACAAGCGGGAAAGAACCAAATGCGCAGCTAAGGCGCTCTTTGGATAACATTGCCGCGCTCCAAGCAGACATGGCAAATCCCCTGCTGCTCTTTCTCTACAACAAATACGCCGACGGTCATCTTCCTATCGAAGACTTCATTCGTATAGCGAACCTCATAGAAAGCTATATTCTTCGCCGCGGCGTTGCAGGCGTGCCGGCAAACTCCCTTGAATCAGCTTTTAGCAAAATCATCGTTACTCTCAATAGCCTGCAAGAAGGCGACAGCTATCTTGATTCGTTTGAAGCGTGCCTCGCGCTCGAGGCTGGAACAACCCGCCGGTTCCCCACAAATGAAGAATTTAGCAATGCTCTTCTTACGCGCGATTGCTATCACTTCCGCCGTTGCTTCTTCCTGCTTCGGGAACTCGAACGCATGCACCATCCAAAGGATAGCTGGGAGCTCGACCAGTCAATCTATACCATTGAACATGTAATGCCTCAAAACGCCCTCGCCCATGCCGAATGGCGTGATGCTCTTTCTCAAGACGAGGAGAATGAGTTCGAGAGCATTTGCAACAACCTTGGCAATCTCACGCTTACCGCATACAACTCCGAGCTCTCAGACGGCACGTTTGAAGAGAAGCAGGCGCGAATAGTGGGAGGATACGACAAAGAGTGCCTCGTCATCTCCAAGCCCATTGCCGAAGCATCCACTTGGACCCCAGCAGCCATCGCGAGCCGTTGCAAGATGCTCGCAAAAGACGCACTGGATCGGTGGCCCTTTCCTTCCATTGACGTTCAAAAGGCAGCATCGCTTTGCCAATCTGAAACCACGCCATCAACAAATAGACAGTTCACGCTTAGATCCCTCACAAAAAATGGCCTACTCAAAGAAGGGGAAGTGCTCCTATCCGCCATTGACGGCGTTGACGCACGCGCAACGGTCTCTGATAAAGGGCTTATCCAACTTCAGAACGGCGAGGAATTCTCAAGCCCGTCCGCCGCGGCAAACAGAGTGGTCGAGTTGAGCGGCCAAAGCATAGGGACAAAAAGCGGCTGGAAATTCTGGAAGACCGAAGGCGGAGAGACGCTCGCTGAGATAAGAAGCGCACACTTGAAAGCATATGCCACCGCTAGCCGACCAGAGTTTCTCTCTGAATGGTGGAGCGGCTTCTTCGAATTCTGCGCAGAGGTCCCTGGTTTTGCCGAAGCATTCGGCAGCCCATATAGCAGGGCAAGCAAGATAGGTTCTGCAGCATCATTTGGAGTGGGAGATTCCAGAGTTAGCCTTACCGCTCTTGTTGGAAGGCGGGACCATTATTGCGGCGTTGAACTCTACTTCAACAATCGGGACGCCTATGAGAAGTTCTTTGTCCATAAAGACGAACTGAACGCCGGCATTTTTTCTTCTTTGCAGCCCAATCTGCTGTGGAATTCTCTAGATGAGGATAAGAAAAGCCGCACCGTTAGCATTAAGTACCAAGCAGACTTTGAGGAGGAAAGCTGGGAAACGCTCTACGGAAAAATCGCGCAAACACTTCTGATCATGCGCGCTGGATTCCAGAGCGTAATCCAATAAGATCTACCGGTAATCAAAGAGTGCTCCTACTCAGCATCAAGCATCAAAAGTGATTCATAAAACAATTGTGACCCCCGACTTCAATTGGGGGTCTTTTTATGTCCGGACGAAAGTTTAGTATAGCCACAATGAAATAGAACACAGGTTCGATACATCAACAAGAAGGGAGCAACCAGCCGTCATCATCGTCCACATAGCCCTCGTCTGCAGCGATCAACCTCCCAGAACCACCTGCTCGAGCACCGGAAAGAACAGACAGCCATGAATCATCCAACCAGTCCTAGCCCCCTTGAGAAAACCGCGAGCATCGCAGCCGGCGAACAGCAAGCTGGCGACTCGGCCCTGAACGACGAATCGATCTGCCCCAACGTCCACGATGTCCTTGCGCAAGCGCGCCCATCTGTCACGCGAGCCGTGAACAGCGCCATGGTGAACGCCTATTGGGAGATTGGGCGGCAGATTAACGAGACGATTGGCGAGCGCGCCGAATATGGCAAGCATCTGCTCTCATACCTCTCCAAGCGTTTGACAGATGATTTTGGCAAGGGTTTTACCGTTGCCAACCTGCGTAACATGCGCCAGTTCTACCAGGTATTCCCCATTCGCTACGCGCTGCGTAGTGAATTGAGTTGGTTGCAAAGGACTTACGCAACGCAACCTGCGTGCCATGCGCCAGTTTTACCTTACGTTTCCAATTCGGCACACACTGCGCGCCGAATTGAACTGGTCCCACTGCCGCCTGCTTATGCGCGTGGACAGCGAGCAACGACGCCTGTGGTATATGGACGAAGCTGCGGACGCCGGGCGTTGCAAACCGCGCGACGGTCCAAGCCAAACAGGATCGATGCCCAACTGACAGCCCCAGCCACGCGCAGCCCTTAGACTAATCGCCCTTTTCCTTGTTATCATCCTCGTGCGCAGCAAATTCCTCCCCGGTTAGCTCGGGAGCGCGCTCGATCATGAGGCCGATTAAGGCTGCAAGGTATTCAAGCCCCATCTTGTAGCTGGTGTCCTCAGAAGGGGAAACGGCGATGTACGGCTCCTCTTGCTGGCCGAGCTCAAAATAACTCTCGAGCTCCGCGAGCTCTGCCACAAGCTTTGCGCGGGCCCTAATGAGCTCACTATAAGGAGCATCCTCAAATTGAGCGATATAAGACTCGGGCGAAACCATCATGGCTACTCCCCTACAAAGAAGTTGATTATCACCGCGGCGACTACAAACAGCAGAATGGCAACCACTAGCGCGCCGCCGGGAGTATCGACTCCGCCATAGCTGCCGGCTCCCTTGGCGCGCCTTCGATTTGCGGACGAGGAATCTGCGGCGTTGCGAGCATCATCCAGCTCCTGCATAAGACGCTCTTCCTCGTCCATCCACATAACCCCAAAAGAGCGACGGCCGATTTCCTCGCCCAGGCTCCGCTTCTCGTCCATGCGCGCTCCGTCCCCGCCATCAGCCGGCCGATAGGCCAAGCTGGAAACCTAGCTGGTCCATTGAGTCTATGCTACCCAATCTGCATGTTGCCGGAGCTTGTCGATAAGCTTGCGGTAGATGCGCTCGCGAATCCAAGGCTCGTTCGAAAGGGCGATGGCGTCTTCCATAGGCACCCAGCGCACCGCGGAATTCTCGTCCGCACAAATGCGCAAGGGGTCCGCCGGGTCCGCAACCGCCAGATAGGTAACGTTGAGATGGGTATGCGAGCTTACGTAGCGCCCGCGCTTCTCATGACCGGCGACGGGAAGGACCTCGAGCGAGAAGATGGCGCCGGGCCCGCACTCAATCAGGTGCGCGCCCGTAACGCCCGTCTCTTCCCGCAGCTCACGGAGGGCGACGGCTGCAAGGTCGCGCTCGCCGTCCGCATGGCCCCCGATCCAGCTCCACGAGTTATAGATGTTGTGGTAGACCAGCAAGGTTTGGCGCGCCGTCGGGTCGATGGTCCAGATGGAGCACGTCATGTGGGCGGGAGCCGTGCGCTCGAAGCACGCGGGACCGCAGTCGAGCGCACGCAGCATCACATGACGGTCCACCTTCTCCTGCGCGTTGAAGGGCGTGTAAAGCTCGATTTCCTCACGCAGGTCCATAACGGGTCAACTCCCTTGCCGCAGTAAATCTATTCCTTGCTGCAGTGTAGCCCTACTTGCGCTTATCGAACAACAAGGCGATGCCGGCGCCAAGAAGCGCCACTCCGATGATTCCGGCAAATACAAGGGGAGGCGTAAAGTTGGCGTCGCCCGTCTGGGGAAGGCGCGGTGCGATGGAGTCTTTACGCCCCGCCACCTCCACCTTGGAAGGGGCGGACGCGTCCTTTGCCTTGGCAACCTGTGGCTTTCGGGCGGCATTTGCCTCGCCGTCTCCAAGCGCCTTCTCGACGTCTTCACCCACCTTCTCGACCGTGCCCTCAACGTCCTTCTCGGCTGCGGCGGCGTCCTTCTTCATCGCATCGTCCTGGCCGACCCCGTCCTTCTTTGCCGGGCTTTCAGACTTCTCGCCATCTTCGTCCCGCGCGGAACCCGCCGCATCAACGGGCTTCTTTTCGGTCGCGTACAGCACGTTTGCCCGCAGGGCATCGACAGGGAGCTCGCCCTCCTTGGTATAGGGGGCACCTTCCACGGTCTCGAGCTTCACCCCATCCAGATCATCGACATTCGAAGGCAACGCCTTCACGCCGTCCGTGGTGGCAACGCTCACAACCTCGCCCGCATCCGGCGCCACCGTAAATCCCTTGGGGCAGCGGGCCGCTTCGAAGTTTCCGGACGCGAGCAGCTTGCCGCCGGCAACCGAAGCGCTCACCGCCGAGATACCCACGCCCTCTTTAGCGGACGACGAGGCGCTCACGACGGAATCTCCCGCCACGGCGATTGAGCCGAACGCACTACCCATACCCGCGCTGCTCGCCGCTTCGCCCGCAATCGCGGTAAGCCTTGCAGCGTCGACGCTGATGTCATGGGCGGCATGGATGCCGCTGCTCATGCTTCCCTTGCCTGCATCTGTATTCTCGGCGGCCGCCACCACCGTACCGCCCTCTATCTTCACGGCGCCAGCGTTGGCGCTGATGCCCGCGCTCACCTCCGCCGCGCGGCCGCCGCGAGCATCATCTTGCGCTTGCCCCCATTACCCATGTTTCCAATCCTTTCTGCTACGTAGGCCCCCGCTCACAACAGGATGGGCCGAATCGCCCCAGGTAAGGAGTCATTTCTCAAACACACGATGCGCCACCGAGCACCTTGGACCCGCCGGCACGTGGATTGGAATGTGGTTTTAGGATGGCTCCCAGGGGGCACCCGCGCGAACCATGCATAGGCGAAACATGGCGGCGCACGGGCACACAGCCCCAAAATACCGCCGGCGCGAATACCGATTTGTATCATTTGTTATTAGCATTAAACTAGCAGGTAGATTGGCATGTTACATATTTTTACTGACAAGATGGCCCCCATTGTCCATATTGGAAGGCATACCATCAGGACAATCGGGCGAAAGGACGGGCCGTATGAACGTTGGCGAGCGCATTCGCGAACACAGGGCGAAAATGGGACTTTCTCAAGAAGAGCTCGCACAGAGGGCGCTGGTGTCCAGGCCAACCCTGTCGCACTGGGAAACGGGGCGGACGCTACCCGATGCCCAGTCCCTCCTCATCCTGTCCCAGATTTTTGGTGTAACCATCGACGACTTGGTCTTAGGCGATGCGGACGAGATGCGCGGCATGGTTCAAGCGGAAGCGCGTGCCTCCCACGGTCGAACCATCCTACTCGCAGCAGTCACCGCGGCGAGCGCGTGCGCCCTTATCACGGTTGGTCTGACGGCGCGCCCCATGGTTGGCAGCGTGGCCCAGCTTTGCCTAGGGGCGATCTGCGCGACCATGTTCATTGTCCTAACCATGCGCGGACTGGGACGTGCTGCCGCCGCGCAATCCGCCGCAGGAGTGCTGAGGGCGCTCGATAAGGAGAACCGCCGCTCAGTCGATCCCTTGGACGAGTGCCTCGCCGACCAAATCGCCCGCGATGGAGTGAAGGACCCGTACAACGCCCTGGTCCTCTCCCTTGCGACGGCGGTGGCCATCGCCTGTATACTCGCATGGACCGCCACCCTGCTTGCACCGAGCCTCTTCATTGCCTAATCCGCATCCCAAGGAAGGAGTCCCATGAGCCTCTCCATACTTATGGTGGGCAACAGCCTCACCGCGGCAAATGCCATGCCAACCATCCTCGCAAGTCTCCTCGACGCGCAGGTGGTCGCCATCACCCGCGGGGGCGCTCGGCTCGCAGAGTTCTCCAACCCTCTCACCAAAACGGGATCGCGCGTTCTGCAAGCGCTGGACGGCGATGGAACGCAGACAGAGCACGGGCGCTTTGACTACGTGATCGCGCAGGATATGAGCCATCTGCCCGCAACCAACCCATCTGCACACGAGCGAGCGGTGGCCAAAATGTGCGAGCTGGCACGCGACCACAACGCGGCGCCCGTGCTCTACGGAACCTGGGGATACCGAGAGGGCTCGGCCAAACTGAAGAAGCTGGGCATGAGCGCCGCACAGATGGGCCAGCTCATGCATGAGGGGTCCCTGCGCGCCGCTGCTGCCCATGGCGCCATCTTTGCCGACATGGCAAAAGCCGTGGCGCAGATGGAGGACGCCGATTGGTTTTATGCAGCCGACGGCGTGCACCCCTCGCCCGCTGGATCGCAGTTTGTCGCCCAAAAGATTGCAGACGCGCTGAGACGTTAGTCAACCGCAACCACGAGCAGAACGTCTCGATCCACGGTGAACGCGACATCAAGCCCGGCATATGCCAGATGATAGACGCGATTGGGCTCATGCTTGCTTCCGGCACGGCGCGGATCCTGGCGCAGAACTTCGATAAGACCTTCGAGCTTAGATGCCTCCGCAAGCGCTACAAAACGCGCGCGCAGCTGATCGGGAAAATCGACTTCGAGCTCATGCCAGGGTGCGTCCTCGATCCATCCTCCCGTGGCCTCCGGATGGCAGTCCGCGAACGGAATGTAGGGCTTGATGTCATAAATGGGCGTGCCGTCGCGCAGGTCCGCAGCCAACACGTGAATGACGGGGCCTTGCGCCGTCAACTCCACATGATCAAGCTTTACGCAGGTAAGACCTATAGGATTGGGACGGAACGGGCTGCGCGTGGCGAAGACGCCGCGCCTCTCGACACCGCCCAAGCGCGGCGGACGCACGGAAGGTGCCCACTTGGACGTAGCGCCGCTCTTATCCTCAGTCGCCAGATCTGCGGCGATATCCGCCGCGGCCCCGCCCGGCGTGCCGTTTTGGAACTCCCAAAGCAACCATAGATGCGAGAACTCATCGAGCCCCTCCACCGCCGTGTCCAGCGCGAACTCCGGCTCGAAAACGATGCGTCCCTGCAGATGGGGGGCAAGAAAGCTGTTGCGGGGAATGCCGAACTTCTGCGGCAGGTCTGTATGAATATGCGCGATGGGCTTCATGGCGGCCCCTCCTGTCTCAAAGCGTGCTTCGAGACTGCAACGGACTTTTCTTGCGTTCTTCCCTGCTTGCCAGACGCCCACGTGCGACTCATTCCGGGAAACCACGCGCAATTCTAAAGGATAATTACATCGATTTTGATTTTCCCCAAGTAGACAGCCGCACAGCTCCGAAGAAACTATCGGTAGAGCCAACTTGCCAAACAGGTATACACGCACTTTTCTAAAAACGATGCAATTATCCTTCAGAACTGCGCAGGCGCACCATTCAGGACCCGTTTTTACAGCCGCTTTTCCATGGGAATCGCCTGATACTCGCCGTGTCTCACCCTGCAAAGAAACTCGCATCCGCCTTTCGCCACGGGCGCAGCCGATCAAAGTCGATCTCGACGTGCGCTTGCGCGGGCACCTGATCCCACGACACGTTGTAACCCGCGCCGTGGCTGCAAAAGACGGAGTCGGGCGTGTTGGCAAGATCCGCCACGGGATCGTAGGCGGCGTCAGCGATAACCTGCTCGGCGTTATGGCAGGTCCGGTAGCCTGCATACTCCAAAAACAACCTTCCGCGACCTCCCGAGTACGCGCTCACCTCCAGCGCGTAGGAACCGATCTCAGAAGCCGGCGCCGAGCCGGCAATCTCCGCGCGATCACCCTCGGCGACCGGCGCATCGAAATCGGCACCCATACGTTGCAAGTCAGCAAGCGCACGACCCACCTTGTCCGCCGGAACGCCCAGTCTAAAGCGGTACCACGGTTCCAACAGCTGGCAAGCCCCCTGCTCACGTGCCATCATCAGCGCCTGACGAATAGCGCGGTAGGTTGCCTGCCTAAAATCGCCGCCCTCGGTATGTTTCAGATGCGCACGACCACCCAGCAAGGTGATGCGTACATCCGTCAACGGAGCACCCATCAGCACACCGGGGTGTTCGCGCTCTAGCACGTGGGTAAGGATGAGCCGCTGCCAGTTGCGGTCCAGGTCATCCTCGAGGGCGCGGGTACCCGCCTCAACGCCCGCTCCGTGCTCCGTCGGCTCCACCAGCAACTGAACCTCCGCGTAATGGCGCAGCGGCTCAAAATGACCCGCCCCGCGCACCGGCGCGGTCACGGTCTCGCGATACAGGATGCCTCCGGCGCCAAAGGTCACCTCGAGCCCAAAGCGATCCAACAGCTGACGCGCCACCACCTCGCGCTGAACCTCTCCCATAAGCTGCACGTGCACCTCTTGCAGCTGCTCGTGCCACGCAACGCCCAGCAGGGGATCCTCGTCCGCAAGCTCTCGCAGCGCCTGCACCAGCGTGGTAGCGTCCGCACCCGCCGCGCCCACGCTATAGGAGAGCACGGGCACCAGAGCGGGCTCGGCCAGACGCGCCTCCGCGCCCAAAGCGCTCCCCGGCAGCACCTGGGACAATCCGGTCACCGCACACACCCGCCCCGCCGGCACCTCGCGCGCGATCTCAAACGAGTCGGCATCATAGATGCGCACCTGGTCGACCTTCTCGTTCCATGTCGCACCGCGGTCAAAGCCGCTCAACTGCTCCTTGGCACGCAGCACGCCGCCGGTAACCTTGACCCAGGCCAGGCGCTCGCCATGCGCCCCGCGACTCACTCGGTACACGCGCGCGGCGAACTCATCCGGCCACGCCTTCTCCTGCACCAGCGCGACCACGCCGTCCAAAAACTCCTCGATACCTTCCATGCGCAACGCGGACCCCGCAAAGCACGGAAAGACCTTTCTTTGGACGATGAGCCGACGAATCGTCTCGGCAGACAGCGAGCCGCTCTCCAGATACTCATCCAACGCGTCTTCATCGGTCGCGGCGACGTCTTCTAAAAGCGCGGCAGCGCCCTCCCCCGCCCCGCCAGCTGAAGCGACCAGCGCCGCCAACGCGTCGCCGTCCATAACCGAAGGTGACAGGCGGCGATGCATCTCGTCCATAACGGGACCGAGGCCGTCCGCGGCAAGATCGAGCTTGTTTACAAAAACAAAGGTAGGAACGTTATATCTGGCGAGCAGGCTCCACAGGGTCTCGGTATGGCCCTCCACCCCGTCGTTGGCCCCCACAATAAGCACCGCGTAGTCCAGCGCCTGCAGCGTGCGCTCCGCCTCTGCGGAAAAGTCGACGTGGCCCGGCGTGTCGAGCAGCATTACGTGCGCACCCGCCCAATCCAGCGAGGTCTGCTTCGAAAAAATCGTGATACCGCGCTCGCGTTCCATGGCGTCCGTGTCGAGGTGCGCATCGCCCTTGTCCACGCGCCCCTGCCGGCGAATGGCGCCCGCGCGGTACAGAAGGGCCTCCGCCAACGTGGTCTTGCCCGCATCGACGTGGGCGACAAGACCTATCACGGCCTGGGACATGGGCGCTCCTATCTATGCGGAACAATTCGTTTAGCGATGTTATTGTAGCCCGCCCCACGCGACCACCGGTGATAAGAGCGATACCGACCATCGAATCAAATGAGAAGGGCGCCCTCGCCACAGCGAAGACGCCCTTGTAGCACTATATGTTCGGCGTTATTGCTCGGCATCCTGCAGCAGGGGCTGTGCAATCACAAATACCTTAGCGCCCTGGCAGCGCTGGGCCGTTGCGGCAGGTCGCAGATAGAGACCGTCCGCCTCGGAGGAACCGGTCAGCACGCCCGCAGAAGCCGCCCACTTGAGCGCGGCGGTAGCGTAAGACGACTCGTCTCCCGCATCCTTGCACGCGAGGTAACCGACCTCATCGCTGGCGGCGGGCTCACCAGCGGCGCGCCATACAAAGACGGCGAGTTGCTCGCGGGTCACCGGGTCGTTGGGGCCAAATGCGGTCGAGGGGCCGCCGTCCTTAGCCTGATAACCGGCAATGCGGCCGGTTTCGTAGGCCCAATTGATCGCATTGGTGTAATATGCGCCGTCCTCGACATCCGTAAAGGGAGTCTTGTTTACGCCCGGCTTCTCTCCGGGGGTCTCGGCGCCGGCAATGCGATAGAGCACCGTCACAACCTGGGCGCGGGTCATCTTGTCATACGAGCCGAAGTATCCCGTATGAACGCCGTTGGAGTCGGAATAACCCACCAGCAGTCCCTTAGCGGCGGCCTGCGAGACCACACCGGCAAACCAATCCGTGGAAGATACGTCCTTGAAGTTGAAAGCAGCGGGCTTGGTCGCGTACGTGATGCGGCCCTCGCCGGTGGCGTTGGCATAGTGCTCGCCCACTACGCCCTTGAGGTCGTTGGTGATGTAGTTGATAAGCGCCTGGTTATCCAGGATCACGTTCTCCTGCAGCACCTTGTTGTCCTTGAACATGGTGAGGCCGTCGCCGCCTTCAAGCAGCATATATCCGTGGGATGCGACCTTGTACGTCTTGGTAGCGTCGATCGCCTGGCCGCCCACCTTGACATCGAACACGCGGCGCTCTCCGTCCACGCTGACAAAGTTGCCGTTCTCATCCGTCTTTACGGACGAGGGGATGGAGGCGTCGATCTTGTAGCTAAGGCCGGACACCTGCAAAAAGCCGCCAAACTCCTCCGGCGCGTTGGAAGCACCCATCTCGAGCGCATCCAGAATCTCCTGGCCAGTAGCCTCGATCAGGCATAGCTCGTTGCCGTAAGGCTGAACGGAGAGCAGGTCGTTGTTGGTAATGTCGCCGGCAGCGATGGATGCGCGCACGCCGCCGCCGTTCGCCAGCGCGATGTCGGCGCCAACCGCGGCGCGGTAAGCATCCGCGACCAGGTCGCCCATATTGGTCTCATGGTGGCGAACCTGGCGCACGCCGTCGGCGTCCACAATGGTAAGGGCCACGTCGGTCTTGCCCACAACCTTGTTGAGGACGTCGGCAAGCTCGCCGTTCACCTGGTCGACGACCTTCTTGACCGCGGCGTCCTCGTCCTTGCACTCAGACGCCGGGACCAGCTGCGCGGTGACGTCCTGGCCGTCTGCCTCGTCCGCATCGATCACCAGGTTGCCCACGTTGGCAAGCTTGGTACCGGTTTGCACCAGCACCACCTTGTCGCCATCGCTGTTGGCAAGCGTCTGGATGGCACCCGCCGCGACCTCGGAACCAACCGTCTTGTCATAGGCCTCATGCGAGTGACCGTCGATCAAGGCGTCGATGCCGGCGGTGTGCTTGATAACGGCCTCGCTGGTCCAGCGCGAGGTTGTGCCCTCGATACCAAGATGGCCCACGGCTACCACGTAATCGGCACCCTGGGCGCGAGCCTCGTCCACAGCGCTCTGCACCGCGGCGTACAGGGCCTCGCCGGTTTCATCTTGGCAGAAGCCGTAGATGTAGTTGCCGGCAGCGTCCTGGAAGTTTGCGGGCGAGGACTTGGTGAGCGTCTCGGGAGTGGAAATGCCCACGTAAGCGACCTTGAGCACGCCGTCCGCGTCATCTGCGGCGACGTCTGCATCCTTGTAAGCCTCGATGGCGAAGGGCGCGAACACGCTTGCCTTGGAACCGTCAGCGTTAAGCTTGGTGAAGTTGCAAGAGAGGTACGTGGCGCCCGCCTGCTTTACCAGCGCGTTGAACTGGTCCATGCCGTAGTCGAACTCATGGTTGCCGGGGATTGCGTAATCGTATCCCACGGCGTTCATGATCTGGACCAGCGCCGCGCCCTTGGTGAGCGTTCCCACGGGACCGCCCTGGATAGCGTCGCCCGCGTCGACCAGGGTCACGTTGCCCGCGCCGTACAGGCCCTTTTGCGCGTTGGCATACGCCGCGACGCCGGCATAGCCAATGCCGGTCACGTTACCGTCCTTATCAACCTGCTGGTCGATAGCGCAGTGAACGTCGTTAGTAAAGACAATGGAAACAGCGCCGTCTTTTGACGCGCCGTCAGCGCCGGCCGCCCCGGCAGCGTAGGCTCCCGCGGGCGCCACCGTCACGGCACCGGCGATCAGTGCCGCGGCACCCAGCGAGAACAGGGTCCTCCGAACAATCGGCTTACTCATGCGCAGTCCTTCCTCAAATGGTTGGCGGATGCAATCCTTGCCTACTTTAAGCGACAAGTGACATCGGATTGTCATGCCTGCGTAACCCCATGCCCAAGCGGTTGAAATGCCGTGCCAAACGGCAAGGCGACACGTCAGGGGGCCGTGCGACTCGCCGGGAACCCCTGCGCACCCGGCGCATTGTAAGGAAGCGCTTAGCCACGTGTAAGCGTTCACGCCCGGCGCGGGCAGCGCGGCCTCACACCGCCCGGCGCCGCCCGATGCTGACCGTGCGCCCTACGCCCTAAACACCGGCACGGCTGCGAAGGCTTCCCTGCTGAAGACCCCCGCCACCGCATGCTCGTACTCGTCCACGCGGCGGACCTTGCGCACCGCGCGATGCACCGCCAGCGGGTCGACGAACGCGAACTTGGCGTAGAACCACCACTCCTTCATGCGAAAAACCGCGTTGCCGCCCATCTCGTCCAAATACGCTGAGAACAACTTGTCATGAAAGCGCCTGAGCTCCGCCGCCGTAGCGGGCGCGCCGCCGCGCACCATGCGCGCCAGGGCGGGGTTTGCCAACAGCCCGCGTCCCAGCATCACGTGGCGCGTCCGCGGATACGCCGCGCACAGGGCGCTATACTCGTCCACGCTAAAGACGTCACCGTTGTACGCCACGGCGAAAGGCGCGCGGCGCAGCGTCTCACCATAGGCCTCTTGCCGAGGAGTTCCCTGGTAGCGGTCCTTTTGCACGCGCGGGTGGACGATGAGCTCTGCCAGGGGCAAGCGGCAGTACAGATCGAGGATCTGCCGGTACTCACGGTCTTCAACGAGCCCCAACCTGGTTTTGACAGAGACGGCTATGGGCGAGCGCTCGCACACGTCTTGCAGGAATTCCTCCAGCTCGCCGGGGTCGCGCAGAAAGCCCGATCCGCGGCCCTTGGCCACCACCGTTCCCGACGGACAGCCCAGGTTGAGGTTGACCTCCGCGTAACCCAACTCGGAGAGCACCTGCGCCGCCCATACAAACTCGTCAGCGTTTCTGGTAAGCAGCTGGGGCACCACGTTGAGCCCTTGGTTGTTTTTGGGATCGATCTCCTTGAACGCCTTCTTGCCAAAGCCGGAGCCCACGTGCGGCGGGGCGAGAAACGGCGTGTAGTAGCGGTCCAGCGGGCCGAAGCATTCCGCGTGCACGCTGCGGAACATGTACCCGGTAAGCCCCTCCATAGGGGCCAGCGACAAGATCATCGAGTCTCCTCTTGCAAACATCAAGCGATCATCAAGCAAATACCAGCAGGTAGAACCTAGCGTTAGCGCTCCCGGTCGCATGCATGCCGCGCAACATGAGGTATCGATGCATTCGGACGCGCGACCTGCACGAGCCGCGCGCGGGCATCTTCCCCTCGCATGTCAAACCAGGGCGTAGGGTAACAACACTAAAGCACGCGGTCCGCCCACGCCAGAGCATGATGAAAAGCGACAGCATCATCGCAATGCCGACGCTTCCCCGCGCCAATACGAATGCCGCCCATGATTCCCAGCTCGCGGTCCGCCAGTCCCATCTCGCTTTGCTTTACAAGCGAGAGCATCTCTTCCGCCCGTTGGCGCAATCGCATACCGTCGGACGTAAACACGCACGACCCGCCGGTACGATCAAGCAGCTCGATGCCCAACCTCCCGTTCCAAAGCGGCATATCCACCACGCCGCGAGGGGTGGCGGCCAGGTTCTTATCTGCGTTGAGGGCGAGGGCTGGTACCAGGAAGAGGGCAAGCCCGCCCAGAGCCTTGTGCCCGGCGACATCGTGGAGATTCCCGCAAACGTCAAGCACTGGCACGGCGCCAAGGCAGGCTGCTGGTTCAGCCACCTGGCCTTTGGCTTCCCTGGCGAGGACTGCTCCAACGAATGGCTCGAGCCTGTCATCGAGGAGGCATACAACGCACTGGAAGCGTAAATCCGTCTCAAGAATGCAGAAGCGCTCCTTGAGCTTTCTTGTGCACATGCGTGCACCCTCTCTATAAAGAATCCCCACGTGCTCTGATCATCTCGCTCGGCAAAAACTCCCCGAACGAAGCTATACACAAACATTTGTTCGATGGATTTCGATTGGACGAGACCCAATGCGAGCTGGGCTATGCTACGGTATTCATCTATGACTACATAGACGCAAAAGGGAACCACCGAGAGAGCGAGCATGGCAAAGAACAACGCAAACTATGGCAACGACAGCATCCGTCAGCTCAAGGACGAGGAGCGCGTACGC
>SAMEA3387495__coassemble_1186_pt1 | contig 44349 bp, 35 predicted proteins | sample SAMEA3387495__metabat2_low_PE_015 | metagenome-assembled genome bin SAMEA3387495 (sample SAMEA3387495) | Felis catus | biome: Faeces | place: United Kingdom | collected 2012
CCGGCGGCACCTTCCTGGTCAACTGCCAGTGGACGCCCGAGGAGTTCGCCTCCCACATGCCGGCGACCGCTAAGCGCTACATCGCCAAGAACGACATCCAGGTTTACCTGATCGACGCTATCGACCTGGCCGAGCAGGTCGGCATGGGCAAGCGTACCAACACCGTTCTGCAGTCCGCGTTCTTCGCGCTGGCAAAGGTTCTGCCCGCCGAGGAGGCGCTGCAGTACATGAAGGACGCCGCTACCAAGTCCTACATGAAGAAGGGCCAGGCCATCGTCGACGCCAACCACAAGGCCATCGACGCCGGCGCTACCGCCTTCAAGAAGTTCGACGTCCCCGCTGACTGGGCTGACGCCACGGACGAGGCTCCCGCTGAGATCCTCACCGACGATCAGAAGAGCGCCATCGCTAAGCAGGTCAAGGAGCTCATGGAGCCCATCGCCCGCATGGACGGCGACTCCCTGCCCGTTTCCGCCTTCAAGGATTGCGCCGACGGCCAGTTCGAGCTGGGCGCCTCTGCCTATGAGAAGCGCGGCGTCGCCGTTATGGTTCCGCATTGGGACGAGACCAAGTGCATCCAGTGCAACCAGTGCGCGTATGTCTGCCCGCATGCCACCATCCGTCCGTTCGGCCTGACCGAGGACGAGGTCGCTGCCGGCCCCGATACCATGCGCACCCTCGACGTCAAGATCCCCAAGGACACCGGTCTCAAGTTCACCATGGCCATCAGCCCGCTCGACTGCATGGGCTGCACCAACTGCGCCAAGGTCTGCCCCAAGGATGCGCTCACCATGGTTCCCGCCGAGGGCGAGCTCGTGGAGCAGAAGACCTTCGATTACTGCGTGGCCAACGTCGCCGAGAAGCCCGAGCTCATCGGCAACAACGTCAAGTCCAGCCAGTTCAAGCAGCCCCTGCTTGAGTTCTCCGGCTCCTGCGCCGGCTGCGCCGAGACCGCGTACGCCCGCCTGGTGACCCAGGTCTGCGGCGACCGCATGTTCATCTCCAACGCCACCGGCTGCTCCTCCATTTGGGGCAACCCCGCTGCCACCGCTCCTTATTGCACCAACAAGGACGGTCACGGCCCGGCTTGGAACAACTCCCTGTTCGAGGACAACGCCGAGCACGGCCTGGGTATGGAGCTTGGCTACAAGGCCGTCCAGGGCAAGCTCGTCGCCGAGACCGAGGAGCTCATGGCCAGCGATTGCGCTACCGACGAGCTGAAGGCCGCTGCTCAGGCATGGCTGGACGCCCGCAACGACGCCGAGGCCTCCAAGACCGCCGCTGCCGCCTACATTGAGCAGCTCGAGGCCTGCGGTTGCGACAAGGCCAAGGCCATCCTCGCCGATAAGGCATACCTCACCAAGAAGTCCTTCTGGATCTTCGGCGGCGACGGCTGGGCCTACGACATCGGCTTCGGCGGCCTGGACCACGTCCTGGCTTCCGGCAACGACGTCAACGTCTTCGTCTTCGACACCGAGGTCTACTCCAACACCGGCGGCCAGGCCTCCAAGGCTTCCAACCTGGGTCAGGTTGCCCAGTTCGCCGCTTCCGGTAAGGCCGTCAAGAAGAAGAGCCTCGCCGAGATCGCTATGAGCTACGGCTACGTCTACGTGGCGCAGGTCGCCATGGGCGCCAACCCCGCTCAGACCCTCAAGGCCATCCAGGAGGCCGAGGCCTACGACGGTCCGTCCATCATCATCGGCTACAGCCCCTGCGAGATGCACTCCATCAAGAAGGGCGGCATGCAGAACTGCCAGGCCGAGATGAAGAAGGCTGTTGAGTGCGGCTACTGGAACCTCTTCCGCTTCAACCCGGCTGCCGACGAGGGCAAGAAGTTCTCGCTCGACTCCAAGGAGCCTGCAGGCGGTTATCAGGACTTCCTGATGAACGAGGCCCGCTACGCCTCCCTCACCCGTTCCTTCCCGGAGCGTGCCGAGAAGCTCTTCGCTGCTAATGAGAATGCGGCTATGGAGCGCTACCAGCACCTACTGAAGCTCAAGACCCTCTATAACGAGGCCTAAAGCTTTTTCAGACTGCTTTTTTAGGGCATGCGTTTAGCGCTTGACCGGTAGAACAAGGGACCAACTCGTCTTCGCGGGCGGGTTGGTCCCTTTTGTTTTTGGACGATAGCCATGCGCGAAGCGTCGCCCCGGCTTCGGTCAATTCTCGTCCGTCTATCCTCTGATTTCCGTCCCGTGTGCAAGCTGGCGTTCTCGCGTCGCCTTCCTGCACGCTCTGCTCTTTATATGGTTGCGCCTTCCTCATGCGCGCGCATGTTGGATAATTGCATGCGGATGGATTGAACGGGAGGAATTGAATGGCGCAAACAACAGTTGAGATACTCTATCCCGAATTTGGCAACCAGGCGGGGGACAACGGCAACGCGATGTACCTTCGCGCCTGCCTGCCTCATGCCACCTTTATAGAAACCGCGTTTGGCGAGGTCCCCGCGTTTGCCACGCGCGATGACCTGTCGTTGGTCCTGCTGTGCGGCATGACCGAGCGCCAGCAGGAGCGTGTACTCGAGGCACTCATGCCGTATCGCGACCGCCTGGCGGAACTCGCAGACGCCGGCGTCCCCATGCTCTTTACCGGTAACGCGGTCGAGCTTCTGGGCAACATGATCATTACGCCGGAGGGCCGCGGCATCACCGGCCTGGGACTGTTTGATATCGTGACGCACCAACTGACGCCCCAGCGATTCACCGGCGTTGGCCTGGGCACCTTTGAGCCCGCGCCGGGGGCGGACCCCATCGATATCGTCGGTTTCAAAATGCAATTCACGCAGGCCGAGGGCAAAAATGAAAAATGTCCCTTCTGCGTGCTCAAACAGGGTTTTGGCATCAACAAGAAAAGTGCTTACGAGGGCGTGCGTCGCAAGAACCTCATCGGCACTTGGTTTTTGGGCCCGCTTCTCACCATCAATCCGCCTTTCACCCGCTGGCTGCTCGATACCATGGGCGAGGCGGATGCGCCCCTGGCGTTCGAAGACGTTGCGATGAGGTCCTATAGCCAGCGCGTCAAGGATTTCGCGACCCCGGGAATGGACGTCTAGGCGCTAGGCTGGGTTTAGGCCCGCGACCTGTCCTCGTCCACAAACATGCACTACACGCCCTCCTAGCCAAGGAGTTCATAATAGTGAGTACTTCCACCAGCAAAACGCCTCGCTTCTACCTCGCGCTCGCTGCGGGTAAGGCAACGGCCGCCGCGCTCAAGCTTGCCCGCAGAAACGGCGGCCAGCTTCCCGGTTCCGTTGCCGAGGCCATCTGCCCCGATTTTCTCGCCCGCTGCCCCAAGCCGCGCCGCGTTGTATTTGTAACGGGCACTAACGGCAAAACAACCACGTCCAATTTGCTGGACGATATTCTGCTTGCGTGCGGGTTCGATCTGGTGACCAACCGCGCCGGCGGCAACATCATCACGGGTATCGAGAGCTCTCTTATAAAGAACGCGCGTATGAGCGGCTCCCCGCGTTGCCAGGTAGCCTGCATGGAGCTGGACGAGTTGTCCTCGCGTCGCGTTCTGCCCCATATGGTTCCCGAGGTGATGCTGGTTGCTAACCTGTATCGCGACAACTTTACTCGCAACGCCAACCCTGACTATATCTTTAGCGTGATCGATGCGAACATCCCGGCCTCGACGCATCTGGTGCTCAACGCGGATGACTTGATCTCTTGCCGCCTGGCGCCGCAGGCGACCAATCGCACCTACTTTTCCATCGACCACCTTGAGGACGATCTTGAGGGGCCGGAGGGTATTGTCTGCGATCTTACCGCGTGCCCGGAGTGCGGCGGCGCGCTTGAGTATGACTGGTGCCACCTGCGCCATCTGGGCCGCGCGCACTGCACGTCGTGCGGTTTCAAGAACCCCGAGCCCGACTATCTTGTGACCCGCGTGGATAAAGAGGCGCATGAGTTTACGGTGCGCGAGCTGTGCCATGCGAAAGACGGCGTGGCGCCGGAGCATACCTATCACATCGGCACGTACTCGATCACCAATCTGTATAACTTGGTTTCCGCGTTGGTGACGGCTCGCGAGCTTGGCGTCTCTGCCAAGGACCTGCAGCGCACATTGGCGGACGGCAAAGTCAACGTGACCGCGGCGCGCTTTAGCGAGGAGACGGTGAAGGGCACGCGCCTGGTCAACACCGCTTCCAAGGGCGAGAACAGCACCGCTACCTCGACCGCCCTGGCAACTATTTGCCGCGAGCCGGGCAGCAAGGCCGTGGTTTTGATGCTGGCGGATTACTACCTTGCCACCAATCCCAAGAAGACCGAGTATACCGGTTGGTATTATCAGGCCGATTTCGAGTATCTGGCGGACCCAGCCATCAAGCAGGTTATTGTCCAGGGTGCGAATTCGGACGATTTGCTGCTGCGTTTGCTGATGGCGGGTATCGATCGAGACAACATCTATCTGGCTGAGACCGAGCAGGAGGCAGCGGATATGGTCGAGCTGGACGGTATCGATGGAGTATTCTGCGCGTACGACATCTTTAACGGCGAGCAGGCCGATGCGTTTCGCGCCCGCGTGGCGGAGCGCCTGCGCGGGTAGGAATCGCGCGTCGACGGCATCTGCGTGCATGATGCGCGCCGAGCCGTCTGTATAACGATGATGGGGGAGAGGTGCCTGAGGGTGCCTCTCTTTATGTATGCAGCCATGTTGCTTCGGCTCGCTATGCCATGCGTGGGCGCTCGGTTGTATAGGGGGCATCGTGGGCAGCCGGCCGGCGCGTTGCGGGGGCCGTCCGGCAAACCAATGAATAAATGCAGGCACAACCCGTATCGTATGCCGAGCGCCGTTTACTCATTTCGCAAGCGCTCAGAGGGCTGAATATGCATAGGATGTATAAAGTGCAGCAAGCGCTATAGCTATATGGAGTGCCCAACAGGGAAGATATGCATGGGTATGCACGATGAAATATGTAGGATTAACAGGTATCTTTCAAAAAAATCGTCCAAGATTACGCTGAGGGGCAAAAGAGTACCGTTCACCCGTCCTTATTGCTAGAAATGAATAAAAACAAGCATATTGAGAATATACTCCTAGACAAGCGCACAGGCGTCGCTTAGGCGTTTGTGGTAAGAGGCACGAGAAGCAATGTTCCTCTGTGAGAAAGGAAACCATCATGTCTAAGCCGCTCGGCAAACCCGATCGCATCGTCGTCGCCCTCGGCGGCAACGCGCTCGGCAACACCCCCGAGGAGCAGATCGAGAAGGTCGGCCACGCCGCCCACGCCCTCCTGGGCCTCATCGAGCAGGGCAACGAGATCATCATCACCCACGGCAACGGCCCGCAGGTCGGCATGATCCAGAACGCCTTCGCCGCCGCCCACGACGCCATCGGCACCCCCGCCATGGACCTGCCAGAGTGCGGCGCCATGAGCCAGGGCTACATCGGCTACCACCTGCAGCAGGGCATCGGCCGCGAGATGCACCGCCGCTACAAGCGCTGGCACGCCGCCACCGTCGTCACCCAGATCGAGTGCGACCCGGACGACCCCGCGTTCGCCAACCCCACCAAGCCCATCGGCCCGTTCTACACCGAGGAGCAGGCCCGCGAGATCATGGCCGAGAACCCCGAGATGGTCTTCGTCGAGGACTCCGGCCGCGGCTGGCGTCGCGTCGTCGCCTCTCCCGAGCCCAAGAAGATCGTCGAGGCCGACTCCATCCTGAACCTGCTCGACAACGAGTTCATCGTCATCGCCTGCGGCGGCGGCGGAATCCCCGTCGTCCGCGACTATAACAACAAGGGCTGCTACAAGGGCGTGGCCGCCGTCATCGACAAGGACATGGGCGGCGAGCTGCTCGCCGAGGACTGCGGCGCCGACGTCTTGTTCCTGCTGACCGCCGTCGAGCACGTCGCCATCAACTTCGGCAAGCCCGACCAGCAGGAGCTCGAGGAGCTCACCGCTGACGAGGCCGAGCGCCTCGCCGACGAGGGCCAGTTCGGCAAGGGCTCCATGGAGCCCAAGGTCCGCGCCGCCATCAAGTTCGCGCGCTCCCGCAAGGGCCGCACCTGCATCATCGGCGCCCTCGACAAGGCCGCCGAGACCATGGCCGGCCTCTCCGGCACCCGCATCTGCGGCTAGCCCCGTCTCCCTTCAGCAGGGTGACCTGCAAGCTAACCTCTCTCCTCGACGCCCCCGCTCCTCCTGCGGGGGCGTCCTTGTTTTGGCCCCGTTGGGGCTTTTATGTTTGAAGGCAAGTATCCTACGATTCGATATATTCGGTGAACGTGAAATGTTCCGGAGAATAGTGGGTCTCGGTAAATTCAAAGGGGCTAGAGTAGTTTAGCCCCTTTATTATTGGGCGTCATTGTGTTTTGCTAGATAGATCCACCCGTATGCGAAAGGGCATACGGGTGGATTTGTTTTTAAGTCGCTTGCGCGCGCGGCAGAGGCTCCTCGTCCAAAACTGCTGACGGGGGATGCGTGCGGCGATTGGAGCATAATTGCAGATAAAAATGGCACTTATGCAGGAGCTTTATTTAAATACACCGCCGTTAGTCGGTAAAATGCATCCGTTCATTTTAACGGCGTTTCCTCCAATCGGTTTGCGGCGCGCGGCCCGTCCGGCTTCCCCTATTGTTCAACTCAACAAGCACGTACAAGCGTGCAAGAGGGGAGGGGCAAGCTGGTACGGCGCGCTCCCCGTAAAGGGGGAGGCCACATGGCGGCCCCAAAGGCTAGGGACAAAGGTACACGTCCCAAAACTACGAAAGGAGGAGTGATATGGCGGATACGACTGCAGACCAGGGCGGAATGAAGAAAACACTGTCGCTCTGGAACTTCTTCACCATCGGCTTCGGTGCGATCATCGGCACCGGTTGGGTGCTTCAGGTCGGCGACTGGATGGTCGTCGGTGGCGGCCCCGTTCCCGCAATGATCGCGTTCCTCATCGGAGCCATCTTCCTGGTTCCCATCGGAGCAGTGTTCGGCGAGCTTACGGCTGCTATCCCCATCTCGGGCGGCATCGTCGAGTACGTTGACCGCACCTTTGGCCGCGTTCCTTCCTATATCACCGGTTGGTTCCTGGCTCTGGGCAACGGCATCCTGTGCCCGTGGGAGGCTATCGCCATCTCTACTCTGCTGTCCGATATGTTCGGCACCATCCCCGGCCTCGAGTGGCTCCGCGCTTTCGAGCTCTACGAGATCCTGGGCGCCAAGGTCTACCTGTTCCCCACGCTGATTTCCCTGGGATTTGCCGCCTACGTTATCTTCCTGAACTTCCGCGGCGCATCTTCTGCGGCTAAGCTGCAGGCCTTCCTCACCAAGGCCCTGCTCTGCGGCATGCTGCTGGCCATGGGCATCTCCATCTTCACCGGTTCCCCGGCGAACGCCCTTGCCGACGGCCAGGTCTTCTCCCAGGTCTCTGGTGCTGGCGGCGGCGTCGCGGCGACGGGTGCCGACAACATCTTTGGCGGTATCCTCTCCGTCCTGTTGCTGACCCCCTTCTTCTATGCTGGCTTCGATACCATTCCCCAGCAGGCAGAGGAGGCAGCCGAGGGCCTCAACTGGAACAAGTTCGGCAAGATCATCTCCCTCGCTCTGCTTGCCTCCGGCGGTTTCTACATGGTGTGCATCTACTCCTTCGGCACCATCCTGCCCTGGCAGACCTTTGTTGAGTCCCCCGTGCCCGCGCTGGCATGCCTCAAGGACATCAACTTCATCTTCTACCTGATCATGCTCTGCATCGCGACGCTTGGCCCCATGGGCCCCATGAACTCCTTCTACGGAGCTACCAGCCGCATCATGCTCGCCATGGGTCGCAAGGGCCAGCTGCCCGAGAAGTTCGCCGAGGTCGATTCCAAGTCCGGCGCTCCCAAGCTCGCCTGCATCGTCCTGGCTGCCATCACCCTGGTTGGTCCCTTCATGGGCAAGAACATGCTCATCCCGCTGACCAAGGTCTCCGCTCTGGCGTTCATCTTCTCCTGCACCATGGTCGCCTTTGCGTGCTTCAAGATGCGCTTCTCCGAGCCCGACCTGCCTCGCCCCTACAAGGTTCCCGGTGGCAAGTTCGGTATCGCCCTGGCAATCGCCGCTGGTCTGATCATCATCGCCCTGATCGTCCTTCCCATCACCGCCGAGTCCCTCGACCTCACCGGTTGGATCATCGTTCTCGGTTGGCTCGCCCTTGGCTTGGTGCTGATGTTTGTCACCAACGCCCGTGCCAAGGCAAAGGCATAGCCGCCGGGCTCTCCTGGTAGCTTTGCTCCCCGCGGACGCCGGCTTATAGCCCAAGCGCCGCACCCCTGCCCGCGTCTTTGGACGAGAAGTCCAAGCGCATCCGTAGGCAATCTGGCAGGGACCGCTCATACCAGTCACACCGCGGTCCCTGCTCTGTGATTTGGATCCATAAGGAGGAACCATGTCCACTAAGTACGCAATCGTCGGCGGTAAGCTCATCGACGGCACCGGTGCCGAGCCGGTCGAGAACTCCCTTGTCCTCGTGGACGAGAACGGCAAGATCGAGTACGCCGGCGCTATGCAGGACGTGCCCGAGGGCGCCGAGGTCATCGACGCCGCCGGCAAGACCGTTATGCCCGGCCTGATCGATACCCACCTGCACTTCTCCGGCAACCTCACCGACGATGACACCGACTGGGTCATGCAGCCGCTGCTCGAGAAGCAGGCCGTCGCCGTCAAGCAGGCCTATGACTGCCTCACCCATGGCCTGACCACCGTCTGCGAGATCGGCCGCTTCGGCATCCAGGTCCGCGACTGCATTGAGAAGGGCGTCTTCAAGGGCCCCCGTGTTCTCGCTACCGGTCTGGGCTTCTGCCGCACTGCCGGCCACGGTGACTCCCACCACTGCAGCCAGCTCGAGAACAAAGAGTCCCATCCTTGGGGCGATCAGGTCGACGGTCCGTGGGATCTGCGCAAGGCCGTTCGTCGTCGCCTTCGCGAGAACCCCGACGCCATCAAGATCTGGGCTACCGGCGGCGGCATCTGGCGCTGGGACTCCGGTCGCGACCAGCACTACTGCTCCGAGGAGATCAAGGCCGTGGTCGATGAGGCCAAGATGGTCGGCATCCCCGTGTGGAGCCACTGCTACAACAACCACGCCGCCGCTTACGATTCCGTCCGCTTTGGCTGCGAGCAGCTGATCCACGGCTTCGACATCGACGAGCGCACCATGGACCTCATGGCCGAGCAGGGCACCTTCTTCACCCCGACGATCGCCTTCCTGCCCACCTGGTACTCCACCTATCCGCCGGTCTACGTGCCCGAGCTGCATGACAAGTACGAGGGCACCCTGGTCGAGAAGGAGCTGCAGCGCAACTACGACTGCCTGCGCGAGGCTAAGAAGCGCGGCGTCGTGATGACTATCGGTTCCGACTCCTTCTCCTTCGTCACCCCGTACGGCACCTGCTCCATCGAGGAGATGTACGAGTTCGTCGACAAGATCGGCTTCACCCCGGTCGAGACCATCACCTGCGCCACCCTCAACGGCGCCAAGATGTGCCACATCGAGGACGAGACCGGCTCCATCGAGGCTGGCAAGTGCGCCGACCTGCTGGTTGTCAACGGCGACGTCGCTGCCGACATCCACACCCTCAACGACGACAACATGGACGTCATCATGAAGGACGGCTGGATCGTCGATGCCGGCACCTTCGGCGAGGGCAACAAGTACTCCGAGTAGCACCTCCTCCAAGCTACGCTAACCATACCAACTCCCTCAATTGGGGCCCCGGCGGATCTCCAGCCCGCCGGGGTCCTTTTTGATGGAGCCCAAGGGGGCTCGCGGTTGGCTCCCGGGGGTCGCGTTGCCGCACGGTTCACCGATGAGTAGGCGCGCGGTCCGGCAACCTTTCCAGGTGGAGCCGCCGGGCGGCGGAAGCCGTCTCATTTCACGTGTTAGCCTCCAGCGGGGAGGGGCATAATCAAAGACAGCTGTCACCTTCTAGAAAGGTTCTCTATGCCCGCTTTGATTACCCACCACCTCTTCGGCGAAGAGAGCATCGATCGCCTGCCCGCCGGCATTATCAACACGGACGAGGAGCGCTGTGCGTTCCTGCTGGCCAACCAGGGCCCGGATCCGTTCTTCTTCCGCGTCCGCACCCTTAAGATGCGCGACTGCATGGGCTTGGCCCAGCGCATGCACCGTTGCCGCATGTCCCGTCAGTTCACCGCGCTTCGCGACGGCGTAAGCCGTCTCAACAAGCATGACGCCGCTCTGGGCCGCGCCTTCGTGCTGGGCCTGCTGTCCCACTACGCGCTCGACCGCAACGCGCACCCCTTTGTCTACGACCAGCAGTGGGGCATCATGGAGGCCGATCCCACCTTGGCTGACCAGGGTAGCCACGTCCACGCGGTTATCGAGAGCGATCTTGACATCCTCATGCTGCAGCTCAAGCGCGACCACGCCACGGTGCTGGATTATCCTCCAGAGAGCGAGATCGTCACCACCGAGCGCATCAACAAGGTCGCCGGCGTTCTGATGAGTCATATGGCCCGCACCGTCTACGGCCTGGAGATAGGGGCTAACGAGTACGGCGGTGCCGTGGCGGACATGAAGCTTGCCTACCGTGCCATCGAGCCCGCGGGCTTGCCCATCTCGCAGGTGCACGCCATGTTTACCAGCCTGGCGCACCCCGTCACGGCGGAGCTCCCGCGTCGCGCCGGCAACCTGGACCACCTCGTGTGGACCAATCCCTTCAGCAAGGCGCAGTCGGACGAGTCCTTCCCGGATATCTTCGATCGCGCGCTCGATGACTACTCCATCGCCGCCGCCCGCTTTATCGAGGGCGTCGCCATGGACGATGTCACCGGCCACGTCAACTACTCCGGCCGTCCCTTGGGCGTGGACGAGGAGTTCGACCGCGAGGAATAAGCTTTTTGGACTTCTGGCTGAATGCTTCTGTCATTGGTTTGCGCAAGCGGCTCGGGCTTATTCTCGGGCCGCTTCGTTTATGCTGAGCCCACGGGCTATACCGTTCATTTTATGCATGCAAAATCGGTAAACCTTGCCCCGCCCATCGAAGATGTGGCATCGCCTGTCGGATGGGTGCCCGGTCATCAAGCACCCTTTTGTACAATGGGGGAGCAAGCATAAAGGAGAAGAGAGAGAAAGCAGGGCCGAGTGGATAACCAGCCTCGCGTGTTCCATAAATCGGCGTCGCGCAACATGACCAGGACATTGCGAAATGCCCAGCGCGTCGCAACCATTCTCTTGGGACTGTGCGTCCCCTTTTTATTGATTCTCCTTGTTTGGGATCTTATGGCAAACCCTAGCCCGGTACCCGCGGTTGTTACCATCGCCGGCCTGGTTATGCTGTGCTTCTTCTTTAGCTACGTGTTCGTGGTTCCCGATGACCTTACCTCTAGCGCAACGGACCGCACCCTTAGCATCGCGTCCAAGATCTTTGTCCATACGCGCAAGGGCATGACGCCGGACGCCGCCATGGGCGCCTGCCAGATCATCTTGCCGGAGACGTTGGCGTCCGCCATGTGCATCACCGACGGCAAGCAGGTGCTGGCAAGCTGGGGCGAGGGGTGCGAGCGCTATCCCACCGGCCAGCCCGTGGTGCTGGATACCACGCTCAACGTGGTCTCGTCCAAGGTGATGAGCGTGTTCTCGCGCGACGCTAACGACACGCGGGAGCGCGAGTTCTTCCCCCGTCTGCGCGCGGGCATCGTGGCGCCGCTTACGGTGCGCGACCGCTGCGTGGGCACGCTGGAGCTCTACTACCCGCGCTTCAGCAACATCGACATGCGCCAGACCGCGCTGGCAACGGGCTTTGCGGACCTTATCTCCACGCAGTTGGCAAGCTTTGAGCTCGAGCGCCAGTCCGAGGTCTCGGCCCGCGTGGAGCTGCGAGCGCTGCAGTCGCAGGTGGACCCGCATTTCCTCTTCAACACCATCGGCACCATCGTGTCGCTGGTGCGCACCGAGCCCGAGAAAGCGCGCTCGCTGCTTATCGACTTTTCCAACTACTACCGCCAAACGCTGTCTGATTCCGAAAGCCTCACCACGCTTGAGCGCGAGGTGGAGCAGGGCATTCGCTACATCAACCTTATGCAGGCGCGCTATGGCGAGGGGCGCCTTAAGGTGGAGACGCGCATCGATCCGGATACGGTGGAGTGCAAGGTGCCGCCCTTCATCTTGCAGCCGCTGCTAGAGAACTGCGTCAAGCACGCCATGCGCGAGGTCGAGCCGCTGTCGATCTTTGTGCTGTCGCGCACAACCGCCCGGGGCCTGGAGATCGTGGTCGCAGACGACGGCATAGGTATGAGCGAGAAGGTGCAACAGCACCTGTTCGACGCGCCGGAGGCTTCTCGTCCGGATGAGCCGGAAACCGTGACGGCGGACGGTTCCATCAAACGCGGCTGCGGTATCGCGCTGTGCAACGTCTTGATGCGCATCCATTTCTTCTTTGGGGAGGATTCGGGCATCAAAGTCGAGTCAAAGGAGGGCCAGGGCACCGCGATCACGGTTGCGCTCATTGGCGAGCCGCACGAGCCCGCGCCCGCGCCAAGCTTGCTGCCCGCAAGCAACTAATGTGTTCGAGAGGTGATAGACATGAGTGAACAATGGAGCGTTTTGGTGGTCGATGATGAACCGCCCATACGCGCAGAGCTTCGCTATCTGCTTGAGCAAGACGAGCGCGTGGGGTCGGTCGACGAGGCCGGCGGCGCCACGCAGGCGGTCGAGAAGATTCTGGCAAGCCGTCCGGACGTGCTGTTCTTGGACATCCAGATGCCGGGCACCAGTGGCATCAAGCTCGCCGAGACCCTGTCGAACCTCAAGACGCCGCCCGTCGTGGTCTTTGTGACCGCTTTTGCGGAGTATGCCGCCACGGCCTTTGAGCTGGACGCAGTCGACTACGTGCTCAAGCCGGTGGAGACTAAGCGTTTGGAAAAGGCGCTGGACAAGGTGGCCGCCGTCATGTCCGTCCGCGCGCCCGCTCCCGTCGCCGAGCGCGTTATGCGCCTGTCGGTCGAGCGCGGCGGCAAGCGCGCGTTCATCCCCGTGAGCGACATTGTCTACATAGAGGCTAAGGCGGACTACTCCGGCGTGATCACCGCCGCTGGCAGCTATTTGGTGAACGAGTCCATCTCGTCTCTCGAACGCCGCCTGGCGCCGCAGGGCTTTATGCGCGTGCACCGCAGCTTTTTGGTGAATCTGGACGATGTGCATGATGTCGAGGTATCGCGCTCCGGCTTGATGGAGCTCAAGGTCGAGCGCGTGGACGCCTCCGTCCCCGTGTCGCGCCGCCGCGCGTCTGAGGTCAAGGCCCGCCTGGGCCTGGCGTAGGCGTTGCGCCGCCTTTACAGAACGCTGGGCGAATGCTGACGGGTGCGGGCGGGAATGTGCCCTACCATGTCACGGTATGAATGCGTGCGAATGCGACGCCGCTAAGAGGGGAGCCATAGATGAAATTCACCAAGATGGAGCGCAACTGGGTCATGTATGACGTGGGCAATTCCGCCCTCGTCCTGCTCAACACCTCGATCGTGCCTATCTACTTCAACGCCATCAACACGGGCGCGTCTTCTGCCGAGCTGGTGACCGCGTGGGCCAACGCCCAGACCGTGGCCTCCCTGATCATCGCTTTGCTCATGCCCATCCTGGGTTCGCTGGCAGACTATGCGGGCAACAAGATCAAGTTCTTCACCGGGTTCTTCCTAACAGGCGTGGTGCTGTGCCTGGCGCAGGCCATCCCCATGTCCGCTATGGCGTTTCTGATGGTCTACGTGCTGTGCACCATCGGCCTTAACTCGTCCATGACGTTTTACGACGCCATGTTGCCAGATGTCACCACGGACGAACGCATGGACCAGGTGAGCTCTTCGGGTTTCGCCTGGGGGTACGTGGGCTCCACCATTCCCTTCATCCTGTGCATCGCCCTTATCTTCGGCGGCCCCAGCATCCTGGGCCTGGATACCCTTGCCTGCACGCGTCTGACGTTTATCATCACCGGCGCATGGTGGCTGGCGTTCACCGTTCCGCTGCTTCGCACCTACCAGCAGCGCTACGGCAAGGAGCGCGAGCACGGGGCGGAGGGCGTCTTGCACAACATCGCCAAGACCTTCACCGGGCTTTTGGACACGTGCCGCCGCATCGCGCACGACCGCGTGCTGCTGGTCTTCATGATTGCGTTTTTCTTCTACATCGACGGCGTCCACACCGTCATCTCCATGGCTACCAGCTACGGCGCCGCGTTGGGCATCGATTCCACGCAGCTGGTGCTGGCGCTTCTGGTCACGCAGTTTGTCGCCTTCCCGTCCGCAATCATCTACGGCAAGGCCGCCGGCAAGTTTGGCACCCTGCGCATGATCATCGTGGCGGTTGCCGCTTACGTGGGCATCGTCCTGTTTGCGGCGTTCTTCTTGAAGTCCGCTACGGAGTTTTGGATCCTCGCCATTCTGGTGGGCATGTTCCAGGGCGGCGTGCAGGCGCTTTCGCGCAGCTACTTTGGCAAGATCATCCCCAAGGAGCATTCAAACGAGTATTACGGCTTCTTTGATATTTTTGGACGATACGCTTCGGTCATGGGCACTCTGCTAGTATCTGTTGTGACATCGCTCACGCACGATCCTTCTTTAGGAGTGCTTTCCATCGGGATCTTGCTGGTTGTGGGCTTTGTCATGCTAGTAAAGCTCTCCGGTATGCAGAAGGCGGCAGCCTAAAGCTCGCATGCCGCAACGAGTGCGCTTCTCTATGGACGGAGGGCTTGCTGGCAACAGTAAAGCCCTCCGTTTTTTAGTAGAAGGTGACCTTATTTGAAATCTCAATACATCGCCCGCGTTGGTGTTATCGCGGCCGCGTACGCTGCGTGCACCCTGGTGACCATGCTCTTTTTGGGCAGCCTTGCATGGGGCCCCATCCAGTTCCGCGTCTCAGAGGCGCTATGCGTGCTGGCGCTCTTCACCCCCGCGGCCGTCCCCGGCCTTACGCTGGGCTGCGTGATCGCCAACGTCGCCAACATCGTGCTTTCCGGCACCGGCATGCTGGGCATGCTCGACGTGGTCTTTGGCTCGCTGGCAACCTTTTTGGGCGCGCTGTTCACATGGAAGATGCGCTCTCGTCCGCTGATCGCGCTGGCTGGCCCCGTGCTTGCCAACGCGCTCATCGTTCCGGCGTACCTGCCCCTGCTGCTGCAGGGCATTGGTTTTTACACCATTCCCTTCACGTCGATTTCCCTGGATGGCTCCTGGGGCCTTATGTACCTCTTTGGTCTTGTGACCACGGGCGCGGGTGAAGCGGTTATCATGTATGTGCTGGGCTACCCGCTGCAGCGCTCGCTGGCAAATACGCCGTTTATGAAGCGCGAGCTTGCGCATATGGGTACAACAGCAAAGTAGTTGGCTTTTGGGCACATTTAGCCTCGCGCCAACGCGTACGCACTCCAACACGTTGGCGCGGCGGCTTTTGCTCGCCGCCCCTTTCGATAGCTGCAATGGAAAGGGATGAGTGGCTATGAAACCTGCGATCGTGATTCCCACCTATTGGGCGGGAAATCATGAAGATACGCTGGCTCCCGGCGCCTACGACCACTCTACAAGCCTTACCGCCAAGCGCCCGGAGCTTGAGCGCTGCCTGGCGTCCCTCGAGCAGGTCCGCGGGCTGCCGCGTATCATCCTGCTTGTGATATGCCCCCTTTCCGCCACGCGCGACGTCACGCTGCGCATCGAGCACATCCTCTACAACCACCCCGATCTCAACGTCACCCTCCTCACCAACATCGAGGCCTCCCGCATCATGGACCGCGTGAGCGAGCTTGCACCCAAGATCAAGGGCGAGGCCGTGTCCCTGCGCGGCTACGGCGCCATTCGTAACATGGGCCTGGCGGCCGCCGCCATCCTGGGCCATGACGCGGTGGTTTTTTTGGACGATGACGAGGTGGTCCTCGCCCCGGACTTCATGGAGAAGGCCCTCTACGCCCTGGGGGCCGAGACGCGTCAGCGCCTGCCCATCCTCGCCAAGAGCGGCTACTTCTACGATAACGAGGGCTCTCCCTTGGCGGATACCACCCGTGCCGGCATCACCCAGCGTTGGTGGACCAAGCGCATAGAGTTCAACCGCTGGATGAAGAAGGCCCTTGCCGCCACCAGGATCTCGCGCTCAAACTACGTGTGCGGCGGCTGCATGGCGCTGCATGCCCGCGCGTTCACCCGCGTGGCGTTTGACCCCTTCATCACCCGCGGCGAGGACCTTGACTACCTATTCAACATGCGCCTGTTTGGCTACGACGTCTGGTTCGACAACGCATGGGTGGTCAAGCACCTGCCGCCGGCGGGCACCGAGATCGCGCCCCGCTTTATGCAAAACGTCTACCGCTGGTATTATGAACGGGCAAAACTGACGTATGCCAGCAGGCAGAAGGAATACAACCAGGTCACGTCCGCCTCGCTCATGCCCTATCCGGGTCCGTGGATCTCGCCGGGTCTGGACGAGCGCGTGCGCAAGACCTCCCTTGCCCGCGCCGTGTTCACCCGCGAGCATCGAGCGTATTGGAACATCTGGCTCCATGGTCGCCAGGACGCGGAGCGCTATGCCGCGGACAACGCCGACCAGTACCTTAAATTCCAGAGCTTCTGGCCGAGTATCATGGACGGCTTGTGGGGAGACATCTCGCTTGCCTCCATGCTGGAGCACCGATGAATAGTAAAAACGGTTCTTTTTGGGAATCCGCGCGCACCACGCTGCTGACGGGCATCTCGATATTGCGAGCTATGGCGGCGGCGTGTGCGCTGGTTCTCGCCATCTACCTCATCTGCTCGATCGCGGAAGGGGCCGAGTCGCCGTTGAGGCTGGCGACGTGCGCGCTCGCGTGCGTCTTCCTGCTGATCTTTGTGTACCTATGCGTGAACTCGGACACCCTGCGATCCCAGTACGCCGAGCGCACGCTCGCGATCGCGTCCGAGATGCTGGAGGACATCCGCGACGGCCTGACGCCGCAGAGCGCCGAGGCCATCTGCCGCCGCCTTCTGTCGGAGACGCGCGCGATGACCATCGCCGTGACCGACCGCGATCGCGTCCTGGCCTGCGTGGGCACCCTGGCGAACCAGTTTCCGCCCGGTTCGCCCATCCATACGCCCGCTACGCGCTACGCACTGGACCACGGCCTGGTGCAATCGTTCACCAACACCATCCCGGTCTTTGACGGCGTGCACGCCACCACGCAGATCCCCGCCGGCATCATTGCCCCGCTCAAGGTGCGCGGCAAGGCCGTGGGCACGCTCAAGTTCTACTTCAGCAGCCCGCACGCGGTCAATCGAACGCAGTACGCGCTGGTATCCGGCTTTGCGGAGCTTATCTCGACCCAGCTGGCAACCCATGAGCTCGAGCGCCAAGATGAGCTCACGGCTCGCGCGGAGCTGCGGGCGCTGCAGGCTCAGATCAATCCGCACTTTCTGTTCAACACGCTGAACACCATCGCGTCGCTCACGCGTACGGAGCCCGCCCGCGCCCGCGAGCTGCTGCGCGACTTCGCGGCGTTCTATCGCTCCACGCTCGACAACTCGGGTTCGTTGATCCCCATCTCGCGCGAGCTCGCCCAGACCAACCGCTACCTCACGTTCGAGCGCGCCCGCTTTGGCGACGACCGCATCATCGCGACCACGGAGATAGAGGACGGGGTCGAGGACGCGCCAGTGCCCGCTTTCATCATCCAGCCATTGGTGGAGAACGCCGTGCGCCACGCTATGAAGGACGAGGGCGCGCTGCATATCGCGGTGAGGGTGCGCTCAGAGGGTAGCGAGGGCATTTGCATAGAGGTGAGCGACGACGGCGCCGGCATGGACCGCGATACCGCTGCGCGCCTGTTCAACGCGTCGCTTCCCATGCCCGATTCCCAGTCGCCCCAGGGCGGCGGCGCGGGCGTGGCGACGCGCAACATTTCAGAGCGCATCAAGCGCTTCTACGGCCCCCGCTCCAGCGCGGAGGTTTCGTCCACCCCCGGCGAGGGCACCACCATTACGCTGCACCTTGATTTGCAAGAAAGTATGTTCGCGTAAGGGTTCTTGCTTCGGGGTAGAATGGTGTAACGCCGTCTCATCGCTCGTGCTTGGATGAGAGGCGTGACGCACGGGATATTGTTGTTGGAAGGAATGTACGTATGCTGCGTGCAATGATCGTTGATGATGAGGCGCCAGCCCGTTCCGAGCTTCGGTTCCTGCTTGAGCAGACGGGGAAGATCGGTTCGATCAACGAGGCGTCGAGCGTTCGCTCGGCAATAGAGATGCTGATGGAGAATCGGGTGGACGTCGTGTTCCTGGATATCTCCATGCCGGGCGCATCGGGCATTCAGCTCGCTGAGGCGCTGCACAAGCTCAAGAACCCGCCCGCCGTGGTCTTTGTGACCGCCTATAGCGACCATGCCGTTGAGGCGTTTGATGTCGATGCCACCGATTACCTGATGAAGCCGGTTGAGGAAGCCCGTTTGGATCAGGCGATCAACAAGGTGCTCGCGCGCGTCAAGCCCACATCAGACAGTAGCAAGAGCTCTATCGAGCGCATCCCCGTCGAGAAGGGTGGCCGCAAGGTCCTTATTCCCGTCGACCAGATTCGCTACATCATGGCCAAGGACGATTATTCCTGCATCTTCACTGAGGACGATCGATACCTGTCCACCACCTCGTTGGCACAGTTTGAATCGAAGCTGGGCGACTTTGGGTTCTTTCGCGTGCACCGTCGCTACATTGTTAACCTCGCCAACGTCGAGGACGTCGAGACGGTGCCCTCTGGCGCTATTCAGCTGGGCGTGTCGGGTGTAGATGACCGTATCCCGGTTTCCCGTCGTAGGGTTGTTCCCCTCAAGAAGGCGCTCAATCTGTAGCGAGGAATTGAAAGAGCATAGAAAAGAGGACTCCATGCAGATTCAGGAAGGGCATGCCAAGCGCATCGATATTGTTTCTGATACGCACGGACACCTCTCAGCGGAGCTCCTTGAGCAGATCGCCGGTGCGGACCTTATTGTCCATGCCGGCGATCTTACGTCTGAGATGGATTACGAGCGCCTGTGCTGCATCGCCCCGGTGCGCGCGGTGCTGGGCAACAACGACTACTATCGCGATTACGGCCCGGATGTGGCGCGCCTGTGCGAGTTCGACTACGAGGGGCTGCGTTTCGCCGTCGCCCACTATCAAGAGGATTTGCCCGTTACCGGCGTGGACGTTGCCGTGTGCGGCCATACGCATCGTTCCAAGATCGAGAGATCTTGCGGGCGCCTGCTGATTAATCCAGGTTCCGCCACGCTGCCGCGAGGGACGAGGACGCCGAGTATCGCGCGCCTCTATGTAGGTGATGGCGCTGTTATGTCGGCAGAGATCATTCCGTTGAAGTAGGGGTGGGTGTTGCCGGCTTTTGCGGCGAAACCGTTGCGTTATGGCTGGTTGTGGACGTCTTGTGCATGGCCGCAAACTTTTTCTAAAAAAGTTCTTGCGTGCAAAACGCACCTCTGTATATACTAATCCCCGCAGCAATTCGCTGAGGGGAGTTAGCTCAGTTGGTTAGAGCGCCGGCCTGTCACGTCGGAGGTCGCGGGTTCGAGTCCCGTACTTCCCGCCATTTGAAATGGTAAGCCTCACTTTTGTGGGGCTTTTTTCATATTAAGTCTCGCTCGCCCGCTTCTCGTCCAAACTAATCTCCATCTAAGGGAATACGTTGGGACCATGGGGCTCCAAGCGGACATCGTCCAAAGATTTAAAAAAAGTTGTTGCATCCAATCCAAGCTTCTGTGTATACTAATCAACGCAGCAATTCGCTGAGGGGAGTTAGCTCAGTTGGTTAGAGCGCCGGCCTGTCACGTCGGAGGTCGCGGGTTCGAGTCCCGTACTTCCCGCCATTTGAAATGGTAAGCCTCACTTCGGTGGGGCTTTTTCTTTTTTTGTGCATCTTAAGTCGATGCATTTCCGGCAACTCGACATCGTGATATAGATTTGCTGGTGTTATTTGATGAATATACGAGCATCGTTTTGCATGTTGCCGACGCTTGGGTACATCAGCTGCATCATTACGGTATCCTCTAGCGCGTGAATTATTCTTTTAGAAGGTTAATCCTGCGTGTTATGTGGGGCGATTGAGTATTGAATACTTAATCTCCGTTATGGTAAGGTCAAATCCTTTGGTTTTAAGGTACCTGTTTGCATAGTCTGACCTGATCTGCGCGCGTGGTCTCTCCACGCGTATAAACTAAGGGCTGGTCGAGTAAGAAGGATAGGGGAGAGATGGACATTTCAAGGAAGACGGACTACGCCCTGCGCATGTTGGCGATGTTGGCAGAGGACAGGGAGAGTCTCCTTTCTGTGAGAACGGCGGCCGAGAAGGTTGACGTTCCGTATTCTTTTGCGCGCTCGATCCAGCATGGGCTGGTGCTTGCAGGCATTGTCGAGAGCCTTCGCGGCGTGCATGGCGGCATGCGCCTTAAGGTCGATCCCGCCCAGATCACCATTCGCCAGGTTGTCGAGGCCATTCAGGGCCCGTTGGTTATGAACGAGTGCACCGCTCCCGCCGCTGACTGCGCCCGCATGGGCGGTTGCTGCTATCATCCCCTGTGGGTTGGTACGCAGGCCCTGGTCCACGACTATCTTGATTCCGTTACATTGGATGACGTGGTGAACCATCGCCTGAGCCCCGCGGTCGATCCCAAGTTTGCCGATCGCGATCGTTTTTACGAGTATGTAAGCTGTGGCGAGGGCTGCCGCGCTGCCGAATAGGCCGCACGTGCGATCCTTGTCGCAAGGGACAAGGAGTTTCGCCATCATGATGAATCGTGACCCCTTCCGCACCCTGGTTCGCGCGGAGGGGGTTCGTTTGTATAGGGACCTTCCGTGGAGAAACACGCGCGACCCCTATGGCATTTGGATTTCAGAGGTCATGCTGCAGCAGACGCAGGTTCCGCGCGTGCTGGCGCGCTGGGGAGCATGGTTGGATAGATTCCCCAGCGTGCAAGCCCTTGCCCAGGCGCCCGTGGCAGACGTGCTCGAGGAGTGGCAGGGAATGGGGTACAACCGTCGCGCGCTGGCGCTCAAGGGCGCGGCGGAGGCGATTGTTGCCGAATACGATGGCGAGATCCCGCAAGATACCCGCCGGCTTTGCGCGCTTCCCGGTATAGGTCCAGCGACGGCGCAGGGCATTCGGTCGTTTGCATTCGATCTTCCCGGCGTGTACCTAGAGACCAACGTGAGGACCGTCTTCCTACATCATTTCTTTCCCGACGTGCCCGGCGTGCCCGATCGCGAGCTTGTTCCGCTTATTCAGGCGGCATGCCCCGCAGGCGAGGACGCGGCGGGCGATTTGTTTGCCATCGCTCAAGATGAGAACGATACGCCGCGATCCTGGTATTACGCGCTTCTGGACTACGGTGCGCATCTCAAAAAGACCGTCCCCAATCCTTCGCGGCGCTCCAGCTCCTATACGCGCCAGTCTGCGTTTGAGGGTTCGCGTAGGCAAAAGCGTGCTCATATTGTGCGCATGCTGCTTGACGCTTCCAAGTGCGGGGGGCTGTTGGGTATTGATGAGATCGCGGCGGGGGTTAATGATATGGAGTTCAAGGCGGGCCGTCCGCACGTCGAGCGCGAGCTGGTCGCATCCATTCTTGACGACCTTGAGCGCGAAGGCTTTTGCGTGCGCAGGGAGAGCGGGGGCTTGGACGTGTGGGCCATTTGCTCTTGATTAATGCGGCTATGATACTTGATAGGAATGAATCCTAATTATTTGGACGATGGCGTGCTTGGGGCGACCCTGCTAGGGGTATAACCCAAAGACGGGCACGGTAAAAGCGTGTCCGCACGGTGCCGGATACTATTCGCCATATCCGGCAAGCGTAGTGCGCGGTGGTCCGCGCAGAGAGGAAGTACACCATGGATTTTGAGAACTCCCAGACAAAGAAGAATCTTGAGACCGCTTTTGCGGGCGAGTCCCAGGCCCATACCAAGTACCGCTACTACTCCTCCAAGGCCAAGAAGGAGGGCTACGTTCAGATCTCCAACATCTTTATGGAGACCGCGTTGAATGAGTCCGAGCATGCCAAGCTGTGGTTCAAGTACCTGCATGAGGGCGAGGTGCCCGACACCTTGACCAACCTCAAGGATGCCGCCGCCGGCGAGAACTACGAGTGGACCACCATGTATGATGAGTTCGCCAAGACCGCTGACGAGGAGGGCTTCAAGGAGATCGCGGCCAAGTTCCGCGGCGTTGGCGCCGTCGAGAAGGCTCACGAAGAGCGCTATCTCAAGCTTGCCGAGCGCGTTGAGAAGGGCGAGGTCTTTACCCGCGAGGGCGTTAAGGTGTGGAAGTGCCTCAACTGCGGTCACCTGCACGTTGGCCCCGAGGCGCCCGAGCTCTGCCCCGTATGCGCCCACCCCAAGGCCTACTTTGAGGAGCAGGTCGTTAACTACTAGGGATTCTCGTCCCCACGCTCTATAGCGCGTCATGGGGGGACGGCCTTCCTTGTCCATGTATTCTGCATGCATCGCATAGCTTTATAGGGGCCGCCCCGCCTGAGACGTCGTGTCAAGCGGGGCGGCCTTATTGTGCGGACGGGCCAAGCGCGTGCGGCGAATGCCGTCTTGGCATCCGGCGATGGCGCGGCGGCGTGAGGTATATGTTGGACGCCCCGGGGTATGAGTGTGGAGCAGGGCGCGTGTGCGGCCGTGCAGTAGCCGCAGACGTCCACAGGGGGGATATTGTTGATGCGCAAACCTATCGAGCTCATCGCAACATGCGATGGAGCGTACCTGGCGCCGCTGCGAAGCGCCATGGCTTCTTGTGTGATCAATAACCCGGGCGAGAAGTTCTGCCTGCACCTGCTGCACAGCACGGTGGACAAGAAGAGCCTGTTGCATATGGATGCCTATTGTCGCTACCTTGGCATCGACTTTTGCGCCCACGGCATAGACCGCTCTTTGTTTGATGGCGCCTACGCAAGCAAGCGCTATCCGCAAGAGGTGTATTACCGTCTTCTTGCGCCCTATGTGCTTGCGGAGGTTGAGGGGAGGGCCTTGTACCTTGACCCGGACGTGCTGGTAATCAATCCCTTGCGGCCTCTTGTGGAGGTCGACCTTAAGGGGCGCGCGTTCGCCGCGGCGTCGCATTTGGATGCGGCGCACCCCGTTACGGGCATCAACAAGATTCGCCTGGATACCACGGGGGCGTATTTCAACACGGGCGTAATCTTGATGGACATGCCCGCCGCTCGTCGCGCGATCGACCCCGCGGGCATGATGGCATATGCTCGCGACCATGAAGCGGAGATGCTCTTTCCCGATCAAGACCTGTTTTGCGCGCTCTACGGCGCATCCACCCTTGAGGTTCCGGACAAGCTGTGGAACTACGATGCCCGCAAATACACGGACTACCTGGTGAGAACGGGTGGAGAGAGCACCATGGCGTGGGTGATGGAGAATACCTCGATCCTGCACTTCTGCGGCAGGGATAAGCCATGGAGCGCTAGCTATCATGGTCGATTCGACGCGCTGTATAAGAACTATATGATGATTGCCGCCCGCGCTGCAGAGCGCGCTTGGGCAGAGGAGGAAGAACGTGGACGATAAAAAGTTGAAGGATGCGCTGTTTCTTATCGCGTTTGGCGTGGTGCTCTACGTTGGCATGACGCATCTTTCGACGGTGCTCGCCGCGGTCTCCTCCGTGGTCGACCTGCTGCTGCCCGTGTTGATTGGTGCAATCTTCGCATTTGTTCTCAACGTGCCCATGTCTGGTCTTGAGCGCATGTTCCACCAGGCTGGAAAGTCCCTTGGCAGGGAGCTTCCGGTCATTCCGGTGCGCGTGGCGAGCCTGCTGATTACGCTTGCGGGCATTGTGCTTGCGTTTGTGGGTGCGGTTGCCCTGGTGATTCCCGAGCTGATCGAGTCTGCGCACAGCATCATTCCTCTGGCGCAAGAGAAGATTCCCGAGTGGATCGCTTTTGCAGAGGCAAGCGGCATCGACCTGTCTGGATTGGTCCAGCAGCTGAGCGAGCTGAGCCAGAAGGTGTCTGCCGATGGCGCCTCTTCGCTTGTGGGGTCTGCGGCCGTTATCGCTAAGTCGACTATCTTGACCGCCGGAAACACCATGCTTGGCATGGTGATCGCGATCTACCTGCTGCTTGGCAAGCACAACTTCTCACGTCAGGCCCTTATGATCGCGCGGGCAAACCTGCCGGCAGGCGTAGTCCAGAAGATTCGGTTTGTGGGCAATCTCGCGTGCGAGACCTATGCAAAGTTCTTGTCCGGCCAGTTTGTAGAGGCGATCATTTTGGGCTGCCTCATGTACACCACGTTTAAGATCTTCGGTTTGCCCTATGCGGGCATCACCGCCTACCTCACCGGCCTGTGCGCGTTCGTTCCGTATGTGGGTGCATTTTTGTCCGGTGCTTCCGGCGTGGTGCTCACCTTGCTGGCGGATCCCGTGAAGGCGCCCATTTGCCTGGTGGTCTACCTGGCGACCCAGTTTATCGAGAACCAGTTTATCTATCCGCGCGTAGTTGGCGGGTCAGTGGGCCTGGCTCCCATGTGGGCGCTGCTGGCGGCGATTGTGGGCGGCAAGCTCTTTGGCGTGGTGGGCATCGTCTTCTTCATCCCGCTTGCTAGCGTTATCTACACCTTGGTGCGCGATGACACGTTGGCGAAGCTGGCGCGCAAGCAGGGGCAGGACGCCTTGGACCGGGGTGCTGCCATCGAGGAATAGGGTCTTCGGCGCTATCCCGGCGGTATCGTTTGAAATGGACGAGTAAAGAACAAATTGAACAGATGTGCCTTTATGCATAATCAGTCGCCGTACCTTAAACGCGCTACAACATAAAGGAATGCATTATGGCCGCCCCCGACTTGCACGAGGGCAAAGGCCTTGTTCTGTCTTCTTTTGGACCCGGTTTCCGTGCATCGGTGGGCGTTGTTAAGGCAACGCTTATAGCTGCAAGCATAGCGACGGCGGCTGTTGCAGCGCCCGATACGGGCCTTCCCGCCGGGGGCGTCGCCGACTCCAGCTCATTTGCGGAGGTTGGTCGTTACGGCAGCAGCGGTACCCCTATGGGCGGATGGAACGATGCGGACTTAAGCTGTGCGCTGCAGTTCCCAAATGGGCCCGTGACGGCTTGCTATTTCAAGATCCATCTCACGGATATCTATTTCAGTGCCACGCTGTTTGATTTCTGGGAGGTTCACGAGCCCGGCTTGGAGGCGCCTTCCATAACGTTCGACCGTGTCGAGGCAGGCTATGGCCCCGTTGATGCACGGGCGGTCGAGCTTTCAAACACCGGCAAGGCCGGGGCGACTATTGAGTCGGTTCGCCTGGACTCTGACGAGGCGTTCGAGATCGTTGAACAGGGCGCCCAGAGCATCGATGCCGGCGACGTCGACCGTTCGTGGAAGCTGGCGCCAAAACCGGTCTTTCTGCGGGGTCGTACGGGACCATGCTTCGCGTCGCCAGTATTTTGCTGGAGCGGCCTTGCACCTTCGCCAGCGTGATGGAGCCTCCGAGCGCTAGATATCGTCCAAATCTCATGTGTCCTATGCCATAGATGTCCGCGTGGCCCTACCGCTTGCGGTGGCTGCGCGGGCGCTTGGCATATATGGGCGCTTACGGCGCCGTGCACGGGGGATGTTATCACGGGGGATGTTATCAAATGTAGCGATGCCGAGATGGGGTTGGCGCTAGGATTTGAGACGGCTTCCCAAATTCGGCAAGGCTATTGGGATGCTACGAACCGAGTAAAAGTTCACACCGGCGAGGGCGGGCAGATGTATAGCACAACCAATTTAAAACCGTCATAATAGGTTGGTCTATGCCCTCGCCATGCGAGGATTTGCGCCCGGGCGGTATCGCCGACTCCTCGGCGCATGAGGTACAGACAAGGGAGTTATGTGCGCGAAAGTATGCGCACCGCACAGAACAGGGAGGTGTATGGATGGTTACTGATCATCAGATGCAGGACATGACGCTTGCCGAGCGTCTGGAGGCGCACGGGTTCACCCGCCGCGATTTCCTCAAGTATTGCGGCAGCCTCGCGGTCCTTCTTGGCATGTCCGCTACGGCGGCGCCCAAGATTGCCCAGGCGCTGGAAACGGGAAAGAAATCCGGAAAGCTTCTGCCCGTGATCTGGATGGAGGGCGGATCGTGCTCGGGGTGCACCGAGGCGCTCGCCCAGACAAACACGCCGGACATTCCGCAGTTGGTGCTGGAGTCTATCTCGCTGAACTATAGCGAGACGCTGTCCGCGGCGGCAGGCCATTCAATGGAGCAGGCTCGTCGCGATACCATCGAGGCGGGTGGATATGTTCTCATCTATGAGGGTGCTGTTCCCACTGCCTTTGATGGCAACGTTTTGATGGTCGGTGGCGAAAAGGGTATCGACTCCCTTATGGAGACCGCCGAGCATGCCGATGCCGTGATCGCGCTTGGCTCGTGCGCTTGCGACGGCGGTTGGATGGCCGCTCGCCCCAACGACGCGCACGCCATGGGCGTTCAGAAATTCCTTTCCGAGCAGGGAATCTCCACCCCGGTGGTCAACATTCCGTGCTGCCCGGCTAACCCCGAGTGGCTGGTCGCCGTCATTGTGGAGTACACGCTGATGGGCCGCCTGCCCAAGCTCAATAGCAAGAACCAGCCCGCCGCGCTGTTCAACCAGACCGTTCATGACAACTGCCCGCGCCGCGGACACTTTGAGAACGGCGAGTTTGTCTATCAGTTTGGCAGCGCGGAGGAGGCTAAGGGCTACTGCCTGTATCCGCTGGGTTGCCGTGGTCCGCAGACCTTTACCGTTTGCCCGGTGACGCGCTGGAACCAGTCGGTTTCCTGGTGCGTGGAGTCCGGCGCCCCGTGCATTGGCTGCGGCGTCATCAATCCCATGCATCCGCAGCGCAACTGGGTGGACGAGAACACGCCGTTCCTCAAGCGCCATCGCAACATTTCGCTTGGAGATTTTCACTTCCAGCCCCCGCTGGCGGCAGCCGCGTGCACGGGTCTTATTGTTGCCGTGCTGGTTGTCCACGGCGTCGGCATGAAGCTGACCGGCCGCGTCGACGGCGGTGCGGACTTCGAGGCGGAGCGCCGCTGGGACGTCAAGCGCGGCACCGAGCAGGCGCACCAGGCCGGCGAGCGCGCGGCCAAGCTCTATGACGAGCTGGACGAGCGCGGCCTGGAGCCCAAGAACATCGACCGTTTGAAGAAGAAGCGCGCCGCTAAGAAGGCCGCCCACGAGGCTGCCGAGGCCGCTGAGATCGAAAAGCGCCGCGGATCCTCGTCCGCAGGCGAATCCACCGAGAAGGGAGGCGATGAGTAATGGCTCGCTCTGTTGTCGATCCCATTACCCGTATCGAAGGACACCTCTCTATCGAGATGGAGGTCGAGGACGGCAAGGTCACCGAGGCATGGAGCTGCGGCAACCTGTACCGCGGCCTTGAGAACGCGCTCGTGGGCCGCACGCCCTATGATGCCGCGCTTATTTCCGAGCGCATCTGCGGCGTCTGTCCCGTGTCGCATGTGCACGCGTCGTGCTTCGCTGCCGAGGACGCCTACGGCATCAAGATCCCCAGCGCCGCGCGACTGATCCGCAACCTTTCCGAGGGCGGTCAGATCCTGCACTCCACCATCTTGTGGTTCTACAACCTGGCGGGTCTGGATTACATCAATCCGCTGGATGCCGTGAACGCCAACCCTGCCGACGCCTACGAGGTCTGCCGCAAGTACGGCACCGCCGGTGCCGACTTCGAGGGCTTGTCCGCCCGTCTCAAGGCGTTTGCCGAGAACGGCCAGCTGTCGATCTTCTCCGGCAACTGGTTTGATTGCAAGGATGCCGACGGTGCTTCCGCGTTCCACCTTACGCCCGCCGAGAACCTGGTTGGCACCGCCCACTACTTCGAGGGCATCGACTACCAGGCCAAGGCGTCGCAGATCTGCGCCATCATCGGCGGCAAGATGCCCCACGTTATGACATCCATCCCCGGCGGCACCTCCTTTGTGCCCACGCCGGAGAAGCTGGACGAGATCATCTTCCGTATCCGCGAGCTTAAGACGTGGATTCAGGGGATTATGATCCCGGACATGTTCATGATCGTTGAGAAGTATCCCAACCTGGTGGGCATGGGCAAGGGCGAGGGCCGCTTTGTTTCCTTTGGCGTTTTGGACGATGAAAGCCGCGAGCTCAACTGTCGCTACCTGCCCGCCGGCATGGTGACGCTCAACGAGGACGGCACCATGACCATCGCCAACGTGGATGCGAGCCTGATCACCGAGGACGTGACCCATGCGTTCTACGAGAACCATGCGCCCCTCAACCCGGTCGACGGCGTGACGCGCCCCATGTGGCCCAAGGACGGCAAGAACTTTAGCAACAAGTACACCTGGTGCAAGGCGCCTCGCTACGACGGCGAGGCCTATGAGGCAGGCGGCATCTCCCGCATGCTGGCGGCCTATGTGCGCGGCGTTGAGCCCGTGGTGAAGCTGATGGACGATGCCCTGGCAAAGACCGGTCTTACCATGGCGCAGCTGGACTGCGTCGCCGGCCGCCTGCTGGCCCGCGTGCTTGAGGCAGACTACGTCTGCGACGTCATGGAGCAGAATTTCAACGAGCTGGTCCAGCTGATGGCGGACGACAAGGCGGAGTACTACACGCCCGCTGCCCGCACCACCGGCGAGGGCCTGGGTCTGTGGGAGGCTCCGCGCGGCGCCCTGCTGCATACCGAGAAGGTCGAGAACGACGTGGTGACCCATTACCAGGAGATCATCCCGTCTACTTGGAACCTGTCTCCCACCGATGGCAAGGGCAACCCCGGCCCGCTGGAGCACATGCTGCTGGGTACCACGGTCACCGATATCGACAAGCCGCTTGACGCGGTTCGCATCGTCCACAGCGTGGACCCCTGCACCGCGTGCGCCTGCCATGTGACCGAGCCCGCCACGGGCAAGAGCTTCCATACCGTCACGTCTCCCTGGGGGGTGATGTAAATGGCGCATATGGCCCACTACCGCGAGGCGCATCCGCTGCCCTTTGTGGTGACCCACTGGGTCAACCTGGTCGCTATGATCTTCTTGATCTTCACGGGTTTCTACATCCACTACCCGCTCTTTGGCGGCGTGATGACCATGGCTCGCGGCCTGCACATCTTCTGCGGCATCGTTTTGCTTATCAACTGCGTGGTCCGTATGGTGCTGGCGTTCTTCATCAAGAGCGCTCCGGCGCCGGGTACCCGCGAGCTTGTTCCGGACTACAAGACGTGGCTGCCCCAGCGCGATAACAAGCACCAGCTGTGGGCATGGATCAGCTACTATCTGTTCCTGCGTAAGGAGCACCCCATCGCGGCTAAGCTGGGCGTTCCGCAAAAGATCGTCTACCTGCTTATTCCGCTGCTGATCTTCTTTACGGGCTACACGGGATTCTGCCTGTGGGGCACCACCGCCGGCTGGCCCATCTTCGAGGTTGGACTCAACTTCATGGGCGGCGCTATGAAGGTGCGCATCCTGCATTACTTCATGATGTGGTGCTTCCTGGTGTTCATGTGCATCCACGTGTACCTGTCGCTGATTGAGGGCGTGTCCCCCGCGACGTTGATCTTCTTCTGGAAAGAGACGCCGGGTCTGGTCTACGATCCCGAGACCATGAACATCGTCGGTTTCGATGGCATGGGCAAGGAGCCGGATTGCGGCGAGACCTTCAAGAGCGAAGAGCGCGCCGCCGTCGACCGGGCTCGCGTGGTCGAGCACGAGGCCATCAGCACGGGCGATGCCCAGCACAACGGCTTTGAGAAATAGCGTGTCTCACCGCGTTTCATGTGGATGAGGACAAATAAGGGCTTCGGCACGCGCGCCGGGGCCCTTTTTCCTGGCGCGGTGCGGTAAGCTGGCAGCGTTTGAGAAGGGGTGCGTGGATAAGATGGAGGCAGAAGTGTATGGGGACGATGCTCCGGAAGCTCCCATGGCGACGGATGCGGAGGCTGTGATGGCGGTGCCGGCGGCGGCGAGCGCGCCGCGTATCGCGATTATTTGCGTGGGGAATGAATATCAGCTGGATGATGGCTTTGGTCCGGCGGTGGCGCGCTATCTGGATGATCGCTATCGGTTTCCCTTGGGCGTGACGGTGCTCGACCGCGCCGTTATGGGCTACGGCATCGTCTCTGATCTCAAGGCTTGCGACGTTGCGGTGGTGGTCGATGCGCTCGACGGCACGGGCGCGGCGCCGGGAACCACCTTTTCCTTTGACCCTGCGGACATGAGAGTGTCTACCGGCAAGACGTCCCTTCATGAGGTGCGCTTTGCAGACGTGCTGGCGGCGGCGACCTTTATGGGCGCTGCGTGTGCGGGGCGCTGCTTTGGCGTGCAGGTGGTCGACATGGGTGAGGGTGCGTTGGAGCGCGGACTGTCCCCGCAGGTGCAGGCGGCCGTTGGTCCGGTGGCGCGCATGGTTGTGCGGTATCTCGAGCGAGCATACGGAATCGAAGCCGTTGATCGCTGGCGCGAGGCGGGAGACGCGCGCGCCAAGCTTGCGGACGCCGCTGCCTACATGAAAGACGCGCTGGACGCGGCGGGCATCGATGCTGCGGCGCATGCGGGCGAGGTCCAACGACTTTTGGACCTGGCGTACCCGGGCATGCCGGATTATGAAGCGGACGATGCCATTGGCAGCTGCCTCGCCTCCTTGCCAAGTAAGTGAATGGCTCGGCGCCGCAGGGGGTACACCTAGAGAACCCTCTTCTACCGCGCATGCCTCGTCATAAGGAGGCATCGCATGAATCTGTTTATCGAAACGCCCCAACGCGCTGCAGAACGCCTTGAGCGCGAGCGGCGCTACGTGCGCGCCGCCGCCCCGGCTCGCGATATCGCTCGCGTGCAGGATGGCGCGGCGTCGACCATGGCCGCTTCGCTTGATTTGGACGAGCCGGACTCCGTTGCCCGGCATCGTCCCGGCAATCGGCCTTATGCCGCCCGGCCGCGCGCCGGGCAGCCGTATTCGGTTGCCCAGGACAGCTATCAGCGCGAGCTCGCGTTTGACAAGCAGCGCGCCCGCAGGCGCAAGGTGACCGGCATGCTCAAGATGGCGCTCTTTGTGCTGCTGCTCCCCGTAGTGCTCGTGGTGGTGTTTATCGCGGCGTACGCGCTGGCGTGCATAGCTAACGGCGCGTCGCCCCAAGAACTTCTCGGTCTGCTGGGGGCGCTGCTAGAGCGCATGGGCGGCTTTGTGGCTGGGGCCCTTGCGGCGTCATGACCCGCACGGCCGCGCGTTGCTACACTGGGTTGCACGTATATGGGTCGCGGTATGGGAAAGCGTGGGTTATGGCTAAGCGCGCAAAGAAAACGGGACACAAGGTAAGCAAGGTGGAGCGGATGGAGCGGGACGCGCCGGCGCCATCGCTCGAGCGTGCTGCTCGCGACACTCCGCGCTCCCGCCCCGGCATGAGGCTGGTTGGGTATTGCAAGGCTTGCCGCTGCTTTGTTGAGCTGGACAAGAGCCTTGCCGATCCCCACGGGCATCGGCGCCGCGACATGGCGATTATCATGGAGCTGCCCGTAGATAAGCCCATCTATCATATTCCCCAGTTCAACTGGGGGGCCTTCTTGATGCCGCCCATTTGGGGCGCTGGCCACGGGCAGGTGTTCGCGGTGGTGGTCTACCCCATGTGGCTCATGGTCGACAACCTGCTGTGGGCGGCGATTCACGGCCGGGCGAGCATGTTGCTTGCCGCCCTGGCGCTTGCCGGAACGCTGGCGTTCATGTTCTTCTATGCGCGCATGGCGAACTATGTGGGCTACATGCGCGTGCTCACCACCATGTCGCCAGATGAGTATTGCGCCGCGGAGCGCAAATGGACCATTGCCTGCGCCGGCGTCGCCGTGCTCATGGCGGTGTTCGCTACGTGGTATAACCTGGCTGTTCGCGTGTAGGGGAAGAACGGAGAGGGGACGATGATGGATAACGGTTTGCTCCTCGCGGTCGCCCTGCTGGCGCTGGTCGCCGCCGGTGCGAGCTGCGGATGCGTGGTTTTGCTGGTTCGCCTTCGCCGCGAGCAGGGCCAGCAAGATCTTCTGGCGCAACGCATGGCCTCGCTTGAGGCATCGATAGAGAAGGCGTCGACGGGCGTGGGGTCTATCGCGCAATGGGCCGCCGCGGAGGGCGCCGCCGCGCAGCAGCGCTATGAGAGCCTGGTGCGCGAGTCCGCCCAGATGGGCCTGCGCGTGGACGGCCTTCGCCGCGACACGGCGGATCGCCTGGACAAGAACCGCGACGTGGTCGATGCTCGCTTGGGCGAGGTGCGCGCCACGGTGGAGCGCCAGCTCGAGGCGATTCGCCAAGACAACGCCACCCAGCTCGACCGCATGCGCCAGACGGTGGATGAAAAACTCTCGCGCACGTTGAATGACCGCCTGTCCACCTCGTTTCGAGAAGTGAGCAAACAGCTCGAAGCGGTCTATACCGGCTTGGGCGATATGCGCAGTATCGCCGCGGGTGTGGGCGACCTCAAGCGCGTGCTCTCCAATGTCAAGACGCGCGGTATTTTGGGCGAGGTGCAGCTGGGGGCCATTTTGGCGGATATCCTCACGCCGGAGCAATACGCTCAGAACGTTGCAACCAAGCCGGGCAGCGCCGACCGCGTGGAGTTCGCCGTCAAGCTGCCGCAGGAGGGGGCGGAACCCATCTGGCTGCCCATCGACTCCAAGTTCCCCGGCGACGCCTACGAGCATCTTCGCGATGCCGTGGAGGCGGGGGATGCCGCCGCCGTGGAGTCCGCGCGCCGCGTGCTCGAGCAGCGTATCAAGCTTGAGGCCAAGGATATCTCGTCCAAATACTTAAGCGTGCCCGCTACCACCAATTTCGCCATCCTGTTCTTGCCGTTCGAGGGCCTGTATGCAGAGGTGGTCGATCGCCCCGGCCTTATCGAGACCCTGCAGCGCGACTACCAGGTAAGCGTTGCGGGCCCTTCCACCATGGCCGTCATTCTCAACAGCCTGCAGATGAGCTACCAGACGTTCGCGTTTCAAAAGCGTGCGGACGAGATCCAGCGCGTGCTCGCCGCGGTCAAGGCGGAGTTCCCCAAGTACCAAGCGGAGCTGCGCCGCGCCCTTAAGCAGATCGAGACGGCGGGCAAGACCGTTGACGGCATCATCAACACGCGTACCAACGTGATAGAGCGCAAGCTGCGGTCCGTGACCGCGATGGAGGATCAAGATGAGGCGGCGACCCTGCTGGGAATAGAAGAAGACGCCTTTGGCCCCGTTGCGCTTTTGGACCAGGAATCCGCGCGGGGCGAGGAGCGATGATTGGCGTGGAAGCAACCGCGATAGAGCGGCCATGATAGGAGGAAGACATGCCGCGTGAAACCAATGCAGCAAAGCGCGAGCGAGCCATCGAGACGTGCCGGCGCCTGAACGAGCGCTACGGCCCCGTCGAGTGCTTTTTGGACCATGCGAGTCCGTTCCGCTTGGTTATCTCCGTTCTGTTGTCCGCCCAGACAACGGATGCCCAGGTGAACAAGGTGACGCCTGTACTCTTTGAGCGCTGGCCCACACCCCAGGCCATGGCCGGTGCTACCGCGGCGGAGGTGGCCGAGGTCATCAAGTCGCTGGGGTTCTACAAAACCAAGGCCAAGCACTGCGTGGAGGCGGCGCAGATGATCGTCGCGGATTACGGCGGCGAGGTGCCGGCGGATATGAAAGAGCTGGTCAAGCTTCCGGGTGTGGGTCGCAAGACCGCCAACATCGTCCTTAACGTCGCCTTTGGCATCGTGGACGGCATCGCGGTGGACACGCATGTGAACCGCATCGCCCACCGGCTCAAGCTCTCGCCCAAGACGCATGAGAAAGAGCCGCTTAAGACCGAGCAGGACTTGCTTAAGATCTTGCCGCGCGAGTATTGGAACGACGTCAACCATCAGTGGATCATGCTGGGGCGCGAAATCTGCGATGCGCGCAAGCCCCTGTGCGGCGAGTGCCCGCTGGCGGACATCTGCCCCAGCGCGGGCATTTCGGCAAAATAGATTGGTTCGCGCTATCGAACTTGGCTTTACCATAGGCCGAAGAAAATAGCCGCACCCGCAGGATAGCGGATACGGCCGCTTCTCACGCTCTAAACGCGCGCTTGGAGTCGGCCGTCCGCGGCAGCGGGGCGCCGTCCGTTCCCTATGGTGGCGCGCCGTCTCAATCCGTTTTCGCTGGGGTAGAATGGACGTGGAAAATTCAAGAGCCCTCACCCGCCCGGTATCGCGCTGGGTGGGTTTTGGTATGGACGCCCGCTGCTGGCATGCGTTTCGGCGGGCACGTTGAACGGGGAGACACCTTGCTCATCCATCGCATTGCCGCACAACTGTATACCGCTGAAGGCCCCCAGGTTATCGAGGCCGCGCTCGACCGAGGCGAGGACGCCACGCTTGCCGTTTCGCAGTCCGGCCGCACGCTGATGGTGGCCGCCCAGTTCGCGCGCCGTCCTCGTCCCACGGTCTACATCGTTTCCGGCGAGGACGCGGCGGACCGCGCCATGCGCTCACTTGTCGCCTACGTTGGCCTTGAGCACGTCGCGCGTTTTCCGGAGCGCACGGACTATCCCTGGAAAGACACCGCGCCCGACGACTCCGTGGTCGCCGCCCGATGCGCCGCGCTGGGTCGCATCGCCCGCGGCGAGCACTGCATCATGGTCACCTCTGCGCGCGCTCTGCTGCGCTGCGTGCCGCCGCGAGACAGCCGGTATTGGGCCTCGACCACGTTTGCGGTGGGGGAGGAGACGCCGTTCGAGGATGTTTCCCGCCGCCTGGTGGGCATGGGCTACACTCCTTCCGATGCCGCCGATACGCCGGGCCTTTTCCATGTGCACGGCGACACCGTCGACATCTATCCCGCTCAGGCGACCGCCCCGGTGCGCATCGAGTTCTTTGGCGATGAGATCGACCGCATCCGCCGCATGGTGTCTTCCACCGGCCAGACTATCGGTGACGAGGACGCCGTGGAGATCTATCCCGTGCGCGAGCTCGCCCTTACCGATGAGGCGATCAAGCGCATCTCCGCAGCCCTCTACGTTCCCGCGCAAAACGATACCGAGCTCGCCGCCATGCTCGAGATGGTGCAGCAGCGCATTGTCACGCCGGAACTCGATCGCTTTATGCCCTTGCTATATGAGAGCACCGATAGCCCGCTGGCGCATGTGAGCCACGATGCGCTGGTGATTCTGTCCGAGCCCCGCTCGCTGTTCGATGACTGCACGCGCGCCTATGAGGACTTGGAGCGCCGTGCCGGCGAGGCGAAGGTTGCCCAGCTGGATGGCCTGTACGTGCGCCCCCAGCAGCTCGACTTTGGCCGCCAGCAGCGTCTTAACTACGTGTCGCTCATCCGCGCCGGCGGCGCCGTGACCGCAGAACTCAAGCTGGAGCAGCCCGCGCTGGCGGGTTCGGACAACCGCTTTATCTCGCGCGTCAACGAGGTTGTCAGCAACCGCTATGCGGTGGTATTCGCCATTCCGGACCGCGGTGCCCGCGAGTCCATGGAGCTGAGTTTTACGGACGAGAACATTCCCTTTGAAGAGTCGCTGGTAATGGCGGACGAGAACAAGGGCGATATCGAAGACGACGTGCACGTTGAGTTGCCGGCCGTTTCGCGCCGCCGTGCGGACGCCCTCAACGCCCGCGGTCTGGATGAGGGCGCCGCCGGTCCCGTGGTTCCTACCATCACCCGCGGACGCGTCACTTTTGTCGACATTCCGCTGCCCGCCGGCACCGTGGTGCCAGAGGCGAACCTCGCGGTCTTTTCGCTGGCCGATCTTAACGCGCGCATGGATGCCAAGCGTGGACGTGGGCGCGCCCGCCGTCGCGTCGACATCACGGAGGTCACCTTCCCGTTCAAGCCGGGCGACTACGTGGTCCACGCCACGCACGGTATCGCCCTGTTCTCCGAGATCGTGCGTCAAGAGGTGGGGGGTCGCGAGCGCGATTACTTCTTGCTGGAATACGCTGACGGCGACAAGCTCTACGTGCCGCTTGAGCAGGTGGACCGCATCACCCGCTACGTGGGACCGGACGGCGCCAATCCGCGCCTTACCCGCCTTAATACCGCGGATTGGACGCGCGCTACCAACAAGGCCCGCAAGAGCGCTAAAAAGCTGGCGTTCGACCTGGTCGATCTCTATACCAGGCGCTCGTCCATCACCGGTTACTCATTTGGACCGGATACGCCGGATCAAATCGAGATGGAGGAGAGCTTTCCTTACGAGCCCACGCATGACCAGCTGGACGCCATCGCCGATATCAAGGGCGATATGGAGAGCTCCAAACCAATGGATCGCCTGCTTTGCGGCGACGTGGGCTTTGGCAAGACGGAGGTGGCCCTGCGCGCCGCGTTCAAATGCGTGGACGGCGGGCGCCAGGTTATGGTGCTGTGCCCCACCACCATTCTCGCCCAGCAGCACTACGAGACGTTCTTCGAGCGTTTCGCTCCGTTTGGAGTCGAGGTCGAGGTGCTCAGCCGTTTCCGCACCGCCGCACAGCAGCGCCGCGCGCTGGCAGCCTTCGCGGAGGGCAAGGTGGACGTGCTGGTGGGCACGCACCGCCTGCTTTCCGCCGACGTCAACCCCAACAACCTGGGCTTGGTGATCATCGACGAGGAGCAGCGCTTCGGCGTGCAGCATAAAGAGCAGCTCAAGAACCTGCGCGAGCAGATCGACGTGCTCACGCTTTCGGCAACGCCTATTCCGCGCACCATGCAGATGGCTATTTCGGGCGTGCGCGATATGAGCCTCATCACCACGCCGCCAACGGGCAGGCGCCCGGTCATCGTCCACGTGGGCGAGTACGATCCGGACGTGGTCTCGGCGGCGATTCGCCTGGAGCTCGACCGCGGCGGCCAGGTCTACTACGTATCGAACCGCGTGAAGACCATCGATGATGCGGTGGAGCGCGTGCACGAGGTGGTGCCCGAGGCGCGCGTGGGCGTGGCGCACGGCAAGATGAGCCCGCGCGAGGTGGAGGACGTCATGGTCCAGTTCGCCACGGGCGAGATCGACGTGCTGGTGGCGACCACCATCATCGAGAGCGGCATCGACAACCCGCACTCCAACACGCTGATTATCGAGGACTCGCAGCGCTTGGGCTTAGCGCAGCTCTACCAGCTCAAGGGTCGCGTGGGGCGCTCTGCCACGCAGGCCTACGCGTATTTCATGTTCCCGGGCGAGCTGCCGCTTACCGAAGAGGCGACCGAGCGCCTGATGGCGCTTTCGGAGTTCCAAGACCTGGGTAGCGGCATGCGCATCGCCATGCGCGACCTGGAGATCCGCGGCGCGGGCTCGCTTGTGGGCGCCGAGCAGCATGGCAACCTATCCAGCGTTGGCTTTGACCTGTTCACGCAGATGCTGGGCCAGGCTGTGGCGGAGGCGCGCGGCGAGAGCGGTGTGGACGTGGGGGAATCCGGCGTCACCATCAACCTGCCGGCGGACTTCTTCTTAAGCGAGGAGTACCTGCCTGCGGTGGACCAGCGCGTGCTGGTGTATCGAAGGCTCGCGGCGGCGGACGACCTTGCCAGCGTGGATGCCGTGCAGGAGGATTGCGAGAATTCCCATGGCGAGCTGCCTCAGGCGGCGGCGAACCTCTTTGACCGTGCGCGCATCCGTATCCGCGCGGAGCGCTTGGGGCTGGAGAGCATCTCGCTTACGCAGGGCCGTTTGGTGTTCCAGGGGGTTGACGTGCCCAAGAACGTGGCTTTTGACCTAAAGAGCACGCTGGGCGCCATCAACTATCCCAAGAGCCGCAAGCTCACGGTGCCCTACCGTGCCGGCGCGGGCGCCGGTTCTGGCGTTGGACGAGGAATCGATGCGAGCGATGAGAGCATGAGCCCCGTGCAGGCGGCGTTGGGCATCTTGCTGCGCTTGGGAGCTTCGGGCGACGACGACTAGCGTGCGGCGCTGCTTTCCCGTAGGCGCCCCGCACCCTTCCCCTTGCGGTATGTTCGGCGGCGGCGCCTCAGAATACCGCAAGGGGAAGGGTGCGGGGCGCCTACGGGGTAGTTCGCCGTACATGAAAGGTACGTTTGAAAAAGAGAAGGGAGACCGTTTTGGCCTCCCTTCTTCTTGCGACTTGTTGTTGGTGGTGCCGGCGCTAGTCCCAGAAGCCGTCCTCGTCCTCTTCTTTAGGACCGCGGTCGACGTAGAGCTTGTGGGTGCGCTTCTCCATCACGAATGCGATGAGGCCAAACAGCGCTACGCCGCCGACGAAAAGCACGGCCAAACCCGCGCGGGTGCCGAACAAAAAGGAAAAAATCGCGTCCATATGATGCCTTCTCGCCTTCTCACTTAAGGAAAAACTCTCACAAGTATATACTGGCGAGAGCAACACCATAATGCCAACCTTAATTGCACATCAGCTACGTGTGCGAACCGGAGGAATCATGCTCGATATCAAGTTTGTTCGCGAGAACCCCGACGCCCTCGATGAGGCCATGGCGAACCGCCAGGGATCCTGGGACCGCGAGAAGTTCTTTGAGCTCGATGGCGAGCGCCGCGCCGTCATCACCGAGGTCGAGGAGCTTCAGGCGCAGCGCAACGCCGAGTCCAAGAAGATCGGCATGCTCATGAAGGAGGGCAAGCGCGAGAAGGCCGAGGCGGCCAAGGAGGCCGTCCGTCTGGTCAACGAGAAGATCGAGGGCCTGGCTGCTCGACGCAGCGAGCTTGAGGACGCCCAGTACGACTTCATGGCGCGTATCCCCAACATGCCCTGCGAGGCTACTCCCGTAGGCGTGGACGAGAACGAGAACCCCGAGGTTCGTCGCTGGGGCACCCCGCGTGACTTTGCAGCCGAGGGCTTCGAGGCCAAGGCTCACTGGGACCTTGGTACCGACCTGGGCATTCTGGACTTTGAGCGCGGTGCCAAGCTCTCCGGTGGCCGTTTCACCGTTCTTTCCGGCGATGGCGCGACGCTCGATCGCGCCCTTGAGAACTTCTTCCTCAACACCCATCTGGCTCGCGGCTTCAAGGAGTTCATCCCGCCCGTGGTTGTGAACCGCGAGATCATGTTCGGCACCGGCCAGCTGCCCAAGTTCGAGGACGATGCCTACCACACCGGCGAGGACCAGTTCCTGATTCCCACCGCCGAGGTCGCGCTCACCAACCTGCATGCCGGCGAGACGCTTGATGCCTCGCAGCTGCCGCTTCGCTATACCGCCGGCACCCCTTGCTTCCGCGAGGAAGCCGGTTCCGCCGGCCGCGATACCCGCGGTATCATTCGCCAGCACCAGTTCACCAAGGTCGAGATGGTCAAGTTCGCCCGTCCCGAGGAGTCCGACGACGAGCTTGAGAGCATGGTGGCAGAGGCCGAGTACATTCTGCAGCAGCTTGGTCTGCCGTATCGTGTGATCAGCCTGTGCACCGGCGACTTGGGCTTCTCTGCGCGCCAGACCTATGACATCGAGGTGTGGCTGCCCAGCTACAACGCCTACAAGGAGATCTCGTCCTGCTCCAACTGCGGTGACTTCCAGGCTCGCCGTGCCAACATCAAGTACCGCGATCCGGAGAACTTCAAGGGCACCCGCTTTGTCCACACGCTCAACGGCTCCGGCCTGCCCACCGGCCGCACCATGGCCGCCATCATGGAGAACTATCAGAACGCCGACGGCACCATCACCGTTCCCGAGGTGCTTCGTCCCTACATGGGCGGGCGCGAGCGCATCGAGATCCAGGCGTAGCCGCCCGGGCCTCGCATCGTCTTCCTCTCATTCGCAAGGACCTCCGCAAGGGGGTCCTTTTTTCATGCCTTTCGCCCGTTTCATCCCTGCTCCCGAGCGGTCGATGGCGTTCCGCGAACGGCTCCTTGACAGGCAATTGCTGTCACAAGATGAAACGGTGTTTCATATAATTGCTAGCTTAATGACAGAGTTGAATCAAAAGTGTCTAATGTCGGCAGGATGGAGGGACGGATGATGAACGCTAAGGGCCTGTTCATACGGATAAAGGACTATCGGTCCCGTGCCAGCGCGGCGGAGAAGAACATCATCTCTTTCGTGTGGGACAACATGGGCGCCGTCACATCGATGAATGTCCGCGATCTCGCGGAAGCGACGTTCACCTCGTCATCGACCATCATCCGCTTGTGCAAGAAGCTCGGTTTCAAGGGCTATAGGGAGTTTCAGCGAGGGCTGCTGTACGAGCTGGCCGCTAGCGATGCACGAGACGAGGTGGTGCTCGAAGACATCGTGAAAGAGGACGGGCTCGAGCAGGTTGTGAGGAAGGTGATGCGAAGCGACATCAGCTCGCTGGAGGCGACGGCCAGACTTGTTTCCCTGGATGTCCTCGAGGTCTGTGCGGCGCGCGTGCTTTCTGCCAAGACTATCAACCTGTTTGGGATAGGGCAGTCCCAGCTCGTTTGCCGTGACTTCGAAGCGAAGCTCATGCGCATCAACAAGCAATGCCATGCGTACGGCGATTGGCATAACCAGCTGTTGAGCGCGAAGAACATGAGCGAGCGCGATTTGGCGGTTGCCATCAGCTATTCGGGCATGACCAGGGAGACGGTGGAGTGCGCTCGCGCCGCGCGTGAGACAGGTGCCTGCATCATCGCGATGACAAGGGCCCAGCTCGATTCGCCGCTGGCTCGGCAAGCGGATTACGTTCTGAACGTTTCAGCGAGCGAGCCGTTGCTCAGAAGCGGCGCCATGGCGTCGCGGATGTCCCAGCTCGTCGTGATAGACATGCTGTACGCCGCCTGCGTCACCGAGGACTTCGAGCGATGCTCGGCAATCATCAAGCACAACATCATCAGCAAGGACCCCCAGGTTTAGGGGCTTGGAAAAAACGAATGGATCTAGGAGAAGGGAAGGGAAAGCGTGGTAGATCTGACGAAGCTGTCGACCGAGGCTCGCAACGAGCGCACCTGGGCGCTTGATAGCATGACCTCTTTGGAGATAGCTACGGCTATGAACGAGGAGGACGGTCGCGTAATCGAGGCGGTTCGTTTGGTGCTGCCCAAGATTGCGGAGGCGATCGACTGGGCGACGGATGCTCTGGAGTCCGGCGCGCGGATCATCTATATGGGCGCCGGGACCAGCGGAAGGCTGGGGGTGCTCGACGCCGTCGAGTGCCCGCCCACCTTTGGCGTCGATCCCTCGCGCGTGGTAGGGCTGATCGCCGGCGGCGAGGGGGCGTTTGTCAAAGCGGTCGAGGGCGCTGAGGACAGCATGGAGCTCGGTGAGGGCGATCTCTCGGCGCTCGACGTATCCAAGGACGATATCGTGATCGGCCTTGCTGCAAGCGGGCGCACCCCATACGTTATCGGAGGGCTCAGATACGCGCGGTCCGCGGGGTGCAAGACGGTAGCCATTGCGTGCAACGCCGATTCGGCGATAGGGCGCGAGGCGGACTTGGCGATCGAGCCCGTGCCGGGACCGGAGGTTTTGACCGGCTCCACGCGCCTCAAGGCGGGAACCGCCCAGAAGCTCGTCTTGAACATGATTTCCACCGGGAGCATGGTCCGCATCGGGAAGGCTTACCAAAATCTCATGGTCGATGTACAAGCGACAAACGAGAAGCTGGTCGCCCGTTCCCGCAACATCGTGGTCGAGGCGTGCGGTTGCACGGTGGAGCAGGCGATGGAGGCGCTCGATCGAGCGGGAGGGCACGTAAAGACCGCTATCGTCTCAATCTTGCTGGATTGCGATGTCGATACCGCTCGCGCTCGCCTCGAGGAGTCTCGAGGACACGTTAGGGACGCCATCTCGTAGAGGGGCGTTGCGGAAGCCGGCTCCAAAGCGGGTCGGGACATGATGACTGTTCAATTTGATCGAGGAGGTTCGAAGATGACTGATAGGGAACTCGCCCAACGGTTGCTGGAGCTGCTGGGGGGCACGGAGAACGTGCTATCAAATGCCGCCTGCATGACGAGGCTCCGCGTGGGCGTCAAGGATGTATCGAAGGTGGACGTGGCGGGAATCAAGGCCACCGACGGGGTTATGGGCTTGGTTGAGGACCAGACCATGCAGGTTGTACTGGGCCCCGGCAAGGTCAACAAGGTGCTCGAGGAATTCTCTAAGCTCACTGGCATTGCTAAGGGGGCTGTCGACGATGATTTGCTGGCGACGGCTGCGGAGAATAAGGCGAATCAGAAAGCAAAATATAGCGATAAGCCCGTTCAGCGTTTCATGAAGAAGATCGCAAACGTCTTCGTCGCCTTGCTGCCCGGCATCATCGCCGCCGGTCTTATTAACGGCATCTGCAACGTCATCAACGTCTCGAGCGGGAACGCCTTTGCCGATGTTTGGTGGTATCAGGGCATTCGCTCCATGGGTTGGGCGCTGTTCGCGTACCTGCCCATCCTGGTTGGCTATAACGCCGCCAGGGAGTTCGGGGGCTCCGCGTCCCTGGGTGGTATCGCAGGCATGATGTGCATCGCAAACAGCGCCATGCCGCTTCTCGCCCCGGGCGCGGCGGACCCGGCGCAGGCGATTCTGCTCCCGTTGACCAATGCCGCCTATAATCCCGCTGCGGGCGGAATGATCGCGGCGCTCATAGCCGGCGCTTTCTTCGCGTATCTCGAGAAGAATATCCGCAAGATCATGCCCGGCGTGCTCGATACCTTCATCACGCCGCTGCTCGTCCTTATCATTGGCGCCTTTGCCATGTTGCTGATCATCCAGCCCGTCGGAGCGTGGCTGACCACGGGCATCTTCACCGTGCTGAACTTTGTGTATGAGAAGATGGGTCTTGTTGGCGGCTACATCCTGTCCGCCGGCTTCCTGCCCCTGGTTTCCGTCGGTCTGCATCAGGCCCTTACGCCCATCCACGCCCTTCTGAACGACCCCAATGGCGCTACGCAGGGAGTCAACTACCTTCTTCCCATCCTGATGATGGCGGGCGGTGGCCAGGTGGGCGCTGGCTTGGCTCTGTACCTTAAGACTCGCAATAAGAAGCTTAAGAAGTTCATCGCGGAGTCTATCCCCGTCGGCATCCTCGGCGTTGGCGAGCCTCTTATGTACGCCGTGACCCTGCCGTTGATGCGGCCGTTCGTTACCGCATGCCTTGGTGCGGGCTTCGGCGGTATCCTGGCGGCTCTGTTCCATGTTGGAACGGTCTCCCAGGGCGTATCCGGTTTGTTCGGACTTCTGATCGTCGTGCCGGGGCAGCAGCTCTTCTATGTGCTTGCGATGCTCGCGGCATATGCAGGCGGATTCGTCCTCACATGGTTCTTCGGCGTGGACGAGGATCGAATCAACGAGTTCTACGGTCAGTAGGCGTTTTCCGTCTGCGGTCGTTCGATGTGGGCGGTTCGGGCTTTAGGGCTCGGGCCGCCCCTTTGGGTACGAGGGGAAGGATGGAGAGGTCCATGAAGGCGGGCATCTCTTTGTATTTTGGAAGCGGTGCGGAAGAGAACGAGCGCATCATCGAGCGAGCGGCGGAAGCCGGGGCCACGCATGCGTTCACGTCTCTGCATATTCCCGAGGAGCGCGGAGCGGATTACGCCGGGGACGCGAGGAGGCTCTTGCGTCGTCTTCGCGATGCCGGTATCGGCTTTATCGCGGACGTCGGTCCGGATACGTGCGAGAAGCTGGGTTGCGCGCGCATTGAGGAATTGGAAGACCTGGGCTTCACGCACCTGAGGCTTGATTACGGTTTCACAATCGAGCAGACGGTGGAGCTCTCCAGGCGCTTCCGCATCGTCTTCAACGCATCGACCATCACGAGGGATGAGATAGCGGCGTGGCGCGCCGCGGGCGCCGACCTGTCGCGCTTCAGCGCCTGCCATAACTACTATCCAAAGCGATATACCGGGCTGGATATCCAAGCGGTCCGAGAGGTGAACGGGCTTCTTGCCGCCCAGGGATTCGAGACGATAGCGTTTGTTCCGGGCGACGGTCGCCTCCGGGGGCCTCTTTGCGAGGGGCTGCCGACGGTGGAGGACCATCGCGAGAGGGCTGATAGGCTTGCCTTCAACATGCTCGAGCTGGCGCACATGGCGGGAACCGACATAGTTTTGGTGGGCGACCCCGATTTGACGGAGGGGTCTTGGGGTCGGCTTGGACAGATCTGCGCCGGCTATGTTGACGTGCGCTGCAATGTGAGGCCCGAGTACTCGTTCCTTTTAGGTCAGATTCATCATGATAGACCGGATTCAAGCGGCTTTATCTTCCGGTCGCAGGAATCGCGGACGTCTTTGCGGCCGTCCACGGTGCCTGTGGACGAGACGGCTTCAGCGCCTCGTCCCGCTGGATCCATCGCGATATCCAACGAGCGCTACCTTCGCTATGAGGGGGAGCTCGAGATCGCTCGCGTTGATTTGCCGGGCGATGGGCGAATCAACGTCGTTGGCGAGGTCGATCCCCAAGATCTCGATTACCTCGCTGTTGTGCGCAACGGGTTTGGGCTGCGTTTTATAGGGTAGCGGGGATTCGGCGCGAGAAGAAGCGAAGGGCGTTGAGCCCGCAGAGCTTGGCGGTGATGGTTTCGCCAAAG
>SAMEA3387495__coassemble_1198_pt1 | contig 42267 bp, 46 predicted proteins | sample SAMEA3387495__metabat2_low_PE_015 | metagenome-assembled genome bin SAMEA3387495 (sample SAMEA3387495) | Felis catus | biome: Faeces | place: United Kingdom | collected 2012
AGTCGACGTCGAACTGCTTGGTGAAGACCTCCTCCACCTGCTCGGGCTCGCCCTTGCGCAAAAGGCCGTGGTTGATGAACACGCAGGTCATCTGACGGCCGATGGCGCGGGCGCCAAGAGCAGCGACCACGGAGGAGTCGACGCCGCCGGAAAGCGCCAGGATCACGCGATCCTCGCCCACCTGCGCGCGGAAGTCAGCGGTCATGGTCTCGACCAGGTTATCCATGGTCCAGGTACCCTCAAGGCCGCAGATGTTGAACAGGAAGTTCTGCAGAAGCTGCTGACCGTGCTCGGTGTGCTTGACCTCAGGATGGAACTGCGTGGTATAGATGCGGCGCTCGGCGTTCTCCATAGCGGCGACGGGGCACACCGGCGTGCTGGCGGTAACCACAAAGCCCTCGGGAACGACAGAGACGGCGTCGCGATGACTCATCCACACGGTCTGCTCAAGCGGCGTGGCGTTGAACAGGGCGCTCTCGCGATCACGCTCGATGGTAGCGGGGCCGTACTCGCCGATCTCGGAATGGCCCACCTCGCCGCCCAGGGTGACGGCGGTGATCTGGTGGCCATAGCAGAAGCCCAAAATAGGCAGGCCAAGGTCGAAGATAGCGGAGTCGACGCTGGGAGCGTCCTCGGCATAGACGGATGCGGGGCCGCCGGACAGGATCAGCGCGGACGGCTCCATGGCGCGAATCTCGTCCGCGGAGATATCGCACGGAACGATCTCGGAATACACGTGCAGGTCGCGCACGCGGCGGGCGATGAGCTGTGCGTACTGGGCGCCAAAGTCGAGCACCAGCACCTTCTCGTTTGCCTGGTTCTGAGACATGGGTCTCCTCCCTAATATGCCCGCCGGTGCGAGCCCCGGAAACGCCAGCGTTCCTCCTGCGGTTTGGCGCAAGATGCAGCCCGGCGCAACGGAAGCGCGCGCATGCGAACATGTGGGTAGTACAAAAAACGACCGTCATATCATACACGCTCGCTATGTAGATGACGCGAAATGTAACCTACCACCTGCGAGAATGCATATTTGCACCAAACCGCTCCATCGCGGTGCCCAAACAGCCACCAGTTAGTAGGACGTATTGAAAGACATGGGATGCCGCACCCTTCTTCTCCTACGCCCCATATCCGCCTATGATGGATTGGAACTATCCACTCCACGCATCTACCGTAACGGGCTTTGCGTTTTGGACGAGAAACGGCTTTATGCAATGAAAAACATCCTGCTCATCGCCACCGGCGGCACCATCGCTTCTGCAGAGGACGGCAACGGCCTCTCCCCCGCTCTCACGGGCGAGCAGCTGGCGCAGGCGGTACCGCAGATCGCGGGAATGTGCCAGCTGGATATCGTCCAACCCATGAATATCGACAGCACCAACATGCGCCCGCAGGATTGGATGCGTATCCGCGACGTCATTATGGACGGCTACGATACCCACGACGGCTTTGTGGTGCTGCACGGCACGGACACCATGTCCTACACCGCCGCGGCGCTTTCTTACCTGATCCAGAACAGCGACAAGCCCATCGTCCTCACCGGCTCGCAGCAGCCCATGGGGCACCCCTTTACGGACGCCAAGCTCAACTTATACCAAAGCCTGCTATACGCCATCGATGACAACTCGCGCGACGTCTCGATTGTCTTTGGCGGCAAGGCGATCGCCGGCACGCGCGGGCGCAAGCAGCGCACCATGAGCTCCAACGCCTTCATCAGCGTCAACTACCCGTCGCTGGCATACATTCGCACCGACCGTATCATCCGCAGCGGCGCCGCGGTTTCCGCACAGGCCATCGCCGAGGTCGCGCGCCGCACGTCGGGCACGGTGGACGCACGCGGGCCGCTTACGTACGGCAAGATCGACGATCGCGTATGCGTGCTCAAGCTCACGCCGGGCATGACCCCGCGCGTCTTTGAGCTCCTCGCCCAGGATTACGACGCGATTATCTTGGAGACCTTTGGCATGGGAGGCATTCCCGAGTACGGCGCCGACGCCGGACTTACCTATCAGCAGGCGATTTTTGACTGGGTTGATTCCGGCCGCACCATCGTGATGACCACGCAGGTGCCCGAAGAGGGCCTTGACTTGGGCGTGTACGAGGTTGGCCGCGCCTATGCCGAGCATCCCGGCATCTTGAAGGGCGACGACATGACCACCGAGGCGCTGGTAGCGAAGACCATGTGGGCCCTGGGACAATCGCGCGATCCCCAGACCGTTCGCGATCTGTTCTACCGACCGGTCAATTTCGATCGCGTTGTTTTGGACTAAAGGCCCGAGCGCGCAGAAGCGCTAACACCAAACCGCCCGCCGATCGTGCGGGCAGGACAACATCCGCCATGCGCCGGACCTCGTCCCCCGCTTCCGCCAGCGCAAGCACCCTTCCAGCCCCCATAGCGACCTCGCGGTCCAGGGGGCTGGTTGCTATATAGGCGATATCGTCCATACGCAGAGAGCGTCGATGGCACAGCGCGGCCAGGGCCTCGCCGCGAGCGACGGGAAAACTGGGAACATGCAGGGATTCCGGAGATACCCACGCGTAATCCACCTGCGCGGGCTCTGCTGTTGCTTGGGCTCGCAGCGGCGGCGTATCGTCCAAAAGCGCTACTACGCGCCGGCCCTGCGCCGCCATGCGGTTGAGCAGGTCCCGCTCGTCCTCGTAAAACAAGCCGGACTCGCCTTGCGCGCCCACGCAGAACCCGGCAGATAAGCCCACGGCAACAAGCCGGCTGCCCCGAAGAGCCTGGTTCATATCGATGATGCGCACGGTCGCCTCCCGCCGTGTGTAACCGTTTGCCGCCCCAAAATGACTAAGGTGCCTTACGTCGAAATTATGCAAAACATAGGATTGTAAACTGCAGTTTACAGTGTTTTCCGGCAATACCCGCACACTCAGGGCATGAAAACGAGCATCCAACATATTCTGGGCGAGAACGTCCGCCGCGGGCGGGAAGGAACCGGACTGGGCAAGCTCCAGTTCTGCCTGACCGCTGGCATCAGTCGCCCCGAGCTGGATCACATTGAGAGCGGTAACGGCAACCCCAAGCTCGAAACACTGGTGAACTTGGCCGCCTGTCTTGATGTTGAGGTTTGGGAGCTGTTAAAGCCGCGCTAGCGGGGCGACAAGGCGTCGAAGCGTGTTTCCGTTTTGCACGTTTGGGCTCCCAGCCTGAATGCCGGTGCCTCTACGTACATAACTACATAGCGCTTGCTTCCGTTTGGGCACCCGGCTTTAAACTGGGTGCCGCCTTGTACACACACGCGGTTTAGAAAGCACGTCTGGGCACCGAACCCTTAGCAGGGTGCCCAGACGTACCTGCGCCGGATGGTTGCGATCGAGGCCTGCGGGCGGCGAACATAAAAAACGGCGTCCAGACAAACAGGACGCCGTTAGCGAATCTATTGCGTTGTCGTGCGCACGATGAGGCGCTACAGGACGCGGCCCGCCAGCCGGGCGGCGCGCTTACGCTAGAACAGGCCGTGGCCGGTCAGCGCTGCGTAGAACATGTAGGCGTTGGCCAGGTTGAGCACGACGCCGGTGACGATGCCATTGCGCAGAAAGCGCTCGGCGGTAACAACCGCCATCGCGGGCGAATCGATCTCATGGGCGCGAGCCTGCTTGCCGGCGCTCATATAGGTAGCAAGGCCCAGTAGAACAGCGAAGACGGGAACCACGAACATCTCGTAGCGGCTACCCCAACGCATAACCTCTCCGGATTGGGCGATTCTCATTGCAACCTGCTCAGGCATCTGCGGCACGAAGATAGCCGCCGTAATCAAAGGCACCACGGCAAGGACGATCAGCACAATCGACATGATGCCGACTTTCTTTCCATATTTAAACATCTAGGTGAGTCCTCTCTCCTTCAGGCGTGCTCGCGCGGCGCCATCATCGGGCTGCGCGGTAGTGCGGGCATCGATCGACGTGGCGATGATACCTACACGTTGAAGCGGAAATGCACGACGTCGCCGTCATGCATGACGTAGTCCTTGCCCTCCATGCGCAGGCGGCCGGCGGCCTTAGCGCCCTGCTCGCCGCCCAGCTCGACGTAGTCGTCATACGCGATGGTCTCGGCCTTGATGAAGCCGCGCTCGAAATCGGTGTGGATGACGCCTGCCGCCTGCGGGGCGGTAGCGCCCTGGCGCACGGTCCAAGCCTTGACCTCCATCTCGCCGGCGGTAAAGAAGCTCTGCAGGCCAAGCAGCTTGTAGGCGGCCTGGGCCAGCGTCTCGAGGCCGGAATGCTCAAGGCCCAGATCGGCCAGGTACTCGGCGGCCTCATCGGGCTCCAACTCGGAAAGCTCGGCCTCAACCTTGGCGCAGATGGGAATAGGCGTGACGCCGTCGATGGGTTCGAACTCAGAGGTCAACTCGTCCTCGTCCACGTTGGCGACGTAGAGCATGGGCTTCATGGTGAGAAGGAACAGACCCTTGGCGGCGGCGCGCTCCTCGTCCGTCATATCCAGGGCGGCGGCGCGGTTGCCCTCGTTGAGCCAGTCGACCAGGCGCTTGGCGATCTCGAGCTTGGGGGCGAGGGTCTTGTCGCGCTTGGCCTCCTTCTCCAGCTTGGGCAACTGTTTCTCGAGGGTTTGGATGTCCGCCAGGATAAGCTCGGTCATGATGGTCTCGGCGTCGCTCGCCGGGTCGACGAAGTCGCCGGTATGGTTGACCTCGCGCATGACGTCCGGGTCCTTGAAGTAGCGAACGACCTCGCAGATGGCATCGCACTCGCGGATGTTGGCCAGGAACTGGTTGCCCAGGCCCGCGCCCTCGGCGGCAGCGCCCTTGACCAAGCCTGCGATGTCGACGAACTCGACAGTCGCGGGGACGATGCGGCCGGGATGGACGATGTCCGCCAGCTGCTGCAGGCGCGCATCCGGCACGTCGACGATGCCGACGTTGGGATCGATGGTGGCGAACGGATAGTTAGCGGCAAGGCCGCCCTTCTTGGTGAGGGCGGTGAAGAGCGTCGACTTGCCAACGTTGGGCAGGCCCACGATGCCGATAGAAAGTGCCATGAATACTCCTTGCAACGTAACAGCCGCGCCGCGACCAGATTCTCACCCATGTCGCGGCGCGCTTGATAGTCAACAGTTTATTGTACCGCACGCTCGTGCTTTTTTATGCAGTTTGAATCCGGCGCGTCAGCTTGGACGTTCTTGGACAGCCGAGACATTCCGAAGCGCGCCCCAGAACATGGCTGGAGTTGGGCGCGCTCCCTAGTCGGCCAGCTTCTCCACCTTATCCAGGGCTGCGGAGAGTTTCTTCTTCGCCTCTTCCTTCGCCTTGAGCGCCTCCTGCCTGGCCTTCTCGGCCTCGGCGGCGCGCTTTTCCTCCTCAGGGTCCGGGACGATGAGCTCGGCGGCGTCGGTCTCCACCATGGTGATGGCGTGATCGGGACACACCTCCGCGCACAGGCCGCAGCCCACGCAGTAGGTGGATTCCAGGGTGAATCGGCCGGCGCCCTTGAGGTCGCACGCAAAGGTGGGGCACATAGCAACGCACTCCCCACACATGGTGCACTTGGAGAAATCGCACTCCGGACGCGTCACGCGCACGTTCTCGGCAAGCTCCGGATGCGCCTGCAGCGTGGAGAGCAGCAGCTGGTTCTTCTGCATAAGGATGCGGCGGCGCTTCTGCGTGTTGGTGCCGCACGCCTTGTTGAGGGTGCGCTCAAGGTTGGTGATCTGCTGTGAATGCGCCTTCAGACGCTGGCTCACCGATGCCAGGGCGGCCGTGGCGGGGTTGAGCTTGGAGACGGCCAGACCGGTGGAGCGCATGATGTTGTCCATAAACTCCTTGCGCTCGTACTCGCGGCGCTTGACGCACCTGAGGTCCTTGGCCTCGACCTCAAGGCCCATGCCGACGCCGCTCCATTCCTCTGCCGTGGCGATGGCCTCTCCCAGCATCTCCTCGCCGGTGGTGTTGCGGCAGTTGGTGCAGATATCAAGCGGCAGGTACACGCTCACGTTGGGGTAGTCCGCCAGCACGGAGAACCATACCTCGGGCGTAACGTCGCCCACGCACGCGAGCACAACCTCGTTTTCGCGCGGCAGGCGGCGCAGGGCGCGCGTGCAGGTAACGTAGGCGGTCTCGTGCGCGGCGGCAGCGGCGGCGATGGCATCGTAGAGCTTCTTGGGTTGGATGCGCGGCGACACAAACGCCTCCGTGGGGCACGCCGCGGCGCACAGGCCGCATTTACGGCAGGTGTCCATGATTTCGATGCCGCCGTCCTCGATATCGATCGCCTCGACCGGGCAGGCATCCAGGCACTTGGTGCACGAGCTCTTGTCGTACTTGCACACCATACACGGAATGGTGTTGGCTCGCGGACGCTCCTTGTAGTCCGCCGGGTTCCAATGCGGCGCATCGGGCGAAGCGGCGCCCATCAGCGCATCGGTCACCCCGCCTAGCGGGTCTTTAAGGGCCCCAAGCCCCTTGCTGATATCGATAAGGTCGTCAAACAGGTCGTGATTCTGCGCCATGGCGCGGCCCTCCCCTGAGCATGTGCTAATAGCGTATTGGCAGCGCGCGGCGATTGCGCGCAGCAAAGTACTAGTGTAGAGCACTCTTGCTCAGGGCGATGCCGGCATAGCATGAAGGCATGGATTCTCTTGACTGCGTTTGGACGAAAACCGGCTGCGATACCAGCTTCACGGCGCCGGCGGTCGCGTTTCACAAAGCTTAAGCGCTCTATATCGCCGCAGCGCCTCCCCAGGCAGCAGGTATCAAACACAATTAGCCGGGCTAACGGTCTCCCACTAGCCCGGCTATTCGGTGCATACCAAGCATTTCGGCTCGCACAGCACCCAGCAGGGGTCGCCAACCCCAATCCAACCGCTACCGCGTCTAGCCCAGTTGCGCCCTCGCAAACAGGCAGATACCTGCAACAACCAGCACCACCAACGCACCGGACACGTCGACAAGAACGCCGGCGACACCGCGGCCACGGCGCCAGCCCCCCATTGCCTGGGCGCCGCGATGCCACACGCGCCACAGCAAGATCGCCATAGCCACAATGCCCACCATGCTCTGCAGCATCATCTCCGCGCAGAGCAGAACGATGAGATTCGCCGCCGCGTAGCCCGCGTCCCCCGCCGCGTAATGGCTGCGGACAAATCGCACCAAATAGGCAATAAACGGCTGCATACAGGCGCTCAAAAAACTCACCGTCATGACGGGGTTGGAGGAGAACGCCTCTTGCAAGCCGTCGGCAGAAAGGCCCGTTCCCGCCATGGAAAGCGAAACCACCGTAGCGACCAGGACCAGGCACAGAACAACTTGGACCGTGGTGAAGATCCGCGCGGTCAGCTGCTCGCGACGCGACAGGTTCTCCTGGTCCAAGGGAGCCAGATGCCAATCGCAGCCGCCCTTGCCCAAGCGCCCATCCGCTGCGACTCCCCCGGCATCCGCAACCGCGGTGCGGGCGGGATCCATCTTGGTACCTACAGCCGCCAGTTGGGACTTCGTCTTCTTTGCCACGTCCATGTCCGCCTTTCGCGCTCGTTTGCACACGGGGCGCGCCGCCGTCCCCCTTCTATACGGCAGCGCGCCCCCGCTGGTGGGTGCCGCAGCGGCTCATACGTCTGCCGCGGCCGTAAGATTTTTGATTACTTGAGAACCGGCCAGTAGTCCTTGTTGGCCTCGATAAGATCGTCCAGGATCTGCTTGGCGACCTTGGCGGAAGGAATGGTGGCGGAAAGCGTCAGCGCCTGCCACAGCTTCTGGTAGCTGCCCTCGACCCACGCCTGGACAACAAGCTTCTCAACGGAGACCTGCTGCTCGAGCATGCCCTTCTGCCACTGGGGAACCTTGCCCTGGCAGATCTTCTCGTAGCCGTTGGAGCCCACGATGCAGGGCACCTCGACCATAGCGGTCTCGTCGAAGTTGGAAACGGCACCGTCGTTGGGGACGATGAGCAGGAAGCGCTCTCCGGTGTTCTCGGCAAGCGCGCATGCCAGATCGACGATATAGGTGGCGTGAGCATCGGCCTCGAAGCCGGCACCCTCGGCGGTACCCGTCTCGATCACCTTGCGGCAAGCGCCGAAGACCTTCTTCTCGCGGCCGTCCATAACCTCGTTGGCACGGGTGTAGTCGGGGTTAGAGGTCTCGACCACGTAGTCCGGGAAGGTGTAATACTTGAGGTAGGTGTTGGGGATGGTCTCCGGATCGATCGCGTAGACGTCCTTCGCCTTGCCAAAGGTGTGGATCCAGGACTCGTCGATGTGCTGCTCCTGGCCCTCCTCGTGGCTGATGCCGTCCAGGTAGCCGTTCTTGGCCATGTGCTCCTTGATCTGGGGCATAAGGTCGTTGCCCTGCTTATCGAAGATCTTGGTGAACCAGCCGTAGTGGTTCAGGCCGTAGTAGCTGTACTGCAGGTCGCGGTGGTCATTGAGTCCGCACATGACGGCCATCTTGTCCATAAGGTCGATCGGCATGTCGCAGATGTTGATGATCTTGGAGTTGGGACGCAGCACGCGGCAGGCCTCGGCGACGATGGCCGCGGGGTTGGAGTAGTTGAGCATCCAGGCGTTGGGGCTGTACTTCTCCATGTAGTCCAGGATCTCGATGACGCCGCCGATGGAGCGCATGCCGTAGGCGATGCCGCCCGCGCCGCAGGTCTCCTGGCCAACGCAGCCGTACTTCAGCGGAATCTTCTCGTCCAGCTCGCGCATGGCGTACTTACCCACGCGGATGTGCGCGAGGACGAAGTCGATGCCGGTGAAGGCCTCCTCGGGGTCGGTGGTGTAGGAGAAGTCGAGCTCGGGAGCGTTCTCCTTGAAGTAGATCTCGCAAGCCTTGGCAACGATCTCCTGGCGCTCGGCGTCGTTGTCGTAGAAGATGACCTTGTCCACCGGGAAACGGTCGTGCTCTTTGAGCAACATGAGGGCGATGCCAGGGGTGAAGGTGGAACCGCCGCCGGCGATGGTTACTGCGTAGCTGGACTTAGCCATGGTTGATCCCTCCTGGATCCGGCCGCAAGATTTTTGAAAGGACGCCGCCGCGGCCACATGCGACGCCCGATTGATACCAAAAGCAATGCAAGCGATGTGTTGGTGCTGACTTGAACGAAGCCTTAGAGCAGAGCCTCGAAGCGATCGCGGACCTTGGGCACCTTGAGGCCGATGATGACCTGCATGCCCTTACCGTTCTTGGCGATACCGCTGGTGCCGATGCTCTTGAAATCGGGGTCGTCTGCAACCAGGGTCTCGTCCTTCACGTTGACGCGCAGACGGGTCACGCAGTTGGTCACGTCGACGATGTTGTCGGCGCCGCCCAGCAGCTCCAGAACCGCCGCCGCCATGACGGCGTAGGGGTCCGCCGCCTCGTCCACGTCGGCTGTCGCGCCGGAAGCGAGCTCGCCGTTCTTGGCAGCGCGGTACTCTGCCTTGCTGTGGAACTTAACCTGCTCTGCATCGTCCTCGCGACCAGGAGTCTTGAAGTCGAACTTGACGATGAGGAAACGGAAGACAACAAACCAGATAGCGGTGAACACAAGGCCGACGACCAGGGTCATGGCGTACTGCTGCCAGTGGTTGGCCATAAGCGGAATGAAGTTCAGCGAGCTGATCTCGATAAGGCCGCCGGCGAACACGCCCACGCAGCCAACCATGTTGATAGCCATGGCGAGCAGGGCGGCAAGCACGCAGTGGACGATGAACAGCGGAGGCGCGATGAACAGGAAGGTGAACTCGATGGGCTCCGTCACGCCGCAGAAGATGGCGGTCAGGGTGATGGGAATGAGCAGCGACAACAGTTCCTTTTTCTTCTCAGGCTTAGCCGTGGCGTAGAACGCAAGCGCGATGCCCGGGCAGCCAAAGATCTTGGACCAGCTGGAGCAGGTGAAGGCCGCGTAGGGAGCGAGCTCCTTGAGGGAGTCGGTGGAAGCGGCGATCTGGGGCAGCGCGGTAGCGAAAGCGGTGTAGATACCGCCGTCGACAACGGCGTTGTCGTAGTAGAACGGGCTATACATAAGGTGGTGCAAGCCAAACGGAATGAGCGCGCGCTCGAGGAAGGCGAACACGCCTACGCCCAACGTACCGGTAGTGGCAACAAAGCCCTGGAAGGCGCGGATGCCATCCTGAACATGCGGCCACAAAAGGCAGGCGGCAAACGCCACGGGAATCATCACGAAGAAGGTGATGATGTAGACAAACGTGGAGCCCGCGAACACGCCCAGCCACTCCGGAAGCTCAACTTCGTAGAACTTGTTGTGGATGGCGATGATGATGCCGGAAACCGCCAGGGCGCCGATCATACCCATGTCGAGCGTCTTGATGGAGGCGATCATGGCCAAGCCGGACGCGCCACCAACCTCCGCGGCGAAGTCGACGCCAAAGAAGCCGCCCCACTGCGAAAGCATGGTATTCACAAAGTACTGGAAGGTAAGGTAGCCAGCGAGCGCCTCCATGCAGCAACGCGCGTTCTGCTTGTTCGCCAGGCCAATGGGCAGCGAGACGGCGAACAGCAGCGGCAGCTGATTAAAGACGGTCCAACCACCCTGAAGGATGACGTTCCATACGCCGTACCACATGGTGCCCGGCGCGGCCAGAGGCCCAAAGATGACCTCGGTAGTGAAGAGCGTGCCGAATCCGATCACAACGCCCGCAAACGCGAACAGCATGACCGGGGTAAACATCGCACCTCCAAACTTCTGAATCTTCTGCATCATGGCAGGAAATTCCTTTCCCCTCATATTTCCCCTCTTGTGCGGAGCTACCGCCCCCACCCTTCGAACACCGCCGGCGCCGTGCGGTCATACTTGTTCGTACAAGTGAGTGACTACATAATCAGTTACTTGTACGTACAAGTCAACGCGCATAGGACGAGTTCCCGTGAACGGTAGAGATTGGGCCGTGAGCGTTTTTTACGCCACCGCTCATGGCAATCTGATTCGTACGACGCGAGGAGCTAGCATATTCGTACAAGTTGGTATATACGTTGTATTAATCAAACTGCTTCAAAACCATTCGATCGAGGAACCATGGCCAAGTCCGTCTACCAGGAAATCTACCTAGACCTAAAGAAGCGCATCGAAGCCGGAGATATCGCCTACGGTGCGTTTCTCCCCTCTGAAAACGAACTCACCGCCTCGTATTCCTGCTCGCGCAGCTCGGTGCGCCGCGCGCTGGCACAGCTTGCCGCAGACGGCTACGTGCAATCGCAGCAGGGCAAGGGCGTGCGCGTAATCCGCGACCCCTCTCTCGATGTGTCACGCGGCTACGATGGTCTTGAGACATTTGCGGAGATGGCGGCACGCCTGGGCTTTACCGCCAGCACCTGCTGCCTTGCGCTGGACCGCGTAACCGCAGACGAGGACCTGGCAAGGCTTACGGGTTTTCCAGTCGGCACCAAGCTCGTGAGGGCGCTGCGCGCCCGTCGCGCGGACGATCGAGTGGTATCGACCGATGAAAGCTATATTCCAGAATCAATTGCATCCGGCCTCACGCCAGAACTTGTCGAAAGCGGCATCTACAAGTACCTAGAGGGAGAGCTTGGGCTGGGCATCGCCACAAGCAGGCGCATCATCACCGTGGAAGCGGCCACCCAGGCAGATCGGGACAATATCGACCTAGACGGCTTCAACGCCGTAGGCGTCATGCGAAGCCATACCTTCGATACCGAAGGCCTCATGCTCGAGTACACCGAAACACATGAGCGCCCTGAGTTCTTCTCAAACTACTCAACGGTAACCAGAACGCAGCGCCCATAGCTACGCCGTCATCGCTCGAATTGGAATAACGTAAACGCCCTCTGGGGTCTGCCGCGCATATGTTGAGATGCCGGTGATTACGGCGAGAAACTCTGGCTCGCGCGTTTGAGCACCTTTGTTTTCGCATAGCTTCTTTTTCAAGCGCAGCAAATTCTCGACGGCATCCTGCACCTTGTCCTCGCTTACCTTGAACTCAAACGCCGCCCAGCGGCCGTCAGCGAGCTCAACAATGGCATCGGCCTCAAGACCGGTGTCATCGCGGTAATAGCGCACCGGTTCAAATCCCACATCCGCAAGCGAGCGCGCATACACCATCAAATCGCGCATGCAAAGCGACTCGAACAGCAGGCCAAACGTCTGCCAGTCTTTAAGCAAGGCACTGGGTCCCATACCAAGCTGCGCGGCAGAAAGCGACGGATCCGCCAGGTACCGCTTGGGCTTTGTTGCCAACCGCTTGCGAGACCTCGCGGGCGGCACCCATCCGGGAACTTCGTCCATCAAGTAAGAGGCTTTAAGAAACGCAAGGTAAGATGCCAGCGTTTGGTCGGACATAAGAGAAGCAGGGTCCTGCTCCTCTCCATACATGTCCCCAACAATGGTTCTATAAGTAACCGCTTGGCCAAGGTTCCTCGCTAGGGAGCCAACCAACCGAGACGTCACCTCGCCATCCTTCCCTGCCCTGGGAGCACTCTCGGTATAGAAAAGCCTTAAGTATTCGCGAGCCAGCGTCTGAGCATCCGCCGCTTTCATATCAACCGCCTCGGGCCACCCTCCCCTGCAGCAGATCTCAATGAGCTCAGCCGTATCGTTGGGCGCGACGCCTGGTTCAAAATTGCCGTCAAACAGTCCTGACAGCGATACGGCGCATGAAGAATCCCCGCTCTCTGCGAGCGTCATGGGATGCATGCGTATGCGACCGATTCGACCGGCCCCACTGTGACTAGGCGCTTCATCCTTCTTTGCTTCACGACTTATCGGCGTCGAAGAACCCGTAAGTATCCATCCGCCCCTCAGCCCGCGCTCGCGGTCAACGCTCCTGCGTACGGCGTCCCAAATATGAGGAGCAAGCTGCCACTCATCAATAACATGCGGACGCTCTCCCAGCGTCATCAGCTTAGGGTCAGCCTTTGCAAGCGGCACGTTATCGTCGACATAGCTCACGCTCGCGCCGTGACGCAAAGCGGTCCACGTTTTCCCACACCATTTTGTCCCCGCGATTTCAACAGCACCAAAAATGCCAAGATACCGCTCAACCTGTCGGTCAACAATGCGAGGTAGATAACCTTCCGGAACAATGCCCGTAGCTGCCATTTGCCCTCCTCTAGCTGGTGCGTTACTTGCCATTATATATTTTCCGATAGTTTCATTATAGTTTTTCCGATAGTTTCGTTATAGATTTTCCGACATTCCTATTCATGATTTTCCGACTTTAGCCCGCTTGCTTCAACGCGCTTGCATCTACCAACTTGGCCTTGCGCCTTTGGACGAGGATCGCCCGCGCAACATCCATGCACCCGCTCAGCGACACCTAGTCCAAACGCAAAAAGGCCCCGGAGGGCACTCCCAAAGCAAGCGCTTTAGGGAACCCTCCGGGGCCTTAAAAGTCAGCGTACGCCGGCAGATTAGTACATGCCGCCGCCCTGGGCGCCAGCGGTAGCAGCCGCGATAGCGTCCTCAAGCTGGGTGTTCTTGGGAACGTCGGTAACGGTGGCCTCGGTGATGAGGATCAGGGAAGCCACAGAAGCGGCGTTCTGCAGGGTGGTGCGGGTGACCTTGACGGGGTCCAGGACGCCCATCTCGATCATGTTGCCCCACTCGCCGTTAGCGGAGTTGAGACCCTCGCCAGCGGGCAGCTCGGAGACCTTGTCGACAATGACGGCGCCCTCGTAACCAGCGTTCTTGGCGATGGTGGCGACAGGAGCGGTCAGGGCCTTCTTGATGATGTCGATACCGATCTGCTCCTCGGGGTCGGAGACCTCGATGTTGTTCAGCGCGGGCAGAGCGTCCATGAAGGCGACGCCGCCGCCGGCGACGATGCCCTCCTCAACTGCAGCACGGGTGGCCTGCAGGGCGTCCTCGACGCGATGCTTGATCTCCTTGAGCTCGGTCTCGGTAGCGGCACCAACCTTGATAACAGCGACGCCGCCGGAGAGCTTGGCCAGACGCTCCTGGAGCTTCTCGCGGTCGAACTCGGAATCAGTGTGCTCCATCTCGCCCTTGATAGCGGCGACGCGAGCAGCGATGTCCTCCTTGGAGCCAGCACCGTCGACGATGGTGGTGTTGTCCTTGGTGATGGTGACGGACTTGGCGGTACCCAGCATCTCAGCGGTGATGTCGGCAACCTTGATGCCCAGCTCGTCCAGAGCGGCCTGGCCGCCGGTGAGGATAGCGATGTCCTCGAGCATGCGCTTGCGGCGATCGCCGTAGCCGGGGGCCTTGACGGCGCAGACGTTCAGAGCGCCGCGGATCTTGTTGAGGACCAGGGTGGGCAGAGCCTCGCCGTCGATGTCCTCAGCGATGATGAGCAGGCCCTTGCCAGCGCGGGAGACAGCCTCGAGAACAGGCATGATGTCCTGAACGTTGGAGATCTTCTGGTCGGTGATGAGGATGTAGGGATCCTTCATCACGGCCTCCATGCGGTCGTTGTCCGTGACGAAGTACGCGGAGACATAGCCCTTGTCGAACTGCATGCCCTCGACGGTGTCGATGGTGATATCGAAGGTCTGGGAATCCTCGACGGTGATGACGCCGTCCTTGCCCACAACGTCCATAGCGTCGGCGATCTTGGCACCAACCTGGGGGTCGCCAGCAGAGATGGTACCAACGGAAGCGATCTGCTCCTTGGTCTCGACCGGCTTGGCCAGGCTCTTCATCTCGGCGACGGCGGCGTTGACGGCCTTGTCGATACCGCGGCGGATGGCCAGCGGGTTAGCGCCGGCGGCGACGTTCTTAAGACCGTCGTTCACGATGGCCTGGGCAAGCAGGGTCGCGGTGGTGGTGCCGTCACCCACGGTGTCGTTGGTCTTGGTGGCGACCTCCTTCACCAGCTGGGCGCCCATGTTCTCGATGTTGTCCTCGAGCTCGATCTCCTTAGCGACGGAAACGCCGTCGTTGGTGATGGTGGGAGCACCAAAGGAGCGCTGCAGGGCAACGTAGCGGCCCTTGGGGCCCATGGTAACGGTGACGGCGTCGGCCAGGGTGTTGACGCCCTTAGCGAGCTTGGCGCGAGCGTCGGTGTCGAACGTAATGTTCTTTGCCATCTTAGATTCCTCCAATAAGGAAAACGTTCATCAAAAATGAATGCGGGAATGCATACGGGGTGCGCAGACCTTAGGTCCGCGTTTTTGGACGAGAAGTAGTTGAGAAGCTACTCGACCACGGCGTAGATGTCGTCGGCGCGCATGAGCAGGTAGGTCTCACCGTCGACCTTGACCTCGTTGCCACCGAACTTGCCGTAAATCACCACGTCGCCAACGTGCACGTCCATGGGCAGGCGATCGCCGTTCTCGCCAACCTTGCCGGCGCCCACAGCGATGATCTCGCCGCGCTGCGGCTTCTCCTGGGCGTTGCTAGCGATGTACAGACCGGAAGCGGTCTTCTGCTCTGCTGCGTCGGGCTTGACAAGAACGCGGTCACCAAGAGGCTTAAGCATGAGGTGTTCCTCCTAACTCGTCGCACGGTTTTAAGTGCCATGCGAACCCTTACGATTTTTCGTACGCCCTGAATAGTACCCAGCAATTCGAAGTTATACAACGCCATAGCAAAAAATCTTATTAATTGGCACTTAGATTTCTTGAGCGCCCGCAATACCATGGTCTCTCCAGGCAATAACATGCTCCTCATGGGTAAAAACTACCCGCCTTGCACCAAGATGAAAGAACGCTCGATGGGCTTCTTTGGATTTGGAAGTCAAATTCTGCCGAAAGCTAATCGCGGCGGAGAGAATTGTCACCTGCACACATTGTGGAGGCGATCGCTTCAAGAAACGCAAGGCGCAACCCAACACCGTGCTCATGAGCGCCATGCACCTCGATTGTCTCAGCGAAAGTGCCGTCGCCCTTGTCTGCGAGAACTGGGGCCATCTCAAGTGGTTTGTCAACGAGGGCCGCTTGGAACTCGCCGAGCGATGGGGACGCGGCGCTGCGGGCCTTTGCCTCATGTCTCATAAAGAACATGCTGCGCGCCCTCCCGGCTGCAGCGCAAGAAAAGAGGCGACCAGCCCGCAACTGGGCGGCCGCCTCTTACAATTCAGACTAACTGGACCACCGCGCAAGCTACCGCTCGAACACCTGGTGTCCGCCCACGTAGGCAGCGAGCACCTGCGCGGACTGGATCTCTCGCGGGTCGCACGCGGTGATGTCGCGATCAAGGACGATGAAATCTGCCAGCATGCCCGGCGCGATCTGCCCCAACTCTCGCTCGCGGCCGCACGCCGCCGCGCTGCCGGCGGTGTAGATGCGCACCGCGTCCGCGGCACAGATGCGCTCACCGGGCAGCCAGCCGCCCGCAGGCTCATGCGTAAACGGATCTTGTCGCGTAACGGCCGTATAGAGCACATTCATGCTGGTCACAGGCGTGATGGGCGAGTCGGTGCCAAACGCCTGGTCCACGCCGCGCGCAAGGTAGGTGGCAAAGGGCCACATGATGCGGCTGCGCTCCGGGCCCAGATCGCGCTCCGGGCCGCCCGGATCCAGCGTGATGTGGCAGGGCTGCGAGGACGCGAGAACGCCCAGCTCGCGCAGGCGGTCGATGTCGCCGGACAGCAGGTTCTCCAGATGCTCCAGCGTGTTTCGACCCTGCGTGGGCGCGCCAAAGCGGCGGCGAGCCTCTTCAAAGATGTCCAGCGCCTCATGGATGGCGCCATCGCCGATGGTATGGATGCGCACGGCGTGCCCGCGCTCGGCAGCGGCGAGCACCATAGCACGCATCTTCTCCGCCGGCACGGTAAGGCGCCCGCGGTCGCCCGGGAAATGCGGGTTGGAATACGGATCGGTAAGGTAGGCGGTGTGCTGGCTGGACACGCCGTCGAAGAACTGCTTGAAGCCCGGAGCTCGCAGAAGGGCGCTCTCGCGGTAGCGATCCTGCATGGCTTCCAGACGGGACTGGTCGTCTAGCAGCGTGGGGAACAGGTGCGCGCGCAGGGTCAGCTGGTCGCGGGACTCCAACGCCTCATATATATCCTCGCGAATAAAGTCCAGGCCCGGCAGCGGCATGAGCGACATGTCGCAGATGGACGTGATGCCCTGCTGCGCCATGCGAGCAATCTGGTCGGCGTAGACGCGCTCGATGCGCTCCGGCGAGATCCACTCGAGCATACGCGGCAGCAGCTGCATGGCCGCGGCCTCGCGAACAATGCCCGTGAGCTCGCCGTCTTGATCCTTATCGTAGGCGCCACCCTGTGGGGGCACGGAGTCGCGGGTGATGCCCACAAGCTCCAGCGCGCGCGAGTTGAGCCACATGGTGTGCCCGTCGCCGGAATACATGACGCAGGGACGGTCGGGGAACGCCTCATCGAGCGAGCGCTTGGTGGGCGGCACGGGCGGATCCCAACGGTAATCGCGCCAGCCCTGGGTGATTACCCAGGCGTCGTCCGGCAGCGACGCCGCAAACGCCCTTGTCTTGGCCACCAGATCGGCCTCGCTTTTGCCCATGTCCATCAGCATGTAGGGTGAGCTTCCCAGCGCGGTATGGAAGAAATGCAGGTGCGCGTCATGAAAACCGGGGCACACCAGGGCATCGCCCAAATCCACCACCGGCGTGCCCGAGCCCGCCTCCGCCTGCACGCGATCGAACTCGTCCACATACGCGATGCGATCGCCCGCGACCGCGAACGCCAACGGGTGCGCGGACGCCGCGCCGGGAGCAGAGGTGAACACGCGCTGCGAGCGCACGATGTAATTAGCCTTGAGAGCCATGCCAAGCCGCCTTACCAGAAGTAGTTCCAACTACGCCACATGGTAGCGCCGCACGCGTGCGCGAAGCGCAGCATTTATGTGAGCGCGCGGGTGCTGCGCGGCGATTGGGCACGGGGCTCTGTGCTAGAGTTAGGGCAGCGTAATGCATGCGAAAGCTCAGGGGAAGGACACCAGCATGGCAAAGACCAAGGCGCAGCAGATCATGGATCACGAACACGTCCATACAGAGCAGGAAGTCACCCAGGCGATCCGGGACATCGCCGATGAATTCGAGCCCTATATCATCCGCCAGCGCCGCCACTTCCATAAATATCCGGAGGCGAGCCTGCACGAGGTGCGCACCACCTCGGACATCTGCGGGCAACTTGACGCCATGAACATCCCCTACGAGCGCCCGCTGGAAACCGGCGTGGTCGCCACCCTGCGCGGCACCGCCCCGGACGCCTATCGCGCAGACGGCACCCCGCGCCGCCGCCTGCTGCTGCGCGCGGACATCGACGCCCTGCCCGTGACCGAGCGCACCGACGTTGAGTACGCGAGCGCCAACGAGGGCTACATGCACGCCTGCGGACACGACTGCCACATCGCCATGATGCTGGGCACCCTGCAGATCCTTCGCCATATGACCGATGACATCCATGGCGAGATCCGCATTGTCTTCCAACCCTCCGAAGAAAACGGCAAGGGTGCCAAGATGATGTGCAACCAGGGCGTCACCGAGGGCGTGGACGGGGCATTCGCCATGCACATTTGGAGCGAGGTAGACGCCGGCAAGATCTCCGTGGAGCCCGGTCCGCGCATGGCCAACACCGACTGGTTCCGCATCGACATCCACGGCACCTCCTGCCACGGGGCCATGCCCCAGCGCGGCGCCGACGCCGTTATGGCCGCAGCCGAGATTGTCAACGCGCTGCAGACCATCGTCTCGCGCGAGATCAGCCCCTACGAGCCCGCCGTGGTGACCGTGGGCGAAATCCACGGCGGCACCGCGCGCAACGTCATCGCTGGATCCGCCTACCTCACCGGCACCGTGCGCACCTACAGCGACACCGCGCACGAGATGATGCCCGAACTGATCAAGCGCATTGTCACCCATACCGCCATGGCGCTTGGCGCCGACGCCGAGCTCACCGACTACACCGTCGCCAACGTCAAGGTTGAGAACGAAGCCGCTTCCAGCGAACGCGCCCGCGCCGCGCTGGTCAAGGTACTGGGCGAGGAAGCCGTAGGACGCTACCGCGGCACCCTGTCCGGCGAGGACTTCTCCGCCTACCTGCAGCACGTGCCCGGTATGCTCGCCTTTGTGGGTTGCCGCAACCCGCAGATCGGCGCCACGTTCGCCCAGCACTCCTGCTTCTACAAGGTGGATGAAAGCGTGCTCGCCAAGGGCAGCATGCTCGCCGCCCAATACGCCGTTGATTTTCTTGCCGAAGAATAGGTGAAGATACGGATGGACACCCTCATTGTCTACGCCCACCCCTACGAGGGAAGTTTTTGCCACGCCATGCTCGAGGCGCACGCTCGGCGCCTTGAGCGCGAAGGCCTCTCGTATGAGATCGCCAATCTGTACGCCGACGGCTTCAACCCTGCGCTGAGCCGCGAGGAACTGGCCGTCTACAACCAGGGCGGCGTTTTGGATCCGCTGGTCAAACGCTACCAGCAGCAGGTGCTTTCTGCACGCCGCCTCATTTTGATCTGCCCTATTTGGTGGAACGACATACCCGCCATGCTGCGCGGCTGGTTCGATAAGGTCATGCTTATTGGCAACGCTTGGACCACCAACGAGAACGGCAATCTGATAGGCAAGCTGGACAATATCGAGCGCGTCGACGTCTACACCACCTCTGCCAGCCCCACATCGCATACCCGTGACGAGCTGGGCAACGCTATCGAAGGCGCTCTGATCGATGGCACGCTGTGGCAGCTGGGTATCGCCGGGCGCATCCAGCAGGGCAAGCCCGGGCTGATCGAAGCGGGTTGCGCCGCCTGGCACAACCTGGGATCGGTCGACTCCATATCCGACGATGAACGAGCCGCCTGGCTGCATTCCATCGAGTTTCCTCAAGGATAGTCGGGCTGACAACGGGACCCAAGACAGAGCCCCGGGATGCGCGCTTCGCGGAGCATACCGGGGCTCTGTCTTGGGGCTTTTTCTCGTTGTATCAAACCGTGCCCGTTCGGGATGGTCATTGAAGCGCTTCAGGTGGGTAAAAATAAGCATGCATAACGCTTGGAAAGGCGTGAGCGAGCGCCAAAGCATCCATTTGGCTCTTTTCTTCTCGCTCGCCTCTCGCTTGGTCGTATATTTTTCGCATCAGTAATGCTTATTATGTTCGATATACATCTTCCGTTGCCGAATGATTCCAGTCTTTCGAGGCTGGCAGGGTGGGTTTTTACCCGCCTCGTGGCACTCATTGACCATCCCGAACTGACACAGTTTTCGAGTTTTCCAAAATCGCCGATTTTCATGCAATTCGAAGGCGTTTTTATCCATTTTAGCTCCAAGGGGTAGGTCCCGGGATGCTCCGCGAAGCGCGCATCCCGGGACCTACCCCTTGGAGCATGTCGAATGACGCTTTCTACAGCTGGTAATGCCGCCTGTGAGCAATCAACTCAGCCGCGATGGAGATAGCGATCTCGTTAGGCGTCTCGGCGCCGATCTTGATGCCGATGGGCATATGGATGCTCGCGATATCCTCGTCCGAATAGCCTTCCTCTGCCAACTTGCCATGGATAAAGGCGGTCTTTTTCTTGCTGCCCAAACATCCCAGGTAGGCGGGATGGGCGGCAAGGGCCTGGGACACCACAGCAAAGTCGCTACCATGGCCCGCAGTGGACGAGATGACGATGTCGCGCGGACCGATCTCGCAGGTGGCGGACAAATCGCCGTAGTCGACCAGGCGACGGTCGAGCACGCCGGGCAGCAGCTCTTCGGAAAGCATCTCCGCGCGGTTATCGCAGGAGACCACGGCGAACCCGGCACCGGCGAGCACGGGCGCCAGGGCGCGGCCGACGTGGCCGCTGCCGAAGATATAGGTGAGGCCCTCCGGGCAGAGCGGCTCGAGGTAGACGGGGGCTCCGTCCGCATCGGTCACGCCGGCGGCGACGCCCGGCTCGACATCGACCACGGAGAGCGCAGGCGCGCCCACGATGGTCGCAGCGGACTCCGCGCCATGGGCCGGAGCGTCCGCGGGACGGGCCGTCGCGAACGGCGCAAGATCGATCTCAAGCGCTCCATCGCCACGTTCTACCAGCACTTTTTCAAGCTGCTTAAAAAACTCCAGCTTATCGCTATCAAGATGGAGATAGCACAGGTCAATCATGCCGCCGCACACCATACCGGTATCGCTTACGCGGCCACCCATGGTATAGCTCACCGTGCGCGAGGAGCCGGCGGCGAGCAGCTCCATGGCCTCGCGTATGGCGATGTCCTCCATGGCGCCGCCTCCCACGGTGCCCGCGATCGAACCGGTGGCATCCACGGCCATCCAGGCGCCGGCGGAGCGCGGGAACGACCCGCGCGTACCCGTGACCACCGCCAACTCGACCGCACGCCCCTGCTCGAGCGCAGCGACCAGCGCGCTTGCAACTTGAAGCTTCTCCATCGAATATGTTCCTTTCATCACGCCAGGACCGCTCGCGAACAACGCGGCGGGGCTACCAGTGTACGCGAAGGCCGGGGCGGGACCGGCGCCATCGGGCGCATCGTCGTCATCCCCTGCTCCATCATAAGGCAGGACCCTACCCACCTCGATCGCGTAGCGAATAGTGGTGTAAGAGCGCTTTGAAAAAAGCGCGGCCCCCGCCCTAGAATCTGATTCGACCAAGAAAAGGATTCGACGGAAACGGAGACCGCAATGGACACTATACGTCAATTCGAGGGCGCGATGGCCGACGGCGGCCCGGGCGCGGTGGCCCGCGCGCTCGTCGAGGCATGCGTCAACGGGGTGATGTCCGCGCGGGCTGACGCGATGTGCGAGGAGACGGGCACGTCGCGCAACGGCTTCAGGGAGCGCGGGCTCGAGACCCGGGTGGGCGCCATCACGCTCAGGATCCCCAAGCTGCGCGAGGGGACCTACTTCCCGGAGGGGATCGTCGAGCGCTGGAGCCGCGTCGACCGCGCCGTGATATGCGCCGCCTCGGAGATGTTCGCGCTGGGCGTCTCGACCCGCAAGGTCGGGAAGGTCCTGGAGAAGATGGGGCCGCGCGCCTATCCGAGGACCGCGTGAGCCGCATATGCTTCGAGCTCGACGCCGAGGTGTCCGAGCTGAGGGGGCGCGACCTGTCCGGCCGGCGCTTCCCGTACCCGTGGGTGGACGCCGCCTACGCGCCGTGCAGGCGCGGCGGCCACGGCGCGGCGGCCACGGCGCCGCCGCCGCGGTGGCCGCCGCCGTCGCCGTCGCCGTCGGCGAGGACGGAATCCGCGGGGTGGTCGGCCTCGCCCGCGTCGACTCCGAGTCCTACGCTGTTAATGTCAATCCGTCTTTCACCGATTCCACCAACGCAATCGCGCCGATCGCGCCAACGCATCCCCGCCGTTTCCGCCGACGTCAGGCGCCGTTTCCGGCGTCCCGGTCCGGCGCGAGGTCCTTCGTGCGATAGGACCTCCCGGTGATCTTCAGCACCGTGCAGTGGTGGCACAGGCGGTCGGCGATGGCACTCGCCACCACCGGGTCCCCGAACACCTTCGCCCACGCGCCTATCCCGACGTTCGTGGTCACTATGGTCGACCTCCTCTCGTAGCGCCTCGACACCAGCTGGAACAGCAGGTCCGCCCCCTCCTTGTCGACGTCCAGGTACCCGACCTCGTCCACGATCAGCAGGGAGAGGTGCGAGTAGAAGCGCATCCTGCGCTCGAGCGCGCCCTTCTCGGCCGCCCTCTTGAGGTCGCCGACGAGCCTCTGGCAGTCGACGAAGTACGTGAGCTTGCGCGCCCTCACCGCCTCGACGCCGAGCGCGACCGCTATGTGGGTCTTGCCGACGCCCGGGCTGCCGACGAGGACCACGTTCTCCCGCCGCCCCGGGAAGCCGAGCGCGGCGAGCTCCTCGACGACGGGGCGGTCGATCGAGGGCTGGAAGGAGAAGTCGAAGTCGGCGAGCGTCTTCACGTACGGGAAGTTCGCCTTCTCCACCCTGCGGTCGAGGTCGCGCGCCCTCACGGCGGCCACCTGCGCGTCGGTCATCTCCATCAGGGCCTGGGGGAACGTCTTGGCGCCCGAGGCGACGAGGGCGGCGTACTCGGCCGCAGAGGAGGCCATCGCGTCCATGCCGAGCTCCTCCAGGTTGTTGCGGGCGCGCTCCGGCGCGCTCGCCCCCGGCATCGGCGCGCTCACGACTCGCCGCCCCCTCCAAGGCCGCCGAGCAACTCGAGGTTCCGGCGGGCCGCCTCCTCGATGTCCCCGTCCGCGCACCAGCGCTTGCCCGACAGCGCCTCGGCGTAGTGGGCCGGGTCGTAGACCACGGGGCCGCCCGGGGCGCGCGTGTCGTGCACGGCGACGAGGTCGCCGCCGTCGCAGGCCCTGAGCGAGCCGTCGGCCGACAGCACGAGCCTGGCGCGCCTGCCTATCATGCGCCTGGGCACGGAGAACTCCCGGCCCGCGCACCTCACGAGCATGGTCGCGGGGACGGTCTGGTGGGACACGTCGCCGAGCATGGACTCGAGCAGGGCTCGGTTGCCGATGGGCCCCAGCGCGTCCTTCTCGCGCATGGACGGCAGCTCGGGCGGCACGCCGGTGGTGCCGTTCGGCTCCTCGTTGCTGCGCCTCTCGATGCGCGCGGCCGCCTCGTCGAGGCCCTCCCGGCCGTCGAAGTCCCCCTCGTAGGCGGCGAGTCTCGACGGGAAGCGGTTGGCGCTCTCCACCTTGCCCTTGGTCTCGGGCGTCCTCGGGGCGCACAGCACGATCTCGAAGCCCGCCTCGCGGGCGAAGCGCTCGACGCGCGGGTCGCGCCTGCGCCTGCCGTCGCCGCCTATCGCGGCGATCGCCGACATGTTGTCGGTGAGCCACTCGGAGGGCACCCCGCCCAGGCGCACGGCGACGTCGTACATGCACGCGAGCAGGTCGTCGCGCGTCCTCGTCGGCGACCGGCGGAACAGGTGGCGGCGCGAGTAGCCGAGCGTGGCCGAGAAGACGTTGAAGCGGTACTCGGCACCCGCCCGGTCGCGCGTCACCACGTCCTCCTTCCAGTCGAACTGCAGCTGGCGTCCCGGCTCCGTCTCGAACCGGGGGTGGGCCTCGGGCAGGCCCGCGCCGGGGGATATGCCGTTCCTGCGCAGGTAGTGCGTGAACGCGTTGTAGCCCGGCACCGGGGGCTCGTCGCCGCCGTGCCTGTGGAGCAGCAGCTCGTGCAGGGCCTTCTTCGTCATGCCCGGCATCGCCGCCTTCTCCTCGATCTCGGCGCGGTAGCGGTCGAAGCCGCTCGGGCGCCCCTCGCGGGCGTCGGCGGGCTGGGGCCCGCCCCCGTTCCAGTACCTCGCGACGGTGTGCCGGTCGACGCCGTACCTCCTCGCGATGTCCGTGAAGTTCGGCTTGGCGCCGCTCTCCTTCATCATGTTCATCTCTCCGATCAGGTTTCTCTCCATATCGCCCTCCCGTGTCTCTGCACGGTCGAGCGTAAGGCCGTTGGTCAAAACGGTGAAAGTACGTTGGCGCGATCGGTAGGTTTTCATTGGTGGAATCGGCGCCGCCCGTTGGTCTAAACGGTGAATCTCAGATTAGCGTTAACATACGCCAGCTGGAAGGGCTTCCTGCGCGGGCTTCGCGAGCGCGGCCTCGAAGGGGTGCGGTGCGCTACCTCCGACGCGCACGGCGGAATCGTGTGCGCCGTGCGCGAGGTCTTCCCCGGCGCCGCATGGCGGCGCCGCACCGTCCATCTGGAGCGCGACGTCGTCTCGGCGATCCCCACGCGGGCCGGCAGGGTCCCGCACGCCGTCTTCGCCGAGGAGGACCCGGCGATGGCCCGCGCCATGTACCAGGCCTCGCGCGGGCTCATCTCCCACCTGTCGCGAGACGCCTAGGCCGACGCGCTGGCGCACCTCGACTTCCCGGCCGGGCACCGCCGCCGCATACGCACGAACAACGTGCAGGAGCGCCTGAACAGGGAGATAAAGCGCAGGTCGAGGGTGGTCCAGAGCTTCCCCTCCGAGGCGTCGCTCGTCAGGCTCGTCGGGGCCGTGCGCTGCGAGGAGTGGTCGAGCCGCAGGTACATGGAGCCGTCGGGCATCGAGGCGCTTTGGGAGCGCTCCGCTGCGCCGCTCCCCGACCCAGAGGCGGGGCAGGTCGACCGCGCCCGATCGAGAATCATCGCGCTCGCGGGGCTTGACTGGATGGAGGAGGCGGCGTAAGTTCGACTTGATCCTGGTTCTGGGCCGAGGGGCCTACACCACTTTTCGCGACGTTACCTGCGGTTTAGTTGAGCGGCTGCTCGGAAATGAGCTGGATACCGGACAGCGTGATCGCCGCGAAGACCGTGATGGTAGCGCCGCCGAGTACGGGCTGCGGAACGGTGGCGATCAAAGACATGAGCTTGGGGCAGAAGCCGGCGAGCAGCATAATAGCGGAAACGATGACGAACACGCGCTTGGCGACGACCTTGGTGGTGCAGATGAGTCCAACGTTCTGGCTGAAGGGGTCGGTGGGCAGGCCGCCGATGAGGGCGCCGATCATGCCGCAGATACCCTGGCCCTTGATGGCACCGCAGAGCTCGGTGTCCTTAGCGTCACGGCCGAAGCCGCCCATAGTAGTGGAGGACACGTCGCCGACGGTCTGAACCGCCTGGACGATGTATATGAGGATCATCATGATGATCGCGTCGGGGTGGAACTCGAGGCCGAAGTGCAGCGGGATGGGACCGAGACGATCGCGGCGTCTGCCACGGGGGCGAAGTCGATGATGCCGCCCATGATGAGCGCGACCACGTAGCCCACGCCGATAATCATGCCGGACACCTTGACGTAGCCCTTACCGAACAAGCTGCAGACCAACGTGACCGCAAGCGTTACGAGCGCCAGAATCCAGAACTGCGGTGAGCCGAAGGTGCCGGCAGCCTGCGCGGCCGAACCGCCACCGAAGTAGTTGATCGCCGTGTTGTAGAGAGAAAGACCGATGGCAAGAACGACCGTACCGCAGACAATGGGTGGGAAGAACTTGCGAATCTTGCCGATAAACATTCCGATGAAAATCGAAGCGAACGCCGCGATCAGCTGGGCGCCAAAGATCGCAGAGATGCCGTACTGCATGCCGATCGTGGTGAGGATAGGCATATAGGCGAAGGCCACGCCCATAACCGTGGGAAGGCCCATACCAAACCCAAATACCGGGAACAGCTGAATCAACGTAGTGAGACCGCCGATAATCATTGCAGACTGCATGAGCATGGTCTGGTCGGCGGCGGATAGGCCGCACGTGCCAGCGATCAACATGGGCGGGGTGATGTTGCCCACCAGCATGGCGAGCACGTGCTGCATCGCCTGCGGGAAGGCCTCGCCTAATGACGGCTTGCCATCGAGCTTAAACAGTTCGCCTTTTTCTTGTACTTGCTTAGAGGCCATACTATCTCCTATCCGGACCCGCGCCAACTATGGCTGCGGGCGAACACGCACGAGTCGATTTCCCCCTCAGCTACGTGTCGCAGTTATCCTCTGACCAGAAACTTTAGTGGAAAGGAGTATTCATATCAATAATAAATTATTATAGAATTTAATTGTTTCTTTATCCAACTTTGCTTTATTGCAGGTAACATTGCCGATTTATTTCATAGGCCATGGCGGGTTTCTTTTTGAACACCGCTCATTTCTATATATCTACCGTTTATGACGATACTACACATATCCATTATCATATGTTGACTACTTGGTCGCATACCGCTTGTCCCCTATTGGCGGCCTGTCACACATCTGAAAATAAACTACCGCCCGAATTCGATAAAATGTTATTGAAAATCATTTGTAAACTTACGATTTTTATCGCACTCACAATTAAGCGAGGCAACGCATGAACCCCACCGTCCAGAGCTATGTACCGTTTGTCGACTTTCTCGAAGCCGTTCTTGGTAAAAACAGCGAAATCGTCCTGCACGACTTCTCTGATCCCGACCATTCCGTGGTTGATATTCGCAACGGCGATGTATCTGGACGAAAAATCGGATCGCCGGCTACCGACCTTGCCCTGAAAATCCTCAACGAGTCCGCTCGCGGCAACGACCAATATGCCGACCAGCACCATATCACCGAATACGTCAGCCATAGCTCCAGCATGAAGCAGCTTCGCTCCGCTTCGTACCTTATCCGCGAGAACGGCTTGATCGTGGGGATGCTCTGCGTCAACACAGACGTCGGCCCCTTCAACCAGCTCGCCGCCGTGGCGCATCAACTCTCCGGGTTCTACACGCCCGCGCAGCGCCCCGCAAGCGACGACAGCGATTCTCACGCCCTTGAAGTCGAGAGCCTCACCGACTCTACCCAAGACCTTATCGTCAGCGCCATCTCGCGCATCACCACGCCGCGCGGCATCTCCCCCGACAAGCTGAGCCAGAGCGATCGCGTGGAAATCATTCGCGATCTCAACAACAACGGCATGTTCCTGCTAAAGGGAGCCGTCGCCACCGTTGCGGAAGTTATGGGCGTATCCGAGCCCAGCGTCTATCGATACCTGCAAAAGGTCAAAAAAGAACTCTAACCCAAAAGCCCGCCGCGCTCATGAGGGCCACGCGGCGAGCGGCTCGGGAAACGATTGCAACAAACAGGGCGCCGCTCCGAACCATCGTGATTCGGAGCGGCGCCTTTGCATGTCATGTTCGTCCACGGCAGTCACACCATGGGCGTCAAACACAAGATGTCCGAGTCCCGCGTTGAGTGCCCTATAGGGCGGCAACGACCTCGATCTCGACAAGGCCGCCAGCGGGCAGGGCACCCACCTGAACGGCGCTGCGCGCGGGATACGGCTCGGTGAACTTGGAAGCGTAGACCTCGTTCACGGCAGCGAAGTCGGCGATATCTGCCAGGAATACAGTGGTCTTCACAACGTTGTCGAACGTCGCGCCGGCAGCGGCAAGCAATGCCTCGATATTCTTAAGCGACTGCTGTGCCTGGGCGACAACGCCGCCCTCCGCAAGCTTGCCGGTCTGGGGATCGAGACCAAGCTGACCGGACAGGAACACCATTTCACCGGTCTTGATGCCGGCGGAATAGGGGCCCAGGGCCGCGGGGGCGTCAGGAGAGGAAACAACGATCTTACTCATGCGATACTCCTTTGATTATCTGTTTGCGAGAGTCAGTGCGCACGGGCGAAGCAGGAGGCACAGTTAGCTCCTCCCCTGCGCACTGGTTTCGACTTCGATGGTATAAGAGAGGCTCTCTATTTGCAATACTTTTATCATCAGAAACAATTAATTATTACCCGTTTATTACGGTCGGAATCGCCTAATCTTCTCGTCCATAAATATGGGGGCACCGTGCCCATAGTCCTCCCCGTGCGGCCGCCAGCTCCTCTCAACGTATAATTTTGCTGGTAAACAAGTAGGAAAGGCACGTCATGACAACAAGCTCGCCCGCTTCGCCCGTATCGCCCGCTTCGCCCGTATCGCGTGCGCCTCGCCACGTTCCCGCTCCGGAACTGCTCGCCCCCGCGGGTGGGCCCGCGCCCTTCGCCGCCGCGCTCGCCGCCGGCGCCGATGCCATCTATTGCGGCATGGGTTCGTTCAATGCGCGTCGCAAAGCCGACAACTTCACCGATGAGACCTTCGAGGCCGCCTGCCGCGCCGCCCATCTGGCTGGCGCTCGCGTCTACGTTACGGTTAACATCGTTATCAAGGACGAGGAAATGGTCGACGCCCTCTCGCTGGTCCGCCGTTGCGCCCAGCTTGGCGCCGATGCCTTCATCATCCAGGACTGGGGCCTGTTCCGCGAAATACGCCGCCTAATGCCCCAGCTTGAAACCCATATCTCTACTCAGGCTAATATTCATGATGCACGCGCGACCGCATGGTGCAGGGATGCGGGCGCCGACCGCGTCACCCTATCGCGCGAGCTCTCCGTTCCCGAAATCGCGACCATCTCTCAGGTTGGTATCGACCTAGAGGTCTTCGCCCATGGCGCCATCTGCTTCTGCTATTCGGGCGTGTGCCTGCTCTCCAGTTTCGCCCGTGCCGGCCGCTCGGCAAACCGCGGCATGTGCGCCCAGCCCTGCCGCCTCCCCTATGAATTGGTGGACGAGAAGGGCCGCGTGCTCTCCCCTGCCAATCGCGAGCGCCCTCTATGCCCGCGCGACACCAACACTTCCGCCATGCTTGGAGAGCTGCTTGACGCCGGCGCTTCCGCCCTCAAGCTTGAAGGGCGCATGAAAGCCCCGGATTATGTCTACTCCATCGTCGATGTCTATCGACGTCAGCTGGATGACGTCCTTGCAAATCGCACCGCCAACGAAGCCGAGCGAGAGGCCCGTGCCCGCCAACTCAAGCGCTGCTTCAATCGCGACTTCACCACCGAATACCAGCATGGTGCATCCGGCGATGAGATGATGAGCTACGAGCGCTCCAACAACCGCGGCCAGCTTGTTGGCGAGGTCATCGCCAGCCGCCCCACGGGTCGTGATGTCCGGGGATTGCATCCAGACGATCGACGTCGACGCGCAGCCATCGCCCTCATCCATCTCTTCGAGCCGGTCGACAAGGGCGATCTGCTCGAGCTTCGCCATGATGACGAGTTCGACCAATTTCTCACCACGCTCGCCCCCGTCGACGCCGTCGCCGGCGAAACCATCGATTGCGACATCGCTCGCGCCATGCCAGCCGGCAGCCGCGTCCGCGTAATCCGCAGCCAGCGCGCTATCGACACCGCCAACGCTGCCCTCAAGCGCGATATCCTCCGCCATCGCCCCGTTAACGTCCACATCACCGCTCGCTTGGGCCAACCCTTCGCCGTCTCGCTCTCATGCGTCGACGACCCCTCGCTTGCGGCGTGCGCCACAGGCTTTACCGTCGAACCCGCGCGTACCCGTCCCGTCACCCGCGAAGACCTTATCGAGCACGTGGGTCGCATGGGCGCCTCACCCTTCCAAGCCGCCTCGTTTACCGTCGACATGGACGAGGGCTGCGGCATGGGCTTCTCGTCCGTACACAAGGTACGCGCCACCGCCTGCAAGGCGCAGGAAGAGGCCATTCTCTCCCCTTACGCCGCCATTGCACGCGACCTCGACAACGTGGCCCCATTCCCCCAGACAGCTCTGACCGCAACCTCCGTCGTAACGCCAGCTGCCGCCGAGGGCGCCCCCGCCAAGCCGGAATCTTCTTCCACCCCTATCGCCGCTCAAGCCGGTTACGCTTCAACCAAGCCCTCCCTCTGCGTCGTCGTCACCACAACCCGCTTCGCCGCGCTCGCACGAGAGCTCGGTGCCGACGTCATCTACGCCACCACGGACTCGCTTGATGCTGCCAACATCTCGCCCTCCCAGGCTTCAGAGCTCGGTATCATTCCGCTTTTAGATGAAGTCTGCCGCGAAGGCGATCACAGCCGCATCGATCCATGGGTTCTCGAAGGGGCGACCGTTGCGTGCGGCAATATCTCAGAACTCGCCCTCGCCTCCCAACGAGGCGCTACGGCCCAGCTTCGCTCTTGCATCCCGGTGCACAACCTCGCCTGCGCAACCATGCTAGCGGAGGCCGGAGCCGCGCTGTTCTGGCTCTCCCCCGAACTCACCCTTACCGAGATCGAGCGCTTCTGCCCAAAGGCAGCAACCTCCCTCGCAACATCATTTGGCATTGAGGTTTTAGGAAAGCCGCGCGTTATGACCAGCGAGCACTGCATCCTTCAGGTCGCCGACGCCTGCATCCACAACTGCAGCTCCTGTCTCCTGCGCCGCAAACCGCTCTGGCTGCGCAACATCGATGGCAAGATGCTGCCCGTAACAACCGACATCCACGGGCGCTCGCACCTGTATGATTCCTCGATGATCGATATCACGCCGCAGATTCCCCAGCTCCTCGCCGCCGGTGTCACCCACTTTATGGTTGACACCACGCTTATGGACGAGGACGAGTTCAAACGCGCCATCTCTCACGCCCGCCGCGCGCTCGATGCCGCACTTGCAGGACGCACGCCTGGCAAACGCCTTCAAGGCACTTCTGCAGGCTGTTTGTTTGTCGGCGTAGATTAGGATACGGGTCTGTTGCGTAAATCAACGGATTGACAAGTATGTTCCAATCTCCCAGATAGTACTGCTGATACGCATAAACCAATGGAATCAAAACACTTCATGCCCTTTGAACCATTAGGTACAAGGGGCATTACTTTTGCGAGTCCAATTCAGAACCAGCCAGCTACGTACGTCATCGCCTACAGCCGCCCATTTCCGACCCGGCACCACTTTGTAGACTCGATACCCAAACGTGCATCCCAACCGTTTTGCTCGCACGCTTGGGCACCCAAATTAAAACTGGACGCCAAAACGAATACAGCGAGAGAATCTTTTATTCGCATGGGAATCCATTGTCAGCTTCGAAGCCCAAACGTACAAACTGTTGAAGACGCCAAATGAGCCCTCACGTAAGTAGATGAAGTTGACTACAGGAACCATTAGCTAAACACGGGCAGCGAGACACGCGGGAAAATAAAAAGACCCCAGAGCCCTATGGACTCCGGGGTCTATAAAGTGCTCAAAGCCTAAAACTTAGAACTTGTGGCCGCACTTCTTGCAGATGCGCAGCTTGGTCTTGTGACCATCGAGCTCGCCGGCCTCGTGACCAACGCGAGTACGCTGACCACACTTGGGGCAAACGAGGTTTACGTTGGAAGCGTCGATCGCAGCCTCCTGCGAAACGATGCCACCCTGCTGGTTCTGCTGGTTGGGCTTAACGGCCTTCTTGACGATGGCGACGCCCTCGACAACGACCTTGCCCTCCTTGGGGAGCGCGCGCAGAACGATGCCCTGCTTACCGCGATCCTTACCGGAGAGCACCTCGACCTTGTCGCCCTTCTTAATGGACATAGACATAGTGGTCTCTCCCTAATCTTAGAGGGTCTCGGGTGCGAGCGAGACGATCTTCATGTACTTCTTGTCACGAAGCTCGCGAGCGACGGGCCCGAAGATACGGGTGCCGACAGGCGAACCATCGTTATTGATGACGACGCAAGCGTTGTCATCAAAGCGGATGTAAGAACCGTCCTTACGACGGATCTCCTTAACGGTGCGAACGACGACGCACTTGACAACGTCCTTCTTCTTGACGTTGGCGCCAGGCGTGGCCTCCTGCACGGCTGCGACAAAAACGTCGCCGATTCCCGCATAGCGGCGCTTGGAACCGCCAAGCACCTTGATGCAGCGAACCTTGCGTGCGCCGGAGTTGTCGGCGACGTTCAGCATGGTTTGCATTTGAATCATGGTAGTTCCTCCGAACCTAAACCAGCGAGAGGTGCGCCTTCCTAAATGGCGCGAATAGCAACCGGATGGCGCACATCGCTGGGGGTATTACACGTCGTGCTTACTTGGCGCGCTCGATGATCTCGACGAGACGCCAACGCTTCATCTTCGACAGAGGACGGGTCTCCATAACCTTGACGGTATCGCCGAGACCAGCCGTGCACTCCTCGTCATGAACGTGCAGCTTCTTGGTGCTGGTCATCATCTTGCCGTACTTAGGATGACGCTTGCGCTCCGTGATCTGGACAACGATGGTCTTGTTGCCAGAGATGGAGACGACAACGCCCTGGCGGACCTTACGCGAATTGCGCGCAACAGTCGTTTCAGTCATGTTCTAACTCCTGAAATCTACTCGGCGACAGCGGACTTCTCCGCTGCGATCTGGCGGGCGCGCTGCTCGGTAAGGATACGAGCGATATCCTTCTTCACGACGCCGACACGGGCGGTGTTGTCCAGCTGGCTCGTGGCCATCTGGAAGCGAAGGTTGAAGAGCTCGGCACGAGCCTCTTTCAGCTTCTCTGCAAGCTGCTCGTTCGAAAGCTCACGAATCTCTGCAGGCTTCATTTACTTATCCTCCCCGTTCTGCTGATCAGCGCGGGCAATGATCTTGGTCTTGATAGGCAGCTTGTGCTGGGCAAGACGAAGAGCCTCGCGAGCAATCTCCTCAGACACGCCGGCGATCTCGAACATAACGCGACCCGGCTTGACGACGGCCACCCACTCCTCGGGGTTACCCTTACCAGAACCCATGCGGGTCTCCGCAGGCTTCTTAGTGATGGGCTTATCCGGGAAGATGGTAATGTAGACCTTACCGCCACGCTTCATATAGCGGGTCATGGCGATACGAGCGGCCTCGATCTGACGGTTGGTGATCCAATGACGCTCGAGAGCCTGAATACCGAAATCACCAAAATGGAGCTGGGTGTTGCCCTTGGCCTGGCCCTTCATGGAGCCACGCTGCACCTTACGGTGAAGAATACGCTTAGGAGCAAGCACTACTGACCCCTCCTCTCGTTATTGCGACGACGAGGACGGGAAGAGCCCTCGAGAGCCGGGTTGGGAACAGGCTGGCCGGGAAGCTTCTCGCCCAGGTAGATCCAGACCTTGACACCGCAGGAACCCATGGTTGTGTGAGCGGTGGAGGTGCCATAGTCGATCTTGGCGCGCAGGGTGTGCAGAGGCACGCGACCCTCGCGGTACCACTCGCGACGACCCATCTCAGCGCCGCCCAGACGACCGGAGCACTGGATACGGATGCCCTTGGCGCCAGCCTTCATAGCGGACTGAACGGCCTTGCGCATGGCACGACGGAAGGCAACGCGGCCCTCGAGCTGCTCGGCTATGGACTGGGCGACCAGGTTGGCGTCCAGCTCGGGACGCTTGATCTCGATAACGTCGACGGACAGCTGGCCCTTGGCCACGCCGGCGACCTTCTCGAGCTCGGTGCGAAGGCCGTCGATCTCGGCGCCCTTCTTACCGATGACGATGCCCGGGCGGGCGGTGAGGATGATGACCTTCACCTTGTCACCAGCGCGCTCGATCTCGACGCGGGAGACGGCGGCACGGGAGAGACGCTTGTTCAGGAACTTGCGGATCTCGAGGTCGTTACCGAGGGTCTCGGCGTAGTTCTTCTCAGCGAACCAGCGAGAGCGCCAGTTCTCGGTGATGCCAAGACGGAAACCAGTGGGGTAAACTTTCTGACCCATGACGCTTATGCCTCCTTTCGGGGAGCGACGATGATGGTGATGTGGCTGGTGCGCTTGAGGATGCGGGAAGCGGAGCCCTTAGCGCGGGGACGAATGCGCTTCAGGGTCGGACCCTCATCGACATAAGCGGCCTTGATGACCAGGTTGTCGGCGCGCATGCCGTTGTTGTTCTCAGCGTTGGCGACAGCGGAACGCAGAACCTTCTCCACGTCGACAGCAACGTGACGATCGCAGAAATGCAGGATGTCGAAAGCCGCAGCGACGTTCTTGCCGCGGATCAAATCGACCACAAGACGAGCCTTGCCGGGGGAAACGCGCACGTACTTGGCGGTAGCGCGAACCTCGCGAGTCTCGGTATCGGTAGACTTAGTTGCCATTTACGTAGAACCCCCTACTTGGCCTTGTGACCACGGAACGTACGAGTCGGTGCGAACTCGCCCAGCTTATGACCAACCATGGACTCGGTGACGTACACCGGAACATGCTTGCGACCGTCGTGGACGGCGATGGTGTGACCAACCATCTCGGGGAAGATGGTGGACGCGCGGGACCAGGTCTTCACGACGTCCTTCTTGCCAGCCTCGTTCATCGCGGTGATACGCGAGAGAAGGCGAGTCTCCACGAACGGGCCCTTTTTGAGACTTCTGCTCATAAGTGCTTTCTCCTAAAACTCGGTATCTAACTACTTCTTGCGACGACGGATGATCAGGTCGTTGGAGACCTTCTTCTTCTTGCGGGTACGATAGCCCTTCGTCGGCTTACCCCAAGGAGTAACAGAGGGACGACCAGAGGTGTGGTTCTTGCCCTCGCCACCGCCGTGCGGGTGGTCAACCGGGTTCATGACAGTACCGCGGACGGTCGGACGAACGCCCATGTTGCGCTTACGACCGGCCTTTCCGATGACGATGTTGGAGTGCTCGGCGTTGCCGACCTCGCCGACGGTCGCGCGGCAGGTCACGAGGATGCGGCGCATCTCGGAGGAAGGCATACGGACGATGGCGTACTTGCCCTCCTTACCCATGAGCTGGCAAGCGGTACCAGCGGAACGGGCGATAGCAGCGCCCTTACCAGGCTGGAACTCGATTGCGTGGATCAGGGTACCAACGGGGATCTCGGAAAGCGGCATGGCGTTGCCGGGCTTGATGTCGGCGCCAGCGCCGGACACGACGGTATCGCCAACCTTGAGGCCCTTGGGAGCCAGGATGTAGCGCTTCTCGCCGTCCACGTAGTGGAGCAGAGCGATGCGAGCAGAGCGGTTAGGATCGTACTCGATCGTGGCAACCTTGGCGGGCACGCCGTCCTTGTTGCGCTTGAAGTCGATGCGACGATACTGACGCTTGTGGCCGCCGCCCTGGTGACGGACGGTGATGTGGCCATGATTGTTACGGCCAGCCTTCTTGGACAGGGGCTCGAGAAGAGACTTCTCGGGAGTGGTGCAGGTGATCTCGGCAAAGTCCGAAATCGTCTGCCAGCGCCTGCCTGCGCTGGTCGGCTTAAGATGCTTTACAGCCATTAATCTATCCCTTTCATATCAATCCGCTCGCCACCGCAAGCTGGGATCGCGGGTGCGGTGACACCGGATTTACCACGGTATCGGGCGTATCTACTTTAAAGACCCGATACACCATTCTCACGCCTCCCTTTCGGGAGGCCTGAGCATTAAAGAACCTGAGCTTAGGCCTGGTTGCCGAAGACCTCGATGGAGTCGCCCTCAGCCAGGGTGACGATGGCCTTCTTCCAGGAGCGGGTCTTGCCGGTGACATAGCGAACGCGCTTGTTCTTCGGCTTGACGGTCAGGGTGTTGACGCGGGTGACCTTGACGTTGAAGATCTCCTCAACAGCGTCCTTGATCTGATACTTGTTGGCGTCCTTAGCAACCTCGAACGTGTACTTGTTCTGCTCCATGTTGGAGAAAGCACGCTCGGAGACGACCGGACGGATGATCACGGAATGTGCGTCCATTAGGCGAGTACCTCCCCGAAGTGGGTCGCGACGTCAGCGGGCATCAGCAGGGCGCCGTTGTTAACGAGGTCATAGGTGTTGGCCTCGTTGGGCGTGATGATGAACGTCTTGGGAATGTTGCGGAAAGACAGGTAGGCATTGATGTCGTCCTCGCGCACGATGATCGTGAGGCGCTTGCCCTCAAGGCCGAGAGCCTTGAGCATAGCCACAGCGACCTTGGTGGACGGCTTCTCAAAGCCATAATTGTCAACGAGAACGAGCTCGTTGTCGCGAACCTTAGCGGAAAGCGCGGAACGCATAGCGAGCTTGACCTCTTTGTTGTTCATACGCTTGGCGTAGGAGCGGGGCTTCGGAGCGAAGACCACGCCGCCGTGACGCCACTGCGGGGAACGGGTCGAACCCTGACGGGCACGGCCGGTACCCTTCTGACGCCAAGGCTTCTTGCCGCCGCCGGAGACCTCGGAACGGGTCTTGGCGGACTGGGTGCCCTGACGCCAGCAGGCCTGCTGGCAGGTAACGATGTGGTGCATAACGTGGAGGTTCGGCTCGATGCCGTAAACCTCAGCAGCGAGCTCGGCCTCGGCGACCTTGGTGCCCTCGCTGTTCTTTACATCAAACTTAGACATGTGGGTGTTCTCCTTGGTATGACTCTGGGCTTAAAAAGGGTTTTGGGCCCTTAAGCCATACGGATGGCGACCAGACCATTCTTGGCACCGGGCACAGCGCCCTTGACCAGAATGAGGTTCTGCTCGGCATCGATGCGGACAACGGAAAGGTTCTTGACAGTCACGCGCTCATTGCCCATGTGGCCAGCCATCTTGACGCCCTTGAGAACGCGGGCGGGATAGGCGCACTGGCCGATGGAACCGGAGTGACGGTGGAAGTGAGAACCATGGGTCATCGGACCACGACGCTGACCCCAGCGCTTGATGCGGCCCTGGAAGCCCTTACCCTTGGACGTACCGATGACGTCGACCTTGGCGGTGTTCTCGAAATCAGCAACGGTAACGACGTCGCCCACCTTGTGCTCCTCGCCGTTCTCGACGCGGACCTCGCGAAGGTAACGGACGGGCTCGACGCCAGCCTTAGCAAAGTGACCAGCCATGGGCTTGGTAACGTGCTTGGACTTGATGTCGCCAAAGCCGATCTGAACGGCGTTGTAGCCGTCGGTCGCCTCAGTTTTAACCTGCGAGACGGTGCAGGGGCCAGCCTGGATGACCGTGACGGGAACGATGTTGTCGTTCTCGTCCCAAACCTGGGTCATGCCAATCTTGCGGCCGAGAATCATGTTGATCATGTAAGATCTCCAACTCTCGGTGGTCTTGGGACACTGCGAACACCCCTTGTGTTCGCCCCTAGAGGACCACTACCAACTACGGTGCACGCCGGTTTGCATTCGCCTACCTGCTCTTTACCACGCAACCCTGATGTGGCTCAAACTTGCAGACAGAATCCTCCCTCAACGGGCACAGCTTGATTAGTATACACGTGCCCGCGCGTTTCCATAGCAGTTCATAAAGTCTTCACCTTGTCTGAACTGCAGCTTTACTGCATCAAAGCGCTCCTCGCCTCTCGACAGAAGCAGGGTGCGCTCTTTTTTTCTTGACAATGATGGCCTGCCTATGCTTTGACCTCATAGACTTCACCTTTATGGCGCCATATTGCAGAGTCGATAAACGGATAACAGCGCGTATTTTTCGCCTAAAGCTTTTGGTTCACAATCGCAGTGTTGCTGAACGTCTCCGCTCGCGGATCGAACGCGAACTTGAGTACGCAACAATTGCCCAACGGCTGATCTTGGTCGCATTGGGCAAGATACTCCCATGCCAGCTTGAACTGCAGGGTTGCAGACCCGTGCGAAACAGCCAACACATTGCATTGGTCTTCGCCACTTGCTTCTGCCGTAGCAACGGCATCACGCATCAACTGCATAAGCGCCCCGACCATGCGCGCTCTCAATTCGACGCTGCCCTCGCCCCCGTACGGCACGACTTCTTCGCGCGGATCCCACACGTTCAATGGAACATCGTCCACAGAGCCTTCTTCTAGGGAACCGTAGCTACGCTCAATAATGCCCGGACATTCCTGGACAAGCGGAACTTTGTGCCGGCCGTCACGGTACAGGCAGTCGCGGACCACATACGCGGTGTCCATCGCGCGCTTGAGCGGCGAGCTGTAGATGGCGCTAAATGCGACGTCTTGCGAAGCCATCCAGGCGCCCGCGCTCTTAGCCTGCAAGATACCCGCTGAGGTAAGCGGTGAATCGCAGCGGCCCTGCACCAATCTCTGAAGGTTGTAAAGCGTTTGCCCGTGACGGAGCAGGTATAGCGTATACAAGTGCGTTCTCCTTAGAACTTGGCGGCCTTTTCTAGATTGAGACGCGATCTTTCATGAAGCGCGCTACTGGCACGCGCTCACGTAATCATCGTCCACAGTAATCTTGGCAACAGCCTGCGGATATTCCTTAACTACACGGCGCGCGAGCTCAGACCTTAGCTCGTCTGAGGAGAGCTGCATGTCTTCTGGGCGCAGGCAATCGAAAATAACGTTGGTATGCGTTGGACCGGGCACCGTGCGCAAGTCATGGATCGAGAGGCGCGGGTCGATTTCTTTTGCGATCGCATCGATACGGTTGCGCATATCTGTCACCGCGGGGTCATCGGTCACGATGGGATCGTAATGCAGGGTTACGATAAGACCGTCGTCGTCCTTAAATGCTTGCTCGATGTTATCGAGGACGTCATGGCTGTCCATGGGGTTGGTCTCGGCGGCCATCTCCACGTGCGCGCTAGCGAATTGACGACCGGGACCATAGTCATGGACCATGAGATCATGGGTGCCCAGCACGCCGGGATAGCTCATGATTTTCGACCTGATGTGCGCCACAAGCTTGGGGTCCGGCGCCGAGCCAAGCAACGGATCAACCGTGTCGCGAAGAAGCTCTACGCCGCTCCATGCGATATATGCCCCAACCGCGAGGCCCGCCCATGCATCGAGCTGGAGCGAGGTAACGCGTGCAACCACTGCTGAAAGAAGGACCGCACCGGTAGCGATGCAGTCGTTTGTTGAGTCTTGAGCGGTAGCGATAAGGGTTTCCGAGTCGATTTTGTTACCCAAAGAGCGGTTGAACGCAGCCATCCAGCACTTAACGAGGATAGACAGAGCCAGAACCGCCACCAACGCCAATGAGAATTCAACCTGTGTAGGATTGACGATCTTATCGATAGACGACTTGATGAGCTCAACTGCCACCAGCAGCACCAGGACGGCGACCGCAAGGCCCGACAAGTACTCATAACGACCATGGCCGTAGGGATGCTCGGGGTCCGCCGGGCGACTTGCAAGCTTGAAGCCCAGCACGCTCACGATGTTCGAAGAGGCGTCGGACAGGTTGTTGAGGGCGTCGGCGACGATTGAAACTGACCCGCTCATTACGCCCACGGCGGCTTTTGCCGCGCACAGCAGAACATTTGCGACGATACACACCATGCCCGCCAGCGCGCCCACCCGTGCTCGGTCTCCTCTTGCGCGCTTAATAATCCATTCACCCATATGCATCCCCCCGCTCTTGCTTAGACATGGCTTTCGATTGTATTCCTCTTTGCGCGCTGCGGTGCAAGGCGGCGATGTTCTGTAACGGATTCACACGGCGACAACGCGCGGCGTTGCTGCGGAGCGGGCGCTGGGGCCGGGGGCTTTGCATGCGCGGACGCGGCGGGCTGAGCGTTTGTACATTGCGGTCCCCGTCCATGGCTTGGGTGCCGGGACGGACGATGCAGCGCTTACCGCGTGCACGTTTGGGATCCCGGCGTGGTTTTGGGTGCCGTAGCGTGTATTTGCACGCCCTTATCCGTACGCGTGGGCACCAGTTTTTGAGATTGGTGCCCCTACGTATATAACGGCATGCTCACCTTGTCCGAATGAGCATCCATTTCAGCGATGGGTGCCCATTCGGATCCAACATGGCGCCGCATTAATACGGATGGGCACCTTACATGAAATTAGGTGCCCATCCGTAGTTGCCAAAACCCCTTCATGCGTCCATATGGCACCCAATGAGAGGGCGGGTACCCAAACGGATATCCACCCTTATGCCCGTCACAACAGGCCTCTACATGCCAGACGAAGGCACGTCGCTAGAGCCTGAAGCAACGCAATACGCGCACGATATAGATCGCCCACTGCTCAAGGGGTGCCGCTAACCGGACATATTAATGCGTCTGCCGATTCTCGATACGCAATCACGTTAGCGAACAGGCCTCCTACCTGCCAAAGGAAGATTGAGACGATATCGACCGATCATCCCAAACGATACACATATGCAAGCATGGTGGCGCAGACCGGCACCAAACAGTCTTGATGGGGGGGGGACGCTATGCCGCGATCGCTTGAAGCCGTACTTGTACGGAAGCTCACAGATGCATTTTCCAACGGGAAGCTCTATGCTCCCAAAACGGACTCAGAGCGCCGGGGCCTCAAGCGGCGCGTGCGCAAGGGAACCGTGATGTCGCCGTATAAAGGCCTCTATGCCCTTAAGGACCAATGGGCCGAAGCGGAGAAGTCCCAGCAATACAAAATGATTATCGCAACGCTTGCAGAGCTATACCCGTCCTGGGTCTTCTGCTCATTTTCAGCCGCCTCGATGCAAGGGCTCGAAGTTCCCTTCACGGAGATGAATCGAATTCACATCGCGACAACGTGCAGCAGACGCACGCATGGATTGGTTTGCCACCACATGAAGATCAATGAGCATGTGACCGTGAACGGCGTAAAGTGCGCCTCCGTTGAAAGCTCAGCATTCGAATGCATCCGGAAAAGCGACTTTAAGTATGCACTCGCCGTGGCTGACTCGGCATTACGCCTGCTAAAACTGAATGCAAACGAGATGATTGATCGGCTAGCAACCAAATGTAAGGGCAAACACGGCATGGCCTACGTCAAAGAGATCTTTGGCCATGCCAATAGCAGAGCTGAAAACGGCGGGGAATCATATGCGCGAGCAGTGATGATAGAGAACGGCGTTATGTTACCAAAGCTGCAGGTTGAACATTATGATCCAGTCACCAAGACAAAATACAGGGACGATTTTGAGTGGGAGCTCAAGACTGGAAACGTGGCTGGCGAGCTCGACGGCAATAAGAAATATACGCTGATAGCCAAGGAGCGGGGATTAACCATAGAGCAAGTGCTTCTTGAAGAGCGCCAGCGAGAATCAAGGTTGAGAAACCAAGGGCTCAAGTTTGCACGCTTCAGCTTTGACCAACTTCGAAATGTCGCTCCGTTCCTGGACATTCTCGACGCTTGTGGCATTCCGAGAATTGGAACAAATCCCCGTGCACCAAAGCCGCCAACCAAACGGAGAACAATCACGCAGCGAACGTACAGGCGCAAGCGCAAGGAACCGGTTAAGGATGGCGGCTAAGCTGCCGACTGAGGAGCCAAGACGACAAAAAGCCCCCTGGCTTATAACCAGAGGGCTTAATGCAAGCTAGTCGTGTCTAAGGCAAGCTTAGAGCTTGATCTCGATGTCGACACCCGCGGGGAGGTCGAGACGCATCAGCGAATCGACGGTGCCGCTGGTGGGATCGAGAATGTCGATGAGGCGCTTGTGGGTGCGCATCTCGAACTGCTCACGGGAATCCTTGTTCACGTGCGGGGAGCGGATAACCGTGTAAAGGTTGCGCTCGGTGGGCAGAGGAATGGGGCCGGAAACGCGAGCACCAGTCTTCTGGGCGGTCTCGACGATGAGCTTCGCGGACTGATCAACAACCTCGTGATCGTAGCCCTTGAGGCGGATCCTGATCTTCTGGCTAGACAACTTGAACCTCCAAATGGAATGCGAGGGCATCCTCGCTGAAATGTACTAACGGTGCGGATGAGCTTAGGCGTTGGTGCCATTCTTGCTCATGACCTCGTCCATGATGGACTTGGGCGCCGGCTCGTAGGAGTCGAACTGCATCGTGTAGGATGCGCGGCCCTGGGTCTGGGAGCGAAGGTCGGTAGCATAGCCGAACATCTCGCCCAGGGGCACCTTAGCGCGGATGACCTTGCTGCCAGCACGATCGTCCATGCCCTCGATCTTGCCGCGGCGGCCGGACAGGTTGCCCATAACGTCGCCCATGTACTGCTCGGGGGTCTCGACCTCGACGGACATGTAAGGCTCGAGGAGGATGGGGTCGGACTTCTTGAGAGCATCCTTGATGGCCATGGAACCGGCGATCTTGAATGCGGCCTCAGAGGAGTCGACCTCGTGGTAAGAGCCGTCGAACAGGGTGACCTTCACGTCAACAACCGGGTAACCAGCGATGACACCGGTGTTCAGCGCCTCCTGAATGCCCTTGTCGATGGACGGGATGTAATCCTTGGGAACGACGCCGCCGACGATGGCGTTGACGAACTCGTAACCAAAGCCCTCTTCCATCTTCTCGAGCTTGATGACGGCGTGGCCGTACTGACCGCGACCACCGGACTGACGGACAAACTTGCCCTCAGCCTTCTCGACGTCATGACCGGGAGCCTCACGGTAGGCAACCTGGGGCTTACCAACGTTAGCCTCAACCT
>SAMEA3387495__coassemble_1324_pt1 | contig 26678 bp, 20 predicted proteins | sample SAMEA3387495__metabat2_low_PE_015 | metagenome-assembled genome bin SAMEA3387495 (sample SAMEA3387495) | Felis catus | biome: Faeces | place: United Kingdom | collected 2012
GCTCGAGGTCGCGGTGCGTCGTGTCCATGTCCTGCCGTCCTCCCTGTCGTCCTGTAACGCTTGTACCCGTTTTGCCGCGCGCGTCCCATCGGTGCATGTACAGCTTTGGCAGAGCCTGCGCGACGAACCTCGCGCTCGACACAGGTATGAGGCGCGGTGAGTTGTGCGCCCTCAGATGGCGCGACGTCAGCCTCGATGAGGGCGTCATCCGCGTCCGTCGCACACTCGCCGAGGCACGCGCGACGGACACCTACTGCGGCGAAACGCTGAAGGAGAAGCTGCCCAAGAGCAACCGCTCGAATAGGGACGTCACCATTCCCGAGGGGACGGTCGAATTCCTGCGCCATCACAAGCAGATGCAGCTTTATCGCCTGATGTACAACGACATCGAGCAGGGCGAGGACACACCCGTGTTCTGCAGCGACCTCGGCGAGCTCTGCCGCCCGTCGAAATTCACGAGCGATTTCAGCCGGTTCGCCCAGCACAAGTCATTCGACCTCACGCTGCATGGAACTCGCCACACTCACGCCTCTCTGCTTCTGAAAAAAGGCGTTCCGATTCAGTACGTATCCAGCAGGCTCGGACATGAAAGCAATGAGATTACGTACAAGATCTATGCGCACTTCCTGCCGGGAGACGACGGAGGCTCCTCGGAGAAATGGGGTGACTTAGCCGCTCTGCCGAAGGACATCTTCGGCCTTCTTCCCGCTGCCTGATTCTCAACGTTTGCCATGGGTTACTGCCACAAATCTGCCACAAGCCCCAAAACGAGCTGCCACAACAAGAAAAAAGGCCAGCCGCATAAGCGACTGACCTGCAAGTTCTTGGTCGCGGGGGCAGGATTTGAACCTACGACCTCCGGGTTATGAGCCCGGCGAGCTACCAGACTGCTCCACCCCGCAATGTCTGGACGCACCGTGTGCGCAAAAAAGAATATTACGCAGGCTTCTCGTCCAAAGCAAGAGAAATCTTGCAAGAGTTAAAACCTGTGAGTGGTCTTTACATTTCCTTCATATATGCCTTAAATTGCTTAAATGTGTCAGGTTCTATCCTGTTTACAAGCTATATCGTGCCGCGCCACGCTATTATCGATAATGTTGCTCAAGAAAAGCAACATTAGTAACCATCCATCTGGAGGCCGACCTTGTCTCAACAGACGTCACAGAGCAACCAGCAAACAAGCCGTCAGGAGCTGCTTCTTAAGCTTGCCGAACTTCAGCGCGCCATTCAAAAGTGGCATAACGCGCTGCGGCGCCAAACCGGCGATATCGCGGCCAATCCCATCACGGGCCAAGGGCGCGTGCTGTCCGTTTTGGCGGAGAGCGGCGACATGCCACAGCGCGCCATGAGCTCGCGCCTGGGCATCACGCCGCAATCGCTTGGTGAGATGCTGTTCAAGCTCGAGCGCGCCGGATACATTACGCGCGAAGCCACGGGCGCCGGCGCCCACACGCTTTCCGTCTCCATAACAGACGCGGGCCGAGAGCGCGTCGACAAGCATGGCAACGTTAACTACTTTGATGATTTTTCGGACGAGGAGATCCAGCAGTTCGCCGATTTTGTCGATCGCGCCATCGAGGACCTTAACCGGAAGGGCGAGGAGCTCAAGGCGGCTAACGACGCCGCCGGCAACGCCAAGTAGCGGCTGCAACGAGCGGCCGCCGCGCTGAGGGGCGGAACGCTTTAGTCAAACGCTCTCGCGTCCGGAAATCCTCTGCTCAGCGGTTCATCGTCCACACACGCTCATCGTCCACATACTTGATAAAAAAGCGCCGGCCGCGCAAATCCCCGTGGGGGGGGAGCGCGGCCGGCGCTTTAGGTAATGACGCTTTAAGTGCTGGCACCTTGGATGCTAGCGCTGGCTGTTTTTGCGATCCTCGAGCGCTTGCTTGAGGGCTTCGATGTCTTCGCTGGTGCGCTTGGATTTGCGCCACAGCGCCAGGACAAAGATGAACAAAACCAGCCAAATGCCAATGTAGGCGGCCAGCACGTAGGGAGCGGCGGGCAGTACGGTCGAGTAGACCTCGGACAAGATGGGATCCATGGCTATTCCTCCAAAGATGCGGAATGGGCGGAGTTGGTGGTCGCGGACGCCGAGTCAAGGGCTGCGGCCATCGAGTCGGAAGACGCGGCGGGAACTGCGGGCGAGGCGTCGGCTACAGCATCGGTCACAGCGGGAGCGGCGGCGTCGGCTGCAGCGGGGGCGACAGAGCTGGCGGCGGCACGCAGGCGCGCCAGGGCATCGTCCGCGGCAACGCGGGTAGAGCGGGCGTCCATTTCTTCCAGCTGCTCTTTAAGCTCGTCCACCACAAGCGCATCCGTATGGACGCGCAGCGCGTAGCGGTACAGGGCGAACCCGATCATGAGCATGCCAAACAGGCCCAGCAAAAACGGAATGAGCATCATGGGCGGCAGGCCGCTGTCCGTGCGGAACACCACGGGGTGAATCGACGAGGGCACCATGCGCGTGATGAGGAACGAGATGGGCGCATCGATGAACGCCACAATGCCAAAGACCGCGCAGAAGCGGGCGCGGCGCTCCGGGTCCTCGATGGCGTTGCGCAGGATAAAGTAGCCAATGACCAGCAGCATCAAGATGAAGTACGTGGTAAGGCGCGGCTCCCACACCCACCACACGCCCCACTCAAAGCGGGTCCACAGATCGCCGGAAACCATGGTGGCGATGATGAACACCAACGTAACCTGCGCCGCGGTCTGCGAGCGAAGGTCGTACTTGCGATCCTTGGTCATCAAGAACCTCACGCCGTAGTACGCCACAAAGAACATGATCGCGAACGACGCGATCGCCACCGGCACGTGCAGGTAGAAGATCTTTTGGCTCAGCAGCAGCTTGGTGGTAACAACCTGCCCCGCGATCACGGTGGGCTCGGACAGAACCGCGCCTTGCACCAGCGGCGCCAGGGTAAAGGTCCATGCTACGTCGACTGCGGTAAGCAGCGCACCAAGTATCAGCAGTATTGGGACGAGCCTATCTGCCTTTGATTGCAACGTTCTCTCCCCTCTCATATATATAAGAACGTTCCCTATGGTAGCCGATTTATATGGCACGCATGCATTCAAACGCTCGCCCAAGTGAAACAAGGCGGCAGTTAGAGAAGGCGCGCAGACGCGCAAGCAGACGCACGGCCAAGCGCTTGGCCCCATGGCGCTAGCCGATGTCAAAGGCGCCACCAAAGGCTACCTTGCTACAATATGAATACTGCTTGCTTATTTGCCCACACCTAGGAGACACCGCATGAAGCAATACACCCATATTCGCATCATGGCGACGGCCGCACTGGCCATGAGCATCGGGTTGATCCCACTGTCCTCCGCACTCGCCTTGCCCCAGTCCGCGGCGAGCGCACCGGACGCTTCTCAGACGAGCAACGAAAGAGACCAGCCCTCTGACGGCATCATCGTCACCCTTACGGATAAGGCCGAGCGCGAAATCCTCTCCCTGCTTGGCGAAACGGACGTCAACGCCATCGACACCCTGAGCATAGACGATGCCAAAGGCGACCGTGCCGTCAACGACGGCGGCAACGGTGGAGACAACAGCGATTCCAGCGACGCCGCCGCCATTGAGCTGCTGGATTCCTCGTCCGCATATCGCGAGCTCGAAGACGCTGGCATGGAGGTGACGCAGCAGGTCGCTACCACCGGCGGAGATATCGCCCTTGAGGTTCAACCCGCCGACGGAGTCTCTGACCAGGAAGCGCTGGAAGCGGCCTTGGAGCTTGATAGCGTCAAGTCCGCCCAGCCCAACTACGTGTACAACCTCATTGAACCCGTTGCAGACGAGCCCCTTGCCACCGCAGCGAGCCCCGCCATGGTCACTTTGGCAACGGACGGCGACGCCGGGGCGGCGGAAACGGCGGAAGCTGCCACGGACGGGCTGCCCAACGACCCCTGGGCGAGCATCTCAAACCCGGATGAAGCCCCCAACCAGTACTACCTGTACTCGTCCCACTTCACCGAAGCATGGAACATGGTCAAAACCAATAAGACCGTCACCGTTGCCGTGCTGGACTCCGGCGTAGAGCTAGACCACAGCGACCTTAAGGACAACTTGCTGACCCCCCTTGCTTGGGACTCTTATTACGACCAGGCCCTTACTGGCACCGGCGACTACGTTGGCCACGGCACGCACGTTGCCGGCATCATCGCCGGCGTGGCGAACAATCGCAGCGGAATTGCCGGCGGATCATACAATGCCAAGATTCTGCCGGTAAAAGTCTTTAGCGACAGCGCCACCAGGCCTCAGTCCAACACCACCGCGCTCATCTCTGCCTACAAGTACATCCTTACCCTGGTCAACTCCACCGCCGTTGAAGACCTGCACGTGATCAACCTAAGCTTGGGCTACTACGGCAGCGACAGCAATGACCGGCTGCTGCAGCGGACCATTCGCGACGCGCGCGACAACTACCGCATCGCCACCGTATGCGCCGCAGGTAACGGCAACAAGGTGGACACCGCCTACACCGAGAACATCTATCCGGCAGACTTTGAGGAGTGCATCGCCGTTACCGCGCTGACCGCCACCGGTTCCAACGTGGTGTTCTCTGACTACAACAAGGCCAAGGACATCAGCGCACCGGGCGCCTCCATTTGGTCCACATACACGCGCGAGACCACGCTGGGCGACGTCAACTACGGCAAGTACACGCGCCTCACCGGCACCTCCATGGCCTCCCCCATGGTCTCCGCCGCATGCGCCCTGCTGTTTGCCGAGCGCCCCAACGCCACCGTTGACCAGGTATGCGACGCGCTGTACACCACTGCCGAGCCCGTTGTTGACGCGGAAAACGATCGCACCCAGACCAGTGGCAGCCACGGTGCCCTTAACATCGCCGCCGCCCTAGTGGAGCTTGACGCCGCGGTGGAAAAGCCCCTGAGCTTCACCGACGTCGCCAAGGGCGACTGGTTCTACGACGCCGTGATGGGAGCCGCAAACCGCAAGATCATGAACGGCTACCCCACCGGCGATTTCCGTCCCAACAAAGCCCTTACGCGCGAGCAGGCGGCCGTCGTTCTCTATAACTATCTGGGCGAAGGCGATACAAGCTCGCCCCGCGCGCCGCACACCGACGTTCTGGACGACTATTACACCCCCGCGGTCAACTGGGCCGTTGCCAAGGGCTACATGAAGGGCTACGGCGACACCAACGTCTTTGGCGTGGGCCAGCCGCTGACCCGTCAGGAGCTTGCGGGCATTTTTGCCAACATCGTTGCCAGCAAAGAAGACCTGCAGAACATCGACGCCAGCGTGCTGCAAGGCATGACGGATTACCGCGACAGCTCAGACTGGGCCGTGCCCGCGCTCGCCTGGTGCGTCACCAACGGCGTTATCAACGGCAAGGGCCAAGCAGACGGCACACGCCAGCTGCAACCCAAGGCATCGTGCTCTCGCGCAGAGATGGCGGGTATCATGATGAACTCGATTGGCCAGGGGCTGATCTAGCGCGCATATAACATCGTCCACGTCATCAGGGGAGCCCCTACCAAGGGCTCCCTTCTTTGTGCGCGGCGGCGGCGGTGGTGGCAGCGGCGGCGGCGGCAACACGTGGCAGCGGCCAGGATTCTGTCTCATTAGGCAAAATCGACCTCCAGTGGCAACCCGCGCTCTGCCAAAATCGGCCTCCAGTGGCAGTCAAATGCCATTTTTGACCTCCAGTGGCACTTTTGCTCACTGCCAACCTATCTGGACGAAAAGCCAACACACGCTCTACCTGCGAAAAGCCAAAATCGACCTCCAGAGGCAACAAAAGAAATGCCATCGGAGGTCGATTTTGGCGCGAGTTTTTGCCATCGGAGGTCGATTTTGGCTTTTCGATGCCACTGGAGGCCGATTTTGGCAGGGCAGTGGCCACCGCACACGCGCCATCAAAGGTCGATTTTGCCTAATGGGAATGAGTTCCCTGAAAATAAGGGCGTCTTCGCGGATATGCCCCCAGCCAACAAGACGGACGTCCCTTCCCGCCCCTTCCCTCCGGCAAGCTGTGGAAATCCTGTAGCCCCTCCAGCAAACTAAGACGCGGGGCAAGACGTCTACCAGTCATTTTGATGCGCCCTGGAAGATACGGGGGATACTTTTGAAAGACCGCCTTTCACTATTTCGCAAATCAAACTGGCATGGAGCCCATGCGGGATTACCCTCAATGCATGGATATTTGTATTTGCGACATCACAGAACTTGAATGCCTTCGCGCCATGTTCGCGCCAAACGCTGCCGGCACCCTCTTCAGGAAAGAGACGCAGCTGTCCATTCCCCCTGGCGCGCGCTACGCCTCCGCACTTGCCGCACGCGTCCGAACATGCGGTGCTACATCTCGCCGCCTTCACGTTGCAGTGCCGCCGGATTCACGCCGGGTGCGTCATGATGATATCGCGTGCCACAAATATATAGCGCCTCGAGAAGGAGAGCAGTTTGTTGACTTTGGCTCTGGCGTCGCCGGTCTGTCCATCGAGCACTTCTATGCGTCCATCTGCCCGCGCCTGACATTTGTACAGCGCCTGCAACTAGGCTTTGAGCTGTGCGGATGGTACACCATCATCCCCAATCCAGAATATGAGAATGAGGCAGAGCAACGCACCGTTCCACCCGCCAGCGACAGCCATCGCCTCGCAGATAGCAAAGCCGGCATTATCAACAATCCGGTATCCGATGCGCAAATTAACCAGCACGGCGAAAACAGCGCGCAAAACAGCAGCCCCGCGGCCTTCAAAACCGTTTCGATCGAGCGCGCTCCCCTCACCACCGTTAGCAAGCTCATCGCTTTCGCAAAATCCAACCCCCATATACGCGGCGCCGGTCTCGCCCTCAAGGCGCTTCGCTTTGTTGCGGACAATGCGCGATCGCCGCAGGAGGCAAAACTCGCTATCGCAATGACCCTTCCCTATCGCATGGGAGGCTATAACCGAGGCCCCTTGCTCATGGACTACCTAGTAGAGGGCGTCGACGGCATGCGCCGCTGCGATTGCTTCCTTCTTGAGGGAAAAGTCGATGTCGAATACGGCAGCACGCAGCACCACGGCACCGCGCAGACCATGCAGGAGGATTCTCGGCGCGCCAACGAACTTGCGGCGCTGGGTATCAGCGTGGTTAACATTACCCGCAAAGAGCTTCGCGACCCGCACCTATTCCACATAGCGATGAAGCACCTCGCCCGTATCCAAAATCGACCGCTGCGCATACGCATCGCCGACTTCGCAGACCGTCGCGACAAGCTTTGGTCGCAGCTCTTTCCCCCATTCAGCGCCTAGGACAGGCAAACCGCCACAAAAAACGGCGCCGTCTGCAAAAGACAACGCCGTATCGATTCAAACGCCATACCATGCGCGCCGCGACCCGGCGCACCCCAGCACAGCAGGGCTCGCCCGCCGCAACGCCTACGCGTCCAACGCGAACTCGTACAGACCCCAAGCCGCCGCGATCATGATCACGTCGTACGCCGCGGCCATGCCGCACGAGCTCCAAAACGTTCCAAACGTGCCCTCGACCCCCATAAACGCCACGGTGGTCGCAGAGACGCACGCATAGAGCAGCGGAAACGCCACGGGGATGAACAGAATCGCCAGCAGCACGTCGCGCCCGCGCGTATCGATGGTCATGGTCGAAAGCAGCGTGCCCACGCCGGCCACGCCCACCGTGCCCACCAGCAGCGGCAGCACGATCATGGGCGTAGTGGCCGCCAGCTGCGCACTGGACAAGAAGAACAAGAAGAACAGCGGGATTACCACAACCTCGACCGCGATCAAAAACAGCAGGTTGCTGGTCGCCTTGGCCAGAAACACCACAGCGCGGTCGATGGGCGCCAGCAGTATACCCTCCAGGCAGCCCGATTCCGTCTCATGGCTAAAGCTGCGGTTAAGCCCCAGCAGGCTGGTAAAGATGATGAGCGCCCACAGCAGGCCCCCGGCAAAGGAGACCACCTGCAGCGTATCGCCCACCTGCGCCAGCGCCGCGCCGTAGATGGTCAGCACCAGCAGTGCGTAGACCACCATGGACGTAAGCATCTCGCGCGTGCGCAGCTCCTGCCGCACGTCCTTCATGAGCAGGGCCTTGTATTGGACAAACTTGCTCTGCGCCCGCTTTTTCTGGACGAGTTTTTCCTGCACGAGCGCCATCACGCCACCCCCACGCCAACAGTCGCCAGATACAGGTCGCGAAACGCCGCGGCGTCGATCTGCGCGCGCTCGGCGCACACCACCACCTGACCGCGGGCCAAAATGAGCGCATGGGTGCACATCTGGTAGCCCTTCTGCAGGTCATGGCTCACCATCACAAAGGTGCGCCCGTCGCGAACACGGTCGATAAGCTGGTCGAACAGCTCCGCCGCGTGAGGATCCAAGCCGGAATACGGCTCGTCCAAAAGCACCAGGTCGGGATCGTTCACCAGCGCGCGGGCGATGGACAGCCTCTGCTGCATGCCGCGCGAAAAGGTGCGCACGGGGTCGTTGCGGCGATGGTCCAGCTCAACCAGGCGCAGCAGCTCGTCGATGCGCGTGCAATCCGGCCCGCCCGGGTACAGCGAGCTAAAGAACTCCAGGTTCTCCCGCGCGGTCAAATCCCCGTACAGCATGGACTTGTGCGAGATCAGCCCAACGCGCGAGCGCAGCGCATCCGGCTCCTCCAAAGCGTCGACTCCCAGCATGGCGAGCGACCCGCGCGTGGGCCGGGAGAGCAGTGCCAGCATGCGCAGCAGCGTGGTCTTGCCCGCGCCGTTGGGACCAAAGATCGACAAGAACGCCCCCGCCGGCAGCTGCAAATCAACGCCGTCCAGGCCTCGGCGCGACCCAAACTGCTTCACCAACCCGCGCGCGTCGATCGCCAACTCGCTGCCACCGGAAGCCCCCAAAGCCCCGGTACCAGGCACAGCACCAGCCCCGGCACCAGACACGGTACCAGCCACGGCGCTAGCCCCGGCACTAGCCACGGCGCTTCGCCCCCTTCGCTTTTTTGGACGAGGACCCACTGCGGCTCGCCTTGCCCGCACGGCCCGCCTTGCCCGCGCGGCTCCCCTTGCCCGTGGCGGCCTCCGCGGCGGCGCGCTCATCCGCAGCCAGCAGCGGCGTGGCGCGGCGCGGAGCGAACGCCAGGATGATGCCAACGATAGAGATGCCCGCACCGATCCAGTTGAGCATGATCAACGGGTTGATCTTCACGTTGATGGAAAGCGTGCCGTCCGCGTTAAGGCCCTGGAACGCCACAAACAGGTCTTCCAGCGGAAAGCTCAGCACGCCGGCGCGCAGAGTCTGCTGGCCGGAGTTGGTGGCGCTCACTTCCATGGAGGGCGCAAGCGTGCCCAGCTCGCGGCCGGTCGCGGCGTCGGTCACAGAGAGCTGCACTTCCTTAAACATGTCGGACGCGGAATCCGTGTACTCGCGCGTGCCCGTCACGGTGAGCACGTAAGAGCCCACCTGGCCGCCCTGGCCCTGGTCCGCGGACAGGTTAAGCGTCTGCTCCCGTACGTACATGGAAGATCCCACCAGGCCAACCAGCACAACCGCGACGCCCAGATGGGTCAGGTACCCGCCGGCCTGCGCGGGCGAGTGGCGGAACAGCTGGGCCAGCGCCACAACGGGGTTCTCGCCCTTGTTGCGCATGCGGGCGGAGACACCACGAACAAGCAGGTAAGCGCTACTGGTAAACAGCAGCGACGCCGTGGCAAACGCGAGCACGGTGAGGGAGAAGTAGTACACCTTGGGACCCTGCTCGGTCAGCGCGGTGGCGGCAGCACCGCCCGCGGCGACGATGGCGTCGTACTCGGGGGCAAACTTGGTGCCGAACAAGAACATCAGCCCCGCGAACACCACCGCGCCCGCGATTGCAGGCACGCGCATGTTGCGAGCAAAGGCGGCGCCATCGGTCTTGCGCCAGCCAAGCATGGGGCACACGGCCATAAGCAGGCAGAACAGCGTTCCCACCGGACGAGCGACCGCGTTGAAGGCGCCCGCCGCGATCACGCTGCCGCCCAGGGGCATCCACGTGGGCAGCGCGCTGGAGACCGTGAGGTAGGCCACCAGCACCGCGGATACGCACATCACCAGGTTGGTGATGTAGTACGAGCCGTTCTTGGAGAACAGCGACTCGATCTCATCGTCCTCTACGATCTGGCCGTGGCGATACAAGATGCCGATAAGAAAGGCCATGCCCGCCGCGACCATGATGGCGAGGAAGAAATACGTGGAGACGGGGTCCTCCGCAAAGGCGTGAACGGACTGCACCAGACCGGAACGGGTGATGAAGGTGCCCAGAACAACAAAGATGAACGTGATAGTGGCGCTGAACATGCTCCAGCGCTTGAAGCAGCCGCGCTTGCGGTACAGGGTGAAGCTGTGGATCATGGCCACGCCGGTGAGCCAGCTCATAAGGCTCGCGTTCTCCACGGCGTCCCACGCCCAGAAGCCGCCCCAGCCCAGCACCACGTAGGCCCACACGGCGCCCAGCGCCATGCCGATGGTGAGGAAGATGAAGCTGAACACGGCGATGCGGTCGCACAGCTCGACCCAGCGCGCGGACATGTCGCCGCAAATAAGGGCTGCCATGGCGTAGGCGAACGGCAGGGTCATGCCGGCGTAGCCAATAAAGGTCGCGGGCGGATGCAAGATCATGGCCCAATGCATCAGCAACGGGTTCATGCCGCCGATGGTGCCGGCAAGGGTGCCGTCGGCGTTGAGGAACTCCGGAGCGGTCGCCATAAAGGGATTGTTGGACTCGGAGAACACCAGGGTCGCCGCGAACAGCGCCACGATGACCTGCGCCACGCCCAGGGCGGCGTTGGAGAGGTCGTCCGTCACGCGCATGCGGCGCCATGCCACCACGCTGGCAAAGACGGAGATGAGCCAGGTCCACAGCAGAAGCGATCCCTGGCGACCCGCCCACACGGCGGACACCTCGTACAGGGGCTTGAGCGCGCTATCCGTATTGGGATAGTTGCTCACCACGTACGCCAGGCTAAAGTTGCTGGTCACAAAGCACACCAAGATGATGAGAATGCACAGCGTGAGGGCGATGGTGGTGCCAAACACCATAAGGTAGCCGGCGTTGATCAGCGACTCGCGGCGGCCGCTCTCAAGCCCGCGAGCCTTGGTGGCGCCAATCAGCACCGCAGCGCTTAGCAGAGCCAGCACCATCGCAAAGACTTGCAGCCCGTTGCCAAGGGTTGGAATCATACGCATATCTCCTTTGGGATTGCCAATACGTTGGCGTGCACGCAAGCGTGCACGTAGATGCGCCCCGCTCGCACACGCGACACGGGGCGCCAAAACGGTATGGGGCGGCGTTACGCCTTGATGGACGAGTCGATGGACGGCTGCTCGGTCGCAACAAAGACGCCGTCGGAATCCAGGTGGCCGGAGATCACCAGGGCGGTACCGTCGGTGATGGCCTCGTCCAGGCCGCCGTCGTACGCAACCTTTAGGGTCTCGCCCTGAGACTCGATGGTGAAACGGAAGTCCGCCTGAGCGTCGTTGATCTCGCCCTTGACGTAGCCGCACACCTTGGTGTCCTTGAACATCATGGAATCCTGCTGGTCAAGCAGTCCCTTGACGGTCAACGAGCCCTCGGCGCTCTCATACTTGGACGGGCACTTGGTCACCATCTCGGACGCCTCGAGGGTATTGCCGTCCACGGTGCCGGTGCAGATGGCCACCACGCCGGTGCCAAAGGTCGCGGGCAGGGCGCCGTTGTATTGAACGGTAAGCGCCTGCTCGGAATCGGCCGCGTCAACGCCCTCGGGCGCGATCTTGAACACCGCGGTGGAACCCTCGCTGGTCAGCGAGTCGGCCACCACGGCGCCGGAGACCTGGACCTTCTTACCGTCATAGTTGCCGCCCAGCACGTCGGCGATAGAAAGCGAGCTGGCAGAGCCACCCGATCCGGCGATCGCAACGATCACCAGCATGGCAATGACCACAATGCCGCCAACCACCACAAGGCGACGCTTTACAGACTTGTTCATATTGTCTCTCCACATGCAGTTATCTGGCAGTATATGCAATGTCTCAGTATACAATGAGCGCTGCAAGTCACGTTATCACACGCTCGTGATTCACGGTCACGGGCATAGCTTAGCCACAGGCTGGAGACACATATGCTGCTCGCAATCGACATGGGAAACACGCAGACCGCCCTGGGCCTTTTTGACCAAGACCAGCTGCTTCAATCTTGGCGCATGCCCACGGACCGCACCTTTACTAAGGACGAGATCCTCGTCCGCCTGCTGGGCTACTTCCAGATGAGCGGCCTCGCGCTTTCTTGCGTGGGCACCATCTGCTTTGCCGGCGTTGTTCCGCAGCTCACGCGCGAGTGGCGCACCGTGGCCACCCAGCTGGGCGTGCGCATGATCCAGGTGGGCCCGGACACGCAGATGGTCACCAAGGTAGACGCCCCCAACCCCGCAGAGGCGGGTGCGGACCGCATCGCCAACGCCGTGGCGGCTGAGGCCCTCTACGGCGCGCCCGCTATTGTGGTGGACTTTGGCACCGCTACCAACGTGGACGTGGTTGACCCGCGCGGCTACTACATCGGCGGCGTCATCGCCCCCGGCATCCGCATCTCCATGGACGCCCTCACCGCGCGCGCCGCCAAGCTCTCAAGCATCTCGCTCGAGGCCCCGCAGCACACCATTGGCCGCAACACCGTCGAAGCGGTTCGCAGCGGCACCGTGGTGGGAGCCGCCGCCATGGCAGAAGGCCTGGTCGCACGCATTAAAGATGAGCTGGGCGAGCCGTCCGCCCACGTTATCGCCACCGGGGGCCTCGCTGGGCTGGTCGCGGCCTGCACCAACGTGTTCGACGTGATCGACCAGCAGCTCACGCTCAAGGGTATCTGCGAGATCTGCCGCAGGCTCCAGGCATAGCCCCCCTTGCGCACTTCTATCCTCTACCTTTGACCGCGCGCTCACCCAAACGCCACGAGCCCTTATGGGTGCAAGCAGCCTCGAATCAAAGCTGGAACGCCTCAACTTCATCAACGCCGAAGGAGCGTTAACGCGCGCGGGGCTTCTTGCCGCCGGACTATACCCCCAACAATTCTTCCCGCGCCTTATGGTAGACGTAGCGGTGCACCCGGGAACGTCCAAGGGCGGATCGGGCACGTTGCGCTTCATCGACCGGACCCTTTGCGAGGGCACAATTGGAGACATGATTGGCGATGCAGTAAGGGCAATTGCGAAAAACCTCAAACGACAATCCGTTATCGTTGGCATTGGACGAGTAGACCAGCTTGAGATTCCAGAAGAGGTCTTGCGCGAGGCAGTTGCCAACGCGCTCATCCATCGCGATTACAACCCGCGCTTTGACGGCCAGGCAGTCAACGTCGACATCTTCGACGACCGCATTGAAATCATCAGCCCCGGCGGTCTTTACGGAAGCGCAAGAAGGCAAACGCTCGCAAGCGGCGTCTCCAGCTGCCGTAACGCCGCGCTCATGCGCCTTATGTCCCTTGTTCCGCTTCCGCCCGAGGCCGGCTCGCCCGCCGAAGGCAATGGTTCGGGAATCCCCATGATGATTCAAGCGCGTCGTGAGCGCGGTCTCAAGGAACCCACCTTTTGCCCGGGGCTCGACCAGTTCAAGGTTATTCTGCACAGGCCGGGCGCAAGCATGAACCCAAAAATCGAAGGCATCGATAACGTGGACCAGAAGCCAATCCCCGGTACACGGCGAATAAGCGCCAAGCTGGGCGAGCAGTACATCAAGGACTGCCTCATCAAATATGGGGAGCTAAGCACGCAGCAACTGCAGGATCTCACCGGCATGAACGTCAACCAAGTGCGCAACCGCATTCGAAACCTCATCGATATGGGCGAGGTGTTGCCCACGGCATCGGCGAGCAGCAGAAACAGAAAGTACAAGATCGCCGGCTAAAAAACCGCAGGGACGCTTTCACGCTGCGCCAACCGGGTCTCCAGCCCGCACAGCCGCCAGCCCGCAGCTTGAAGCAGCGACGCACATTCGGATTTTGGTACCCAAATTATTCGGATTCTGGTATGGCAATCATTCGGATTCTGGAAAACCAGAGCGTTCGCCCTGCTTATGACGCTGAAGCCAGCGCATAGCCCAACGCTACACGGCTCGAATGATCACGGCCTCGCAGGGCAACTCCTTCTCAGAGCCGTCGGCCGCCGTCACGCACGCGCGACCCCAAATATCCAGGCCAGAGAACGCGCCAATCGCCATGGGCAACCCGTTGGGGGACAGCGCGGCAACCTGGTGGCCCAGCAGCGGCACCATATCGAAGTAGTCGGAAAGCACGGGCGCCATGGGGCCGGGGCTGGGGCGGGTCGCCAGCATCTGCTCCCACTGCCCCGCCTTGGCCTCAACGGCGGCGACAAGGGCGCGGCGCAGCTCCTCGCGCGCGGGCAACGCAACGCCGCAACGCGCGGCGGCACCGGCCAGCACGGGCATGTCGACCGTCACGGTCACGCTCGCAGCCGGCCCGTTCTCGCCCGCATGGGCATGCACGCCCACCTTGCCCATAAACAGGTCAAAGTCAAAGGACGAGGTATCCGCGCTCATGGCCTCGCGTGGCTTGGCGCCACCCGGCACCGCGGGATGCTCGCGGCGCGCCACCAGGTCCGCAGGCCAGCCAATGCCCACCTGCTCGCCCAGGCCCAGCTGGCGCAGGCACTCGATCACGCCCATGGCGCACACCTGCGGCAGGGCGATAAACTCCATCATCTTCACCTTGGGCGTAAGCTCAAGCTCGCAGCACAGCTGGTCGACCTCGGCCACAGCACACCAACCTTTCCGGAGGGCTATCCCCGTCCAACAAATCAGGGCGACCCGAACCCGTCGAGCCGCCCCGCATCAGCACATCAAGCCGGCGCCCGAAACGACGCCCGCCACGGCACCCGCGCCGCCACGGCACCCGCGGCAGCACCCGCGCCGCCTACAGCGAGCCCAGCTCGCCCACCACGTGTCCCACGCGGTCCTCGGGCTCCTTCACGTCCACACCCTCGTAGCGGAAGAAGCGCGCAGGGTCATGCATAAGGTCCTCGAGCGGCACCAGCACAAAGTCGCGCTCGCCCAAATACGGGTGGGGCAGGCGCAGCTTGTCGCCGCCGTGCACCTCGCCGTCCATCCACAGCAGGTCCAAATCGATGATGCGCGGACCGTTGGGGCGGGCGCTCTTGGTGCGGTTGCGTCCCATGCTGTTCTCAATCTTCATCAGCTCGTCCAGCAAGATCAGCGGGGCGAGCTCGGTCTTGATCTCGATCACCGCGTTGGCAAACGGGTCCTGGCGGTTCTCGTAGGCAGGCTCGCTCTCGTAAATGCGCGAGCAGCTGCTAACGCAGGTCATGGGAATCTCCGCGATCAGAGCCTTGGCGGCACGGATGTTCTCCGCGCGCTTGCCCAGGTTAGAGCCCAGGGCCACAAAGGCGCGACGGGGCTGCGGGCGGGCGATGGCCCAAAAGCCGTTCAAGAACTGCGAGAAGCCGCGCACGTCATGCACGCGGACAATGTTGGCGCCAAGCTGGATGGCGCCCAGGCACACGCCGTAGGTGGCGGCGTCGCGCTCATGCACGTCTCCCACGCCGGAGACCGCGCCAACAAAGCGCTTGCGGCTCACGGCGCACAGCAGCGGATAGCCCAGCGAAGCCAGCTTGGCGGTCTCGCGCTGGATAACGATGTCCTCGTTCGCGTCCTTGCCAAAACCCGCGCCGGGGTCGATGCAGATGCGCTCGCGGGCCACGCCGGCATGGATCAGCGCGCGCGCCTGGTCGGAGAGAAAGCCCATGACGCGGCGCATAATGGGTGCGGAATCCGGCAGGGTGAAGCGGCGCAGCTGCGAGGTCGATCCCGTGGCGGCATCGCGGCGCGCGCTGCGGGCCATGATGGCGGCGAGCTCGTCGTTGGCGGGCACGGCGCGGGCCTCTTCCTCCGCAGCCTTGGCGGCGGCCTCTGCCTCGGCGGCCTTCTTCTCTGCCTCGGCGGCTGCCAGCGCGGCGGCCTTGGCAGCGGCCTCCTGCTCGGCGGCCTCGCTGCCGTTGGGCAAATCTCCAAACGGAAGCTGCGGCTGCACCAGGCCGCCCAGCTTCAAACCGGGACGACGCCCCTTCGCGGCCTTGGCGGCCTTGGCCGCGGCCTCCGCCTCCGCAGCGGCAGCGGCGGCACGGGCCTTCTCGGCCACAAACGCGGCGGCGCTGGTGTCCAGCTGCACCGCGGTATGCCTCTTGGGAGTCTCCTCGGTGGGCTCGCCCGCGTGCATGATGATCACGCCGCAGTTGCTGTCCTTAACAAACTCCACCATCTTGGGATCAGTGAAGCCGGTGACGTCGTTCACAATAGAAGCGCCCACGCGCACCGCGGCCTTGGCCACGTCAACGTGACGCGTGTCGATCGATACGATGGCACCCTTCTGCGCCAGCGCGCGCACCACCGGCAGCACGCGACGAGCCTCCTCGTCCGCACCCACCGGAGTAAAGCCCGGACGCGTGGACTCCCCGCCAACATCGATGATGTCGGCACCCTCGTCCAGCATCTGCAGGCCGTATGCAATGGCGGCGTCGGCGTCAAAGTGCTCGCCGCCGTCGCTAAAACTATCGGGCGTGACGTTGAGAACACCCATGATGCGGGGTCGATCGAACTTGAGCTCGAACTTACCGCAACGCCATGTTTTCGAATCGTTTGCCATGAGTACCCTTTCGTGCGCGTACAGCTCCCCCTATTGTATCCAGACTGAGCGGGTTTGGCGGCACATGTCTGCGGGGTGCACCAGTAATGCACGGGCGGTGGTTTGGACGAGGAAGGGCTCCATACGGCCGGGACCCACCGGCCTCTTATCACGGGATGCGTTCGGCCCTTTCGGGCCTCAGAGCATCCCTTAGATAAGCCGGTGGGCGCCCCGGCCTGACGGGAGCCCCTCCTGGTCAAAGCGCGCCGAAGCAGACCGCGGCAGTCCTTCGCACCCACCGCGTGGCTTTTAATATATCTTCAATCGATCTTCCACCTACACCAACTTTGCTATTACCGCTTGTTGCGCCCAGTGGAATCGAAGGCCCCGTTACCACTCCTTGAACTTAAACAGCCTGCCGTCAACGCCGTTATCATGAAGGAGAAGCGTAACTTCTTCGGGCTCGAAAAAGTCAGAAGACGGCAACTCGCTATCGATAACGGTCACTATCTGCTGAACCCCTTTGTTCGCACAGCTGCGCATCACATCGCGAAGATTTTCCTTCTTGCGGGTGTCTAGGCCAGAGAAAACATCGTCATGGTAAACGTAATCAGGGAAACCGTTCGAACCATGCGCCAAAAGGAGCGCCAAATCGAATGCCACGCACAAGAGCTTTCTATACGTAACTCCTTCATCCTGGTTTGTCGACATGCCGCGTCTGTCCGAGATCTCCGCCTTGAAGTTGGCGTGCCCCTCGCCGTTAACACTGACAGCAAGCATCCCATGCTGTCCTATGACCCTGTAGACGATATGGTCGAACATGTTTCTCAAGCGTACGAACAATCCATCGCCGCTCACGTCGGAAACTCTGTTGATCTCCTCTTGGATCGCGTTGTCGCAAGAGGTTAATTCGGCTTTCTTTGCTGCGATATCGCGTCGCGTCTCCTGCAGCTCCCTAATGTGCTCACGGCGCTGCCTAATTGTCTCCAGCTCCGACTTACGTTTTATAAGATCGTTCGCCGCTCCTTTATATTTTGAAAAGACATCCCTACTACCCAACTGGTCAAGAAGCTTGCTGCGGCGTTCGTCAAGCTCCTCCAGTTCTTCCTCAACGCGTTTGAGCTCTGTCCTCGCATCTTTCAGATCGTCCACTAGGTAAGAACGGCGCTCTTCCGTAACGTCAGCATTAAATGCGAGCAGCTGGTCAAAACTGTGCGCGAGCTGCCCCTCGAACAAAATGCCCGCTTCCTCAAAAAGCTCCTTTGCCTCGGAAGTGCTAAATAGGAGCCTTTCCTTCTCGAGGGATTTCTCAATCTGCGCAATAGAGTAACGCAGGTCGTATCTCCTGTCGTTCAGCTCTCCCATCTGAGCATCGACAGTGTCGACCAACTCCTTTACAGCCTCCCGATCGTGAGGTTCTAGTCTGAATTCATCCAAGAAGCCTTGCAAGTCATCAACTTCGCGCTGTTTGATAGCAAGCAGCGCGTCAAGTTCGCCCGAATCGTCGGATCCATCAAGAAGCTTGCCAGCAAGCAGCTTCTCTTGATCTCTAAGGCTTTCGATATCAGCCTCTAAAGCGTAGCGGCGTTCGAACACCTTGGAATCGAATCCCATAATGTGCAAAAGGAATGGCTTCCAATCCCTATCTTTACCGCGAAAGACAGACGGTCTGAACACATCGCCAAAGTCTAGCTGTCCCCTAAAAAGGTAACCGAGCACCTTCCGGTAATCCCATGGCTTTAGCGAATCATAGCCAAGCAAGCCATCGACCAGCATTTTTGCACGCTCGAATGGAAGTCGCTTATGAGTCCACTTGTCATCGTCAAGGTGGCGAGCGTCCACCCCTCGACTGCTATCAATATAGAGCCATATCTTACTGGCAGATGCCACATCGCGCCTGATGGTGAGGTAGCGACCGTCGGCCAGCTGCAACTCAAGATAAAAAACAAAGTCACGGAAGAGTTCGTCGTGCTTGAAAAGGAAAAACTCCTTGTTCCTAGTTTTCAGCAGGCAGAAATCGAGCAGCTGGCACAATGTGCTCTTACCAAGGTTGTGAGTGTCCTTATCCCGATCTTTCTCCAGGCGAATTTCACCAAGCACCACATTAAGTCCGCCGTTGAACTCAATGTCCTCGAACGCCACCTGATTGGAGTACAGTCTGACAATCATCGTGCCGCTCCAACATACTCAAAGGCGTCAGCCTTTTTATGATAGTCGACAGCCCCAAGCAGGTAGAGCAAATTGAGCGCCGGCAAGAAAAGGTATTTTCCTCCGTCAATCTTCTCATCCACAAGCTCTTCTAGATTGTCATATTTCTCCACGCCGGACTTGCTCAGCGTCTTCAGAATTAGAGCCGCGACGCCGATTATCGTCTGATCAGGATTAGAGTGTTTATTAGGCTTAATCGTCATCTTCGCTCCTCCCAAAGTCACAGTTCCAATACATATAGAATTGAACTGCTCTAACCAGTCGTGCATTGCGTCGCAGCGTTTCATCATGGTTCACCATTATGTCGTAAACCGCATGCCATGCGCCCATAAACCCACCGTGCAAGCTTATAAGATGAGGCAGCCTTGCATTCATCTCATCCAGGGCTTCGTTGTACTTGTTGAGAAGACCTTGATTCATAGGGCTCGATAAGAACTCCTGAATCGTGCGTGTGTCCTTAAGATATTGTTTTCTAAGCGGCGCTATCTCCTCTTCGCCCACGCCGTTCAACTCGTTTTTCCGCTTCAACGATGTGCGTGAAACGGGTTCGTCTCCAAGGTTTGTCTCAGATGCACCGATTGCCGAGCTCATTGCCTCTACGACCTCCGCAAGTCCATCCCTCGTGATGCGCAGCGGGGCGGCAAGCAAGTCGAGGTAGTGCCTTGGCGCGATGTCCTCATATCTGGAAAGGATATCGTCCATCTCCTCGACTCCAACAATATGAACATCGGTGACAGAGAGCTTGCATTCGTCCGATATGCGACGAAGAATCTTATCGTCAGCAATTCCGGTAAGCTTGCGATTAGCAAAAAGCAAATAATGGTCGAGTCCGCCCTCATCAACAAGCTTCTTTATGCGTTCAAGCTCTATATCGAGCACCTTCCCTGAACCCATAAAATCTGTGTCCGAGTACGCGGCGTCAGTCTTCGCAGTGTGCTTCGCCTGAATAATTGTCGTTCCTCTCCATGGCTCCCGCGCACTTGGAAAGTCGTTTGCCGTCCCATCAAATCGCGCATCGCGACCCCCATCTGGGCCTGTCGCGAACCCGCGAACTCCGCTACCTATGAAAGAGCGGCATATATCAACGACAAGTTCCTCGAACTGGGAAGGAGAAAGCTCTTCATAGCGGTATCTTGACATAGAACACCCCTCCTCAATGAAAGTAGCTAATTGATTTAGTGTAATCCTTTTCCAATTATTAAACTATCATCTGAGAGCGGCGGACCCGCAATTGGAGATTACTCGTTCCCCGCCCATTGAAGATGAAAGCCATTGGGACGTATTCTTAAAAACGCGCAAGCACCTCCACTCCATTAACTTTATCTGATGCTACCTCTTCGCGAGGACACCAATGCGCTGCCAAACCTGTTCATCAGTCTTCTTCGAACGCCGAACAAGGCAACATCCCCCCACCAAATAGCAGCCAGCGCCTCCCCTCAAATAACCGCGGGGCCCGGCGTCTCCACCGGGCCCCGCGGTAAATCAAACCGCATTCAGGGCTCCGCGCGAAAACCGCGCTCCGGCCCCTACTCGTACATGTGGGCGATAAAGCGCATGAACACGGTCGCCACCTGGGCGCGCGTGGCGCCGGCGCCCGGCCTCAGCTCGCCGGTGGCGCCGTAGCCGGAGAACAGACCCTCGGCGACCGCCCACTCCATGGCCTCGCGGGCCCAGCCGGAGGTGGAGCCGGCGTCCGGGAAGGCCGGCTCGGCGCGGGCCGACGTGTCCATGCCCAGCCACGCGGCGTAGCGCATCAGGAAGACGGCCAGCTGCTCGCGGGTGACGGGCTCCTCCCCGCCGAACCTGGACCCGTCGCCGTAACCCTCGACGATGCCCTCGGACGCGCCCCAGGCCGCGGCCGCGGCGTACCAGTCGGAGGCTGTTTTCTTTCAATAAGAAGTGACCAGAAATATCACCAGGAATTGAACATCCCGATGATCTGTTTCTGCACATCCCGTTCACGGGACATGGCATCTCTCCGCACATGAGCCGGAGGGCACGGCCATGCCCCACAATTCCTTTCTGGCGGGCAAGACAGCGACGAACGTCCCGCCAGAAGGAGGAAAGGAAAGATGACCGTGTCCCCTGACGTACAACAATGTATCAGACGGATGGATGCCGACGGAGCCGGGCCGACCGAGATAGCGGAGGCCCTCGGCGTGTGCCGCAACAGCGTGTACAAGTATTCGAGGATGGAGGACCTCTCCCCGCAGCCGCCTGTGGCGGAAAGGAGGAAGAGGCCTGCCATCGACAGGTACGCCGATTTTATCGTCGGCATACTCGTGGGCGACCGCTCCGTCCCCGGGAAGCAGCGCCACAGCGCGCAGAAGATCTTCGACAGGCTCGTCGCCGAGCAGGGCTACGCGGGATCCTATCCGACGGTGTGCCGCTTTGTGAGGGAATGGAAGCTCGCGCAGGAGCAGTCCCCACGCGACGGCTTCCTCGAGCTCGACTGGGCGCCGGGCACCATGCAGGCCGACTATGGCACCTTCACCGCCACCGTCGCAGGCGAGAGGCTCGAGCTGAAGCTCCTCGTCGCGACGTTCCCGCATTCGAACGTCCGCTTCTGCATCGCGATGATGTGCGAGAAGGCAGAGTGCTTCTGCGAGGGGCTCGTCGAGATATTCGAGATGGCAGGGCGCGTGCCGTGCCTCGTCGTGCTCGACAATGCCACCGAGGCGGGGCGGATGCTCTTCGGCAGGGTGACGGAGTCCAAGCTCTTCTCCCAGCTCAGGGCCCATTACCGCTTCGAGGCCAGGTTCTGCAACCCCGATTCCGGAAACGAGAAGGGATCGGTGGAGAATGCCGTGGGGTTCCTGCGCCGCAACCTCCTCGTCCCCGTGCCCTCCGTGCCGAGCCTCGATGCGCTGAACTCGATGCTGCTCTCCGGCTGCAGGAGGATCAACGCCACGGCGAAGAGCAGGCTGCACGGACCTGCGCCCAAGGCCTTCGCCGAGGACCTCGCGGCGATGATGGCCCTTCCGGGCGTGCGCTTCGACTCCGTGAGATGGGTGCATGTCTGCTCGGACAAGAGGGGCTACATACAGCTGGACGGCGTCTCCTGCTGCGCAGGCCCTGCCTGGCACGGCCGCGACCTCCTTGCGGGCGCCAGAGCGCGCACGGTCGAGATCATGGACATGCACGGAAGGCATGTGGCATCCCTTCCGAGGTCGTGGAAGCAGGGAGAGCTCGTGAGGAATCCTGCATCGCTCGTGCCTGCGCTGGTGGCGAGGCCGAGGGCGTTCGGCGAGTCGGTCATACGCAGGGACATGCCGGAAGCGCTCCTCTCCCATATGGACCGGCTGGAGAAGGATGACCTCAGGCGTGCGCTCAGGGCCATAGGGAGGGCATCGGACGCATCCGGCTTCGATGCCGCATGCCAGGCCGCGGAGCGCCTCTTCGCAGAGGGCAGGGTCCCGGACGACGCCTCGTGCGACGTGCTTGCGAGGAGGATCGCCTCGGGCGGCGCGGAAGGCGCGGGGGTCGACCTTGCCGCATACGACCGCCTTGCAGGGAAGGGAGGCTCCGATGGGAAGCAGCGCTGAGGCCCTTGCCGAGCGCGTCGCCGCCGCCGGCGCGAGATGCTCGCTCACGAAGTCGCTCCTCGCCGACTGGGGCGTGCGCGGCACGCCGAGGCAGGTAGAATACCTTGCCGAATACCTCGAGGCAGAATGCGCAAGCAGGGATGCCTCGAGGAAGGCATCCCTGCTCAGGAGGTGCGCGCTTCCGCAGGCGAAGACGTTCGACGGCTACGACTGGACATCCGTCTCCTGGCCGGAAGGCTTCGGCCGGGCGGACCTGCTCTCGCTCTCGTTCCTCGAGAGGCGCGAGGACCTCGTGCTCATGGGCGATGTCGGCACCGGCAAGACCCACATGCTCGAGGCGATCTGCTCGCTGTGCTGCCAGCAGATGCGCCCTGCAAGGTTCTTCACCGCATCGTCGCTGGTCATGCGCCTGAGGCGCGCACGCGATGCGGGGTCGCTCGACCGCGAGCTCGCCCAGCTCGCGAAGGCCGACATCCTGGGGATAGACGAGCTCGGCTTCCTCCCCCTCGACACCGACGGGGCGAGGCTGCTCTTCCAGGTCATATCCGAGAGCTACGAGCGGCAGTCCCTCGTGATCACCACGAACCTCGAGTTCGCGCGCTGGGGCGCCGTCTTCGGGGACGACCAGATGGCTGCTGCCGTGATAGACCGCATCTGCCATCACGGGAGGCTTCTGAAGTTCAGCGGCGAGTCCTGGCGCATGAGGCATGCCCTCATATCGGGAGATAGCACGCCTGAAGGGCAGCTGGCCTAGCAGTCTCCATGCGGCGCATTCAGGCACAGGAATTGAACACCGGATGTCCGGTTCCCGTGCCTGCAGCGTTCAATTCCTGGTGATATTACCGTTCACTTCTGCTTGACAAAACACAGGAGGCGTCGACGTCCTCGAAGCCCTCGGGCGAGGAGGCCTCCGGCGCGAGCTCGAGGTTGTGCAGCATGGCCGCCACCATGGCGCGGGAGGCGGGGACCACCAACCACCTCACAAAACGTCAAAAAGCAGGTGGTACACTACCGTCTTGTGCCGGGCGTCTTTTCGTACTCGCCGGACATGCACGCATTTGCACCCTAACGGCAGGACCGCCTCATCTGCGCAGACGCCGTGCCCGCACTGGTATCGCACATGCGCAAGCACCACATCAGCGCAGGCATCACCACCACGCAAGCGCGGTGCCGGCACGGACGCCGCCACACCCCCACGCCGTTCTTTTCCTTGGGAGGACCCCCTTGAGTAATCGCTCCGCACGCAAGGCCGGCCGCGCCGGCAGACCGCCACTGGCCCCCTGCCTGATCGCGCCCGCGGTCACGCTCATCGTCCTACTTATCGCCATGGCGCTCACCGGCACGTTCCCCTTTGGCGACCACCCGTTTGTGGCGCGCGACGGCGTGTTCCAGTACGTGGGCCTGCATGGCTGGTACCACCAGGTGCTCACGGGGCAGGACAACCTGTTCTACTCGTTCGCAAAGGGGCTGGGCGGCGGAACGTTCCCTCTCTTTGCGTACTACCTCTCCAGCCCGGTATCGCTGCTTGCCGCGTTCATTCAGCCCAAAGACATGGCAGCCGCGTTCTCCGCATTCATGATTATCAAGCTCTGCCTCGCCAGCTTTACCTGCGCGGTCTTTCTCACCCGACGCCTCAACATGAACCTGGTTCGCACCAAGCACACGGCCGATGGCGCGCGCAGGGTGCTTGATCCAGCCGCCGTTCCCATACTCCTGCTGGGCACCGCGTACGCCCTTACCAGCTGGAGCTTTGCCAACGGGCAGAACATCATGTGGATCGACGGCCTTATCATGCTGCCTTTGGTCGCCCTGGGCGTCTGGCGCGTCGCCAGCGGCAAAAGCCCCGCGCTGCTGTTTGCAAGCGCCGCCGGCGTCATGCTGTTTAACTGGTACGCCGCCTACATGGTCTGCCTGTTCTCGATCTTCTACTTCTTTGCAGAGCTTCCCGGCGCCTCGCGCGAAGCGCTGACGACCACCGGCAACGCCGCCCCGCAGCGCAAACTCCTGCGACGCGCACGCGTAAAAGCCGTCCTCGCCTACGGCGCCACCATGGTGCTCGCCATCATGGCAGGCATGGTGATCTTGCTGCCCGTAGTACTGGCCCAGCTCGCCGGAGGCACCGTCAGCGATGAGACGGTCCTCTCGTCCAGCTTCTTCGTCAACGCCACGCCCCTAAGCATCGTCGACCTGGCCAAGTCCATGCTCGTAGGCACGCGCGACTTCGCCGGGCAGGGCAACCCCGTCAAGATTCCCCTCGCCGTGCTCCTCGCCGCTATAGCCGCTCTCGCCGTGCCGGCGCCGCGCTCGCTCAAAGTGGGCATGGGCGCCATCATCGCCGCGCTGGTGGCGTCCTTTCTCTACAAGCCGCTCGACATGGTGTGGACCGGCTTTGTTAGAGCAGACGCCTTCAACCCCCGTTACGCCTTTCTGCTGCACTTCGCACTCACCCTGTGCGCCGCGTTCGCCATTGACTGGCTAATCCGCCGCGTGCGGTCAACGCGCGCGGACGAGGATGGGGCGGCAAATGAGAACACCGGCGCGACCGGTCCCATCCCCGCAGCCGGCCCCGTCCCCACAGCAGCAGCCCCTGCGCCCCGTCCGCGCGCACCCCGCATCGCGCTGGCCGCATTCTCTGCAGCCACCCTGGCCGGCAGCCTGCTCATCTGCGTGCAGGGCCTGGGCCTGGGCGGCGTGCACGGCTTCAATTCGAACTCTCTCTCCGGCTACCAGGATTACATGGCCGCGCTAGAAGACGCCGCCAACCAACTTGAAGAGCTCAACCAAAGCCAGGATGGATCCCCCTACCGCATTGGCACCGCCATGGGCTCGCTCGCCGGCGCCATGATCCCCATCCCCTACCAGGGAACCGCCAGCGGACCCATGCCAAAGATGATGACCACCGGGCAGGACATGTCTCTGGGAATCTCAAGCCCCGCACACTACAGCTCCACCGCAAGCGGCCCCGTCAAGCAGCTGCTGGGCCACCTGGGCTACTGCACCCTGCCCGGCGCCAGGGGCGTCACCGCCTACCAAGACCCCCTCTTTGTGACGGACTCCCTGTTGGGCGTGCGCTACGTTCTAGACACCCAGCAACCCGCCGGAGCTTCGCAGGCGCTCTTTAGCATCAACCTGCCCGCTCCGTACAGCACGGCGCACGCGTACCAAAACACCTACGCCCTGCCGGTTGGCTACGGCGTGGAGGCAGATGCAGACAATATAGAGTGGACGGATGACCCCTTCACCAACCAGCGCCTTTGGCTGCAAAGCCTTACGGGCAGCTCGGCGGCGAACCTCTACTCCCCCGCCAACGTAAGCCAGGGCGCGGCCGCAACCGTGGACAGCGCCGCAGACGGCACCTGCGTTGCCTATACCGTCACCGCCGCCACGGACGGCCCCCTCTACCTGTGGGTCACCAACGCGCCGGCACCCATCGCCATCTACGTTGACGGCCAGCTGATGCAATCTTCTCGCAACTACGAATTCGATACCAACGTCATCTACCTGGGCAATCTTACTGCCGGCGACCAGGTATCCGTCACCTTGCGCTGCGACGCCGGCCTTGACCCGCAGCAATGCGGCATCGACGCGCAGACCCTCAACATGGACGTCGCCACCTCTGCGCTCACCTCGCTGCAGGCCAGCCCCTTTGACGTTCAGACCATGAGCGATGGCCGCATCCAGGGCACCGTCGACCTCAAGGCGGGCCAAAAGCTCATACTCACCATCCCCGCAGAGGACGGATGGGCCGCCACGGTGGACGGCAAACCCGCCCGAATCCAAAGCGTCAACGGCCTTATCTGCATCGACGCGGGCGCCGGACAGCACACCGTAAACCTTGTCTACCGCACGCCCGGCCTCAAAACCGGCGCCATGGTCTCCGCCGCGGGCATTATCGTCGCCGGCGTGTGGATGGGCGCCTGTCCGGCAATCCGCTCACGGAACCCAAAGCGCTCCAACCCCTCAAGCCCCAACGCAATCCGCAGCGTTTAGCTTCCGCCGCGCGGCATTATGCTCGCAGCACACATCAATAAGCAGTTTTCTGGACGAAGAAGGGCAATCGCAATGGTCGCCCTTCTTGCTTTGCAGCGCCTTGCACACAATAAAAACCAATCCCAAGGCCCTTCCAGCACGCATTGAACTCAGCTATAAGGGGCCTTCTGTCAGTTTTTGCCCCCTTCTTGCTCATTCCAAGACAGATTTCGCCAGCACAAAAGACCTGATAACAAGGGCTTACCTGCGGTTCTAACGATAACTGGCGATTATCTGTTCCTTTGGAAGGAGAAGACGTATGACAGCTTGCG
>SAMEA3387495__coassemble_1483_pt1 | contig 19066 bp, 19 predicted proteins | sample SAMEA3387495__metabat2_low_PE_015 | metagenome-assembled genome bin SAMEA3387495 (sample SAMEA3387495) | Felis catus | biome: Faeces | place: United Kingdom | collected 2012
GCTCCGCCCCGCCGCTCCACGGCGGCTTGTACACCACATTTCGAAGCGCTACCTACCTCGGTTTTCGAGTATTATAATACTCGATTATTATTAATATTGGATTATTAATCATTTTCGAGCCGATTTTTCAGGACGAGAAATGTCACATGCAAACCACCCTCTCATGCCGCGCGGATACGCTCTCCGTAAAATAGACTCCGATTTGGACGTTCTCCTCAATTCCTACAAGATTGTCGAAATCGAAGGGGTTCTTGGATGCGGTAAGAGCTGGACCGCGCTCAACCACGCTCAAAGCGCCACCACGTTGAGCGACACGGAATTCGTGCTCCCCATCATCCAGGCGAACGCCCATCTCGCACTCATCGGAGCCGCGCCGCACCTCGTAGACGACTGGTCGAGCATCCCAGATCTATATGAATCCATGTATCGCGAGGCAGGCAGAACCGGCTCCTACATAGCCGTCTCCTCATACGTGGAAGACTCGCAAGATATATATGCGCAAAAGTACGCTTCACGAGGAATCAAGATCAGGATGCGTCCTTGCACCCTTGCCGAGCTCGGCCACTCCAGCGGGCAGGTACCCTGGAGCGACCTCGTGCAAGGCCCCTTCATCCCTGGCGCCAGCTCTCTCGACCTCGGGCAAACCGCAGATTTCATTTGCGCCGGCGGCTGGCCCGCAGGCATGGGTCTTAACGAAGAAGGCGGTCGAAGGGCCGCCGAGCACTGCGTGGAGGACGCGCTTTTGCAAGCGGCTTCGATATGCAAGAAGAAAGTGCCCACCGCCTCCGCCGTGCTCACGGCGATCGCGGACGGCGCGGGATCGGATTCCGGCTATCCGGCCCTCGCAAAGCTTGTAGAAAAACTCAACACAAAAGCTCCGTCGCGAACCACAATGTCAACCTACATAGGTATCCTCGACAAACTCTGCCTCATCGAAAAGATTCCCGGCTGGAATGCCCCCATACGCTCTAACTCACGTGTGAGGACAAAACCCCGCTTGTTCCCCGTCGATTGCTCGGTGGGAACCGCCATGCGCCAGTTCGCCGGCCCAGACCTCCTCCAAGACGCGCCCATGCTGCACTCCTGCCTCAAGTCCATGGCACTGCACGAATTGATCTGCCGCGTTGACTCCCCTGTTTCCGCCACGCCCGGACGAGTGTGCTACTACTCGGACGCGGACGGGTTGAATATCGATTTCATCGTCCTCTTTGAAGATGGCTCCTGGGCGCCCGTCAACGTTGAGCTTGGCGAACGACATGTCCCCTCATCCGCAAAACGCATCGCCCGTCTCTATAGAAAGCTATCCGCAAATCCCCACTGCGGGCTCAAGCCGCCAGCGTTCTCGGCAATCATCCTAGGCGCTTCCACAAGGCGCTGGAAAGAGGATATCGCGGGAGCGTCGGTCTTTCCCATCAACGACCTCTCCTAAACACCGCCGGCATGCGAAAGCGAGAACGAGCATGGAATCTGGAACGTGGCATCTAGAACATGGCGTCCGCGCCCTACCGCCAAAAGGGACATCGATATGTGAAGCAAGCGCATGATACAATCGCTCGACACACTCCAACCATCACCCCCACCACCGCAAAGGAGCAGCATCCGTGGCGAACGTCGTCGACAACCTCACCGACCGCGCGTTAGAGCTTGCGCGCCTCACCATAGTCCGCCGCATCATCACCGCGATCGCCGTCTTCGTGTCCGCTCTTATCCAGACGTTCCTCATCCAGGCGTTCGTCCAGCCTGCGGACCTTTTGCCCAGCGGCTTTACCGGCGTGGCGGTCCTTGTCGACCGCATCACCTCGCTGGGAGGCGTTCGAATCGACACCTCCCTCGGCATGCTCGCGCTCAACATCCCCGTCGCCCTCATGTGCTGGAGCGGCATCAGCAAGCGCTTTGTCATCTTCTCCATGGCGCAGGTCGCGCTGTCATCGCTCTTCCTCAACGTCTTCCATTTTGCTCCGTTTTTGGGCGATAAGATCATGCTCATCATCTTTGGCGGCGTGGTCTCCGGCCTCTCCATCGCCATCGCGCTCAAAGCGGGCGCATCTACCGGCGGCACCGACTTTATAGCCCTATGGGTCTCCAACCATACCGGCAAGACCATCTGGGGCGTCATCTTCGCTTTCAACTGCTTCATCCTGGTCATCTTTGGCTGGATGTTCGGCTGGGACAACGCAGCGTATTCCATTGTGTTCCAGTTCATCTCCACCAAGACCATCGACAGCTTCTACCATCGCTATGACCGCGTGACGCTGCAGATCACCACGCGTCTGGCGGACGAGGTCATGACCGCCTACGTCAACCACTTCCAGCACGGCATCAGCTGCGCGGAGGTCATCGGCGGCTACAGCCGCGAAAAGATGTACCTGCTGCACACCGTGGTCTCCACATATGAAAGCCAGGACATCATCAAGCTGGTGCAGGATATCGACCCGGGCGCCGTCATCAACGTATTCCACACGCTCAACTTTGTGGGCGGCTGGTGGGGAGGCCACGTGGACGAGCCCCTGCCCACGGCGGTTCCCGATCCCGATAAGCCCGCCCGCCTGCTCTCCAAGCAGGCTCGTCGCAACGAGCAGTCGCGCCTGCAGCAAGATGACGGCCGCTAGACCGCTACCTTCAACCTAGACGCATAGCGCCGCCGGCTTCCCTAGAAGAAGACGGCGGCGCTTCTTTATTTATTGGAGCGAACGCTGAATATGCGACGATGCTACCCCTCGATAGCATCGATGGCGCGGATGAATGCCGAGCGCATGCCCGCCGCCTCGAGCTCCGCCACGCCGCGGATGGTGGTGCCGCCGGGCGAGCAAACCGCGTCCTTCATGGCGCCGGGGTGCGCACCCGTGGCAAGTTGCAGCTTTGCCGTGCCAGCCACCATCTGGCTCACCATCCGGTAAGCCGTGGCGCGCGGGATGCCGTGCTTGACGGCGGCATCGCCCAGGGCCTCGATCACCATGGCGATGAACGCGGGCGAGCAGCCGCCCACGGTACCGGCGACGGAGAGCAGGCGGCTTTCAACCTGAACCACGGATCCCAAGAGCTCCAGCAGGCCGTGCACCAGCTCCGCCTCGGCATCGTCCAGCGTATGCTCTTTCTCGCACGCGATCACGCCCTCGTTGATGGAAACGGGGGTGTTGGGCACGGTCGAGAGATGATGCGTACCAGGAAGCAGCTCCTCATAGCGGTCGCAGCCCCAGCCCGCGGCAACAGACAAAACGGCCTTTGAGGCAAGGGCACCTGCCAGCGGAGGCAGGACGGACTCGATCATGTAGGGCTTGATGGCGATAACCACCACGTCCACGGCATCGACAACCTCCGTCGCACCGGCAAGGGCGTGCATGCCCCTGGCCTCGCAGCGCGGCACCAGCGCCTCGTAGCGGCCAGCGCACGCGTAGAGATTGCCCGCCGGCACGGCGCCGGACGCGATCCAGCCGTCCGCCATGGCGGATGCCATATTGCCAAACCCGATAAAACCAATCTTGCACTGTGACACGTCGACCATGGACGCCCTCCTTCGCAACCGCGCACGCGGCATAGCTGTTATTTTGCTCGTTGACTATTGTGGCGCGGCAGACGCAACGCCGCAAATCGGAATGCCGGCTACAGGCCCGGGTAGAGCGGATGGGCCTCAAGCAGCTCGTCCACGCGAGCGCGAACGGCCACGAGGACGCCCTCATCGTCCGCATTGAAGACCACGCGAGCGATAAGGCCGCCGATCTCGCGAAACTCCTCGGCCGTAAAGCCGCGCGTGGTGCCCGCCGCGGAGCCGACGCGAATACCGCTGGTCACAAACGGGGAACGCGGCTCGCCGGGAATAGAGTTCTTGTTGACGGTAAGGCCCGCCTCATCCAACAGACGCTCAGCATCCTTGCCGGTGACGTCCGCGGCCGTGAGATCGACTAGGCAAAGATGGTTGTCCGTTCCACCCGAAACCAGGCGAAGACCGCCCTGGACCAGGCCCTCGCCCAATGCCGCCGCGTTAGCGACCACGTTGTCGATGTACTCGGCGAACGACGGCTGAAGAGCCTCGCCAAACGCAACCGCCTTGCCCGCGATCACGTGCATGAGAGGACCGCCCTGGGTACCGGGGAACACCGCCTTGTCGATTGCGCGGGCAAGCTCCTCGTCATTAGTGAGGATGAACCCGCCGCGCGGGCCGCGAAGGGTCTTATGGCTGGTAGAGGTCACCACGTCCGCGTGAGGGAAGGGCGATGGATGGGCGCCGGTAGCGACCAAGCCGGCGATATGGGCCATATCGATCATAAGGCGCGCGCCCACGCCGTGCGCGATGGCCGCCATGCGCTCGAAATCGATGGTGCGGGGATATGCCGAGGCGCCTCCCACGATCAAGCGCGGACGATGCTCCTTGGCCAAGCGCTCAAGCTCGTCATAGTCGATGGTCTCCGTCTCAAGGTTAAGGCCGTACGGAATGAAGTTGTACAGCTTGCCTGAGAAGTTGACCGGGCTGCCGTGGGTGAGGTGCCCGCCCTGGTCCAGGCTCATGCCCAAAATGGTATCGCCCGGCTCCACCAGCGCGGCGTAGGCTGCCAGGTTGGCGTTGGCGCCGCAATGGGGCTGGACGTTGGCGAACTTGCAGCCAAACAGCTTGCAGGCGCGCTGGCGGGCCAGGTTCTCGACCACATCCACCTTCTCGCAACCGCCGTAGTAGCGGCGCGAGGGATACCCCTCGGCATATTTGTTGGTAAGCACCGTGCCCACCGCCTCGAGCACGGCGGGGCTAGTAAAGTTCTCCGATGCGATCAGCTCGATGGTCTGGCGCTGGCGCGCAAGCTCGTCATCGATCGCGGCGGCGATTTGGGGGTCGGAGTCGGCAAGGGATTTCATGAACATGTCTGGCTCCTTTACAATCATGTTGTACTTCTCGCCCGCATATAAGGCTGCCGCGGCAAAGCGACCGCAGGAGCCGCGCCGCACAAGCGGGCAACATACCAACGCTACCCCGCGCGAGCACCGCTTACACGCCCGTTTCGCCGAAGCATCGCCTTTTAACATGACGACGGCCAGCGCGCAGCTATACTGTGGGCATCTGCCGCGACATCCCCGCGCAAAACCGCGCCGGCTGCACAGGAGGCACGCATGAGCAAGCGTCACACCGACATCGATCCGTTCAACGCCGGCGAGCCCATTTTGCCGTGGTGCGATCCCGATTCCTTTGATGATGATTCCGGGTTTGATATTGAGGACGAGAACGAGAGCACCCCGCACGAATACCCCGGCAGCTCCTCGTCCAGCTCCGCCTCAAGCCGCAGCAGCTCCCGGACATCGTCCAAACAATCCGCGTCCAAACGCCCAAAAGCGTCGGCGCGCAGCGCTTGGAGCTCGCTTGACCTTAACAAGCCTGCGAAGTCGAGCAGAAAGACCAAGAAGGCAAAGGCTCTAAGCTCAAGCGACCAGCCGGTAAGCACGCGCAACCGCAGGCGTCCCGTTCTTATAGGCATCTTGGTGCTCTTTTTGCTAAGCGGCGGGTTTTCATTTGTCGCGCGCATCCCCGGCTGCATAGCGGGAACCTTCTCGTCCTTTTTCAGCTCATCCGGCAGCTCGCTTGAAGACGATCTTGAAGACGCGCTGCCCGGAGGAGCACCAGAAGCACCCAACTACTCTGCAGAGGATCTTTCGGAGGCGGAAAACGCGTGCCTGGATGCCACCACGTCGCGCATGGAGCTGCTCACCACCCCTGGCACAGCCGAATACCAGCAGGCAACCACGTTGATTGCGGACGATTTTAACCAGGCGTGCGAAGACTACCTATACTACAGTGCCGATGAGCTGGGTCTTAACGGCGAGACCGTGGCCACCTGGCTAATAGGCAGCCTGGATTACCAAATGTCGAGCGTCCACGCGTTTCCCAATGACACCCCGCCCTACGGCTCCGCCTACCTTGACGTCACCGTTGCGGACCCCTTGGGCCTGTATGACTCGTTTTTTACGCCCGCTTCCAACTACCTTATGGAGCAAGATCTACTTGGGTATGATGACGAGCCCGGCCCCAGCGATGAGGTACGCTGGCACCTGGGCGGGATGCTACAAGACGCCATAGACTCCTCAACGGAAACGGCCCAACCTTTTGTGCGCTTTGAGCTTGTCTGCGCCAACGGCACCTGGAGCATCAGCGAGACCGAATACGTCTCTGAGCTTGAGTTTATCTTTGGCATGTAGCATTACAGGGCAAGGTGCCGCGGCACACCCCGCCGCCTTGCCCCAGCGCGACCTGATGAAGTAAGCTTGACGGGCCTGACCCCCAAGCGCAATTCGATGTTCGTAAAGCTTAGGAAATGCTCGTGTTCGGCGCCATAGCGTCCCGTTAATCTGGCGTTTTATCAAGATAGAGCAGCATCCTCAAGGCTCCGTCATTCGTTCGGTTGCCCGAACCCTTCCCTGAACGCACCATTGGCAGCATTGAAGAGCATTTACCCTATGCTTGATTGGACGAACCATTCCGCCGGGGTCCATGCGCGCACGATGCAAGGTCGGTTGAACCAATTGAACCAAATACTGACGGCAACGCCAGGTGAAGAAAAACCTGACGGCTCCATCGAGCCCGCGGATATCAGCTTGTCAGGTGAGCGACGACTAACGATCATCGCGGCAGGCCGAGCAGGCTGGAGATATAGAACGCGGACCCAGGTCGAAAAACCCGGGCCCGCATAGTCATGCCTCTTGACAATGGCTTTCTCATATTAAAAAGGCCCCATTGCTGGAGCCTCTTTCAATTCAAGATGGTGCGGGCGAAAGGACTTGAACCTTCACGAGCCGGAGCTCATATGGACCTGAACCATACGCGTCTGCCAATTCCGCCACGCCCGCGCACTTGTTTATAATAAACCAATAATCGACTTGGGTTCAAGAAGTATTTTCAACTTTTTTGGACGAGCATCGCAAGCGCGCCCGCAACCCCGTCAATCTACCGCAAGGCCCCTACTCGCGGCACAGATGAATGGCAAACCCGCCAATCTCTTCCTTAAAGTAGACCAGCTTGGTGGATCCGTCCTCATACAGGACGCGCGATTCCTCGTTGATCTCGAAACCACGATCGCTAAACCACTTCTCTGCGGCGACAATGTCGTTCACGGCAAAGCCAATGTGGCCGTGAGTGCCGCGACCGTTCTGCTTCATGGTCTCAACCAGGGTGTCGGAAAAGAAGGACACGGGCACCTCGTTCACGGGCAGGCCCATCAGCACGGAGAAGCGCTCGGCGATTCTCTTCGCCTGCTCCGGATTCTCCGCGTTGATGCCCACGTGGGCGATATGCATGTCAAACAGCTCTACAGGGTTCTCGCTCATACCGTTCTCCCATCGGTCAGCGTGCGCCACGCGCACATGCGAAAAAAACGAAGCGCCCGCAAGCATCCATGCAAGCGAGCGCCGTAGCACATAGAGCGCTGCGGAAACCGCAGCAATGCAGCCCTTTGGCCTACTGGGCCATAAGGTCGAGAATCTGCTTCTCGGCGTCGGCCTTGCCCATACCGGTCAGGAAGGGAACGCCGCTCACATAGGCGCAGGTGATACCGGCGGGGGCGACGGTGGTGGCGACCAGCATGTCGGCGCCCTCGCAATTGGCAGCGGCCTCGGAAATGGCGCACTGGACAATCTCGTACTGACCCTCGTAGCCGTTGGCGTTCAGCAGGTCGCTAACCTTCTTTGCCACGGCGGTGGAAGTAGCAACACCAGAACCGCAGGCAAGGACGATCTTCTTCATGAGAACTCTCTCCTCTCGGAAGTTACAGACAGGTACTAGTTTACTTCACTTTCCGTATGTGGCCACCTTCATAGGTGCCTAAGTTTTTCCTTTTGCCGCCTTTTAGCGCTCTCCCGCCACGCCAGACACCGCGCCATAGCGCCCTCGCGATGAGGTCGCTACGTCGAGGCCCCACCACACAACCGGGCCATGCACGCGCACAGCGCGGCAGCGTCGTCGCATGCCAGAATCTCGTCCACTTTATCCGCATCCATAAAGATCTCCATCAACGCCTGCAAGGCCTCAACCTGCCAAGCGCCATCGTCCTCTTTACCGGCTTCCGTATGGCCCTTAAGACCCAAATTGACAATCAGCCGCGCGCCAACCGTATCGCCCATGCCCGCCATGGGCTCAAACGCAACAGGCGTTTTTGGACGAACAACCGCAATGTAGGGCTTGATGATATGGCACGGGTCCGCATGGGGAATCGCCACGCCGAGCTCTTGGCACGCAAGGCCGGTTGGATAGGCGCGTTCCCGCTCGCGTATGGCATCCAACCAGGTATCCGCCACATAACCGCCCGCACGCAGATGGCGCCCGAGCAGCTCGAACACGTCATCGCTGCTACCAAGCTCGCAATCGCAAAACGTCAGCGCTTCGCAAAACAACGTCGCATCCACCATAAGGCCTCCCGCCACTCGCCGCCCGCGCCCCAGCGCTCCCATGCGCCCGCAAGACCGCGCGCCGCGATACCAAAGCAGCCGGCAACGCACATGCGCCCCGGCTGCTACATATCCTATGGTAGGGGCGGTGGGACTCGAACCCACAATCCTTTCGGCCGAAGATTTTAAGTCTCCTGCGTATGCCAATTCCGCCACGCCCCCGCATGACGCTACGGGTCGCCCCGCACGTTAGAAGTCTAACACGATACGCGCGGCATCCACCCTATGGCGGGAACTTCTTTGCACAGCGCCTCATAAAGCGTTGCCGCCATGCCCGCCATAAGGCTGTTCTCGCTCACCGTAAGCGACCCGTATCCACCGGTGCGCATAAGCTCGCCTATAACCAGCGAGCCGGCAAGAATGACGGGCGCGCGCTTGGGCTGTATACCCGGAAGCGCAGCGATCTGCTCAACCGACAACGTTGAAAGCCGCCTTTGCGCCGCCTCCACCTGCGAAAGTTCCAAATCATGCAGGTGGACCAACGAGGAATCGTACACCTGCATGCCGCGATCCATCGCCACCAGCGTGGTCACGGTGCCGCCCACCGCCACCAGGCGCTCGGGACGGCGGGCCATCTGGGACCAGTAAGGCTCAAACTGCTCGCGAGCAAAGTCGCGCGCCGCTTCAAGATCTTCCGCGCGCGCCGGCTGGCAGCTCAAAAACCGCTCTGTAACGCGGCGGCATCCAATGTCCATCGAGCGGGCGCACTCCACCTCAAGCGGATCGCCAGGCGTATAGCAACCAACCACTACCTCGGTCGACCCGCCGCCCGAATCCGCAACGGCAATGCGCTCGCCGGGAAAATCATGTGCCACGCCGTAAAACGTCAGCTTCGCCTCGACCTCGCCGGGAATCACCTCCGGCACAAGCCCCAGGCGCTCAAGGCCATCCAGCAGGTCTTGCCCGTTCGAGGCGTCTCGCGCCGCACTTGTAAGCGTGGTGCACACCGCCCGCGGGGCAAACACCTCGATGTCCTCAACAAAGGACGAACATGCCTTGAGCACGCGTGCCACGGCGACATCCAAAAACCGCCCCGTCGCGTCGACGCCCTCGCCCAGATCCGTAATGATCGTCCTCTTGCAAGAATCAACGATCACGCCGTCCTTCACCTCGGCCAGCAACAGACGCGAAGACACCGTTCCCAAATCTATGGACGCCACGCGCACCATATCGCCACGCTGCACGGCGCTCTCCTCTCTACCCTATTCGCCCGTTGACTTCACAATCTGGTCCGCTGGGCCAGAATAGAAGAATAGGGAGTCCAACACCTTGTAGTACCAGGGGGAATTTGCGTAGACTTCGCGCTCCGCCCGCTCAACCTCCGCAGATGTGGACGGTTCGCTGGACGAGGAATCCGCCGCGTCCCCGCCCGACCCTTCGTCCGCGGAATCAGCGGCTCCCCCAGAGCTGGCAGTATCGCCGGAACCCGCAGCATCGTCGGAACCTGCAGCATCGTCGGATTGCGCGCCGTCGGCCGATCCATCCTGGGAGGACACCTGCCCGTTATCGCCCAGCTGATCCGCGCCCTGCACGGTAATGGGGGTCTCGCCCGGCATCACCATGCCCTGCTCACGGGCCGCCTCCTCGATACCCTCTTGCGACAGGTACTTGTTCACTTCTTTTTCCAGCGACTCGTTGTACTTCTCCCTAATGGCCAGCTGCTCTTGCAAGATGCCGTTAGTCCTATGGGCGATGTAGAGGTCGCGCACGGGAAAGTAGACGCCCAGGGCGATCACGGCAACCACCAATACGTAGAACACAGCGCGATACGGTCCGGACGTAAAGTCGTAGAGCGCCCGCACCACGCGGTTGTCATTGGCGTACTTCATAAGGCTCGACTGCCTGCGCGCCTCGTACGCGGCGCGGCGGCTCGCACGCTCCTCGTCCACCGCGGAAGCCCCGGACCGCTCGCCCGAGCTCGCCCCGCGCGCCGGCCTGCGAGCGGGCGCCGCACCCGCCGAGGTGCTCGCGGCAGCGCCTTTCACGCGCTCGGCGCCTGCGGAGACGGCTTCCTTGACCTTGCTGGCAAAACCAGACGACTTGCGTGCAGTCGGCCCTGCGGAAGGGGACGATGCGGCGCCTGCGGCGGATGCGGAAGTCGTCCTCGCAGCGCGATGACCCGTCGCGCCGGAACGAGACGTCGCCGCGACCTCCGCCGCGATACCGGAACGACGGACGGACGGCCTATCGGCAGCAGTGCGGTTCGCAGCAGGCCTGGCCGTTCCCTTGGGAGCTCGGCGATGCGTCGGCGTCTGCTTCGCATCCGTCTGCCCCTGCTCGGCCTCACCGTCCTTGCGGCGATGCCCGCGCTTTGCAGATGTAGACGCGCCCGCCTCTGAATACGCGCTCGAGACAGGCTTGACCTTTGGCGGCATGGATTCGCCGGCGGTGCCGTTATGGACGGAAAAACCGTTGTGCTGTGAAGTGTTGTTCATGGGCGCCTTGTTTGGTTGAGGTACGGTTGCGCTTTCTTGCCTTCCAGTTATACCACGCGCGGGCGGCTCAGTTGTGCAGGCTTAGCGTTGAGCCGCGCCGGCGCGCCGCGCGAGCCGTCTTGGACGGCGCGGAGCATGTTAATACAGCGCCATCTCCATCAGGCCAAACAACGTGGTGCACGCGGGATCGCTCGCCTTGATCGAGCCGAACATCGCCTTCCAGATGAACTCGGCGAGATGGTCCGCATCAAAGCGCTCGCGCGCCGCGGGCGTGATCGCGGCATCGCTCTTGATATGCGACGCGATGCCCGCGCAGATACCCCTGAAGCACTCCTCCTCGGCGGCGCGGCTCCGCTCAAGGGAGCGCGCGTCAAGCGTAGAGATCTCGCGAAGCCAACTCGCCTGGAAATGCCCCAGGGACTCGCTTAGCTCCTCGGCCAGCCTGCGACAGTAGGCAAGCAGGCTCTTCTCGGCGCCGTCAGAGGACTCCTCAGCGTTTGAAAGCACGCCCGCCTCCTCGATGGCGGCGCGCCAAAAGCGAGCTACGACCTCGGTCACCAACGACGCCTTATCCGGAAAGTAGTTATAGATGGTGCCGATGGCAACGCCGCACTCGTTGGCGATGGTCCTAATGCCAAGCGAAGCCATGCCGTCCTTCTGCGCGCGCTCGTACGCCACGGACAAAATCGTTTCGCGAGAAATCGCAGGTTTGCTCCCCATGCCGCTCTCCTCCCGCCAAACAACGCCAAACGTGCTTGGCAACACACAAAATGAACTCTGTTCATCATAGCGGAACGCAAGTGAACAAGCAGGTGGAGAATTCATGGCGGAAATTTGGACAAGAAAAGTTCTCCTTGCGGAAAGCAGTCCTCGTCCCTAATATGAACCTTGTTCAGATGAACGGTGTTCACTACGAACATCGGCCACCTACCCACCTGCTAAGGAAGGGAATTTAGCAATGTCACCCATGCTCATGATCGCCAGCCTCGCCATCACCGCGGCACTCGTCTTCTACACCATCGGCGTCTTCGCCGAGCGCCGTGCCGGCCACCTCAATGGCCGCCACCTCGCCCTGTTCTGGGCCGGCCTCGCTTGCGACACCACCGGAACCACCGTGATGACCATCATGGCGCGCACCGCAGGAAGCGAGCCCGCGCCCGCCATCCACGGAATCACCGGCCTGCTCGCCATCATCCTCATGCTCTTCCACGCCGGCTGGGCAACCCTGGTCTACGTGCGCGGCCGCCGTCATGATGACAAGGCGATTGCGCAGGAGCAGACCTTCCATCGCTTCAGCACCATCGTATGGCTGCTCTGGCTGGTGCCCTATATCATCGGTTTGCTCGTGGGCATCCCCATGATTCACATGGCCACCGTCCCCGCCGTCGTCCTCAGCGTCATCGTCGTCGCCATCCTCTCTTTCTTCCTGCTTCGCCCCGCGAACAAAGTCGCTCGCGCATAGCTCAACCCTGCGCGATCGGTCACGCGTCCAAGCAAAAGGACCTGCAGCCCAAACCGGCTGCAGGTCCTTTCTTCACATCAACGCCTCGTTGGGCGCGGTGGTACAGCGTGCGCTAGCGCAGGTTGTAAAACGCGTTCCTACCGGCGTAGCGCGCGCTGCCAAACAGCTCGTCCTCGATACGGATAAGCTGGTTGTACTTGGCGATGCGGTCGGAGCGGCACGGAGCGCCGGACTTGATCTGGCCCGCATTGGTCGCAACCACCAGATCCGCGATGGTGGAATCCTCGGTCTCTCCGGAGCGATGGGAGACGATGCAGGCGTAACCCGCCTCCTTGGCCATCTCGATCGCCTCGAGGGATTCGGTCAGCGTGCCGATCTGGTTCACCTTGACCAGGATGGCGTTCGCCGCTCCCAGCTCGATGCCCTTCTTCAGGCGCTCGGTGTTGGTGACAAACAGGTCGTCGCCCACCAGCTGGACCTTGTCTCCGATGCGGCGAGTTAGCTCGACCCAGCCGTCCCAATCCTCCTCGGCCATGCCGTCCTCGATGGAGATGATGGGATACTTCTCAACGAGCTCGCACCAATAGTCGACCATCTGCGCGCTGGTAAGCTCGCGGCCCTCGCCCTTAAGCTCGTACATGCCGGTCTGAGTGTTGTAAAACTCGGTCGACGCGGGATCCATGGCGTACATAAAGTCCACGCCCGGGGTGTAGCCGGCCTTCTCGACCGCCTTGTTGATGTACTCAAAGGGCTCGGCATTGGTCTTGAGGTTGGGGGCGAAGCCGCCCTCATCGCCCACGCCGCCGCCAAGGCCCGCCTCATGCAGCACGCCCTTAAGCGTGTGGTAGACTTCCGCGCACCAGCGCAGGCCCTCGGTAAAGGTAGGGGCGCCCACCGGCATGATCATGAACTCCTGGAAGTCCACGTTGTTGTCCGCATGCACGCCGCCGTTCAGGATGTTCATCATAGGCGTGGGCAGCAGGTGGGCGTTGACGCCGCCCAGGTAGCTGTACAGCTCAAGGCCGGCAGACTGCGCCGCCGCGCGGGCGACGGCAAGCGACACGCCCAGAATCGCGTTTGCGCCCAGGTTTGCCTTGTTGGGCGTGCCGTCCGCGGCGATCAGGGCGGCGTCGACCGCACGCTGGTCAAACGCGTCCATACCGATCACGGCGTCCGCGCACTCCTTGTTCACATGGTCGACGGCCTTGGAAACGCCCTTGCCCAGATAGCGCTCGCGATCGCGATCGCGCAGCTCAACGGCCTCGAACGCACCGGTGGAAGCGCCGGAGGGCACCATCGCGCGGCCAAAGGAGCCATCATCGAGCACAACTTCCACCTCAACGGTGGGATTACCGCGGGAGTCCAATACCTCGCGACCGTACACATCGAGAATCTCACTCATATTCGTCCCCTTTCATTGGATACGAGAGCAAGCGACCCCGCCGAGATTCTTCCCGGCGAAGGGTTAGACTTGGATAACTTCTTTAGTATGCCCGAGCGCGGTCCAACCATGCACGGAAAACCAAGAAACCAAAAGATTCAACAATGCTGCAACGCCTTAGTATGGCGCTCGCACCGGGAAGCCGGGGCAACCCCCTACAGATCGGTATTCCTACCCGCACGTATCTCTGCGGTAATCTGGACGAGTGCGTCCGGAAACGCGATACCCTCGCGCGAGCTTATGCGGGCGACATCCTCATATTCGGGCTTGGAGCGGTGCTCGCCACCAGGGAGGACAACGGTCTTGACGTGCACCGGTCCCAGAGACGTCTGCTCCACGCGCTCGTTGCGCTCAAGGACCTCGCGGTCCATCATCGTCCAGCGAACGCCAATGGTAGTGGTCTCCAAAAACATTAGCCGGCGCATGCGCTCGGCATCCTGAGGAGCGGCGATAACCTGCAGCTGATAGGCGGGCCGACCCTTCTTGCCAAAGACGGGCAGCCAGTGGACCTCGAGCGCGCCGTCGCGAAGAAGCGTCTGCGCCGCATGGGCCATGCCCTCTGCGGACTGGTCGTCCACGTCGCATTCCAGCTTGATCACCCCGTCAACATGGGGCTGAGGCCCCAGAGCCCGCTCGATGCGATGAACGCGCACCAGCGATGGCACGCTGTAGTCCCTCTTGCCCGCGCCCATGCCCGTCGCCAGGATTGTGTAGGGAAAATCGGGGGCGCGGCGAGCATCCAACGCGGCGATAAGCGCGGCGCCCGTAGGCGTTACCAGCTCGCCCTCAACATCCAGGTGCGACGTGGGCAGCTCGCAGGCGCGGCAGATGTTCACCACCGCCGGAACGGGAACGGGGATGACGCCATGCTGGCAACGGATGGTGCCATGGCCGTCTGCTAGCGGCGTGGCGTAGACGGCATCGGGATCAAGGCTATCGGCCAAAACCGCTGCGGACACGATGTCGACGATGGAATCGATCGCGCCAACCTCGTGAAAATGGACCTGGTCCACCGGCAGCCCATGCGCCTGTGCTTCTGCCTGGGCGAGGATCTCGAACGCGCGCGCGGCGATGGCGCGAGCGCTCTGCGTCATCTGCGCGGAGTCGATGATCGCCATAACGTCATGCAGGTTACGGTGCTCGTGATGATGCTCGTGGCGGCGGGCGTGCTCGTGGCCGTGGGCGTGCTCGTGCTGGTGATCATGGTCGCCATGGGTGTGCCCGTGCGCATGGGCGTGGTCGCGGCGGTGATGGCCATCGTCCTCGTGCGCATGCTCGTGCGCGCGGCCGCACCGGTCCTCACCACGGCCATGCAGATACGCCATATCATGGTCGTGGGTCTCATGGCCATGGCGCAGCACCACATCGAAGTCGCAGGCACGCATGCCCGCCTTGGTCACGGTCGATATCGCTATCTCAAACTCGTCCGCAACGGAAAGACTCGACAACGCGCGGTCCAGCGCTGCCGAATCGGCTCCGGCGTCCAGTAGCGCAGCGACCAGCATGTCCCCGCTCACGCCCAGCGAGCAATCGATGTACAGCGAACCCATATAAACCCTCTCCCCCGGCAGCGCGAAGGCCCGCGCCTATTTCATATGATTGATGAGCGACGCCTGGTACGCGGCGCCAAAACCGTTATCGATATTGACCACGGAAACACCGTTGGCGCAGCTGTTGAGCATCGCTAGCAGCGCGGCGACACCGCCCAAGCTCGCCCCGTACCCCACGCTGGTGGGAACCGCGATCACCGGGCAGCTCGCCAAACCGGCCACCACGCTGGCCAGCGCGCCCTCCATGCCGGCGACGGCCACGATAACGCGCGCATCGCGGATGCGCTTCTCGCACGCAAGCAGGCGGTGGATGCCGGCGACGCCCACGTCATAGGCGCGGTCCACGCGGTTGCCCAAATACTCAAGCGTGCGCGCCGCTTCCTCGGCAACCGGCAAGTCGCTGGTTCCGGCGCAAACCACAAGCACCGTTCCCAGCCCATCCGGCTCCTTGGCCTCTCCAACCATGCCCAAGCGCGCTACAGGGTCGTACTCCATGGCGATGCCGCCGGCGGCAAGCAGCTCGCTCACGCCGGCGGCCTTCTCGCCGTCAAGACGCGTTACCAGCACCCGACGCTGGCAGGCCTCCAGCATTGACGTCACAATGCCCGCTATCTGCTCTTTTGTCTTTCCTGCACCATAGATGATCTCAGACGTGCCAGTACGGGCGCCGCGCTGGTTATCAACCGTGGCAAAGCCAAGGTCGGTCACCGGCGGCACCTGCAGCGCGCGCGCCAGCTCATCGGGCGGCACTTCCCCGGCGGCCACCCGTTCAGCCAGCAGTTTTGCATCGGCTGCGTCCATCGTCCACTCCCCCTAGTCCATTACAAACTGTTCCAGATAGTCCGCATCATGCACCACAATATGCGAATCATGGCCCTTTGTAGAGATAACGCCCTTTTCACGCAGACCGCGCAATATGCGGTTCACGCTGTTTCTGGACGAGATACCGCAGAACTGGGCTATGTCCTCGTTGGTCACGTCCAGCGAGATCACGGTTCCGTCCTTGCACGGCTCGCCGTATTTAACGCTTAAGTCGAACAGCAAGGCCCCCACCGCGCCTATTTTTCCGTTCATGGTCAAAAAGCGCGTGCGGTCAAACGCGTCTTCCAGGTTTCTCCGATAGTAATCCTTTACGTAATCAAGCAGACGATGATCCTCGTTCACGTACTTCCAGAACGTCAGCCGAGGCACCACGTAAAACAGAGCCTCGTCCGACTCAACCCGTACGCTGAACGGAGACTTTGCCTTGGCGCTTTCCTCGTCCCGCAACAGCGAGACCGGACTGGGCCCCTGCATATAGAACACGTTGAACTCGGTGCCCTCACGCATGGTGACGCTCGCCTTGACAACGCCCTCGATCAGGACATAGACGTGCGATTGATCGAATCCGTAGTAGCAAAGGTACTCGTGCCGATGTTTCTTAACTTCCGGGTATCCCTTCGACCTCAAGTACTCAACGAGGTAGTCGTGGACCTTCTCCACACGCCTCACCCCTTTCTAACACGCTTGGCTGACAGGCTCGCTACTCTACGTGACAGAACAAAACGCCAAGTAACAAATGGTACCAACAACCGGTACTTCTACCGGGCGCTCGCCCCTGCATAGTTGCAGGTAGCGAAGCGCGGCGTAAAAGACCCGCCGCCAACAGCAGCGTTGATTGGGGAATCGCAATGTTCGAGGTAGACGTTTTGCTAGCTCGTCGCAACATGCACGTGCGCCAGGCTGAACCCATGCGGCACATCCCGCGCTCCGGGCGCACGACGTACCGCCAAAACCCGTATCTTGGTGGCATTCCGGATTCATAGCCCCTTCATACTTACTGAAGGCCACGGCAATGTACGGTAGTGTTCTTATGTCCCTAGCGCAAATTGTTATGCACATTCATGCAATTACCGACGCAACGACCACATTTGGTACCCCGCCGCCATTCGCGCTCGCTACTAGGCGCGCTGGCGCTTGACCTCGTCCCATAGGTCATTGAGCTCTTTGGTCGACAAGCCCTCGATCGCAACCCCGTGCTGGCAGGCGAGACCTTCCATAGCCTGCCAGCGCGAGCGGAATTTCGCCGTGCTCGCTCGTAGCGCGCTTTCGGCGTCGATCCCCTCTTTGCGCGCTACGTTTACCAGTGCGAAGAGCACGTCGCCAAACTCCATTTCGCGCTCGGCGGTGCCGGGGGCCTCCTTCCGGAATTCCTCGCGCTCCTCGTCCACCTTATCCCACACGTCTTGAACCGTCTCCCATTCAAACCCCACGGCAGCGGCCTTGCGCGATACCTTTTGGGCTTGCATCAGGGCGGGAAGCGAGGTAGGAACGCCATCGAGCAGCCCTTCCGGCCTCTCGCCCGCCTGCACGCTCTCCTTGTCCTTGGCTTCCTTTTCGGCAAGCTTCACGTTGTCCCAAATCGCCAGCACCTCCTCGGCGTCTTGGGCCGCGGCGTCGCCAAACACGTGCGGGTGCCTGCGAATGAGCTTTTGGTCTATATCGCGCGCCACGTCCGCCATGGTGAATTCGCCCGCGTCCGCCGCGATTTGCGCGTGCAGCACCACCTGCATCAGGACATCGCCCAGCTCTTCGCGCAGGTGGGAGACATCGTTCGACTCGATGCAATCGACCGCTTCGTAGGCTTCCTCGATCATGTTCTTGGCAATGCTGGCATGCGTCTGCTTTCGATCCCATGGGCACCCGTCGGGTTGGCGCAGGCGCCAGATGGTCTCGACCAGGCCCTGAAACGCCTCGCGCGCATCCGACAGCGTCGAGGTGTCGCGCACCAGACTTGCCAGGCTACCGCTTCCGGTGTTCTTCCACTCCGCCATAGCGTCTACTCCTCGTCCAAAATCACATGGCTAAACGCGCCGTCCTGATAAATGCCATAGCTGTGCGTGCCGTCCTTGGGAATTGACACGCTGCCCGGATTGAACAGCCACAGCCCCGGATGCGCCTCGCTTTCCTGATTCACCTTGATATGCGTGTGGCCGTACACCAGCGCGGAGCCCGCGGGCAGCGACGGCGCCCTGTCCACGCTGTTGTGCATCCCGGCACCAAACACGTGGCCGTGGGTAAGAAAGAGCGTGCGGCCGCTCTCATCAATGAGCTGAGAAAAGACCGACATACAGGGGAAGGACAGCACCATCTGGTCCACCTCTGCCTCGCAGTTGCCGCGCACCGCAGTGAGGCAACCGGTTGACGCCAGGTCGTTCAACAAAGGAATCACCTGTTTGGGCGCATAGTCGCGCGGCAAGTCGTTGCGGGGGCCGTGGTAGAGCAAATCGCCCAGCAACACCACGCAATCAGGCGCCTCGCGCGCGATCGCATCCATAAGACGACGGGTCCAATATGCAGATCCATGCAGGTCAGAGGCTATCACAAGCTTCATAGCCAATCCTTTCTCATCGACGTCGCTGCTTTGCATGATAAAACGAAAAAGCGGGCGCGCACCCCTTTGGATACCCGCCCGCCTTGAAAACTCAGCCGTCAAACGTTTAAGGCCCTAGCGCAGGGCCTCTTTGTTGACCCGGTGCGCCGCAAAGGAATACACCAGGTTGACGGTCGCGTTGACCAGCGTGGGCACCCATAGCCCCTCCATAAGCATGATGTAGAGGACAGAGGCCGCGTTAACGATCAGAGCCATGACGATTATGGGCAAAAGGCCGGTCACGCGGCTGGGCACGTTGGCCGCGGTCGACCCCAAAAAGCCCAGCAGAATATCGGTAGCGCTTCGAAATGTGGTGTACAAGCCGCCGTGGAGCGGCGGGGCGGAGCC
>SAMEA3387495__coassemble_1512_pt1 | contig 18455 bp, 14 predicted proteins | sample SAMEA3387495__metabat2_low_PE_015 | metagenome-assembled genome bin SAMEA3387495 (sample SAMEA3387495) | Felis catus | biome: Faeces | place: United Kingdom | collected 2012
CCCGCAGCTCCCAGCCCCAGCGCTCCCCCGCTGACCCCGGGCCTTAATCGTTACCGGCATAAAAACGGCCCCCACGGCATTGCACGCTACCGTGGGGGCCTGCCGCGCCTTGCTCGATGCTAGCAAGCGGGCTCTATCGTTTGCGGATCGGTCAATCTACCGTAAGGCTGTCATAATCCCGGGATCAACCTCTATCCGCATCATGGGCAAAGGGTGCCGGGCGCCGTCAATCGTTGTCGTCGGCGTCGTCCGCATCGTCCGCGTCATCTGCGTCCGGATCGTCGTCCGCATCGTCCGCGTCATCCGAAGGATCCGGAGCGTCTGCGGGGTCATCAGCGTCGTTCGGATCATCAGCGTCCGGGGTATCGGCGGGATCATCGCGGTCGTCGGCGTCATCCGCATCGTCGGCATCGTCCGCGTCGTCAGCGTCGTAGGTATCGTCGTTCAGATCGTCCCACGAATCCTTATCGTCCCAGTCATCGTTGTGCTCGATGTCCGCCTCAAGGACCTTGCCGGTCTTGCCGTCGATCTCGTACTCGTACACAACGCCGTCGGCGATGAACTTGAACTCGTAGATGCCGTCGTCCAACTCATACTTGTGGTCGGCGAACGTGGCATGGTCAAGGCCCATCTGCGCCATCGCGATGTCCTTGGCGGCCTCCAGGCCAATGAGCCCGTCCTCGCTCTCCATGTCGCGATCGATCACCACGGCGTCAGAAGTGAGACCAAAACCGCTGGTCTGGGCCTCAACCGCCGCTTCGATACCCTTGAGGAAGTCCGCCGAGGGAACGCCGGAGCCGGGCTCGAGCTTGAGGACGATGTTCTTGTCGTGCCCGTCGACCTTCTTGTCAAAGAAGCCGTGCGCGTGGATGTCCGCGACAAGCTCTGCAGCGACTTCGCTTACGGAGCGGCCCTCGTACTTCTTGGTATCGGCCACCACCTCGCGTCCGTCGTCGTTCTTCGCCTCGACCTCGGTGATGAGACCCGCCTTGTTGTACTCCAGCTCGATCTCCGGGTTGATGCTCAGCAGAACCGAACCGACCGCCGCATTGCCCGCGACCGCCTTGATGTCCTTGGTCGCCGGCTTTGCGCCGCAGCCCGTGAGCGCCGCCACAATAGCCGCACTCACACACGTCGCCACCGCCAGGCCCTTCATTCCGCTCTTCTTCATGTCTGCCTCCTATCTGAGTGGCTTTGCTTCTCAGTGATAGGTTGCGTAGGACGAGTTCTAAAAACGGGGTCGCAAGCAAAATCATTTTTCTTTGCTCGCTCAAGATTGCCATGCGTTCCCGTCCGGGCTCTACGGCAAGCGCTTTTGACCTGCAATCCCCGCGTTGCCGTCCGCAAGTCCCCTCATATTTGAGTCGCCGGGGCCATGGGGGCCGTCGCTATCGCCCGGCCCTTCTTCCCAGCCACCTTGCCCTGCAAGGGCACCGTTAGCGCCGGGGCGGATCGCCCTGCCCTCCTCGCCGGAGTCCACGGCATCATCATCGCCACGGTCGTCGCCCACGCCGTCATCCGCGTCGCCCGCGTTATCGGCGTCGCCAGCATCATCGGCGTCGCCGGTGCTGCTGCCCTTATCGCCGCCATCGCCGCCATCGGCTCCATCATCGCCGTCGTCGTTATCGTCGCCGCCGGTAAAAGAGCCGGCACCGGGGCCAGAGCCGTCATCATCATCCGCATCATCGTCGCAGTCGGCATCCTTGTCCGCACCAGCGGGTCCGTCGCCCGCGTCATCGTCCGCGTCACCCGCATCATCCGCGTCATCGTCCGCGTCAAGCTCATCGTCCACATATTCATCGAGCTCTATATCCGCGTCGCCATCGAATGCATCGGTGAGGGCGGCAAGCAGATCGCGCGCGATGGCGTCCGCCCAGGCGGCGTTATCCGAATCCGCATCGATGCGAACCAGGCCGCCCGGTTTGAGATAGCCCTGCTCGCGGGCGCGCTCCACAAGGCCCCGCGACACGTCCTGCACGTTCTTGCCGTAGTATCCGTAGCCGTCGATGAGGTTGTCGCCGTCCGCGTTGTCGCCCCTAAGATCAACCACGCGGTCAAAGCGGTTGACGCTCATGCTCATAGCGGGATTGATGCGCATGCGCACCGTGCCCACCGGTGTCCGCCAGACGGCATAGCCCGTGACGGCGAAGACGAACATGCTCGCCGCGGCGGCAAAGATCGCAAAGCGGCGGCGCAGCGCGCGGCCGGCACGACGACGGGGCGAGGCGGAAGCGGGCGCGTCCGCGAGCAGGGAGGTGTGCTCGTCCACTGACGAAGGCAGCGCTCCGTCAACCGCCCGGGCATCGGTCTCAAGGTCAAGGGGGTCATCGAACACCACCGCGTCCTCGACCGTCTGACCTACCTCGTAGCCCATGTTGGGCATCTTGACAAAACGCCCCTCTTCATCAAGTCCCACCGCATAGCTTAGCTGGACTTCCATAATCAGGTATTTCATCGAGTGCCACCTCCTGCCGCGCCCACGATCCTGCACAGGTGGCCGCGAATGATCTCGTAACCGTTGGTAAAAGCGAGCAGCAGCGCCACCAGGTGCCGGCGGTGGCGCTCGAGGGTTTTGCGATCCACGCCCGAACCGGAAGCAAGCGCCGCGATGGGCAGCTTCTTCGATTGGACCAGGCGTTCAAGCAGCTCGGGCGTGTTGCGGGCAAAGGCAAGGGCCCTGCCGCACGCCTCAAGGGTGCGGGCCTGCCGCGGGCAATTCTGCGCGACGTCGGCAAGCTCGACGCCAAAGCCGGCAAGCTGCGACGTGAACTCGGCGATCTCCTCGCGGCTCGCCGCTCGCAGCTCGCGCTCGCCAATCTCGTCGCGCTGGTCGGCGAGGGCGTCTACGCGCGTGCGCTCCGCATCGTCCTGATCTTGGGACAACGGCTCATCCAACGAATCGACCGAATCAAAACGACGTTCGCGGCGCGCGTAGTCGATCAGGCGGTTGCGTATCGCGCGCGAGGCGAGGGAGATAAACGCCCCGCGCGACTCGTCATACGCCAGCACCGCCTCATGAAACGCGAACATCGCGATGCCCAACTCGTCATCGCGACCCTCTTGCAGCGGATGCCCGGCGAACTTGGCCGCCTCGGATTTGATAAAGGGCAGGTAATCGCGCACCAGCTGGTCCGCTGCGCGCGCATCGCCCTTTGCCGATTCCACCCGAAAGGCTATGTCACCTTGCTGCTTCATCGCATCTCCCCTCGCTATAGCATGCGGACGAAGGCACGGGGTTTTCGGGGTCGCGAGCAAATTCGCCCGGACAGCCGTTTTCTTCATCGACCTCGTATGCGCAAAAATCACCATTAGGGACATTATGGGGCTGTATGGCACAACCTCGGGCCAGACCCTGGTTTTAAGGTTTCCCTGGTTTTGAGAACGGAGATGGGCTCCTCAACATGAGGGAGCCGGCGCGCACGCTCCTGCAGACCATGGTGAACGAGATTATGGGTGCGCGGGCACGCTCCCGGAGGAGGCAGAGGCCGACGCCCTGGCATGCCGGGCGGCAATCGATTCGGTGGGAGCGATGTCGGCCCGTCCCTGGAAGACGGGCTACACCAACTTTTCCGACACTACCTCGACGACCAGACAGCATCAACAGATAGCATTGATGAAATAGACGGATTTTGATCCCTCAGTTTACGATTGGACTTACCATGAGCCTGCTTGGCAACATCATCTGGATGCTCTTTGGCGGAATCTTCACCGCGATCTACTGGTTCCTTGTGGGATACCTGTTCTGCATCACCATCATCGGCATCCCGCTGGGACGGCAGGCCTTTAAGATGGCGTCACTCACGCTCGCGCCGTTCGGCAAGACCATCGAGTACGGCGGCGGCGCGCCCTCGCTCATCGCCAACGTCATCTGGCACATCTGCGCGGGGCTGCCCATGGCGGCGAGCTACCTGCTCGCGGGCTGCGTCAACTGCATCACCATCATCGGGATCCCCTTCGGGCTGCAGGCGTTCAAGATGGCAAAACTTTCACTGCTGCCCTTCGGCGCGACGGTGCGATAACGGCGGATACGCCATTCCCTACCAGCAGGAACGGCATCGCTTCACCCGCGCATCGACCCCTTCGCCCTTCACATCCCGCCGCGCCGCCCCCTCCTGTGCCATACTCATGGCAATCTCGACGTATGGGCGGCAACGAGCCCGCAAATGTACGGCGGCTCGACAAAAGGAGGCACCATGCTCAACGCAAGCGACGCCAAGCTGGTCAAACGGTGTTATCTCTTGCCTAAGGTGGCCTGGTACTCCCTTGCGGCGCTCTTCCCCACGGGCGCGCTCGCCATCCTGCTCGTGATGGTTGACAACATCGCCCTGGGCTCCAGTGGCTTTGGGGCGGCGCAGAGCGTCATCATGTTTGCCCTGATGGCCGCCGAGGGTGCGACGTGCATCGGTTGCGGCATCGCGGTCAGGCGCGCGTTTGGCAACAAGCGTTGGCGCCAACTCGAGCAAGACGCCATCGGGCAAAACACCCCCACCAATGCCAACGCCGCTATGGTGGGCGGCATCGGCACGGCGGCCGCAGGGCGACTCGTCGGCATGTTGAACGATGACGACCTCGACGCCCTGGGCGCGGGGCTGGAGGTGGCCGGCGGGGCCGCGGCCGCGTATGGCTTCTTTGAGACCATGAGCCGCATGAGCAAGGCGGCCGCGGCCGTCGCGCACGCCAACGGCATGGCGCTGCCAAACCTTGGCGCCACGCGCGCGGCGGTGATCGGCCTGCCGCTCCTCGTGCTCACGCTCGCCTTCGTCCCGCGCTTCATCGACTCCGCCGCGCAATCCTCAACGTCCCAAGAGGCGGCAGCCCACATCATGGACGTGTTCGACGCCGCTCTCGCACCCGTCTGCAGCTATACCATGCCCGATGAGCCGCTTGAGCATCGCCAAGACAGCGGCTACCGCGTGAGCGGGAATATCACTGACGACGAGGGCGACATCATCGCAAGCGTCTCCATCGAGACGGACGAGCTCGGCGTCGTGGATGGCGTGGTGTACAACGCCGATGTCGACGTCACCCTAACGCCCGAAGAGAACCTCGCCGCCGCGGAGGATGCCTTCGCGCGCTTCCACGCGGCGATCGCCGGCATTGATCTTGAGTCGAAGGGCATCGAACTGGCGGACACGGGGCTTATCAACGCGCCCGTGCTGCCCGAGGAATTCAGCCAGGCCTTCCTTGTCGGCGACTACTACACCCCACTCGACATGGACCTCGACAACACGGGAACCCTCCGCGCCTGGGTGATGTTTGACACGGACCCCAAAGAGGAGTTCGACGAATACACCTCGCCCGCCATATCCCTGTTCCTGCAGGCCCGGTAGAGCCGTCAAGTAGACGCGATAAGAGCGTGTGGACGAGGACGACGCGCGACCATTCATCGCAAAACGCCGACCTCGTCCAAAACGCAAACTACTTCTTATGGCGCTTGAGGCCGCGGCTCAGACGTCGGGCGGTCGCCTCGACCTCCGCCTCATGCGCAGCTACCTCTGCCGGCGTGGTGAAGTGGTGCGGACGGAACTTGCTATCGACCGCGTCCATCTCAAGCGGGTGGACGGGCTCCATCACAAAGCCCTTGCCCGCGCGCAGGTTCTCCTTGGCCACGGAGATCATGAGCTTGATGCGGTTGAGCTGGTTGACCTCCGAGGCGCCGGGGTCGTAGTCCACCGCCACGATGTTGCTCTCCGGGTGCTGGCGGCGCAGCTCCTTGATGACCGCCTTGCCAACCACGTGGTTGGGCAGGCAGGCGAACGGCTGGGTGCAGATGATGTTGGGCGCGCCGTGGTCGATGAGGTCGAGCATCTCTGCCGTGAGCAGCCAGCCCTCGCCCATGTTGTTGCACAGCGACAGCACCTGCGTGGCCTTTTGCGCCATGGCGGAGATGGGCTCGGGGCGCTCGAAGCGCTCGCTTTGCTCGAGCATCTCCTCAACCGGCTCGCGCATCCAATCGACCAGGCCGATGGCGGCGTCCATGCCGGCGCGCGTTACCACGGAGCTGCCAAGTTCGTTCTTCTGCACGGTGGCGTTGCTCATGGAGTAGAGGAAGAAGTCCAGAAGACCCGGAACCACGGCCTCGCAGCCCTCGGCCTCGATCACGTCGACAACGTGGTTGTTGGCCGTGGGGTGGAACTTGACCAGGATCTCGCCCACAACGCCCACGCGCGGCTTGGTGCCCTCGCCCACCAGCGGCATGGTGTCGAAGGCGCGGATCGCCTCACGAGACAGCTTGGTGAAGTTTCGGCGGTTGAAAGCGGGCGCCAGCTTGCGCGCGCGGTCCATGAACTGCTCGAACAGCTGGTTGGCAGCGCCCGGCGTGGCCTCATACGGGCGGCAGCGGTAGAGCATCTGCATCATGACGTCGCCAAACAGCACGCTGTAGACGGCGGCTTTGAGCATGGTGGGCGTGAGCTTGAAACCGGGGTTGTCCTCGTCCAGCTTGACCGCGGAAAGCGAGATAACCGGGATGTCCGCATGGCCGGAGTCGCGCAGGGCCTTGCGGATGAGGGCGATGTAGTTGGTGGCGCGGCAACCGCCGCCGGTCTGGGTGATGACCACGGCGGTCTTGGAGAGGTCGTAGCGGCCGCTCTCGATGGCCTCCATGATCTGGCCCGTGACCAGGATGGACGGGTAGCAGATGTCGTTGTTGACGTAGCGCAGGCCCGCCTCCACGGCGCCGCGGTCGGTGGAGGGCAGAAGCTCCAAGTTGTAGCCGGACGCGCGGAACACCTCTTTGATGAGGTCGAAGTGGATGGGCGCCATCTGCGGGCACAGGATGGTGTAGCCGGCGTCCTTCATCTCCTGGGTGAAGCTCACCTTGGGGAACGCCGCGGACTTGGACGCGCGCTGGGCCTCCAGGGCGTACTTGTGCGTGGCGAACACCGGCTGGTCTATAGAAGGTTCAACCGGGCTGGCGGCGCCAACCTGGAACTCCTCGCCCACGGCGGCAGCCTCCGCGGCACGCTCCGCCGCCTGGTCCTTGAGCGCAGCCATGAGCGAGCGGATGCGGATGCGCGCGGCGCCAAGGTTTGAAACCTCGTCGATCTTGAGCACGGTGTAGATCTTGCCGGACGCCTCCAGGATCTCCTGCACCTGGTCGGTGGTGAGGGCGTCCAGGCCGCAGCCAAAGGAGTTCATCTGCACCAGGTCGAGGTCGTTGCGCATGGTGACAAAGCGCGCGGCGGCGTACAGGCGGCTGTGGAACATCCACTGGTCCACCACGCGGATGGGGCGCTCGGGCTTCACCAGGTGCGCCACGGAGTCCTCGGTAAGGACCGCGAAGCCAAAGGAGGTGATCAGCTCGGGCAGGGCGTGGTTGATTTCCGGGTCGTTATGGTAGGGGCGGCCGGCGAGCACGATGCCGTGTCCGCCGTTGTCCTCGATCCACTTGACGGCTTCCTCGCCCATGGTCTGGATCTGCTGGTGGAAGCGAGCATCCTCCTCATAGGCGGCGTTGACGGCGGCGTCGATCTCCGTGCGGGTGATCTTGGGGCCGTGCACGCGGCCGCGGCCGGCCTGGGCATCCGCCACGCGCTCAACGGCGATCAGCTCGTAGAGGCGGCGCTTGAGCTCGATCTTGTCATGGTAGGGCACAAAGGGGTACATGAACTCGACGTGCTTCTCGGAGATCTCGTCGATGTTCAGACCCAGCGCCGTGGGGTAGCTCATGACGATGGGGCAGTTATAGCAGTTGCCCGCGGTGGGGTCTTCCTTGCGCTCCCAGCGCACGCAGGGCATCCAGATAAAGTCCGGGTCCTTGTCGATAAGGTTCATGATATGGCCATGGCTGAGCTTGGCCGGGTAGCACACGGACTCGCTGGGCATGGACTCGATGCCGGCCTCGTAGGTCTGCTTGGTCGAGTTGTCCGAAAGCACCACGGAGAAGCCCAGCTTGGTGAAGAACGTGTGCCAGAACGGGTAGTTCTCGTACATGTTGAGCGCGCGGGGAATGCCCACGGTGCCGCGCGGCGCGGCCTCAGGGTCAAGCGACTCGCGGTCGAACAGCAGGGCGTTTTTCTGGACGAAGACGTTGGGAGCCTCGGTCTTGTTGGAGCGATGGCCCGCGCCCTTTTCGCAGCGGTTGCCCGTGATGAAGCGACGGCCGCCGCCAAAATCGTTGATGGTGAGCTGGCAGTTGTTGGAGCAGCGGCCGCAGCGCGCGTGGCGCTGGGTCACCGTGAGCGACGCGATCTCGTCCGCAGACAGGATGCTGGAGATGCCGTCCGCCCCGGCGCGGTCGCGGGCCAGCAGGGCGGCTCCGTAGGCGCCCATGCAGCCGGCGATATCCGGGCGCACCGCGTTGACACCGGTGAGCTGCTCGAATGCGCGCAGCGTGGCGTCTGACATAAACGTGCCGCCCTGGACGATGACCTGCGTGCCGATCTCTTTGGGATCGCGCAGCTTAATGACCTTGAACAGGGCGTTCTTGATAACGGAGTAGGACAGGCCCGCGGCGATGTCGCCCACGGTGGCGCCCTCTTTTTGAGCCTGCTTGACGCGGCTGTTCATAAAGACCGTGCAGCGGCTGCCAAGGTCGACCGGCGCCTTGGCCTCGACGGCCGCCTGGGCGAACGCGCGCACGTCCATGTTCATGGAGACCGCGAAGCTCTCGATGAAGCTGCCGCAACCGCTTGAGCAGGCCTCGTTGAGCATGATGTGCTCGATGACGCCGTCGCGCACGCGCAGGCACTTCATGTCCTGGCCGCCGATGTCCAGGATGAACTCGACGCCCGGCAGAAACGCGCGGCTGCCGCGCAGGTGGGCGACGGTCTCGATCTCGCCGGAGTCAGCCTTGAGGGCCTCGATGAGCAGCGCCTCGCCGTAGCCGGTGGTGGTGACGTGGCCAATGCGCGCGCCGGAGGGGATGTGCTGGTAGAAATCGGCCATGATCACCTTGGCGGTGCCCAGGATGTCGCCGTTGTTGTTGCCGTACCAGGTGTGCAGCAGCTGGCCGTCCTCGCCCACCATGGCGGCCTTCATGGTAGTGGAGCCGGCGTCGATGCCGATGAAGACGCGCTCACCGGCATAACTGGCGGGATCGCCCTTGGGAACGACCTCCTTGTTGTGGCGCTCCTTGAACTCGGCGTACTCGTCCTCGCTCGCAAACAACGGGGAGAGGCGCTCGACCTCTGCACCCTGGGTGTCACCCAGCGCATCGATAGCCGCGATGAGCTCGTCGAATGTGGACAGCTTGGTGGATTCGCGCGCCATGGCGGCGCCGGACGCCACAAAGAGGTGGGCGTTGTCGGGAACGATGCGGTGCTCCTCGTCCAAATCAAGCGTGATGTAGAAGCGGCGGCGCAGCTCGGAGAGGTACTGCAGAGGTCCGCCCAAGAAGGCGACGTAGCCGCGGATGGGACGGCCGCACGCCAGGCCGGAGATGGTCTGGGTCACCACGGCCTGGAAGATGGAAGCGGCGACGTCCTCCGGACGGGCGCCCTCGTTGAGCAGGGGCTGTACGTCCGTCTTGGCGAACACGCCGCAGCGGCTGGCTATGGGGTAGATGGTGGTCGCGTCCGCGGCGAGCTTGTTGAGGCCCGCGGCGTCCGTGTGCAGCAGGGTGGCCATCTGGTCGATGAAGGCGCCGGTGCCGCCCGCGCAGGTGCCGTTCATACGCTGCTCGATGCCCGAATCGAAATAGATGATCTTGGCGTCCTCGCCGCCCAGCTCGATGGCGACGTCGGTCTTCGGGATGAGGGTCTCCACCGCGCGCTTGGAGGCGATGACCTCTTGGACAAACTCCAGGTCCAGCCACTGCGAGAGCAGAAGACCGCCCGAACCGGTGATGGCGCAGGTCATGCGGGCATCGCCCAGCACGCCGGCAGCGCCCACGAACAGGTCGCGAGCGCAGGCGCGCACGTCGGTGTGGTGACGCTGGTACTTGGCGTAGACGATCTGGTTGGCGTCGTTGAGCACGGCGAGCTTGACCGTGGTGGACCCCACGTCGATACCCAGGTGCAGATCACCCTTGGCGTTTTGCGGATTGTAGATGGCGCCCTCGGGAACGACCGGGGCCTGCGGGCACGCGGGCGCGGACTGAAGCGCACCCGTCATCGCGTCGGCCGCATCCCGCACGGCCCGGTCCATAGCTACGGACTCGACCACGGTATTCTCTACTTCTTGGTTACTCATAGCTCTCCCCCTAGATGGTGTATTTGGCGTCCGCTTTCGATCGCGGCTCGACGCCTGACGATGAAAGCGGCGATGCCTGCGGACCGGCGTTTGACGCAGCGAAAACCTCCAGCACGCTGCGTAAGTCCCGCGCGGCGCTTTTTCCCAACAGCTTCATGCCGTACTCCGGCACGTTGATGTCGATGGGCTTGCCGTACAGGTCGCCGGGACGGACGAATGCGATCACGGTCATGATGCGCGCCATGGTCTCCGGGGCCTCCTTGAGGCCCGTTTGGAACCAGCGCTTGATAACGCCCAGCTCGGACGTGATAACGGAATCGAGGTAATAATCGAAGAACGTACCCAGCGCATCCGGGAAGATACCCGTCTCCATTCGATGCCTCACGCAAGCGCGCACCAGGTCGAGCAGCTTCTCGATAAACGCCGGGTCGCCGCCGGGACCCAGCAGAGCGCCAATAAGCTCTCCGTCTTTCTTGAGATAGGACAGCAGCTCCACCGAGCCCGACGCCGGCTCCAGCTCGTGTATGTTGCGATACAGATCATCCAGCGTGGAGGCGGAGATGGCGAGCACATGGCACCCCACCTCGTCCAAAATGGAAGCTTCTACCTGCTCGATGAAGTCTGGGATGTCTTTGTAATGGCTGTAAAACGTGCGGCGCGTGAGGCCCGCGCAATCCGTGAGGCCGGCGACGGTGACGCTAGAAAGGTCGCCTGTCGCCCCGATCTCCCGCGCGAGCGCTTGGCGCAGCAGGCGCTGGGAGCGGAGACTGCGACGGTCGCATTTTTGTTCGGCCACGGCCTCTTTCGACACTGGCCCTCCTTGGCTCGAGGGGGCCGTGGTTGCAACGCGGCCCGATATTACTCTCTCCGAGCATTATTGCACACGGTGTGCATAATTGAACGAATGTGGAGGAGCACTTACAGAAACCTGACAACCATCAATCATTTATCTACAAATGGGCTGCGGACGGGGCTTAGTCGATTCGAACGTAGCCGGAGCCCTTGCCTGCGTCCGCATTGGGAGAAGCGACGCCCCCCTGCTCGCGCACCGTCTTGACCATGTGGCGGGGCACGGCATGAAACGCGCAGCTACCGATGACGTTGCCCGCAGCGAGCTTGGCGGCGTCGCTTCCGTTGCCGGTAGCGTAAGCGTGCGTAAAGCGTTGGAGCATGGCGATGTCGTTGCCACCGTCGCCGTAGACGGCCACTTCGTCCGCGGAATAACCAAAATAGGAAGCCAGCCATGCAAGCGCCGCGCCCTTGTCGACGCCGACGTTGGTGATCTCGAACATGACGGGACTAAAGGGGGCGTTGACCACCTTGTCAGCGTGGCTGGAAAGGAAATCCTTGAGTTCGTTATCGAGCGAGGGGTCGCTCACGCGGGCGTTGATTTTGCAGATGCTGTGGGAAAGCACGTCAGAGACGCTTTGGTTGTGGACGCAATCCGCCTGCATTTGGCGGCGGCGAATACGCATGGCGGCCATCTTTACCTTCTCGATAGCGCCCGTGGCGACAAATCCGGCGAGCTGGTCTTGCGGGCTACCGGTGACATACGTGCGATCCAGGCCCACGCACTCGAAGCAGACCTGCGGGAATGTGCGGAGCATTTCCTCGAGCACCCCTTTGTCCACATCGCTATGGTAGATGGTGTTGCCGTCGCGGTCCAAAATGATGGACCCGTTGGAACACACCGCCTCTATGCCAACGCCGTGAAAACCAAAGTCATTGGGGCTGCGCATGGTGCGGCCGGTGGCGACGGCGAAATGCGCGCCGCTTTTAGTAACCGTTCGCAGAGCGGACACGATGACGGGATCGACCATATGGGTTGCGTTGAGCAGGGTTCCATCCAGGTCGCTCGCAAACAGCTTGATCATTCGTTCTCCCTCTTCCAAGGCCCCTTGTGCGCGCCATACGTTGCGGCGGGTGTCTTACATCAGCGCCCGTTGCGCGCTCACGCATCTCGAAACGTTAGCAGATTGGCCCGTGGTTAGACAGATCGCGTGCATCCTTGACGAAAAGCGCGGCGCGGGCATGGGCACGGCCGGCGCACGAGGGTGATGCGGAGCATAACGCGACGCGAGGGCACCGCATTTGCCAAAATGCATAACGACCCCCGCGCATCCTGCGCGTCTACCAAACTCGTGCATAAGAATAAAACTCCGCAAAACCGTGCCGCTTTGAAATGGTCACTGAGGGCCGCGAGGCGGGTAAGAATCGGCTAACCCAGCGCCCACTCCCCTTGCGAAACGCCTCTATCAACCGCAATATGAACGCGCTAGGCCACTTTATTGATACAGATGTCTCCATATTTCAGCCCAAAAGGACCCCTCTACGACAAAGGAGGTGCGACAACTCGCACCCCCTCTGCATTCTTCTTCTCTTTCTGCGGCCAAACGGCTCAAATCGCTTTATACATGGCTTGAAAATCCCCGCCTGAAGCGGTTCAATTGCCATACCGATCGGGCACGGTTTCAATCTGCCGACCAACAGCTACCACCCACAGGCTAAACCTGCGAATTCGCAAGCGCAAAACCTCCTAGCCCAGGGCGACATCCAGAACCATCATGAGGACAAAGCCCGCGATGACGCCCAGCGTGCCCACGTTGGAGTGCTCTCCCAGGTGTGCCTCCGGAATAAGCTCCTCGACAACCACGTAGATCATGGCTCCGGCGGCAAATGCCAGCATCCAGGGCATAAACGGCGTGATCCAGCCGGAGACCAGAACCACCGCGATGCCAAAGATGGGCTCTACGATGCCGGAAAGGCTGCCCATGGCAAACGCCTTGGTGCGGCTCATGCCCTCGCGGGCAAGGGGGAGCGAAACCGCCGCGCCCTCGGGGAAGTTCTGCAGGCCCATACCCAGCGCGAGCGCAAAAGCCATACCAAGGTAGGCGTCCGCAGCGGCACCGGAGGCCTGGGCCGCCATGGCAAACAGCAGACCGACGCTCATGCCCTCGGGGATGTTATGGAGCGTGACGGCGGAGACCAAAAGCGTGGTTCGCTTCCAACTGGTCTGGATGCCCTCCGGCTGGTCTTCCTCGGGATGCAGATGGGGCAAGAACGTATCGAGAGCGAGCAGAAAGGCCACGCCCAGCAAAAAGCCGCCGGCAGCAGGGATCCAACCTATCTGACCCAGCTCATCTGCCTGCTCGATTGCCGGGTTGAGCAAAGACCACACGGACGCCGCGATCATGACGCCCGCCGCAAAGCCCAAGAAAATGTGGTGCATGAGCTTGCGGTCGCTTCTGAAAAAGAAGACCATGGCCGACCCCGCGGTGGTCATAAGCCAGGTAAATCCGCAGCCCAACGCCGCCCATAGCAGCGCTTGCCCTATATTCGCAGGTAACATATTGCCTCCAAGCAATTAGCGGATGGTACTAGCAAACAGAAAACCCCTAAGGCAGTCGCGCCCCTTAAGCGAGCGCGCAAAGAAGCCTGGGGTAGACCTCGTCGAGCGTGTCGAACATCCTGCCCATCGCGGCGATACCGAACAAGCCGGCCACCTCGGGTACCATGAAGACGTCTGACGAGCAGGTGATGCGGCCGTCTTCTTCCACGACGAACGTGATCCAGCGATAGGAGCCGTTAAGGGTGTTGACCAGCTCAAGAGCCTGCGATCGAAGTCCCGGCGCCACGTGCCCAAGATCCTCGACCTCCAAATGCGCGCCGCGGTCGTTGACGCGAAACAAGATCACGGTCGCCGGCAGGTTCGCACCGGCCCACCCGACGCGGATGGTGTCGATCAGGTTCTCATCGTCCAGCGGCGTGTCGCTTCGATAGTCGATGCCCGCCTCGCGCATGCTCTGCATGAGCTGGATGGAATTATCGTACATAGGCGCTCTCCTGCCATAAAGGCCCGCCGCCCCAGACGAGGCAGGCGGGTTCGCAACTGTCCAGCTCCCATCCTACACTAACAATCACCCCGTGAAGTTGTTAGTTTCCCATGGCTAACCATTTATCTACCGTCGCTTGCCATCTCGGACCCGTCTCAAACCTTATAGATTCTTAAAGGCGTGCTCGACGAGGTACCGATATATGCAGTGCTAGCATGGTCAGCATCATCCCCAGAAAGGAGCGACGCATGGCAACCACGCGCGTGCTGATCATAGAAGACGATGCGGACATCAACAACATCGTAGCGACGCACCTCACGCGCGCCGGCTACACGTGCACGCAGGCGTTTTCCGGCACCGAGGCAAAGTTGCTGCTCGATTCCGGCAACTCCCCCATGGCCGACGTGGTGATCTGCGATCTCATGCTCCCTGGTCTTCCCGGCGAAGAGCTGGTGCGCCTCATTCGCGAGCGCGACCAAGACACGCCCATCATCGTCATCTCCGCCCGCACCGCCGCAAGCGACAAGGTAGACCTGCTCAAACTGGGCGCGGACGATTACCTGGCCAAACCCTTCGATTTGGACGAGCTGCTCGCACGCATAGAGGTGCAGCTTCGCCACCACGGGCGCTCCTCGGCCATCGCCACCTCAAACGACGGCGTGCTGCGCTTTCGCGATTGGACCCTGGATCCTCAAGCACGCGTCTTTTGCGCCGCCGGCGCGCAGCTGGCGCTCACCCGCATCGAGTTCAACATTATGGAGATCCTCATGCGCCACCCCAAGCGCGTGTTCACCAAGCAGGAGCTTTTTGAGCAAGCCTGGGGCGAGCCGTACGCCGCGGACGACAACACCGTAAACGTGCACGTCTCCAACATTCGATCCAAACTCAAGGCGTCCGGAACGGATGGCTACCTCAAAACGGTTTGGGGCATGGGCTTTAAACTGGTGGAATAGCACCGATATTTCCCACGTTTTTCTAACGGGTTTCCAAGATTGCGCCGCGGTTTCCAAGCGCCGACGGCTCTGTTTCCGCCTTGCATCCATACGTTAACGGCATAATCCCCCGCTTTTTTCACACCGACTCGATGCCATTATGAGCAAGTCGCAATTGCGCGGCCGTGCACCCGCGCGGCGCGACCGGTCCTAATGGCCTCTACGATAAAACCGGAACTTGTGAGGGGGAAACAACATGTTTGATACAGGTTCCACCGGCTTTATGCTTATCTGTACCATGCTCGTGTTTCTTATGACGCCTGGCCTTGCTTTTTTCTACGGCGGACTGGCTCGGCGTAAGAACGTTACCAACACCATGCTCATGACCTTCATCGTCATCGGCATCGTTGGCGTCCTCTGGGTTGTCGCCGGATGGTCGTTTGCCTACGGCGGCGACGGCTCCATCTCGTTCTTTGGCGGCTTTGACCAACTGCTTTGCCTGCCCATTGTCCAGCAGGTTCTGGACGAGGCGGCCAACCCACCCGCGGACGCGACCTATCCTTCTATCGTTAACATCGCGTTCCAGATGGCGTTTGCCATGATCACCTCGGCCATCATCACCGGCTCCGTCGCCGGTCGCATGAAGTTCAAGGCCGTCACCTTGTTCCTTGCATTCTGGGTTCTTGTTGTCTACGCCCCGCTGGCGCACATGGTCTGGGGCGGTGCTGGCTCGCTCATTGGCGAGCAGATTGGCGCGCTCGACTTTGCAGGCGGCGACGTTGTCCACATCTCCTCCGGCCTCACCGGTCTTGTTCTCTGCCTTGCCCTTGGTGGACGCCGCGGCTTTGGCGTTATGAGCTATCGCCCGCACAACGTTCCGTTTGTCGCCCTGGGCGCTGGCCTGCTGTGGTTTGGTTGGTTCGGCTTTAACAGCGGCTCCGAGTTCGCTGTCGACGGCGTCGCCGCGCTTGCCCTACTCAACACCGTCACCGCAAGCGCCGCCGGCCTGGCTTCCTGGTTGGTAGTCGAGCGCCTGGTCACCGGTAAGCCCACGCTTGTTGGCGCCAGCACCGGCCTGGTCGCCGGCCTGGTCGCAATCACTCCGGGCGCCGGCTTTGTCGAGCCCTGGGCCGCGCTGATTATTGGCGCCGCCGTTCCGCCCGTCTGCTTCTTCGCTATCTCCAACCTCAAGGCCCGCTTTGGTTATGACGACGCCCTCGACGCCTTTGGCTGCCACGGTATCGGCGGCATCGTGGGCGGCATCCTCACCGGCCTGTTCTGCGTGCCCGAGCTGTCCTGGACCGACTTTGGCGGCCTGTTCTACACCGGCGATCCCACGCTGCTGATCGCTCAGGTGCTGGGCATTGCGGTCACCATCGCCATCGTCCTGATTCTCGACCTTGTTCTTGTTCTTGTGGTTAAGGCCCTATGCGGCGGCAACCTGCGCGTTGACGAGGCAGACGAGGCCCTAGGCCTGGATATCTCCGAGCACGGCGAGAGCGCGTACCCCGCGTTCACCGGCCTGGACTAGCAGCCGCACCCATGGCATGGGATCCATTACCAACGCATTGTTCAATTGAAGGAGGAGCAACCATGAAACAACTGACCGCCATCATTCGCCAGGAGAAGCTCGAGGTTCTCAAAGAGGCCCTGTTCGACGCCGGCATCCGTGGGATGACCATCTCGCAGGTGCAGGGCTGCGGAAACCAACACGGTTGGAAGGAGTACGTTCGCGGCACCGAGGTCCTACTCAACACCATCCCTAAGGTTAAGTTCGACATCGTGGTGGACGAGGACCAGGTAGACGGCTTGATTCAGGTCATCTGCAGCGCCACGCACACCGGCGGCGTGGGCGATGGCAAGATCTTTGTCACCCCGGTTGACGACGTCATCCGCATTCGCACCGGCGAGCACGGGCGCGGCGCACTCTAATGGGCGCACCCTAGTGCCCAGCGCCTGATACCCAGGTCGCGCGTCGCGGCATCGCGTACCCCATCGCTTAGCATCGAGCACCCAGCACGCGGCAAGACGCGATAACGGCACGGCCCGATTCGATACCCCGCACCCGCTGGTATCGAATCGGGCCGCTTTTTGCGACCATCCGGCATCCGACAGACGCTAGCTGATGCGACTGCGCTCCACGCTGTAGAAGCGATCGGCAAATGCGCAGGTAGACGAGCGATGGCTAACCAATTCCCGCGCGATGCGCAGGTTGTCGCCAATGGTGCCCACGAACAGATGCGTATCCTGCGTCATATACCCAATCGAGCTACGCAGGCTCGCGGTGTTGACGCCGCGCAGGTCGCGCCCGCTCATCTTCACCGCTCCGGACGTGGGATCCCAAAATCTCATAAGCAGCTTGAGCAGCGTCGACTTGCCCGAGCCGGACCGTCCGGTAACGCACACCATCTCACCGGGTTCGAACGCAATCGAGACATCGTCCAAGATGCGATCATCCTTGGACGGGAGCGCGCACGCAGATGAGTGCACAGGCGCGCCGCTCGAAGCCGCCCCAGCGCCTCGCAGCGCGCCACGGGCTTCACTGACGCCGCGAACGCCGTAGGAGAACGTCACGTGTTCGCACGCCGCGCCGCCAAAGGAAACATCCGCACCATCGGCCACGTCCACGGTCTGGGGCCCCTCGTCCAAAAGATCGAGCACGCGCGCGCCGGAGGCGAGCGTTGCCTGCAGCGACGTGCCCAGACGGCACACCGCCAGCACCGGGCCAAAGGAGGACAGGTACGCAAAGGAGCAGATGAACGCGGACGAGAACGAGGGGTCGCCCGCGGCGAAAAGCCCCAGCGACGTCGCGATCATGGCGAGGCTGGTGAGCAGCACCAACGCATCCGCCAGGCCCTCGACCGCAGCGGAGCGCACGTGCAGGGAACGGTCCATGGAGCCCATGGCGTCGGTCTGCGCGGCGAGGCCGGCAGAGCGCTTGGAGGCGCCAGCGAACTGCACGGTCTCGGCAAGGCCGCGCAGGCCATCGAGTACGTACGCGCTGATGGAGCCCGCCGCATCGCGAGATGCCCTGCTGGCGTTTCCGCATAGCTTGGACGAGACGATGGGCATGACGGCGCCCAGCACCAGGTAGCCCGCCAGGGCGATGGCCGCCAGCGGCAGCGAGTGCGCGCCGATGAACGCGAGCATGATGGCCGAGGACACGATGGCGATCGCGATGGGCGAGATGGCGTGCGCGTAAAACCTATGTTAGCTTTGGGATACTTTATCTAGCTCATTATGACGCCATTTTGTATGAGCGGTCTAACTTTTTATTCACTATGGCTAACATAGAACAGCTTCCCAGCCATTCACGAGGTCGCCTACCAACACTAACAACCCCTCCGTGCAAGGATGGGCCAAAAAACTCGTTAGTGTGGAAAGGGCGGAGTGTCAAAAAACGCGTTAGTGCGGAGATTTGGTCAAATAGTGCGTTAGTGCGGTTTGGAAGCGACCCGGGACACCTTTCTTATGCATAGACCGGCATCGTCCAAGCCTTCTAGGGTAGCGCTTCGAAATGTGGTGTACAAGCCGCCGTGGAGCGGCGGGGCGGAGC
>SAMEA3387495__coassemble_1835_pt1 | contig 12875 bp, 9 predicted proteins | sample SAMEA3387495__metabat2_low_PE_015 | metagenome-assembled genome bin SAMEA3387495 (sample SAMEA3387495) | Felis catus | biome: Faeces | place: United Kingdom | collected 2012
CGCCGGGGCGGGACCGGACTCTTACACCACTGTTTCGCGCGCGATCTAGTGCGGTCCAAATCGTGTCAAATAGTGCGTTAGTGCGGTCTGGACTGGAGATGGTAAGGGTACCTTATGAATACGGTAATAACATCGCACGAGCTAGAAGGCTCGGACGATACCACTCGATGAATAAGGAAGTCGCGCTGGGCCCCCTCCAAACCGCACTAACGCACTATTTGGCCAAACCTCCGCACTAACGCGTTTTTTGGCACTCCCCCCCTTCCGCACCAACGCCCTTTTTGGCCCGGCTCCCCGCTCCCACGCGGCGCGGCCCCGCACGTCCGCCGCGCGCCCGCCGCGCCCCACCTCAGCACCTCCTCCTCGCATGCACAAAGGCTCCGCGTCCACGTGATACCATGGCATGCGGTAACACAACCTGCGTAGAAGGAAAGGAACGTCATGGAACGACCCAACGCATGGAAGAAATATGACGAGGCGGCGCTTGCCGAGCTCGACGATCTTTGCGAGCGCTACCGCGCCTTCATCAGCGACAACAAGACCGAGCGCGAGTGCGTGACCGCATCCGTCAAGCTGGCCGAGGCCGCCGGCTACACCAACCTGGCCGACGCCGTCGAGCAGGGCCGCGAGCTCAAGACGGGCGACAAGGTCTACGCCGTCAGCCACAACAAGACCCTTATGCTTGTCAACCTGGGCAGCCGCCCCATGGAGCAGGGCATGAACATCCTGGGCGCCCACATCGACTCCCCGCGCCTGGACCTCAAGCAGAATCCGCTCTACGAGGCCGGCGACATGGCCTACCTGGACACCCATTACTACGGCGGCGTCAAGGCCTACCACTGGGTCGCCACCCCGCTGGCGCTTCACGGCGTCATCTGCAAGAAGGACGGCACCACCGTCGACGTCGTGGTGGGCGAGGATCCGGCCGATCCCGTCTTCTGCATCTCCGACCTGCTGATCCACCTGGCGAGCGACCAGATGGAGAAGCCCGCCGGCAAGGCGGTCGAGCATGAGAACCTCGACATCATCGTCGCCGGCCGCCCCGTGGTGATCGATGGGGACGAAGAGGCCAAGGAGCCCGTCAAGCAGATGTTCCTCGACCTCATCAAGGAGAAGTACGACGTCGAGGAGGAGGACTTCCTCTCCGCCGAGATAGAGGTCGTGCCCGCCGGCCCCGCCCGCGACATGGGCCTGGACCGCTCCATGATTCTGGGCCATGGCCAGGACGACCGCGTCTGCGCCTACACCTCCCTGCTCGCCCAGCTCGACGTGCCCCAGGTCGAGACCACCAGCGTCACCCTGCTGGTCGACAAGGAGGAGATCGGCTCCGTGGGCGCCTCCGGCATGACCAGCCGCTTCTTCGAGAACACCGTCGCCGAGATCATGGCGCTGGCCGGCGAGGACTCCCCGCTGGCGCTTCGCCGCGCGCTCGCCAACTCCCGCATGCTCAGCTCCGATGTCTCCGCCGGTTTCGACCACCTCTACGCCGACCGCTTCGAGAAGAAGAACGCCGCCATCATGGGTCACGGCCTGTGTTTCAACAAGTACACCGGCGCACGCGGCAAGAGCGGCTCCAACGATGCCGACGCCGAGTACTTCGCGCTGATCCGCGACATCATGGACGAGGCGGGCGTCGACTACCAGACCTGCGAGCTCGGCCGCATCGGTGCGGGCGGCGGCGGCACCATCGCCTATATCCTGGCCGAGTACGGCATGGACGTCATCGACTCCGGCGTGGCGGTCATCTCCATGCACGCGCTTTGGGAGGCCACCAACAAGGCGGACGTCTTCGAGGCCTACAAGGGCTATAAGGCCTTTATCGCCCGCGCCTAGCGCCGCGCAAGCGCCACGGGGACGGCCCCGCAAGGAGTCGTCCGACGCAACGAATACGGCCCGACCCTTGCACCGGCAACGCATCCGGTCTGCGGGTCGGGCCGTTTTATCTTTGAACGAGTTCTTCTGGAAAAATAGCCGCCAAGCGCGGCGCGCTTAATACCCGGCAGCCTCCGCCACGCGCTCGCGCGGCAGATGCGCGCCGGACGCGCCCACCACCGCAGATGCCACGCGGTTCGCGCGCATCAGGGCGCCCTCGATCGACTCGCCGCGGTGCCGCGCGCTCATCAGCGCGCCAATATGAGAATCGCCCGCGCCGATGGTGTCCACCACCGTCGCCGCCACGCCCGGCACCACGCCGCGGCGCTCGCCGGTATCGAAATAGCAGCCATCCGGCCCCATGGTAGCGAAAACGGTGTTGCCCACGCGCTTCTGCAGCACGGCGACCGCCCGCACCACCGCCTGGTCGACGCCGGACGCGCCCGCCGCGCCCCCGTCCGCCGCGCCGCCGCGGGCGAACGCATCCGCCTCACCCGTAAGGCGCGCTGCCGCCACGCACGCCTCGTCCGCATTCATATGCAACTGGGGGTGCAAATCGTAGATGCGCTCCACCAGGTCCATGGGCAGCGATTCGGGACGAGGTCCCGGAGTAAAGTACAGCTGCTTGCCCGCGCATGCCCGCTCCAAGAACTCGACCACCACCGGCCCGGTGGGGTCCTCGATCTCAAGGCCGCACGAATACACCGCGTCGACCTCGTCCATATCAAGCGTATCGAACCACGCGGACTCATAGTGATAATCCGCCCCGTGATACGCGATGAACGTGCGCTCGCCGCCGGGCTCCACAAAGCAATAGCAGCAGCCGTTTTCCATCTGCGCGTTCTCCACCAGCACGGGCACGCCCTCCGCGGCAAGGCCCTTGCGCACAAAGTCGCCAAACGCTCCCGTACCAACGGGGCTAAACAGCAGCGCGGGCTCGCCCAGGGCGTGCGCCACGGAAAACGCGTTGAACGCGCATCCGCCCAGCATGGTCTTCTGCCCGTAGACAATAACGTCTTGCGCGGTCCGCGGCAGACGGTCCACGTTGATCACCACGTCCGCGCAGGTGACCCCTACAAACAGCATCTTTCCCACGGCGCCTCCTCGCACGCGCCGCCCGCCGGCGGCGAAATCCAATCACGGTCTGCATGGTACCATCCAAAGGCACTGCCCAGCCATTACGCAAATCTCGTGCGAAACGGATACAAGCCCATGCTGCAAGTCATCATCTCCCCTGCCAAGCAGATGCGCGTCTGCGCAAGCGCCTTCGCCGCGCAGGGCATCCCGCCCTACCCCCAGCGCACCGCCACGCTGCATCAGCGCCTGCTGCAAATCGAGCGTCAAGACGGCAAGGACGCGCTCCGGACGCTTTGGTCGGTCAGCGACAGGCTGCTGCAGCAAAACCTCGACCGCCTGCACGCATTCGAACCCCTTATGGACGCCAGCGACCTCAACAATCCCGAACTCGCCCGCCTGGTCTCGCCCGCCGCGTTCTCCTACGTGGGCATTCAATACCAAAGCATGGCGCCAGGGGTCCTGGACCAAGAGTCGCTCGCATGGCTGCAAAGCCACCTGTGGATTCTCTCCGGCCTGTACGGGTGCGCGCGACCCTTTGACGCCGTGCAGCCCTATCGCCTTGAAATGGGCGCCAAGCTGGCCGCAGACGGCGCCAAGAACCTCTACGCCTTCTGGGGAGACGCGCTGGCCCGGGCCGTCTGCGGTTATATGGACGATGAAACCCCGCCGAAAACCGGCGCGGCGTCTCACGCGGGCACATGCGTGGTCAACCTTGCCAGCGTGGAGTACGCAAAGGCGGTGCTTCCCCATCTGGACCAGGGATCGCGCTGCATCACCTGCATCTTTGGCGAGGACCTGCGGGCGGGCAAGCCCGTGCAGCGCTCCACCGCAAGCAAGACCGCCCGCGGTTCCATGGTTCGCTGGATGGCGGAGAACCGCATAGAGGACCCGGCGGAACTCGTCCGCTTCGACGTGGGATACGCATTCTCGGCAGACCTCTCGTCCGCCCCGGACACGCGCGGCAACCAGACGCTGATTTTCATGAAAAGCCCCAGCTAAGTCACCAAGGCGAGCGATCCGGCAGAGATAGACGCCGTTATCACCGCTACGACGCACCAATCGAAAAACAATCCGCACATCGGCGCCGAGCGGGACGAGGAGCGCTACAATCGGACGAAAGACAACTGCATATCACGGGGAGCTTGCAGGACAACACGGCAGGCTGAGAGGGGGCGGCGCCCGCCCCGACCCGACGAACCTGATATGGGTAATGCCAACGAAGGGAGCATGTGCATGAGCACAACCAGCACCGCCGCCGTGCAGCGCAGCCTTGTCACGCAGATGGACTACGCACGCGCCGGCATCATCACACCGCAAATGAAAACCGTCGCGGCTGCGGAGCGTCGCGACGTCGAGTACATCCGCGAACGCGTAGCGGACGGCCGCATCGCTATTCCCGCCAACATCCACCACATCGAGGCGGGCCTCAAGCCCTGCGGCGTTGGCGAGAGCCTTTCAACCAAGGTCAACGTCAACCTGGGCATCTCCGGTGACAAGGCGGATGCGGACGAGGAGCGCCGCAAGGTCGAAGTTGCCGTGACGCGCGGAGCGGACGCCATCATGGACCTCTCGAACTCGGGTAAGACCCGCTTCTTTAGACAGGAGCTGGTCCAGACATGCCCGCTTATGATTGGCACCGTTCCCATGTACGACGCCATTGGCTATATGGAGAAGCCCCTGGTCGAGCTTACGGCCGAGGACCTGTTGCACGTACTGGAGGTCCACGCGCAAGACGGTGTGGACTTTGTCACCGTGCATGCGGGCATAACCCGCTCTGTAGTGCAGACCTTTAAGCAGACGGGCCGCCTGATGAACATCGTGAGCCGCGGTGGCAGCCTGCTGTTTGGCTGGATGGAAGTCACCGGCAACGAGAACCCCTTCTACGAGCACTTCGACCGCGTGCTCGAGATCTGCCATGAACATGACGTGACCATCTCTCTGGGCGATTCCTGTCGCCCAGGCTGCCTCTACGACGCCAACGATGCGGTGGAGACCGCCGAGATGATCGAACTGGGCAAGCTCACCAAGCGCGCGTGGGACGCCGGCGTGCAGGTGATGGTAGAGGGTCCCGGCCACATGGCAATCGACGAGATCGCCGCCAACGTGAAGCTGCAAAAACGCCTGTGCCACAACGCGCCCTATTACGTGCTGGGCCCCTTGGTGACCGACATAGGCGTTGGATACGACCACATCACCGCGGCCATTGGCGGGGCCATCTCCGCCTCCGCGGGAGCCGACTTCCTATGCTACGTCACGCCGGCAGAGCACCTGTGCCTGCCCGACGCGCACGACGTGCTCGAAGGCCTTATTGCCACCAAAATCGCCGCGCACGCAGCGGACATCGCCAAGGGCGTCCCCGGTGCGCGAGACGTGGACAACCGCATGGGCCAGGCGCGGCGCAAGCTTGATTGGGACCAGATGTGGGGCTACGCCCTTGATCCCGCAACCGCGCGCGAGCGCCGCGAAGCGTCGCCTGCCGCAACGGAGGGCACCTGCACCATGTGCGGCAAGATGTGCGCCGTCCGCACCGTCAACAAGGTGCTGGAAGGCACCACTATCGACCTGGACGCCAGCTAATCGCCATGGCTCCAGCGCACGTATACCGAACCGCTCCCTGTCTTGAAAGGTCATAACCCATGTCATCCGTCTCTTCCGCTACCACCGCGTCCACCTCGTCCATAACCACCGCCGACCTCGCCGCAGCCCTTACCGCTGTGCGAGCGTCCGTGCCGCTGGTCCATTGCATCACCAACTACGTCACCGTCAATGACTGCGCCAACGCTCTGCTGGCCTGCGGCGGCTCCCCCATCATGAGCGACGAGCCCGCCGACGTCGCCGACATCACCACCATCTGTGGCGGCCTAGTGCTCAACATCGGCACCCTCAACGCGCGCTCCATCGAGGGCATGCACGCCGCCGGCGCACGCGCCGCCCAGCTGGGCCATCCCATTGTGCTGGACCCCGTGGGCGCCGGCGCATCCACCCTGCGCACACAAACCGCCTGCGAGCTTGTGGACACCCTGCCCATCACGGTGGTGCGAGGCAACATGAGCGAGGTCAAGGCGCTGGCCGGCTCCGCCGCCGCTACCCGCGGCGTCGACGTCAATCCAGATGACGCCGTGACCCCGGATAACCTTGCCGCAAGCGCCGCCTTTGCCCGCGACCTTGCCGCCAAGCTGGATTGCGTGGTGGCCATCACCGGCGCTATCGACATTGTGGCCAGCGCCTCGCGCGCGGTCGCCATCACCAACGGCGTTCCCATGATGGGTAAGATCACCGGCGCCGGCTGCATGCTCTCCTGCCTGGTGGGCGCCTACGTAACCGCCAACAAGCACGACGCCTTCACCGCCACCGTCGCCGCCATCGCCGGGGAAGGCCTGGCGGGGCAGATCGCCCAGGCGCGCATGGGCGAGCTCGACGGCAACGGCTCTTTCCGCACCTACCTGCTGGATGCGCTGTACACCATGGACGCCGCCGCGCTTTCGCAAGGCGCCCGCATCGAGGAGCTGTAGGGCAAGCACCGCCGCGGCGCCCATCAAACACACGCCGCGGCGGGCGCGTATAACAAATAAGAGAAAGGGGTCTGGCATGCCGTGCGACCGAGGGCACTGGAGCGCGCGAAACATTAGGGAGGGTATGCGCCTGTACGCCGTGACCGATAGGGCCTGGCTGGACGGGCGCCGGCTTGAAGACATGGTGGCAGACGCCATCGCCGGCGGCGCCACCTTTATCCAACTGCGCGAAAAGCACGCCCCCAAAGAGCGCATTATCCAGCTGGCGCGCGCCCTTATGCCCATCTGCCGGGCGGCGGGAGTCCCCTTTGTAATCGATGATGAGGTCGAGATAGCCCGCCAGGTGGGGGCAGACGGCGTCCACGTAGGGCAAAGCGACACCGCATGCGCGCAAGCCCGTCGCGTTCTAGGCGAGAACGCCATCATAGGGGTCTCCGCCCAAACCGTCGAGCAGGCCCTGGCCGCCCAGGCCGCCGGCGCCGACTACCTGGGCGTGGGCGCGCTGATCCCCACCCCCACCAAGCCGGACGCGGTAGACGTCACCGCAAGCGAGCTCGCGCGCATCTGCGCGGCCGTCGACATCCCCGTGGTGGGCATAGGCGGCCTCAACCAGGAAACGCTGGACGTGCTGCGCGGCGCCGGCGTGGCGGGCGCGGCCGTGGTGTCAGCGCTCTTCGCTGCGCAAGACCCCTACCGCGCCGCGCGCATTCTGCGTATGCGTTTGGACGATGTCCTCGCCCGCAGCGCCACGGACAAGATAGCGGCGCCGTGGTCCACCCCCGCCGTGCTCTCCTGCGCGGGGTCCGATTCAAGCGGCGGGGCCGGCATCCAGGCGGATATCAAGACCATCGCCGCTCACGGGCTGTTTGCGGAGACGGCCATTACCGCGTTGACCGCCCAGAACACGTGCGGGGTTTCCGGCGTGGCGACATGCGAGCCAGCGTTTGTGCAAGCGCAGATCGACGCGGTCTTTCAAGATATACCGCCCGCGGCCGTTAAGGTGGGCATGGTGCCCTCCGCGGCGATCGTGCGCGCCATCGCGCAAAGCCTTGCATCTTGGGGTGCGCAAAACGTGGTGGTTGACCCTGTGATGGTCGCCACCTCTGGCGCACGCCTGCTGGACCCAGATGCACAGCAAGCGCTGGCGCAGGAGCTTTTGCCCCTAGCAACCGTGATCACGCCCAACATGCCCGAGGCCCAGGCGCTTTTAGGCAGGCAGGTTTCCACGCCCCAAGACCAGCAGCTCGCAGCAGTTGAGCTGGCGCACAAACTGGGCTGCGCCGTCTTGGTAAAAGGCGGACACGGCTCTAACGACGCCAACGACGTGCTGGCACACCCCCAAAAGGGCTACAGCCCCCGCTGGTTTAACGGAACGCGCATACATACCGCCAACACCCACGGCACCGGCTGCACGCTCTCCAGCGCCATCGCATGCGGGCTGGCGCAAGGGCTGGAGCTTGAAGACACCATCGCTAGCGCCAAGGCATATCTCACCGGTGCGCTTGCGGCAGGGTTGGATCTTGGACAGGGATCTGGCCCCGTGGACCACATGTGGCGCCATCGCCCCAACCTGCGATAGCGCTTGCCGCCGGCGTTTACAGATACTTGCGCCAGTCGTCCTCGTCCTCTTCCACCACGGGCTTTACCTCCACCACGGGCGTTGCGTACGCCTGGGGGTTCTTGTCCGGGAACATTGCGAACGCATGGGCGAACTTGGGCAGGTTCTCGTCAAAACGGCCCTTGGGCACGGCAAAGACCACCTGCTTTGCCACGTGCGCGCCAAGGCTGAGCTCTTCGCGGAACATCTCCGCCACCACGCTTGCATCCCAGCCAAACACGCCGCAACCAAAGGCGCCCAAAACCAGCTTCTCATGGCCCAGCTCGTCGGCAAGGGAAAGGGCGAAGCGGACGCGCTCGCGCATGGCGCGCTCCAAGGTCTCCTTGTCCACGTTATACTCCTCGCGGGCGCGGCGGGCGTTGGGAGCCGCCACCACCAGCACGTCGGCATATGCGTGCACGCGGTCGCGGCCAAAGCGCACGGCGGGCACCACCAGGGCGCGGTTCTTGTACAGGTTGCAGTTGATGTTGCGGCGGCGGTTCTCAACGTACCAATCCTCTTTGCGCTTAAGCACGTTGTAGAGATAGGACTCCATGCACAAGGACTCCTCCTGCGCCACGGAACCGCGGATATAGCCGCCGCCCGGCGACGTAAAGGATGCGAAGTCCAGCACCGCCATATCGCAGAACTGGGCGCGGCCGCGGCCGTTCTCCAAAATTGCGGTCACAGCGTCTTGGTCTATAACGGCGACGGACGGCACGCAGCCCTCCGCCTCCACCTTGGGCGAGCCGTCTACCGTGCGCAGCCCCGCGAACGACCGCTCGATATCCTTGGCGTACGCGTCCTCCATATCCTTGGTGTGCAGCTCGTTCTTGCGGGCGCGCTCCGCCTTGCGATTGTCGCGCTCACCGGAACGGCCCGCGCGCGGGCGACCCGTATCAGAACGATTGTTACCAAATGCCATGGGATAGCCTCCTTCATGCCTTTGCTCGCGCGGACCTGCGCCGTAAACGCGCATATCCGCCACTGCAGTCCATGGTACCCGTGAACGCCGTGCGGGATGCCAACGTTTTAACCAGATGCATGCATGCGCGCCCCGGGCGTACAATGCCAAAAAGAAGCACTCGCCACCCCAACACGTTAGGAGCGCATATGGATCGAACCCGCGAGCGCGCGGACAAGGATCTTGTTGTCCTGGAAAGCGTTTGCTCGACCAATGAGGAGCTCATGTCCCGGGCGCGCGCAGGGGCCCCGCACGGCATGGCGATCAGGGCGCGCACGCAAACCGCGGGTCGCGGGCGGCGAGCGCACAACTGGGCGTCCCCAGACGGCGGGCTATACCTCTCCATCCTCTTGAGGCCCGACCTTGCGCCGACGCAGCTTCCCGGCATTCCCGTAGCGTGCGGCCTGGGCGTGGTCCGCGCACTTGAATCTTTGGGCTGCGCCGACCTCGCCCTTAAATGGCCCAACGACGTCATCACGCCCGCGGGCAAGCTGGGCGGCATCCTGGTCGAGGCCGTGCAGACGACCCAAGGCATGGCGGCCGTATGCGGCTGCGGCATCAACTTCTCCCTACCAGACGCCGGCGCCCGGACCAAGGGTGCCCTACCCATCACGTGCCTGGCAGACGCGCTGTCGCCCGGCTGCACCATGCCGGACATCGACCACGCCGCCAAGACCATCCGCTCGCACGTACTTGAAACCTATGAGACGTGGGCACGCGTCGTTGCACGCGAAGGGGAGGGAGCCCCTCCCCTTTTTGGCATTGTCGAGGATTACAACCGCCTAGTCGCATACAACAACGAGAAGGTCAAGATCCTTTCTCCCCAGCAGGAGCTTCTTGGCACGGGAACACTTAACGGCATCGACCCCTGGGGACGCGCGATAGTGGTGGACCAAGACGGCAAGACGCTCGCGCTTGACGCCGCTCACGTATCGCTTAGGCCTCTGGCCTGCGATTAAGCACATCATTTGCCCCGCACGGCGCAGGGTCGCGCCAAAAGATCGAGCTGCGGGGCGAACCAAAATATCGGCAATCGACTGGTCTGCACGTTTGCAAGCCAGTCGATTTTTTACAGATGTCTCGTAAACCGTTGCCCGCTTCAACCCATCACTTTGACCGATTTTTTCGTCCCGCGTACCTGCGAAGAGGGCATAGTGGTAGCCATGCGTTTGAGTATCACTGGACAAGACAACCAAGGAGTGAGTGAAATGATCAGGACGATACTTAAAGATCTTGGAATCAACTCTGAGAAGGTCAACGTCGATTGGTCCCCGGCAAAGCTTACCGAGTACGCAGTCAAGGCAGGCGAGGGCGTTCTCACCAACACCGGCTCTTTGATGTGCGAGACCGGCAAGTACACCGGCCGCAGCCCCCAGAACCGCTACATCGTCGACGCCCCCAAGGCGCACGAGAACGTGAACTGGAACAGCCCCCAGAACCGACCCATCGACGTCGAGACCTACGAGCGCCTCTATAACAACGTCGCCGCCTACCTTTCTGATCGCGAGGTCTTTGTTGTCCGCGCCTTTGCCGGCGCCGACCGCGCCTACGCCCGAAAAGTCCTTGTTGTTTGCGAGCGCGCCAGCCAGGCGCTTTTTATTAGCCAGCTGCTGGTTCGTCCCACCAAGGACGAGCTGAGCAACTTCGGCCGTCCGGACATCACGGTCTTCGCGGCCCCCGGCTACTCCACCAGCAAGGAAGTCGACGGCGTGGACGGCGACGCGGCGGTCATGCTCAACTTCGACACCAAGGGCATCATCGTCGCCGGCACCGGGTATTCCGGCGAGATCAAGAAGGGCGTCTTCACGACCATGAGCTATCTGCTCCCCGTCGAGGACGGCGTTCTCTCCATGCACTGCTCGGCCAACGTCGACCCCGCCACCGGCAAGACCGCCGTGCTCTTCGGCCTGTCCGGCACCGGCAAAACCACCCTGTCCGCCGATCCCAACCGTCGCCTGATCGGTGACGACGAGCACGGATGGAGCCCCCGCGGCATCTTCAACATCGAGGGCGGCTGCTACGCCAAGTGCATCGACCTCACCCGTGAGCGCGAGCCCGAGATCTTCGATGCCATCAAGTTTGGGTGCGTTACCGAGAACCTGGTTCTCGATCCGGAGACCAGCGAGCCCGATTACTCCGACGGCTCCATCACCGAGAACACCCGCGCCGGCTACCCGCTGGCCCATATCCCCAGCGCCGTCGAGCCCAGCGTGGGCGAGACCCCCAGCGTCATCTTGTTCCTCACCGCAGACGCCTACGGCGTGCTGCCCCCCATCTCGCGCCTGGACCGCACCGAGGCCATGTTCCACTTCCTGACCGGCTACACCTCCAAGGTCGCCGGCACCGAGGTCGGCATCGTCGAGCCCCAGCCCACGTTCTCCGCGCTGTTCGGCGAGCCCTTCATGCCGCTGGACCACATGGTTTACGCCTATCTGCTGGGCGAGAAGATCGCCAAGCACAACACCCGCGTCTACCTGGTCAACACCGGCTGGACCGGCGGCCCCTACGGTGTGGGCCACCGCATCGCCCTCTCCCACACCCGCGCCCTGGTGCGCGCCGCCATGGACGGCTCGCTTGATTACGCCGGCTACCGCCACGACGACGTCTTCGATGTCGATGTTCCGCGCGAGTGCCTGGGCGTGCCGTCCGACCTGCTAGAGCCCCGCAAGACCTGGGAGGATCCCGAGGCCTACGACGAGGCTGCCGCGAAGCTCGCCAAGCTCTTCAAGGAGAACTTCGAGAAGCGCTACCCCGGCACCTCGCTCGAGGACCTTACCACGCTGAAGCGCTAGCGCTATCAAGCACGCCCCATAAGCCCCCCTTCAGCCCGCTTGCCGTCCGAGCAGGCGGGCTCTTTTCATGGCCCGGCGTTATGGCCCGGCGGCACAAAGACGCCCGCCCACCGCACGTGCATGCGATGGGCGGGCGTTTACAGAAAAACCAATATAACTGCCGGCTGCTAAAATCCTAGCAGTCGATGGAGACGCTGACCTCCTGTACGGGGACGTCGTAAAACGGGTCCTCGCGGCGGCCGAGGAAGTCGCGCGCCTGCTCGGGGAACAGGGCGTAGGAAAGCACGTCCTCCTCGCTGCGGGCGTACTGCGAGATCTCCTCGCGCAGCTTGGGCATCTGAGGCTCGATCAAGTCGGCGGGACGGCAGGTGATAACCTCGTCGTCGCCGATGATCTTCTCGCGGATCTCCTTGGAGATGCTCACCGGCGGGCGTCCGTACATACCGTGGACGTAGTCGCGGATCTCAGACGGCACGATCTTGTAGCGCTCGCCGGAGATGACGTTCATCATCGCCTGGGTGCCAACCATCTGCGACAGCGGGGTGACCAGCGGAGGATATCCCATATCGGCGCGAACGCGGGGAACCTCGGCCAAAACCTCGCCGTAACGGTCCTCGATATGCATCTCCTTCAACTGGTTGAGCAGGTTGGAGAGCATGCCGCCGGGAACCTTGTAGAGCAGGGCCTTGGGGTCGACGCCCAGCACCTTGGGGTTGAGGACGCCGGATGCCAAGAAGCCGTCGCGCACGGGCAGCAGCGCCTTGGCGACCTCCTCCATGGGGCCAAGGTCGAGGCCCGTGTCATAGCCCAAGCCCTCAAGCGCGATGGCCATGGACTCGGAGCACGGCTGGCTGGTACCTTCGGCAAGCGGGGACATGCAGGTATCGATGATGTCGGCGCCCGCTTCGACGGCCTTGAGGAGCGTCATCTGGGCGATGCCGGCCGTACCGTGCGTATGCAGCTCGAGCGGCAGGCTGGTAGCGTTCTTGATCTCTGAAACAAGCTCGTAGGCGACGTCCGGCGTGAGGACGCCCGCCATGTCCTTGATGCAGATGGAGTCC
>SAMEA3387495__coassemble_1871_pt1 | contig 12463 bp, 10 predicted proteins | sample SAMEA3387495__metabat2_low_PE_015 | metagenome-assembled genome bin SAMEA3387495 (sample SAMEA3387495) | Felis catus | biome: Faeces | place: United Kingdom | collected 2012
CCAGCTAGACGGGGCGCGGAGCCGGATTCCATCCCCAACGTGCAAAGGGGGATTGTCTCGCTATCTCTTGGGGTGCATTTTTCTCCTGCTTCCCTTGCTTGGTCCCGATCCATTTAAATGGTTGGTGTTCGATGTTAGTCTCGGTATATCTGGGTTTGCCTCAATCGCACTTCTCTATAAAGGCAGGGTTGCTTCCCAACATACGGATGACGCGGCTAGTTCTCTCAATGATGCCCGTATTGCGAAACTGTCAAGTGATGGCATATTTGGGCTTAAGGCCCAGGTTGCGATTGATATTGCCGACGGGCTTGGTGATAAGGAGATCAGCGAACGCCGCAATACGACTGTCAGCACAGTGAAAACGTATCGCAGGAGACTGTGCAAGCAGCTCGGCGTTCACGGTGCAGAGGGAATAAGGGGTTATTTCGACCAATCGACAAAATAGGATAGTTTGTCTCCTCTGCAACTACAGACAAAAGACCACGGAAGTGAAGAATGAAACCATGGTTTTTTCGTTCCTCATTTTAGATTTAGGGGTGATTCAATTGAAAGCACGGTCACGTATTGGCTTGGGAACTCTTATATTGATTGCAGCATTGAGTTCCAACCCTTCGATAGCGCTGTCTTCACCACTTGCGTTGGATTCACCTATTTCTGAGAGTCTTGCGACGGAATTGGACTTCGAGCGCGTTCAGCTGGTCATTGACGAAACTCGGTTGTCAATTGTAATTGGGTTATAAAGCCTGTACGAAGTTCATCAAGACGTGGACTGTTGAGGTTCCTGTCGGTGTGCAGTAGGTGTCGAAGCAAGCGTATACATGCTTGTTCATCTGAGGGGGTAGGGTGCCATGTTGGATAAGTATCCGCAGACTGCTAGGTCCATTATCGCGGGAGTTGTGGCCGCGCTTCTGGCAGGTGCAGGGTTTTTCGTTCTGGGCATGGTGTTCAAAGACCCCTTTGATGCGAGCATGGTCATGGTCGTGACGATTGGGGTGGCGCTGTTTGTATACGCTTTCCGCCTGGCGAAAAGAGCCATGGACGAGAAGCGCGATGTCCTCGTCAGGCGCATCCTTAGCGACCGCCACTTCTTCTGGGCTGGCATTGGGTTGCTGGTGCTGTTGCAGGTCGCGATTGAGTTAGCGGATTCAATGCTTGCGGGTACCGGTTTGAACTTTCAGATTTCGTGGATGCTCCGAATCGCTTTCCTGGGCTTTGAGTTCTTCTACGTAATCGTTGCGTTTTAGTCGTTAAACGAAATAGGCGCTCGCGATCAACTAAGGTCGCGAGCGCCTTTGTGCGCCTATATGTTACGTGCGGTGATTTCGTGCCGCGTGAGGTGGGAGAGGCAGAATGACGAGGGCTTACTCTGCCATCTGAGCCTGGACGGCGGTGATGGCGACGACGCCCACGATGTCGTCTGCGGAGCAGCCGCGGGACAGGTCGTTCACCGGCTTGGCGATGCCCTGCAGGATGGGGCCGTACGCCTCGGCGCCCGCGAAGCGCTGCACCAGCTTGTAGCCGATGTTGCCGGCCTCGAGGTCGGGGAAAACCAGGACGTTGGCGTGGCCGGCGACCTTGGACTCGGGCGCCTTGAGCTGGGCGACGGAGGGAACGATGGCGGCATCCAGCTGCAGGTCGCCGTCGATGGCGAGCTCGGGAGCCTTCTCCTTGGCGAACGCGGTTGCCTCCTGGACCTTCTTGGCGGTGTCGCCGCCGGCGGAGCCCATGGTGGAGTAGGAGAGCATGGCGACCTTGGGCTCGACGTCGCCCATGAAGGTCTTGAAGGAGTTCGCGGAAGCGATGGCGATCTCGGACAGCTCGTCGGAGGTGGGGGCGATGTTGAGGCCGCAGTCAGCGAAGACCAGGGTGCCGTCTGCGCCGAACTCGGGGGTCTTGGTGCACATGATCATGAAGGCGGAGACCAGCTTGGTGCCGGGGGCGGTCTTCAGGATCTGGAGCGCGGGGCGCAGGGTGTCCGCGGTGGAGTGGCAGGCACCGGAGACCAGGCCGTCGGCGTCGCCCATCTTGACCATCATGGTGCCAAAGTAGGTGGCGTCCATAACCTGGGCGCGGGCCTGCTCGATGGTGACGCCCTTCTTGGCGCGCAGCTCGGCGAACTTCTGCGCGTACTCCTCATGCTTGTCGGCGTTGCGCGGGTCGATAACGGTGGCGCCGGGGACGTCGATCTCTTCCGGGTTGCCCAGGATGACCAGGTTGGCGAGGTCCTCCTCGACGATCTTCTTGGCAGCCTCGATGGTGCGCGGGTCCTCGCCCTCGGGCAGGACGATCGTCTTCTTGTCTGCCTTTGCCGCATTCTTCATACGGGTCAGAAAGTCACTCATCATTCTCCTCAAAATCTAGAGCGCCCTTGTGTCCAGTTGTTGTTCGGCTTGCCATCCCGCCCGCGTCGGGAACGGTGGTCTGCGCTGCGCGTCGCATTCAGCTAGGCATGTTGAGCTTTCCTTGTGTGACGTAGGTTATTATACGGCGGCAAGCGCTATAATCGCTCTGACAATACGCACAACTGTGCAACACGTAGTTCGAGCGCCCGCCTTGCTGCGGGCCTGTCCAAGGAGTTTCGATGCAGATCACCTTTGGTCTTCCGACTGGCTTCAACCCGCATGAGTACGACATGATCGTTGTCGGCGCAGGATACGCCGGCGCCGTGTGCGCCCGCCGCCTTGCCGAGACCGTGGGGTTCCGCGTCGCCGTCCTTGAGCGCCGCGACCACATCGCGGGCAACGCGTACGATTATTACGATGAGAGCGGCATCCTCGTCCATATGTTTGGCCCGCACATCTACCACACGTACAGCGAGCGCGTTCATTCCTTCCTGTCCCGCTTCACCGAGTGGACGGACTACCAGCACAAGGTGCTTGCCAACGTGCACGGCACCCTGATGCCCGTTCCCTTCAACCACCAGAGCCTTAAGCTGGCATTTGGCGAGGAGCGCGGCGAGCAGCTCTATCGCAAGCTGGTGGAGACCTTTGGCGAGAACAAGAAGGTTCCCATCATGGAGCTGCGCGAGAAGAACGACCCCGACCTGCAGGAGGTCGCGGACTACGTCTACGAGAACGTCTTTTTGCACTACACCATGAAGCAGTGGGGCCAGACGCCCGACCAGATCGATCCTTCCGTCACCGGTCGCGTGCCCGTGTTTGTGGGCGATGACGACCGCTACTTCCCCCAGGCTCCCTACCAGGGCATGCCCAAGGAGGGCTACACCGAGCTGTTCGCCAACATGCTGGAGCACGACCTGATCGACGTCTTCTGCGAGGTCGACGCGCGCGACCTGCTCACCATCGACGAGGGCCGCGTGCTGGTCAACGGCGAGGTCTACGGCGGCGAGGTTGTCTACACCGGTCCTTTGGACGAGCTGTTCAACCTGGACCTGGGCGCTCTTCCGTACCGCACCCTCGACATGAAGTTCGAGACCCTGGACGTGGACCAGTTTCAGCCCGTGGGCACCGTCAACTACACCGTGAGCGAGGACTACACCCGCATCACCGAGTTCAAGAACATGACGGGCCAGGTTGTCCCCGGCAAGACCACCATCATGAAGGAGTACAGCCACGCCTACGAGCCCGGTAGCGGCCAGACCCCGTATTATGCGATCATCGACCCCGATAACCGCAAGCTGTACGAGCGCTATCTTGAGCGCGTCTCCAGCGTGACCAACTTCCACCCGGTGGGTCGCCTTGCCGAGTACCGCTACTACGACATGGACGCGGTGACCAATTCCGCCCTCGAGCTTTCGGACGAAATCATTTCCTGCCATGCATAACAACCAAGACCGGCACTCCGTCGAAGCCGGGACCCACAAGGTCTTGAGCCTCGGCATCCCCAGTTACAACGCCGCCGCGGATATCGACCGCTGCGTGGAGTCCATCCTTAAGGGCAGCGATTACGCCGCCGACATCGAGATCATCATTGTCGACGACGGCTCTAAGGACGAGACCCCGCAGAAGGCCGATGAGTGGGAAGCGCGCTATCCGGGCATCATCCGTGCCGTGCACCAGGAAAACGGCGGCCACGGCATGGCCGTGCTCGCCGGCCTGCGCAACGCCACGGGCACCTACTACAAGGTGGTCGACTCGGACGACTGGCTGGATGCCTCCGCGCTCTCTACCATGCTCTCCATCTTGCGCGGCTTTGAGGAGCGCGACACCCGCGTGGACCTCTTCATCTCCAACTACGTGTACGAGAAGGTGTATGAGGGGACCCGCACCGCCATCAGCTACAAGACCGCCTTGCCGCGCAAGCGCGTTTTCTCCTGGGATGAGATCGGTCGCTTCCTGCCCAGCCAGAACCTGCTGATGCATAGCCTGTGCTACCGCCGCGACGTGCTTTTGGACGGCGACCTGCCCTTGCCCGCGCACACGTTCTACGTGGATAACATCTACGCCTACGTGCCCCTGCCGCGCTGCAAGACCATCTATTACGCGGATATCGACCTGTACCGCTACTTTATTGGTCGCGAGGGCCAAAGCGTCAACGAGTCCATTATGGTCAAGCGCTTGGACCAGCAGTTCCGCATCACCCGCATCATGATGGAGGCCTACCATCTCTACGAGGATGTGGAGAGGCCCCGCCTGCGCAACTACATGATGGGTTACTTCACCATGATGATGGCGATCTGCTCCGTGTTCTCCAAGCTTTCCGACGACCCCGCCGCACCGCAGAACCTGAAAGACCTGTGGCACGACCTAAAGGTCTACGACGAGCGCATGTACCGCCACGCACGCTACGGCGTGATCGGTATGGGTACTAACCTGCCGTCCAAGATGGGGGAGAAGACCACGATCGGCCTGTATCACCTGGCTGGCAAGATCTTCAAGTTCAACTAGCTCGGGTTTTGCGCGCCTAGCCCGGCTTTCACGGTCGGTGCGGTTTTTGCGCGCCTGGCGCGGTTTTCGCGGCGATGACGGCATGCCGAGTTGCGAATCGACATAATGCGTTTCTTTAGGAGCGGGTGGACGATGAAGGTCCGCTCGCTCCTATATTATGTTTACGCGACCCAGGCGGGGCTCATCAGGTGAGATGGCGGGATGCAACCCGCGCGCGGCGCGGCGCGCGTGCGGGTGAGCGCGCGAGCGGGGCGCAAGCAGGCGCGGGCGGGCGCGGACCGGCGGGCGCGAGCCGGCGGGCGCGGACGGGCGCGGGCGGGCCGGCAGGATGCGCGCGAGAAGTCGCGAGAAGCCCGGCGTGTCAAAAAAGGGCTTAGTGCGGAGGTTTGGTCAAATAGTGCGTTAGTGCGGTTTGGAGTGGCTCCGGCGGGCTTTCCCTATTCATCGGGCAGCGTCGCACAAACCTTCTAGCTCGGGCGATGCGAACGGTCCATTCATAAGGTACCCTTGCTATATCTCGTCCTTTCCGCACTAACGCATTATTTGTCACTCTCGGGACCGCACTAAGCGACTATTTGTCCCAACCTCCGCACTAACGCATTATTTGTCCTACCTGGATTCCGCACTAAGCGATTATTTGACACAGCGGGATGGGGCGCACGTGCGCAGGAGGAATGGGCGCTTGACGGGACGGGGTGGAAGCGTGGGATAGTTTTGTCCCCGCAGTAGATATAGCGCGCGCGAAGCCATGTGTCAACGATATCATCCCAGCTGAGTGCTTTGTCCAAATAAAGTGAAATGCGGCGATATACAGGAACGTATGGGCATCTACCAGCACGAACAAGATTTTGGCAATACTTTTGGAAGACGGGGTTTCACTTTCTATTTTTGGCGTCCATCTTGGCTGGTTCGAGGCGTAGCGTATGAGACATGGATATTTGCATTTGTGATGTAACGGAACTTGAGTGCCTGCGCGCGGCGACCGCGCCCGGCGGCCCTGGGATCAACCAAACAGGGGGATCGCAGCTCCTGGCTCCTGGTGCCACTTCGGTGGGGCCGGCGTGCCGGTCTCGCGTCAAGGCACTTGGGTCGAAGTCCAAGACATTGCATGTGGCGGTGCCTAGCGCCAAAGATCGCTTGACGCTTCCCGACGTCGCTTGCCATGCCTTGGGGAAGGCGACAACGCCCGAGAGCTACATAGACTTTGGAGGAGGAATCATAGGTCTCTCAATCGAGCACTTCTACGTCTCGATATGCTGCAGGCTCAGCTTTGTGCAGCGCATGCTGCTGGCCTACGAGCTTTGCGGTTACTACACTATTGTCCCAAACCCCGATTATGACGAGGAGGCGAAGTCGGGGGAGAAGGCGTATAAGGCAAAAGCGGTCGCGCGCACCGCTTGCGACCGTGGAGAGACTTAGGACATTTGCTAAGAACAACCCCCAAATCCGTGGGTCGAAGCTGGCGCTTAAGGCGTTGAAATACGCAGCAGATTCCGCGCGGTCGCCCGAAGAGGCGCGTCTTGCGATCGTGATGCTGCTGCCGCACAGTATGGGAGGTTATGGCCGCGGACCGCTCGTGATGGATTATCGCGTCGACGCTGAGGAGACGCTCAAAAAGTGCGACATCTTCTTGCTAATAGGCAGGATAGATATCGAGTATCAAAGCGATCTGTATCATGCGTCTCGCGAGGCTTTGCGAAGTGACTCCAAACGCGCCAACGCGCTGTCGGCACTGGGTATACCGGTGGTCACCGTTACTTCCGAAGAACTGCGCGACCCAGAGCTTTTCCATACCGTTATGGAGCACGTGGGAAAGCTGCAAAACCGCAAGCTGCGTATTAGGACGAGCGGCTTTACCGAGAAGCGCAAGGCTCTGTGGGATGCGCTGTTTGACTAGATGGTGATGACCCCGCAAGCGAGCAACGCTACCGCCGCGATCGCGACAACGATGATGAACGCCGCGAGCGCCTTCTCTTTGCGCGTCATCACGGGAGAGCTTCCGCGCTCCTTGCGTGCACGCACGTAGAAGAAGATGCCGGGTACATATGCGATGCAGCACAGCATAAGCAGCTCGACGCCTGCCAAAAGCACGGCGACGGTGAGGAAGGCGCAAGCAAACGCTGCGAGCACAAGCGCGCCCATCTGCCCGTCATGGCGGCGCGGCCATGCCCATTTGACCATGTACGCGGCGGCAAGCGTCCAGGAGATCACAATCGATGCAGTGCAAAGCGAGTACGCGAATTGATAGGCGGCGTCGGAAAACAGCATCACGATGGTGAGGATCTGAATCATCACGCCCGTGGCGAGCAGGCACGTGCTGGGCGCGCTGTAGCTGTTGAGTCGATCAAATACACGCGGGAGCAGCTCCATGCGCGCCATGCCGTGCATCGCCTCGGATGCCAAGATGGTGTAGGAGAGCCATGCGCCAAAAATCGAGATGATGAGACCGGCAGAGATGAACGCTCCGCCCCACGGACCCACAGCGTGCTCGAAGATGTAGGGCATCGAGGGCGAACCCAGCGCCATGAGCTCCTCGCGCGGCAGGTACCCGTAGGGTAGGACGGATGCGGCGACGTAGATGACCACCAGCGCGGTGCATCCCAGTATGGTCGCTCGGGATACGTCGGACTTGCGTTGCGCGCGATGGCCCAGTACGGAGGCCCCCTCCATACCAACAAAGACCCACATCATAACCATGAAGCAATTGATGATCTGGGTGACAATCGATCCCGGCGCGCCGTCCCCGTCCATATCGCCCGCCGCGTTGTTTGCCAGGTTGCCCCAGAAGTCGATGGTGAAGACGTTGAAGTCGAAGACCATGATCATGACGACGATAAAGGCGAAGATGGGCACCAGCTTGCATACCATGACGATGGCGTTGAGCGCCGAGGCCTCCTCCACGCCGCGGTTTACCAGCGCGATGATCGCCCAGTTGAGAACGGAGATGAACGCGATGGCGCCCACGGTGAGTCCCTGGGAGAACGGTGGGAAGAAGTAGCCTATCGCGGTGGTGAGCATGACGCCAAAGGCGACGTTGCCGATCCAGATGGAAAGCCAGTAGCCCCAGCCCGAGACAAAGCCCACAAAGGGGCCAAAGCCCTTGTCCGCATACGCAACAATACCGTTGAGCTGCGGTTGGACGATAGAAAGGCGCCCAAACGTGTTGGCGAGCGCCATAAAGCCGATGCCCGTTACAAGCCAGGCCAGCAGCGCGGGCCCGGGGGCCGCTGCGGCGGAGATGTCCGTTGAGAGCGCGAACACGCCCGACCCGATGGATGAGCTGATGACCAGGGCGATAAGTCCTACCAGGCTGATGCCTTTCTTGCGGGGTGGGATTGGTGCGGTCTGGCTCATGGTGTTGGGTTTCCTTTGTCGATGCGTGAAAAGGCCCCGCTACCCAAGGGCGACGGGGCCAAACGGTTGCATGATATAAGGATAACCCTACTGCGCGATGTCTTTCGCCGAGGGCAGGCCGCCCAATCCGTCAGCGGTCGCGCATCCGCTGCAAATCGCCGCTTCCAGGGCTCGGGTGGCGACCAGGCCGATGAGGTCCAGCGGAAGATCCGGTACGGACTCGCTGCAAGAGGCCATAACGTAGATGGTATCGCCATCGTTGGTGGTGTGCGTGGGGCGAATGGTGTGCGCGTAGGCGTCTGCCGCCATCTGCGCCACCTTGGTCGCCTGCGCCTTGGTAAGCGAGGCGTTGGTGATGATGCAGGAGATGGTGGTGTTGGTGCGGTCGAGCGGCATCTTCATATCTGCCGCGGATTCAAGGGCGGCCTCTTCCATATCGATGATTTGGGTGCCGTCCGGCGTGGCACGTGCCCCGGCGATGGGCTTGAGGGTTTCCGGGTCAACAACGTTTCCGCATGCGTTCACCGCGGAGATGGCGCCTACCTTGAGGTGGCCCAATTGGAATGCGCGTGCGCCCAAGCCGCCTTTCATGGCGTGGTCGGGTCCCAGCAGCTTGCCCACGGTGGCACCGCATCCCGCACCTACGTTACCCTCCGGTACCGGGCTGCCGGGGGCGCAGTTATCAAGCGCGCAGGCAACGGAGAGGATGCCCGCCTCTATGTCCGGACGGGTGAAGGGGTCTGCGAACGCGAGGTCGAACAGGCAGCTCGAGCAGACGATGGGTACCATGGTGGGGCCCACGGGCAGGCCGATGCCGCGACGCTCGAGCTCCCGCGCCGCGCCGGAGGCGGCTTCGAGGCCAAAGGCGGAACCGCCGGAGAGCATCACGGCGTGGATCTTATCGACCGTGTTCTCGGGCTTCAGCAGGTCCGTCTCGCGCGATGCGGGCGCCGCGCCGCGGACGTCTACGCCGGCGGTAGCGCCCTGCGGCGCCACGATCGCCGTGCAGCCCGTTCCCGCCTGGAGGTTGGTCCAGTGACCGATGGCAAAGCCCTCGATATCGTTGATGTTGATGGGTTCGAGTTGGTTCGACATCGCTGTTCCCTTTTCTAGAATAACGGCCTAGTCCTGCTGCATGTCGCGTATGGTCCGTGCGACGCGCGCGATGGGAAGACCCACCACGTTGTAGAAGTCGCCGTCGATCTTCTCGACCAGCATGCGGCCCCCTTTGCCCTGGATGCCGTATGCGCCGGCCTTGTCCAGCGGCTCGCCGGATCGCGCGTACGCCTCGATGGTATCCTCGTCCAAAGCGTAGAAGGTAACGTCTGTGACTTCGACGAAGTTTTGCAGCACGGGCTCGCCCGCGTCGCCTGCAGCGTTAGCGCGGGCAACGCAGACGCCCGTGGCGACCTGGTGCGTACGGCCGGAAAGCTGGCGGAGCATCCGCTTGGCGTCCTCTGCATCGGCGGGCTTGCCCAAGATCGACCCGTCGATGGTGACGATGGTATCGGCGGCGACCACGATCTCGCCGGCGCGCGCGTGGTCGCTTGCGACGCAGAGGGCCTTGTTTTTGGCGAGCCTGCCCACAAGGTCCAGGGGTTGCTCGCCCTCGTGCGGCGTCTCGTCTATGTTCGCGGGGATGACGCGGCACGTAATGCCCGCCTCGTCCATAAGCTCTATACGACGGGGGGATTGGGAGGCGAGGATCATGCTTGGGTACTCCTAACGTGGAAAGGCCCCATCTTGCGGCGTGCAAGACGGGGCCGTGAATGCAAGGTTACTCGCTTTAGAGCTGGATGCCCTCGCACACCTTTTCGAGCGCGCGCTCGCCGGCGATGTCCTCCAGCACGGTGAGGGCGAAGGGCAGCGCCTGGCCCATGGCGCTGGCGGTGATGATGTTGCCATCTTTGACAACGGTCTTCTCGCCCGCAAAGGTGCCGGCGGGGAAGTCGATGTCAAAGCCGGGGAAGCAGGTGGCGCGGCGGCCCTCAAGCAGGCCGAGCTCGGCCAAGATCGAGGGGGCGGCGCAGATGGCGGCGACGTGCTTGGTGGCGGCGAACTCGCGGACCACGTCGCAGACGCGCTCGTCGCGGCGCAGATGGGTGGTGCCGGGCATGCCGCCGGGCAGGACCACGTAATCGTACACATCGAAATCGACGTCGCTAAAGACCTCGTCGCAGGTGATGCTGACCTGCTGCGCGCTGATGACGTCGCGCGTGTCGTTTATGGAAACAAGCGACGCGCGCACGCCGCCCCTTCGCAGGATATCGAGGATGGTGAGGCATTCGATGGTTTCAAATCCATCGGCAACGAGGATGGCGACGGCAGCCATGGCGTGTCCTTTCGGTTGGGCGATGCGCAAGGGGAATAATCTGTCTTCGCGCTTATACCCCGAATATCGCAAGCAAACTCATTTGCAGTCGGCGATTTATCCAAGTTTCGCCGCAAGGGGCCGTTACCGCCGGACCAGATGGACCACCGTCTCGCAATGGAAGGTCTGGGGGAAGAGGTCGACCGGCGTGGCGGATACAGGGACGAAGGTGCCCTGATCGCAGAACCTGCGAAGGTCGCGCGCCAGGGTCGCGGGGTCGCAGGAGACGTATGCCACGGCGCGGGCGGGCGTGGAGGCGATGAGGTCGATCGCCTCGGGGGCGAGGCCCGCGCGCGGAGGGTCGACCACCAAGAGGTCGGCTTCCTCGTCCGGAAACTCGCGCACGGCGTCGCCGCCTATTACGTCTACGTTGTCCAAACGTGCGATCTCGAGGTTGCGCCGCAGGTCGCGAACGGCCGGGCCATAGGATTCAACGGCGGCAACGTATTCGCAGCGACGGGCGAGCGGCAGGGTGAAGGTGCCCGCGCCGCAGTAGAGGTCGACGGCGACCTCGTCCTCTTGGGGCTGCAGGGCATCTATCACCAGCTCGATGAGGATTTCCGCCGCTGCGGTGTTGACCTGGAAGAACGATGGCGCAGAAAGGCGCATCTGCTCTTGGGCTATCGACTCGGTCCAAGAGCCCTCGCCCAAAAGCGCCTCGACCCCCGCCACTTTACGGGCGCGGCGGTCTCCCTTGGACATGACGCGCACAACGCTGGAAGGCTTGAGCGAATCGCCCAGGACGCGAGAAACCTGCGCGCGCGGAAACGCCCCCGTGGGCGTCCAGAGCGCGATTTCCAGGGCGCGGGTGCGGCGGGAGGCGCGGATGCCGACGCGTTCGATCTCGAGGTCGCGCGAGTTGCCCAGGTAGCTAAGGGCACCGATCACGCCCTTGAGCGCCTTGGGGTACTTCTTTTCGAACAGGGGGCATTTGTCCACGCGGATGACCCGCTGCGGGTCGCGCCCGTGCATGCCCAAAGAGAACTTTCCGTTTTGGTGGATGGGGGCGAGCTCGACCTTGTTGCGGTAACCCCACTCGTCCTTGGCAAAGCGGATGGGTTTGACCAGATTATCGATTTCTTCCGGCGTGAAGCGGCCGATCCTGCCCAGCGTAGAGCGCAGGTTCTCTTCTTTAGCCGCGAGCTGGGCTTCGCGCGACATGGAGCCCCAGGGGCAGCCTCCGCAGACGCCCACGAAGGGGCAGGGGGCCTGGCGGCGCGAGGGGGAGGGCTCGAGCACCTCTTCGACGACGGCGCGGGAGAAGGAGGCCCCGTCCTCGACCACGCGAGCCTCCACCACGTCGCCGATGACGCCGCCGGAAACAAAGACCGCCTTGCCTTGGGGGTCCCTTGCGAGTCCGTCAGGTCCGTAGGTCATGGCGGTGATGGTGAGCTGCATAGCTTGCCTTTCTGTTGGGCGAATCGCCGCGCGGGCGGCGGTTATATGGTGCGGTATGTTGGTGATAGCGTATCAGAACCAGGTGGCGCTACCCGCCACGCGGGGGTTGTCCACGCGATATCTGCGGAGCGTTTCGGGGTGCCCGCCGGTTTGGGCGTCCGCCGGTATGGGCGTCCGCCGGCTTAGGTCCCCGCCGGGGGCTGTCGCGACCTTACAGTGGAAGGCGGGTTGTGCCAAATAACGGCTTAGTGCGGAGGTTGGGACAAATAGTCGCTTAGTGCGGACCCGAGAGTGACAAATAATGCGTTAGTGCGGAAAGGGCGAGGTATAGTAAGGGTACCTTATGAATAGGGCATTCCCATCACCCGAGCTAGATGGCTCGGGTGATGGCGCTCGATGCATACAGAAGTCGCGCCGGGCCGCCTCCAGTCCGCACTAAGATCGCGCGCGAAACAGTGGTGTAAGAGTCCGGTCCCGCCCCGGCGGTGCATCC
>SAMEA3387495__coassemble_2159_pt1 | contig 10116 bp, 10 predicted proteins | sample SAMEA3387495__metabat2_low_PE_015 | metagenome-assembled genome bin SAMEA3387495 (sample SAMEA3387495) | Felis catus | biome: Faeces | place: United Kingdom | collected 2012
CCCAGTTTGAAGCTGGGTACCCAGGCGGACGTCGCCTTGCGCTTCGTGGACCGCCGTTCCGCGCGCATCGTTCGCACCGGAATCGTCCGCAGCGGCCTGCCTTGTTAGATGTCTTTTTCAACATATGTCCGGGCGAGGCGGTAGACTGGGAACCATAAAGCGACGCGTCCCGGAAGGCGCCTCGATGCGCGCGAGAGATCGGCGCGCGCGGAGGTGCGGGGGCGCATTGATGTGCAACAACGTGAAAGGAGGGCTGCCCATGGATGGTTGGAACCTTACCGGGGCCTCGAGCGCGCCGGCTAAGGAGGAAGACGCCGTCTCCGTCTCGCAGGCGATCGACATCGCCGCCGGGGCGCTGGACCGCATTCCGCAGCTGTGCGTTTTGGGCGAGGTCACGGGCTTTCGCGGCCCCAACGCCCGCAGCGGCCACTGCTATTTCCAGATAAAGGACGATTCGTCCGCCATGGACTGTATCATCTGGAAGGGGACCTACCTTAAGCGCGCGTTCGATTTGCGCGACGGCATGCAGGTTCATCTCACGGGCTCGTTCAACCTTTATAAGGCCCAGGGCAAGATGAGCTTTGTCGCCCGTTCGTTCTCGCTTGCGGGCGAGGGCATGCTGCGCCAGCAGGTGGCGGCGCTGGCCGAGAAGCTGCGCCGCGAGGGTCTTATGGACGAGTCCCGCCGTCGCCGTATCCCCGCGTTTTGCTCGCGCGTCGCCGTGGTCACGTCGCTGTCCGGCGCCGTTATCGACGACGTCAAGCGCACGCTGCGCCGCCGCAACCCGCTGGTGGAGCTTATCTGCGTGGGGTCCAAGGTTCAGGGCGAGGGCGCGCCAGAGGAGCTTATCGAGGGGCTCTGCCGCGCCGCGGCGATCACGCCCGCGCCCGATTGCATCCTGCTGGTGCGCGGCGGCGGTTCGTTCGAGGACCTTATGACCTTCAACGACGAGTCGCTCGCCCGCGCGGTGGCGGCCTGCCCCGTGCCCGTGGTGACCGGTATTGGGCACGAGCCGGATACCTCCATTTGCGACATGGTGGGCGACCGCCGCTGCTCCACGCCTACCGCGGCGGCGGAGTCCGTGGCCCCCGCCATCACCGAGCTCGCGGAGCTTCTGGCGGCTCGCGAGCACCGTTTGGTCCAGTCGTTCACGTCCATGGCCGCCTCCGCGCGCGCGGACCTGGACGCCTCCTCGATGCGAGCCGGCCGCGCCATGACGCAGCGCCTGGCGCAGATGGATGCCGCGCTTGCGGCCTCCGCGTCGCGCCCGTGCCTCATGCGGCCCGCGTTTATGGTCGAGCAGCGCTCGATGGACCTTGCGCGTTCCGCGGAGCGATTCTCGTCCGCGCTCGTCCAATCCCAACAGCGCTACGCCCGCGAGCTCGATGCGTTGTCGCCGCGCCTGGTCGCGTCCACGTCCGGTTTGGCCGCGAAGCGCCACGCTCTGGAGCTGGCGGCCTCTAGGCTTTCCGCTGCGGGTCCCGCCATGCTGAGCGAGCCGGCCGCGCGCCTGGCGCAGGGCGCCGCCAAGCTGGACGCGCTCTCGCCGTTGGGCGTGCTCGCGCGCGGCTACTCCATCGCGTACTCGCAAGATCGCGTGGCGACGTCCACCTCCGCCTTCGCCCCGGGATCGCAGCTGCGCGTTCGCTTGGCGGACGGCGACGTGTACGGCACGGTCGACCGCGTGGAGCCGTCCGGCACCGCGGGCTAGCGCTGCCCGCCGGTGCGCGCCGTCGGCAGAAGCGGCTTGGGACCCGCGTTGACCGTGATGCCGCGCGTCGCCCGGGACGCGCATCGGGCCGAGGGCCCGCGTTGGCGCGCGAAGGGTCCTTGTATTGATAAATAAATGCTAGCCAGCAGATGATTGATGGCTAGCAGATGGTTGATAGGAGAAAAACCATGGCACAGAACAAAAGCGTTGAGGAGCTCAGCTACAAAGAGGCCTCCATCGAGCTGGAGGGCATCATCCGCAACCTAGAGTCCGGCGACCTTGAGCTCGAGGAGTCCCTGGAGGGCTACACCCGCGGCGTGGAGCTGCTCAAGAGCCTGCGCGCTCGCCTTGCCGCCGCGGAGCAGAAGGTCTCCGTCCTCATGAAGGATATCGACGGCGGCGATACCTTGGTCGCCGGCGAGTCTGCCGACACCACGGACGGCCTTAGCTTCTAGAATAGGGGCGTGGCGCCCGCGCCGCATACGGCGCCATCGACCAAACCCGCTTAGAGAGGAACCGCAATGGACGATTGCATCTTCTGCAAGATCGCAGCCCACCAGATCCCTTCCACCGTTGTGTATGAGGACGATAAGGTTATCGCCTTCGATGACCTGGCACCCCAGGCGCCGGTCCACACGCTGGTCATCCCCAAGCACCATTACGCCAACATCATCGACGGCGTGCCGGCGGACGTGCTGGCAGCCATGGTCAACGCCGTTTCTGAGGTGGCCCGCGCCAAGGGCCTGGACGACGGCTTCCGCGTGATCGCCAACACCGGCGAGGTCGCCGGCCAGACCGTTCACCACTTTCATATGCACGTCCTCGGCGGCAAGCCCTTGGGTGAGAACCTGGTCTAGGGACCTGCCGCAAGCGTGTGGCCCGGCATGGTCTCAAGCACATGGTTCGCTAGTCCATGGGCCACAGTCAAGCATTCCGCCTAAACGTGCCGCGCTCCAATCGCCGTATGGCGTATGATTAGGAACGGTATGCAATAGGCTTGTCGCCCCGCGGGGCGAAGTGATTACAAGATGGGAGACACATGAACGTTCTCGTTGTCAATGCTGGCAGCTCCAGCCTGAAGTACCAGCTTCTCAACACCCAGTCCGGTGAGGTCTTTGCCAAGGGCAACTGCGAGCGCATCGGCATCGACGGTTCCTTCATTGGCCACGAGGAGAAGGGCGCCGGCAAGTCGACCCTGGAGGTCGCCCTGCCCGATCACCGCACCGCCATCAAGCACGTGTTCGAGATCCTCGAGACCGTCGACGCTCCCATCGAGGGCATTGGCCATCGCGTCGTCCAGGGCGGCTGGTACTTCCCCGAGTCCGCCGTGGTCACCGACGAGACCCTGGCCCAGGTCCGCGAGGTCGCTCCGCTGGCCCCGCTGCACAACTATGCCGAGGCCGACGTCATCGAGATCTGCCGCGACATGTTCCCCGAGCTGGGCAACGTCATCGTCCCCGATACCGCGTTCCACTACAACATGCCCGAGCGCGCCTGGCGCTACGCCCTGCCCCGCGACGTGGTCGAGAAGCACCACGTCCGCAAGTACGGCGCCCACGGCACCAGCCACCGCTTCATCTGGCGCACCGTCAACGAGTTCATGGAGGGCAAGGCCCACAAGCTCGTGAGCTGCCACCTGGGTTCCGGCGCTTCCCTGTGCGCTATCGAGGACGGCCGCTGCATGGACACCACCATGGGCCTCACCCCGCTCGACGGCCTGGTCATGGGCACCCGCTGCGGCACCTTGGACCCCGCAACCGTCTTCTATCTGAGCCGCGTCGGTGGCTACAGCATCGACGAGATCGACACCATGATGAACAAGCAGTCCGGCCTGCTTGCCGTCTCCGGCGTCTCCTCCGACTCCCGCGACGTTCTCGACGGCGCCTCCAAGGGCGATGAGAACTGCGAGATGGCGGCCGAGATGTTCTCCTATCGCGCGGGCCAGCTCTTCGCCGAGATGGCCGCATCCATGGGCGGCGTCGACACCATGGCCTTCACCGCCGGCATCGGCGAGAACTCCGTCGAGATGCGCCGGCGCGTCGCCGACAAGCTCGCCTGGCTGGGCGTCGAGCTCGCCCCCGAGCTCAATGCTGTCCGCTCCGATGACCCGCGCGTCATCTCCACGCCCAACTCCAAGATCACCTGCCTGGTTGTCCCCACCAACGAGGAGCTCATGATCGCCCTGGACGTCGAGGCCCTGCTCGGCTAATCGCCTTCTTCTATAGCGACCTATTCGGCCCGTCTCCGGTATTCACGCCGGCGGCGGGCCTTTTGCGTGCGTTCAGGCAGCTATTCTGTGGATTCTCGCGGGTGCCGCGACCTTTTCTGTTGAGTTTCGAATGTATGTCATAGAGAATTAGTAGGATTAACCGCGGAAAAAGCGGATACACTGTTACCAATATCTGCCGAATGTTGTAGATAAACGTTCAATCAAGCGAAAGGATTCTCAATGACTCTTTCCGAGCGCAGCATCTCCCGCCGTAGCGCCGTCGCAGCCGGCTTGGGCATCTTCGCTTCTCTTGGCCTTGCTGCTTGCGGCTCCTCTGAGACCGCTGGCTCTGCCCCCGCTTCCTCCTCTTCCGCAGACGAGCAGGTGGACGAGACCGTTCAGATCGACGCGGACGCCTACGACCAGCTGATCGACTCCATCCCCGCCGCCGACGACGCCAAGATCGCTGCCAGCACCTGGGCTACCAAGGTGAAGGATGCCGGCGTCCTGCGCGTGGGCGGCGTCCAGACCTCCATGCTGTTCAGCCTGCTCAACGAGAAGGACGGTGTGCTGCGCGGCTTCGACGCCGGCTTGTCGCAGATGCTTGCCCGCTACATCATGGGCGACGCCGCCAAGATCGAGGACACCCAGGTCACTTCCGACACGCGCGAGTCCGTTCTGCAGAACGATCAGGTCGACGTGGTCTTCGCCACCTACTCCATCAACGACGACCGCAAGAAGGTCATCTCTTTCGCCGGCCCGTACTACACCACCCAGCAGTCCATTTTGGTGATGGTCGACAACAAGGACATCAACTCCGTGGACGACCTCGCCGGTAAGAACGTTGCCGCCCAGTCCGGCTCCACCGGCCCGGCCATCCTGGAGGAGTTCGCTCCCAAGGCTACCGTCCAGGAGTTCAAGACGGACGAGGAGGCCCGCACCGCGCTGTCCCAGGGCCGCGTCGACGCCTATGTTATCGACACCAACATGCTGCTGGGCAGCATGGTTCGCCAGCCCGGCAAGTACCGCCTGGCGGGCGACCCCTTTGGCCCGGTGGACGCCTACGGCATCGGCCTGCCGCTGGATTCCGACGGCGTTGCGTTTGTGAACGAGTTCCTCCAGAAGATCGAGGACGAGGGCATGTGGGCGGACCTCTGGCAGGTCTGCATCGGTGACCGCGCCGGTATCGACGACGTTCCCGAGCCCCCTGCGATCGGCGCATAGCGCTCGCTGAAAGCACATCTTTGCCCGTATTATCGCGGGCGGTGTATTGACGAGTATGGGCCTTCCGCGCTTGCGGTGGGCCCATGTATGTATAAGGAGGGGATACATGGGGATTTCCGAGCTCTTGTCAACATACGGGCAGGACTACCTCAACGGCCTTTTGGTGACGTGGGGCATGACCGCGGCCTCGTTCGCCATGGTGATGGCGCTGGCCGTGCTCATCACCGTTATGCGCGTGTCGCTCTTTAGGCCCTTGCGCATGGTGGGAGACCTGTACGTGCAGGTATTTCGCAACATCCCGGGCGTGGCGCTGCTCATCATCATCGTCTACGCCCTGCCTAACCTGCGCGTCGTGCTCGATTACCGCACCTGCGTGGTGGCCACCACGGTGCTCATGGGCTCGGCCTTTGGGTCGGAGAACTTCATGAGCGGCATCAACACCATCGGCGTGGGGCAAATCGAGGCCGCTCGCTCCATCGGCCTCTCCTTTGGCCAGATCCTGCGTAAAATCGTGATTCCGCAGGCGCTGCGCACCACCGTGCTCCCCATGACCAACCTGCTGATCGCCGTCATGCTCACCACCGCCCTGGGATCCCAGGTGCCGCTCAACCCGCGCGAGCTCACCGGCGTGGTGTCCTTTGTCAACACGCGCGCCACCGGCGGCATCCTGGCCTTCCTGATCTCCGCTCTGGCGTACGTGGGGTCCGCTTTTGTGATCGGCCTGGTGGGTAACCGCATCGACAAGAAGGTGAGGATCCTGCGATGAGCTCACACGGAAACGCAACCTCTATGCGCGATGCGCTCTACGAGGCCCCGGGTCCCAAGACCAAGCGCAAGATCATGGTGGGCACCGCCGTGTCCGCCGTGGTGGTCGCCTGCATCTTGCTGGCGATCTTGGGGCGCTTCTACGCTACCGGCCAGTTGGACCCGCGCTACTGGACGTTCTTTCTCGAGTGGTCTACCTGGCGCTTCTTGCTGCAGGGCTTTGCCGGTACCGTCCGCGTCGCGCTCACCGCGGGCGCCATCTCGCTGGTGCTGGGCATGCTGCTCATGCTGGGCCGCGTCAGCAAGATCAAGCCGCTTTCCGCCGCGTGCCGCGTGGTCATCGACTTCTTCCGCGGCGTTCCCAGCCTGCTGCTGATCTACTTCTTCTTTTTGGTGGTTCCGCAGTACGGCATCAAGATGTCCTCTTTTTGGATGCTGACGCTGCCCGTGGCGCTCGCGGCCTCCGGCGTTTTGGCCGAGGTCTTTCGCGCGGGCGTCAACGCGGTGCCCAAGGGCCAGGTCGAGGCGGCTATGTCCATCGGTCTGTCGCCGGCCAAGACCATGCGCAAAATCGTGCTGCCCCAGGCCGTCCGCTACGTCATCCCTTCGTTGATCTCGCAGCTGGTGGTCGTGGTCAAGGACACCACCGTCGCCTACGTGGTGAGCTACCCGGACCTCATGCAGAACGCGCGCGTGCTCATCACCAGCTACGACGCACTGGTCTCCGTCTACTTCACCATCGCCCTCATCTACATCCTCATCAACTACGCCATCAACAAGGCGTCCGTCGCGGTGGCCAACCGCACCGGCGTCAAGATCATCCGCTAGGCACCTGGAACGGAAAAGCTATGACACAGCAAATCTCAACTGAACCCATCATCGAGCTGCGCCATGTGGACAAGCACTACGGCGACCTGCACGTTCTAAAAGACGTCAACCTCACCGTCCATAAGGGTGAGGTGCTGGTTGTGGTGGGTCCCTCGGGCTCGGGCAAATCCACCATGTGCCGCACCATCAACCGCCTGGAGACCATCGACTCCGGCGAGATCCTCATCGAGGGCGAGCCGCTGCCGCAAGAGGGACGCGAGCTCACCCGCATGCGCTCCGAGCTTGGCATGGTGTTCCAGAGCTTCAACCTGTTCGCCCATATGAGCATCTTGCAAAACGTCACCTTGGGTCCCATCGAGGTCTTGGGGATGAAGAAGGACGAGGCCGAGGCCCGCGCCATGGAGCTGCTCGCCCGCGTGGGCGTGGCCGAGCAGGCCGCCAAGTCGCCCGCCCAGCTCTCCGGCGGCCAGCAGCAGCGCGCCGCCATCGCCCGCTCGCTCGCCATGCATCCCAAGGCCATGATGTTCGACGAGCCCACCAGCGCGCTCGACCCGGAGATGATCAACGAGGTCCTGGACGTCATGGTGGAGCTCGCCCGCGGCGGCATGACCATGGTGGTGGTTACGCACGAGATGAACTTCGCCCGACGCGTGGCGGACCGCGTGGTCTTTATGGCGGAAGGCCGGATCGTGGAGGAGGGCACGCCGGCGGAGTTCTTCGACCATCCCAAGACGCAGCGCGCCCACGACTTCCTCGATTCCATCAAGGGGCACTAGCCTCGCTACGCGTGTCGCGCGAGCGCCTGCCGCGGCACCTTATAACGCACATGAATACGTACTTGCATGGAGGTACTCCCAGCATGATGAATTCTGCTCACGCATTCGCCGAACCAAACCATAAGCGCCCCTTGATCCTAGTAGCCCCGCGCTGGCAGGTGATGGAGCGTACGCTTGAGGTTCCCGAGCAGCTGGCTCCAGAGGAGGTCATGGCGAGTGTCTTCGCCGACGCGATCCTCGCCGCCGGCGGCCTGCCGCTCATGATGCCCTTGACTGATGACGACGACGTGATAGAGACCATGCTCTCCATGTGCGACGGCGTCGCGGTGCCCGGTGGCCAGGATGTGAATCCCGCACGCTGGGGCGATGACTCCCCATATGACGAGTCCCTGCTGTGCGACGTTCGGGACGAGTTCGAGTTCAAGCTGGTGCATCGGGTCCTCGAGCTCGATAAGCCTCTGTTCGCTACCTGCCGCGGCATGCAGCTGCTCAACGTGGCCATGGGCGGAACCCTTTGCATGGACGTTCCCGGGATCGCCCCGCTGGAGGGCACCGGGCTGTGGCGCCACGCCATGGTTCTGAACGACCCCGCGCACCCCGTCGAGGTGCAGGACGGTACTCTGCTAGCGCGCTGCGTGGGCGGCGCGGGACTGATTCAGGCGAATTCAAGCCACCATTGCTGCGTGGACAAGATAGGGGAGGGCGTGCGACTGGTCGCTCGCGCCACCGATGGCATCCCCGAGGCTATCGAGGTGCCGTCTGCCCGTTTCTGCCTGGGTGTGCAGTGGCATCCCGAGTACACCTGGCAGCGCATCGCCACGGACTTTGCCTTATGGCGGGCGTTTGTTGATGCTTGCCGCGCCTAGCGCTCCGAATCGCTTTTGGCTCTCTCGCGGGCCTTCCATTTGCTTGCTATGCAATCGCTCGTGGCGCTGTTTCGCGTTAGAAGCTATGCTGCGAAATGAGTAACGCCCTCCAGTGATAGCATTTGTCATGATTTGTATCGTTGGGGAGCGGGGGTCGCAAATGATACCTATTTCAAAAGGCGTATGCTGGCGTCAATTGCTGCTGGCGTTGCTTTTATCGCTTCCGTATTGTGTGTGGCGCAACGTCGAGCCTGCCGTCCCCGGTCTTTTCGGATTCTTCCCTGCGGCATTGGTGCTGCTATTTGCTCTGGTTTTCAACGACACTCTTGTAAGTTTTCGTCGTACCCACACCGCTGCGATTCGAGTTGTCGCCGTGGTTGCAGCGGTTTCTCTTGCGTCTGTAGAGTTTTACGGTCTCTTTTTGGCACCTGAGTTTGTGGAAGATGAAACTCAGCGAGTACCTTATCTCGTTTCCAGCTTCATCGAGTTCGCATCTTGTTTTGTATTCGTTGCCTCTCTTTTGTTGTTGGATGATGAGAAAGAGCCCGGTGACCCCGGTGTCCTGCGTATTTCACTTTTGCTCGGATTTAGTATTGCGATTCTCTTTTGGGTGGGAGCGAGCCTCTTCGATTTGACCGATCGCATCGAATGCGCTGTCTATTTCCTAGTTGCCTTGCCAGTTGCTTGGCTTGCTATTCGAGTGCTCGAAAACTTTGCCGGTGAGCTTACTTCATTTCATATCGTTGCCGGTCATGAGGTCGCGTATGTGGCGATTGTCTTGTCTAGGGGCGAGGAGTTGAGCTTTGGGTTCTATAGCGGCGTGAAGTCGGTGGTTCCCTTGGCTATCGTCGTTGCGATGGTAGCGTTGGCTTGCCTTGTCGTACCCCGGAGGTCGCACCCTGCTGAGGGTTCCCAGCGACAATCCTCAACTGAAAGCGATGGGTGGACTCTTGAGGGTGATGGGATTGACGAGCTATCTAATCGAGAACAGCAGGTCTTGGCTCATCTTGCGGCGGGGGAGAAAAACGCGGCAATCGCTCAAAACATGGGCATCTCGCCTAGTAGCGTTTCAACTTTCAAAAGTCGCGCTTTCGCGAAGCTGGGGATTCAGGATTATCAACAGTTGATGGAACGAGTCCGTGAGGGAAGGCTTGTCATTCAATCCGATCGGCGATCCGAAGAGGCCAAGCCTGATCGGCACCTTGATGGTTGTCTCCCTATGTATGGTGCCAATATTGGAATCGTTGTGTTCGTGGTGATTGCGAGGCTATCTAAATGGATTGATTCCTATCTGTTCTATCTTCAAGCTCCAGTTTTTATGGTGTCCCCCTATGTGGTTTGGCTTCTCGCGATATTTCTTTTAGTTGCTGGCGTATGGCTGGATCCTGAGGCGGGCAAAGCTGACTGCGAGCAATTGCATGATAGCGGGTTGGAGGCAGTTGTCGCCTCTTCGCTCTGCGTAGCGCTCTGCACGTTTGGTGCGGTCGGTGTTAGTTTCTTTGACATACCTTGGGTTGTCACTTTGGCAGTGGTTGCATTCTGTCTCTTTTCAATCGGCGGGACATGCACTTCCTCTCGACCAATCGAAGCCCGGGCCAAAATGCACTCCGGAGCAATGCGATGCCTATGGGTGCTTTATGCGGGTTGGCGCTTAGTCGTTTTGCAGCTTGTGAAATCTCGCTACAATCCCCCTTTGCACGTTAGGGATGGCGTGGCCCCGCGCCCGACCCTATAATC
>SAMEA3387495__coassemble_2381_pt1 | contig 8887 bp, 9 predicted proteins | sample SAMEA3387495__metabat2_low_PE_015 | metagenome-assembled genome bin SAMEA3387495 (sample SAMEA3387495) | Felis catus | biome: Faeces | place: United Kingdom | collected 2012
CCATGCTGGGCCTTTCTTTTCTGACCATCGTCGCCACGGGCGCGCTGGACGATGTGCTTCAGCTCTCGCCCAAAGCAAAGCTCGCAGGCCAGGTTATCGCCGCCGCGCTCGCCGCCTCCAGCGGCCTGCTCATCCATGCCATCGTCAACCCGTTCGAAGCGGGCGGGGAGATCTCCCTGGGCTTTCTCGCCTACCCCATCACCATCATCTATCTGGTTGCCTATACCAATATCATCAACCTCATCGACGGCCTGGACGGTCTCGCCACCGGTATCTCCGCCATCGCGGGCTGCTCCATGTTCTCCTTCGCCATCCTAGCGGGACGCGGCGACGCCGCCGCCATCTCCGCTGCGCTTATCGGCTCGTGCATCGCCTTCCTTCGCTACAATTTCCACCCCGCCAAGATCTTCCTTGGCGATTCCGGATCTTTGCTGCTTGGCTTCGCGCTGGGCTCTATCTCGCTGCTCAACGTGTCGCGCACCGCAGCGCTCACCTCGCTCATCATCCCGCTCATCGTGGCGGGCGTGCCCATCATCGACACCTTCTCCGCCATCATCCGCCGCATGCGCGCGCACGTGAGCATCGGACAGGCGGACAAGGGCCATATCCACCACCGCCTCATCCAGGGAGGATACGACCAACGGCAAGCGGTGCTTCTCATCTACCTGTGGTGCATCCTGCTCAACCTGGGCGCGGCAGCCATCAACCAAGTAGAGGTCTTCTGGCGCTTTATCATCTTCCTGGTACTTTTAGGCCTCTCAGCCGCCTTCGCGTTTAGGCTCCACCTCTTCGAGCCCGTCTTGCGTCATCATTACAACCCCAAGACCAAGAAGGATGAGATCGTCACGCCGGACGACGAGGCGTTTGCGGACGAGGTCAGGGCGGAGCGCCGCCAACACCAGGAGCGCATCGCCAAGCTCAAGCCGCGCAAACCCGGCGCCGCCCCAACCCCGCGCGACAAGGCCAAGCGCTAATCCCTGCGGCGCGGCCGGCGATCCGACGCAAAGCGCCGAGGAGCCGGGTTCGCGCCCGCCCGATCGAATGCCCATGCAGGCCCCATGGCCGCAACAAGACAAAAAAGGAGACCGCCATGCCCAACGAGCTCAGCTACGAAGTCAGCCTGGAGCGCAGCAACCAGATCCGCGCCGACCTGCCGCTGCACCCCGAGAGGTACACCATGCTCACCGGCGACCGCCCCACCGGCCGCCTGCACCTGGGCCACTATTTCGGCACGCTCAAGAGCCGCGTGGAGCTGCAGGACATGGGCGTGCACACCAACGTGCTCATCGCCGACTACCAGGTCATCACCGACCGCGACTCCACCGACAACATCCAGGACAACGTCTACAACATGGTTCTCGACTACCTGGCATGCGGCCTGGACCCCGATAAGACCATGATCTACACGCACTCCGCCGTGCCCGCGTGCAACCAGCTCATGCTGCCGTTCCTCTCGCTGGTCTCCGAAGCGCTGCTGCAGCGCAACCCCACCGTCAAGGCGGAGATGGAAGCGTCCGGCCACGAGCTCACCGGCCTTCTGCTCACCTATCCCGTGCACCAGGCATGCGACATCCTGTTCTGCAAGGGCAACGTGGTCCCCGTCGGCCGCGACCAGCTGCCGCATATCGAGCTCACCCGCACCATCGCCCGCAAGTTCAACAACCGCTACGGCAAGGTGTTCCCCGAGGTCGACGCGCTGCTGTCCGACACGCCGCTGCTGCCCGGCCTCGACGGCCGCAAGATGAGCAAGTCCTACGGCAACGCCATCAACATCTCCATGACCGCCGAGGAAACCGCCAAGCGCATCAAGAAGAGCCAGACCGACGGCGAGCGCATGATCACGTTCGACCCCGAAGCCCGTCCCGGCGTATCCGGCCTGCTCTCCACCGCCGCCATCTGCACCGGCCGCACGGAGACCGAAATCGCGGATGAGATCGGCATGGGCGGCTCCGGCCAGCTCAAGAAGTACGTCACCGAGAGCGTGAACGAGTACTTCGCCCCCATCCGCGCTCGCCGCGAGGAGCTCGCCCGCGACATGGACTACATCAAGGACGTGCTGCATGAGGGCAACCGCCGCGCCAACCAGATCGCCGAGGCCACGCTCGCAGAGGTGCAGCGGGCCATGGGCATGGTGTACTAGCGCCCTCGCTAGCCAGCGCCCACCATATTGTTCCTAACTTTACAAGCCCGTTCGCCTCGCACCCGGTAGGCGGACGGGCTTCTGCTAGATTGAGAACGTACGGCCACACGTGGCAGCTTGTGTTCTGGACGCGCCCGGGCGCGCAGGTAAAGGGGGAAGCATGTACAAGCTGGTAGCAACTGATATGGACGAGACCTTCTTGGACCACGGCCACCAGATTCCCGAGGCGAACATCCGCGCGATGCAGCGCATGAAAGAGCTGGGCGTGCTCTTTGTCCCATCCAGCGGCAGGTGGTACTCCTCCATCATGGATAACTTCGCCCACCTTGACCCAGCACTGCTCGAAGGCAGCTACGTTATCTCGTACAACGGCGGCTTCATCAACCGCGTGGGCGACCCTAAGCCCCTTACCAGCTGCGGCATCGGCCGCGCGTGCGCCGAGGAGCTCTACGCCCTTGGCTGCGAGCTAGGTAAGTGCATGCACGTCAACGTAGCAGACGGGCACGTTTTCGTGTGCGACGCGCCGGAGGCGGAGCGCACCTATCTTGAGAAGATCTCCGGCGTCACGCACTTTAACAGCGCCGAGCACACCGACCTCTCCTTCCTCGACGGCCGCGACATAGTCAAGGTCCTCTTTATGGATCCTGACTTCGAGAGCCTGCAGCAGCTCGGCCTCGAGCTTGAACCCATGGCGCGGCGCCTGGGCGTCGAGATCACGTTCTCGTCCAAGCGCTACCTCGAGTTCATGCCCGCCGGCATCGACAAGGGCTACGGCCTAAAGAAGCTCGCCGAGATGCTGGGCATCCCCATGGACCAGGTGATTGGCGTGGGAGACTCCGCAAACGACCTCGCTATGATCAAGGCTGCGGGGCTGGGCGTGGGCGTGGCCAACGTCACGGACGATGTCCGCCCCTACTGCGACGCCGTGCTCGAATCCACCGGCGACGACGGCGCCTTCGAGGAACTGGTCGAGAAATACCTGGAGCCCTCGTCCGCACTATAGCCCTACCGACCCGTCGCGGCGGAACCGAGCTGTTACAGCGTTACTCGGAATGAACGAGCGACTTGTAAGCCTTAGTTAACTTATGGAAAGAGTGTGAGGGGCGATCTTTTCCAGTTACCTATAGTTAACTGTTTACTATAGTTAACTCAACGACAGGAACCACCCCGCAGGCGATGAAATTAGGGGCCCTGTCAGAAGGATTGCCTCCCTCCCCTCTGGGCAATTCCAATGGTATACCTCGGAAAAGACCCCGTCACATGCAACGCGGCGGGGTCTTTTCTGCGTTTACGGCGCGGCCAAAACTTAATGCTGGTCGATGGCTCGGATGCTCTTGATGGACCAGGAGAGCAACGCCAGGACGAGCATGGCCGCACCCACCAAAACAAAGCAGCGCGTCACGCCGATCGAGTCGGCGAACAAAGTTGAGAAGATGAGGCCCACGGGCATGGCCCGCTACATACCGCGCCGTACAGACCAAAAACCCGTCCCAAGCAATCCGGATCGACCCTGCACTGCATAAGCGCCATCTGCGGGCTGCTATACAACGGGGACGATACCCCCATAGCGAACGTAAACGCCAGGAACAGGGCGAAGTCCGATGCCGGCAGCAAGCCCGAGGCGAGCGTCGTGACGCCAAACAGGGCGATCGCCAGCACGCAGGAAACGCCCTGGCGCTTGAAACCTCCCGTGGCGCCTGAGCTCCCGATAGCCCTGGACGGTATCCCGCATGAACCCGCGCAGCGCCGCAGCTCCCGCTTGATCCACCTGCTCTCGGCGGACGCGCGGCGTCTCCACGCCCGATATAGCCACGGCGACGCTCGCGATCACCGCGCCGGCAACGTCGAGCGCGACCATGGCGGTAAGACCGAACATGGGGTAGAGAACCGCCGCGATGGCGTTTCCCAAGATATAGCTGCCGGATTGCATGAACTGCTGGATGCCGGCAAGACGGCCCAGCGTCTCCGGCGAGCGAGCATGGGCGTCAACGCGTTGAACGCCGGCGTGCGCAGCGTGGTGCCAAGGGCGCGGACGAACACCATCGCGGCGACGGCCCGCACGGGATGACCGCCCACCGCCGATCCAAACGCGAGCGTGCAACTCACGCCCGCAATGAAGAGGTCGGCGCCTATCATCAACCGCTTGGTCGACGATCGGTCGACGATGGTTCCGGCAAACACTCCGAGCACCGCCATGGGCAGAAAGCCCACGAGGCTCACCAACGACAGGACGCCAGCGGAGCCCGTAGTCAGCGTGACGTGCCAGATAAGCCCCATTTGCAAAACAGAGCTGGTAAGAACTGAAAACGCCTCTCCCAACCAGACAAGGACCAGGGAACGCTTCCAAGAAGCGCGATCATTCTTATGCATATTGATTTTTCCTTTTGATGCGATCGGTTGAAATGCAATGCGACCGGTCGCTCACGCGACCGTGGCTAGAGCCAAATCCTCATGGAAGCAAGCATGGTGAAGCTCCCCTTTTCCCAAAACATGAAAGACTGCAGCAGTCGTGAGTCTCGAACGATGCTACATGGCAACATGCCGTCTGGCAACCGCCCCCAGTCTACCAAGCGTAGATAACGCCGACGGGCAGGGTCTCCCCACCGCCCGGCCGCCGCGATGCGATACACTTAGCCGCAAAAACCATCTTCATCGCAGGGGGATATATGGAACCGGCAGGCAAAGAGGGATTCTTCGAGCGAGTCTACCAGATGGTCGAGCAGGTACCGGAAGGCATGGTCGCCACTTATGGGCAGATAGCCAAGCTGGTTGGCGAGCCCCGCCGCGCACGCTACGTGGGCTACGCCCTGCATGTAAACCCCCGCCCAGGCATCATCCCCTGCCATCGCATTGTTTTCGCGGACGGCCGCCTCGCCCCCGGCTTCGCCTTTGGCGGCCCGGAAGCGCAGCGCGAACTACTGGAAGCAGAAGGCGTGAGCTTTCTTACAGACGGCCGCGTGGACCTGTCCGCCAACCGCTGGCCCGCGGGGCTTGAGTAGGCGAATATGGGGGAGCAACGATTGCAAGACGAGCGCGATAAGCAAAACGAGCACCTGGTTATCCGTGCGATCGAGGCGCGCGACGACGCGGCGATCGCACGGATCATCCGGCACAACCTCGAGGCATACGGTCTCGACCGACCGGGCACGGCGTATTTCGATCCCGAACTCGACCACCTAAGCAGGTACTACTCGGCCTCGCCGCACCGCGCCTACTTTATCGCCGAGCTGGATGGAACCGTGGTGGGCGGCGCGGGCGCGTCACCGGTCCCCGGCGCGACGGGCACGGCGGAGCTACAGAAGCTCTACGTGGCGCCCGAAGCGCAGCGACGCGGCATCGCTACCGCGCTCACCCTCGCGGTCGAGGACTTTGCGCGCCGCGCCGGCTTTAGCACGCTCCACCTGGAAACCCATCATGGCCTTACGGCAGCCATCGCCCTGTACCGCGCGCTGAGCTACGCCGAAGACGACGAACCGCTGCCTGGAAGCCCCCACACCACAATGGATGTGTTCTTCAAGAAAGAGCTATAGGCGCAGGGTCGCTACAATACGGGGGAACGTTGTTTCCCTGCCACGGAAACCCCAACGCTTCAGCGGAGACTCAAACCACAAAAAAGGAACGCTACCATGGCATTCAAGGAAATCAGCATCCACGATCTGCAACTCAACCCCTTCGATAAGATCGGCCGTGACTGGGCGCTCCTCACCGCGGGCGATGCATCTGGATCGAACACCATGACGGTAAGCTGGGGCGGCCTGGGCGTGATATGGAACCGCAACGTGGCAACGGTCTATGTACGGCCGCAGCGCCACACCAAGCAGTTCATCGATGCTGCCGATCGCTTCACGCTCTCCTTCTACAGCCCCGAGCACAAGCGCGCCCTGGGCATTTTGGGAAGCAAGAGCGGGCGCGACGGCGACAAAGTGGCAGAGGTTGGCTTTACGCCCCTCTACCTTGACGGAACCTGTGCGTACGAGCAGGCCCAGCTTGTCCTTGTATGCCGCAAGCTCTACGCAGATGAGATCAAGCCCGACTCCTTTATCGACCGAACCTGCGACACGGCGAACTACCCCGAGCATGACTATCACACCATGTACATCGCCGAGGTTGAGAAGGTGTACGTCTCGGAGTAGCCGACGAGCTTTTCGCGTGACAACGGCTGCGTGACCCCCGCCTCGCAATCCGCTATCGCAAGCGCCTCATCATACGCTCCAGTTCATCATCTCGTTTGTAACGCGCCGGCCTCTGGTTCGCGTCGCGCCCCTGCCCCCGCTTAGAACGAACTCGATACGGCCTGCCGGACGTTCCACGCGGGCGGGGTGCTTGGGCATGCATCTCCCGCGCACGCCGATGCGCCTCAGCCTTGGAGCCGTCGACATCCGAATACTCGGCATCGAGGAGCGCTGCAAGGTCGGCGAGGCCCTTCTCGTCCCACCTGACCGGCATGCGCCACTCGATCGCGCGGATGACATTGAGCAGGAAGTGCCCACCGGCGCCGGTAGTCGCGATATGCGCGCCGCCCAGCCCCTGCGGGGCGTCCATGGTGAACCCGTCGCGGTTATCAACGTAGACCACCAGGTTCACGATGGCCTCGCCCGGGACCCGTCCTTCAAGACTATGGCGAAGCGCGCAGACGTGCCGATGGTTCTGCGAGGGCCCGCGATCGTAATACCGGCCGATGCCGGGCACACCGTTTGAGCCATTCGGCGACGTCACCTCAACCTCATAGCGATCGCGAAACTTCTGCGGGCGCACGGCAATCGGCCCCCGAAGGTTTTTGACCTCGATGACGTAGAGCGCCTGCGCGAAGGCAGGAAAGGCAGCTTGCGCAACACGCCCCAGCGCGCGTTGTCCGCCTCTGCCTCCAAGCGATCAACATCCAACGCGTTGAGCCGCTTCTCCCTATCAATGCGCAGGGTCGCGGTCTTACGTGCCGCATCATCGTAATCAATTGAGCGAAGGCGTGCTCCGCATGCCGGACAGATGTCGCCCCCGTGCCTCAACGGAACCTGTGTGCCGCACTTCCAGCAAACCGCACGGGTAATCGGTGCCTTGTTGCCCATGTGCCTCATCCCTCTCGATGGGGTCCTACGATGTCCTCTATCGTAGGACTTCGTGCGGACATTATTTGACACGGGCTTCAAGCCTAATGCGTTTCCCCAAATCGATAAGCGTCGCCACCCGCCAACCCGCGGATCCCATGCCACGGGCGAGCCCACCGCTACAGACGCGAGCGCCACCAAGCGACCGCGAGCTGCGTCCTATTCTTGTAGCCGGTCTTGGAAAGCACCGAGCTAATCCGGTTTCGCACCGTACCTTCGCTGATAAACGCTTCCGCTGCGATCTCGTGGTTGTCGAGCCCTTCGGCCACCAAGCGAACAATCTCGTATTCGCGCTCCGTCAAGCATTCAAACTCGCGCGGACGGGCATCGAGCTCCGCGGCGGCGGCAGACGCGCCCGCAACGACGCCCCCGCCCGCAGCGGCTCCATCATCCGTCACGCCAGAGTCACCGGTCGCCGTCCGCCCCACCGCCAAAGCATCACGCACGCAAAGCTCGCGCTCAAATAGATCGTCGCGCGTACGTCGCGTCAGGTCGCGCTGGGCCGTAAGCGCGCAGGTTCGCATGGATAGAAGCGCCGCAAGAGCCGCTACCGCAACAACCAGCAGCAATGCGGGCGCCACCCCGCCACGCGCCGCCAATGCGACGGCAGGGAAAAGAGCAGCGGCAGGGGCAACCTTCCACGGCAAGGGTTCGCGCACAGACCGCATGAGCTCATAGAGCGCAGCGGGCACAAAGAAGACGCCGGCGGGCACAGCCACAGCAATCACGCAATACGCAGCGGGCAGGACCGCGCGCCAGCCACAGCTGGACCACTCGCATCCCAAAACGCAAATGACAGATACCAGAAAACAGGCAACGGACGCCAACCCCGTCAACCCGCCGTACAGCGTAAGAACCGCGGGCATCGCAGCGGGACAGCACAGCGCAAGCAGCACCGACAGTACACAGCACGCGTACACAACCGCTATGTCAACTATCCTCTCCATGGGTCTGTATGGTAGCAAAACGCAGTCGTGACAATTGTCACTATCCACATTCCCGCTCCTCAGGCAGCATAAGGGACAACAGACCAATCGACAGCGAAACCATACGGAGGACCCATGGATATCATCGCCGTAGAGAATCTTGTCAAGCGCTATGACGACCTACTCGCCCTCGACCACTTCAATCTACACGTAACCCGGGGCGAGATCTTTGGCTTGCTGGGTCCCAACGGGTCGGGCAAAACCACCAGCATCAACTGCATACTCGCCCTTCTCACATATGACCGCGGCACCATTCAGCTGTTCGGCGAACCCATGGGCCCCACGCGCTACGACCTCAAGCGCCGCATCGGCGTCGTGCCGCAGCAGGTCGCCGTCATCAACGAGCTCACCGTCCGCGAGAACATCGATTACTTCTGCTCGCTAAACGTCCACGACCGCGCACGGCGCCGCGCGCTCGTGGACGAGGCAATCGAGTTCGTGGGACTCGAGGAGTTCTGCCGCTTTCGCCCCGGCAAGCTCTCGGGCGGCCTGCTGCGCCGCCTCAACATCGCCTGCCGCATCGCCCACAAACCGGAACTTATCTTCTTCGACGAGCCCACGGTGGCCGTGGACCCGCAGAGCCGCAACGCCATTCTCACCGGCATCCAACGCCTGCGCGACGAGGGCGCGACCGTGGTATATACGAGCCACTATATGGA
>SAMEA3387495__coassemble_2414_pt1 | contig 8699 bp, 8 predicted proteins | sample SAMEA3387495__metabat2_low_PE_015 | metagenome-assembled genome bin SAMEA3387495 (sample SAMEA3387495) | Felis catus | biome: Faeces | place: United Kingdom | collected 2012
GGCTCCGCCCCGCCGCTCCACGGCGGCTTGTACACCACATTTCGAAGCGCTACCCACTAAGCCATTATTTGGCACACCCCCGTTCCGCACTAACGTACTATTTGGCCCGGCGAACGCTTGACCCCGCCGGGTCGCAGCAAGGGGGGCGCTGCTGGCGCGGACCGGCGCCGCACCGCCCCGGCGCGGGGAGATAGCGAGCCCGCTCTCAGGCCTGTGCCTCTCCCCATTCACCCCCACTCACTTCACAAGCGCCTCGAGCGTTTCGATAAATATCCTCATGTGCGGTGCGATCCACTTGCCTTTATGGTGAATCAGCTGGGTTTCCATCTCCACGGGTGCCAGCTGCGTCGCCACTTCGATCAGGCTTCCCCGTTCCAGTTCGCGCTGTGCGGAAAAGCGGGGTACAAACGTTGCCCCAACGCCGCGTTCCGCCAAGTGAACCAGGGTCTCGGTATTGCCTGCCTCGATTAGCGGATCTATATGCAGATCAAGCTCGCTCAGCGCGCGGTCAAGTTCAAGGCGATAGCTTTCGCCCTGTTCGGTCAAAACAAACGGCAGCTCGCATAAGGAGGCCGCATCCAGGGGCCGACCGGCAGGGGCGCCCTCGTCAACGCTCTCGAGCAGCGCGGGCGATGCTACAAACACCACCTGCTCGCGCCTTAGCGCGCGGGTTACCAGGCCGGATTGATGCACGTGCCCCTCCATCGTGAGTAGCAAATCGATGGTGTTGTTCCGCAGCCCCTCGATCATGCGGCCGCGCTGCGCCGTGGTCACAATGACCTGGACGTGCGGGCAGGTCGAGTGAAAGTGGACGAGGATTTCTGGAAGAATCGCCGTCGCCACGGACTCCACGCTGCCCAACCGCAGAACGCCCACGATGTCTTGGGGAGCGGCTTGGGAGGAGGCGACGGAGGCCTTGGCGGCGCGCGCGGCGCCCGCTATTTCGTTAGCGTGAAAAGCAAAGGCGCGGCCCTGCTCGGTGAGGACGGCGCCTCGCGGCACGCGGTCAAACAGGCGCGCGCCAAGCTCGTGTTCCAGCTGCTTTATCTGCACGGTCACGGCGGATTGCGAATACCCCAGTTTCTCGGCAGCTTTGGAGAAGGTGCCTTGCTCAACAATGGCGAGAAAGGTCTCAATTTCACGCAGCTCCATCAATTGCCTCCTCGATTGCGGCTATGGCAGCGCGGGAACGTGCTTGCACGCGGGACTCATTGCTCGAAAAAACAGACTCTTACCTATAAGTATAAATAATATTAAACGCACAATGAAATAGTTGAATTATACATATGGCAGTAGAGCTGCGAACATGTGGTCAGTCACTTCAGTCATCGCGCTTCAAGAGCGTCTTCACAGGGAAGGGAAAATGCCATGTACGCAAAGGGGTCCACGCAAGAAGCCGACGTCGAGCTCGCGGCGGTGCGCTTTGTCTGCGAGCTGTTCTCGCGAAACCGCCATCTTTCCGAAGGGCCAATCGCCGTCGAGGCCACGCCCGAGCAGCTCCAGGCTATCGCGGACCAGGGCATTCCCGCCCAGGGCCGGCCTTTGGACGAGGTGGTTGCCGAGATGCAGGAGAACATCATCGGCTACGGCTACAACATCGACCACGCTCGCTTCATGGGCTTTGTTCCCGGCCCCGTCAACGCGCTGTCTTGGTTGGGCGACATGATGGCCTCTGGCTATAACCGCCATGCCGGCAGCTTTGCAAACTACCCGGCAGGCTGTGTTGCCGAGCACGAGCTGCTGCGCTGGTTTTGCGACAAGGCCGGATTTCCCCAGACGGCGGGCGGTGTCTTTGTATCCGGCGGTTCCATGGCGAACATGACGGCGCTCATCGCGGCCCGTGATGCAAAGTTGGGCGAGGAGGACTGGTGCCGCGGCGTCGCCTACGTTTCAGAGCAAACGCATAGTTCTGTGGCGAAGGGCCTGCATATGGTGGGCGTGGCTCCCGGCCGTATTCGCACCATCCCCTGCCATGATGACTTCACCATGGACCTGGACGTCCTAGAGCGGGCGATTTGCGTGGACGAGCAAGCCAGTCTCAAGCCGTTTGTGATCATCGCGACCGCCGGTAGCACCAACACCGGCGCGGTGGGACCGCTGCCCCAAATTGCGGATATCGCCCAGGCGCATAACTTGTGGATGCACGTGGACGGTGCCATTGGCGCATCCGTTCTGCTGACGCGCTACCGCGACATGTTGCGTGGAATCGAGCGGGCCGACTCCCTTAGCTGGGATGCGCACAAGTGGCTGTTCCAAACGTATTCCTGCGGCATGGTGCTGGTGCGCGATGAGCGCACCCTGCTCAACAGCTTTAGCACGCATCCGGAATACCTCAAAGATCTGGAGGAGTCCGCGCAGATCACCAATCCATGGGATATGGGCCCGGAGCTCACGCGCCCCGCGCGCGGTCTCAAGCTGTGGTTCACCCTGCAGGTCATGGGGTCGGATGCGCTGTCAGCCGCCGTCGAGCATGGTTTCGATCTTGCCCGCTGGGCGCAGGATGAGCTTGAAAAGAACCCCATGGTGCAGATCGTCTCGCCCGCGCAGATGGCGATGCTCAACTTCCGCTACAGTCCGGAAGGCTTGAGCGAAGAGCAGAAAGACGTGCTCAACGCGCGCATCTCGCATCGTATCGTAGAGAGCGGCGACGCGGGCGTGTTCACCACCGAGCTCAAAGGGATGAAGGTGCTGCGCATCTGCTGCATCCACCCCGAGACTACCGAGCAGGTTATGCGCGAGACCGTCCAGCGGCTCAACGAGTGCTGCGAGGTGGAGCTGGAAGCCCTGCGTGCCGAGATGGATGCCGAGTAGCTCGCAGGGCGGTCCGCCGGGCGTCCGGTCGAGCGGTCCTCGAAGCGTTTACTCGTCCAAAGAGAAGGTTTCCCAATCGCCGTCCGCATGGGGCGCATCGAAGGAGCGATAGCCGCATGAGTACGCATATGCCTGCGCATCGCGAATGCCCCAGCAGATATCGCGGGCGCGGTGCGAGTCCGAGCCGAGCGCGATGGGAACGCCGGCGCGCGCGAAGCGCTCAAGCAGGCTGCGGGTGGGGTAGTAATCGTCCACGCTCTTACGCAATCCGGCGGTCGATACCTCGATGCGCCTGCCGGTGTCGCGTGCGCAGGCGACCATTTGGTCCCACAGCGGGGCGAGGTCGCGAGCGGGGGCGAGGCCCTCGTTGGCAAAGCGCATAGCGAGGTCCGGGTGAGCCATGATGTCGAAGGCGAGGGGGCTCTCGCAGGCGCGGCACCATGCGTCCGCGTAGCGACGCCAGACCTCATCGGCGCCCAGGATTCTCCAAACGTGCAGGTCGCTGCCGTCGTCGATCCAGCCGTTGCCAGAGGCGGGCGAATCTGCGCGGGCAACGGTTCTCGACCCGGCCTCGCCGGCGGCAAGGCGAATGTCGCCCACTTCTCCAATCCAGTGGACGCTGCCCAGGCGCACGACGGCGCCGGCGCTCCAGCGGCCTACGTTTTCCTCGCAGCCGGGATACCAGTCGCATTCAAAACCGTAGACAACCTCAAGGTTGGGGGCGATCCGAGTTGCGAGGTCGCGCGCGGATTCAAAGGCGGCGCGGTGCGCCGGCAGGTCTGCAAACGTTACTTGGACCTCGCCGGCGGGATCCATGCTGGCGGGCAGGGTGAGGTGGTCGGTGGAAACCATGATTCGACAGCCCGCGGCGGCAGCGGCGCGGATGTTCTCCTCAAACGTGGGCTCGCCGTCAGAGAAGCGCGTGTGGGTGTGGCAGTCGACGATGGGCCGGACGGCCGCCGAGGCGTTTGGGGCGGCGACCGGGGCGATGGGCGAATGTGCTGGCGACATGGCTCCTCCTCTGCGGGGTATGCGTATGGGCAATTGTGGCATGCCTGGCTGGTTTTCGCACGCTCTCCGCTCTTGCTTGACGCGAATTTAACGCCGCCTTTTTGGATGAATAACGGCAGGGTGATCGCTGGGTTCCCCGGGCCCCGCTAAATGGTCGCGAGCCCGTGGCGACCTATGCGTCCGCGTGCTAGAATCGCGGCAATGTAAACGCTACCAACAAGGAGATGCAACGACCTAAAGATAGGAGTCAGACATGACCGCTCTCTTTATCGAATACCCCAAGTGCACCACGTGCAAGAAAGCTAAGAAATGGTTGGACGAGCATGGGGTTGAGTACATCGATCGCCATATTGTGGAGGATAACCCCACGGCTGAAGAGCTTGCCTCCTGGCAGCAGCGCTCCGGGCTGCCGCTCCGTCGCTTCTTCAATACCAGCGGTATGAAGTACCGCGAGCTGGGCATCAAGGCCAAGCTGGATGCGGGCATGTCGGATGAGGGGGCCTTCGCCCTGCTGGCGACCGACGGCATGCTGGTGAAGCGCCCCATCGTGGTTACGGACGAAGCGGTCTTGGTGGGCTTCAAAGAGGCCGCTTGGGAGGAGGCCCTGCTGTAGCATCGGTGGACGGATTTGGCCCAGGCGCCGATAGGGATGGCTATTTGCCCAGCATGTGGCGGATGGCGGCGATGGGGTGATGGTAGAGCATGCGCGGGCCCGCATAGCGCATGACATCGCGAATGCGCTGTTGCATCTGCGGGCTATAGCAATGGTGCTCGCATTTGTTGCAAGACGTTTTTGTCTCCATCTTGCGGCATCGTTGGGTGCGCGCCACCGCAAAGCGATCAAGCTCGGCGCAGTCTGGGCATATGGCGTCGCCGCAGTGGGCGGTCTTGGTGCGGGACGCTGCCGGATGGTGCCCGGCGCAGTAGATGGTGACCATTTGCGAGACAACGAGTTTTTCACGCTTGCGCCTTGCTGCGATGCGCGGGGTATCTTCCATGGGGCCTCCAAGCCGATGGCGCTCGGTTTTTCCCAAGCGCCTGAAAAGCGTATAAGTAAGTCTCGGTTTACTATAGCATCGCCCAGCCTTTTTTGCCGTGTCGATTGATTCGCGCCGCGTCACTTCGCGCGTCGTCGTGGCGAATATGGGCCCCGTATCAAAAAAGAGCGCCTGCAGCGCACTGGATGTCGCTGCGGGCGCTCTTTGCCTGCACGGTGCCGAATGGTTCTAGAAAGGGCCCTAGAAGGTGACGCCCAGGACCAGCGTGGTGAACAGGGCTGCTGCGATCGCGCCCACAAAGGGGGCGATGCCGGGGACCAGCAGGCCGTACTTCCAGTTGTTGTCGGTTTTGTTGGCAATGGGGAGAATCTGATAGGCGATGCGGGGGCCAAGGTCGCGCGCCTGGTTCATGGCGAAGCCGGTGACGCCGCCCAAGCCCATGCCTACCGCCCAGACCAAAAGACCCACGCCAATGCCCAGCATCATGGTGTTTTCGCCCACGTTCGCGGCGATGCAGAGGATGCCGGTGAGGAAGACAAACGTGTCGAATGCCTCGATCGCAAAATTGCGCGGCAGGTTGTATGACTCTGTGGTGGGGTTTGTGGAGAAGATGTTGCGTATGGCTACGGGGTCGACCTCGAACTCGGATGCCTTGAAGTCGTCGGCGTAGATGAACCACGCCATGCAGGCGCCGGCGATGCCGCCGAGCATCTCGGCGATGACGTAAGGAACCAGGCTGCTCCAAGGAACGAGGCCAACAATGCTTTGGCACAGGGCCATAGCAGGGTTCATGCATACGCCTCCAAAGATAAAGAGGCAAACGGAGATGCCAAACGACCAGGTGGTGATGGCAAACATGTGTCCTGAGCCGCGGTATTTGCTGCCTTTGAGGGTTTCGTCGCAATGGACGCCGACGCCAAAGACAATCATCAGGGCGGTTGAGGCGAATTCGGCAAAAAGATGTTCGATCATAAAGGTCCTATCTCGATGGAGCGGAGAGAAGGTGGGATGAAAGCACACGGGGGCGGCTGCATATGACTGCCATCCCCTTTCTGCTTCGCATCCTTTTTTAGCCCCCATTTCCGAGTAGCTGCTCACAGACGTTGCTCGTTGTCTGCTCCCGCGACCGTTTATCCGCGGCTGTTTTCATGAGAACGCCATTTGGACGTTTTTCAGCCTTTTGAAACCGCGCAAAAACGTCCAAATGGCGTTCTCACCAGTTTTGAACGCGAGGGAAATCGACCACGGCTGCCAGATTGCCGCTTGGACGCGATAGCGCACCGTTCGGCTAAGGGAAGTGGGTGCTTGCGGGAGGGGGCGCTTGCGGGAGGGGGCGCTTGCGGGAAGGGGCGCGAGGGGAAGATGGGGTTGCGGCGCGCTAGCGCGATACCACAACCCCCAGTCCGTCGGGGATGATCGCGAACTTCGCATCCGCTCCCTTGAGGTCTCTGGCGATGGCGATCGCCTCGTCCACGGTATTGGCAGGGGTCATGTGCATGGCGCGGATCATGTCATGGTCGCAAAGGTCGGTGACCAGGATGACGGGATGATGGGCCAGGATGCGGGCGAAGATCTGCGCGGTCCACTGGTCGGCGAGTGTGTCGCTCTTGGCGCGGGTGATGCAGGACTTCTCAAACTCCGCAGGGTCGTTGTCGGCGATGTTGCGGTAAAAGCCCTCGCCGCCATGGCCGTCACTGCAGCCGGCGATCGAGATGATGACGCCGCCCTCGTCCAACGTGGCTTCTGCCGCGGTCATGCCCTTGACGGCCTGGTAGATGTTCTGGTCAAGGGGGTAGCCGCCGTTGGTGGTAATGGCGACGTCGCAGGGGACGGCCTGGACGCCGGCGAGCTTCTTGATAAAGTCGCACCCGGCCTCGTGCGCGTCGTGGATATCGCCTGCAAACGCGCCGATAACCTCATGGTTGCCGTTGAGCACCACGTTGAGGATGAATTTCAGCCCCGCCATCTCGGCCGCGGCCATCATGTCCTTGTGGACCTTGTTGCCGTCGAGCACGCCGGCGCGGGAGTGGGAATCGTGGATAAACTGACCGTTGTGGTTGTACATGATGGTCTTGTACGAGGCGATGCCGGGGAGCACAGACTTGCGCGAACCGGAGAAGCCGGCGAAGAAATGCGGCTCGATAAAGCCCTCTGCAAGAAGCAGGTCTGCCTGGGCGGCGATGCGGTTGATGATGCAGGAACCGCCGGAGGGCAGGGTGCCAATGTGGGCCATGGCCTCGTCGTCGGTGGCGACGTGTATCACAATCTCCTCGTTCGCCACAATGTCCGCACCGTACTTATCGACCAGTTCCTCATGGGTGGAGGGGCGATGCATGCCGGTGGCGACCAAAATGCGCACGCGCGCCTGCGGGGCGGCGGCGTGGATGCGGCGCAGCAGGATGGGCATGGTGACTTTCGAGGGGACGGGGCGGGTGTGGTCGGAGCTGATGATCACGATGTCGCGCTTGTTGCGGCACAGCTCCTCAAGCGTGGGTGATGAATACGGGTTGTCGAGGGCCTGCTCGATGAGCTGCTCCTGGGTACCTTCTGCCTTGAATTCGCTTTGGTGCCCCTCGAGCACTCCGGCGACGCACTCTTCTGGCAGGCTGATGTGCAGCTTGGTGCGGTCGTACGGCACGTCGATGTCAAACATGGCCATCCCTTTCTGTCATATACCTTCGTTGGCGTTTAAGCCGGGGTAACTATGGGGGTTTGAAAGGGTGCGCGTTATGTCGAATGTAGTTGCCAAATGTCAACTCAACGTTTCGCTAGGTGTATACAGTGGTCGGGCTAAACAAATCTGAAAGGGGCGCCGCATGGCGGAGGAGTCTAGCTATCTAGTTGACTATTTGAGAAAGAAGGGGTTTGCCGAGACGCGCAAGCTACGGCACGAATACCTCTCCTACTACGGACTCGACCAGGAGTATGTCTACGTTTTGGTCTCTGGCGTGGTGAAAACAAGCGTCACATTGCGGGAGGGAAGCGAATTCAACATCTTCTATATCAAGGGCCCCAGCCCGGTGTCGCTGCTGCGCGACGAGGTGAGCAGCCGTGCCAAGGCTCCGTTTACCGTGCGGGTGGAATCTGATGAGGCGCTCTATATGAGGATTCCGCGGGTGGCGTTTTGGGATTTTGTGAACGAGGACCCTTTGCTGCTGGGTTGCGTGAAAGATTACTACCGCTCAAGCTTGGAAGAGACCCTGTACCGTATGAGGTACCTCACCATGAACGGCAAAGTGGGTGCGGTAGGTGGATTTCTCTACGACCTGAACGATCGATTTGGCGCCCCGTGCGAGGGCGGAAGCATGATAACCCTGGACATCACCAACGAGGACATCGCCCAGTTCTGCGGTATCTCGTCCAGAAGCAGCGTTAACCGTATCCTGCGGGGCTTTCGCGAAAAGGGGATTATATCCACGCGCGAGCGCGGAAGCCGCATTGTGATTCACGATAAAGGGCGGCTTGAGCGCTACGTGATGGGCTAGCGCCCGGGCAGGTGGCGGGTGAGCGGCGTTGCCGTTCGTCGGGCACGTTGGGGCCGTTGGTCGTTTTGGCGCACGGGCGCATGCGCGAACGGGGCGCTTGTGGGACGCGCGGGCGGGCGTGGCAGGTACAATACCCTCGTCCAAAAACTGCCAACCAACCGTGCGAAAGAGAAGACGCCTATGTCCGCAATGCAAAAGCTGCTCAAGATCACCAGCATCGCCATGCTTGTTTTGGGCGGCCTGTTCATTCCCCTTACCGTGATGAACTTTATCCACGCAGAGACGTTCCCCGGCATCATCATCGCGGTGCTCACCGCCCTGACGGCGCTCTTCGATATTCGATCGCGCGCGAAACAGTGGTGTAAGAGTCCGGTCCCGCCCCGGCGGTGCATCC
>SAMEA3387495__coassemble_2629_pt1 | contig 7701 bp, 7 predicted proteins | sample SAMEA3387495__metabat2_low_PE_015 | metagenome-assembled genome bin SAMEA3387495 (sample SAMEA3387495) | Felis catus | biome: Faeces | place: United Kingdom | collected 2012
GAAGAAGCGAAGGGCGTTGAGCCCGCAGAGCTTGGCGGTGATGGTTTCGCCAAAGCGCGCCCGCAGCAGGTTCTGGAAAGCCGGCATGTCCGCTGCGCTCGCGATGCAGCGGGGCGTGTCGCAGCCGTCGAAGTCGCTGCCCAGCGCGATAGCGTCCTCGCCATCGCGCTCCAGCCAGCGGTCGATGTGGCGGGAGATGTCGTCGAACGTGGGCTCGCCGCTCTCGCGGAGAAAGCCGCAGCAGAAGTTGAGGCCCACCAGGCCGCCGCGCTCGCGAATGCAATCGAACTGCGCATCGGTAAGGTTGCGCGGCGCTCCGCAGACGGCGCGGCTGTTGGAGTGGCTTGCGACTAGCGGGGCGTCCGTGGAAGATGCGACCTCGTCGAAGCAGCGGTCGTTGAGGTGCGAGACGTCGATTGCCATCCCCATGGCTTCCATGCGCTTCAATGCGGCGAAGCCGGCGGTAGTGAGGCCTTCCGCGGTGTCATGGCCGCTGGCAAGGGGACCGGCTGCATTCCAGCTGAGCGACGCCATGAGGACGCCGCCCAGCGCCGCCTTGTCCACATATGCGGGGTCAAGCGCGAAGAAGCGGGCGTTCTCTATGGTGCGAACGGCGGCGACGCGCCCGGAGTCGAGGATGGCGGAGATGCTTTCGCCGTCGGTTGCCAAGCCTACGCGGCCGCCGTTGAGGGCGATCTGTTCGTCCATATGCAACGCTACGTGTTGGAAGAACTCGAACGATTGCCGTGCGGAGAGCTCGTCTGGAATATAGCAGGCGAAGCACTGCGTCCAGGGCGTGTCGCCGATGCCTTCTAGCGAAATGTGGCAGTGGTTGCGCTTCAAGTCGCGACAAAGCTCGGGCGCGTTCTCGTCACCCGGGCCGTAGAAGTCCATACCGCAGGCGGTTTTGAGATCGCTGGGCAAGCTTTGCCAGGCGAGGCGGTCTGCGGTGTCGCAGTGCAGGTCGAAAACGGTGAACATAAAAGGGTGCATCTCCTAACGGGGCGGCTCGGTATCTTCCATGTCAAGGTGGAGCGTCTGCTCGACTACCTTCATGAGTTCCTCGTCCGTGATAGCCGGATTGAGCTTGACCAAGCCAACCATGCCGAAGATGACCACGCAGAACATCTCGTAGACCATCTCGATTTCAACCTTGTGGAACTGCGCGTATTCGCTCGCAACGCACGCGTCCAGGGCGTTGACGGTCTCTCTGACCGCGCGCACGTCAAAGGCGTCGCGAACGCCAAGCTCTTCTATAACGCGAACCATGGGGCGTTCGTTGCCGGCGGCGTCGTAGAGCGAACGGCGAAACGCCTGCACGCAGGCGCGCAGGGACTGGCGGGTCTTGCCGAATTCCCGGTTCTCATTCCATACCATGGCGCTTTCGACCAGATCCTCGATGTAGTCATCGAGCACGGCGCGAGTGATCTCCTTTTTGCCATGGAAGTAGTAGTAGACCAGCTCGCGCGTCACGCCGGCTTCGGCGGCGATGTCTTTGACGGTGGTTTTTGCCACGCCTTTTTTTTCGTAGAGCGCGCGAGCGGCTTGGGCGATCTGCCCTGCCTGTCCGGTGAGCCGGCGGCTTTCGAGGGAAAGCCTGCTGGTGTGGCCATCGACCCGATGGGTCTTCATGTTCTCGGGCGTATGCATGGCTCTCTTTCGGGACGAGAAAACAACAATGGGCACCCCGCATTCAAACGGGGTGCCCATATTATAAGGACGCTTTCAGCCGATGCGGCTCACGTCTTTTGCACTTGTCGCTGGACGAGCAAGTTGGACAAGCAAGGGGTATACGCTAGCGGTTCTCGTCCACAACGGCCTTGTAGGGGCGAGTATGGGTGTAGATTTCATCGTGCAGGGGGTTAAGGCGCCTGCGCTTGATTTGGATGAGCTGGTAGACCGCGACGCCCGCGTTGAATGCCAGAGCGACGGCGCTGACGATGAAGAACGCGGTGGGGTTGTGCGTGGTTGGGATAGGGGCGATTCGGTCGGCGAACTGCGGGACCGTCATGATGAACATGATCCACAGGCCCAGGGTTTGGGCGCGGTGCTGCAGCCAGGCACCGCGCTTGATGAAGAACGTGGGAATGGTGCAGGAGAGCAGAAGGGCCAGGCCGCAGTAAGCGGAATGGTCTGAGATGCAGTTATAGGTGTAGGCGAAGTTCCACAGGTCGTAGGCGATGATCCAGGGCCAGATCATATCGGGCCAGATCATGTCACGGGTTTTGTCGCGAGAGACAAAGATGCCAAGCCAGCCGCAGATAGTGATGATGTTGAGGATGCCCGCGATGCCGTTCATGATGTTCCAGGGGCCGGAGATGGTCCACAAGTTCTCGACGGTGCCGCCTTCCCACAAGCCAAAGCTGAAGACCTGGAAATCGCGTAGCACCGCCTCGGCGATGTTGATAGCGAGGATGAGCGGCGGAAAGCACAGGGCCCACTTCTTTTCATAGAGGTGGTGGGTCTGGCCGTCCTTACCGGTCCAGCTGACAAAGCGCAGCGCCATGAAGCCCAGGCAGCCCGCGAGCGCGGAGTAGGTCTTGACCCAGTTGAACCAGGTGCCGGTGCCGTATTCGTTGCCGGGGGCGGCGGTGGTGGGCCATACAAAGATGGTCAGCACCAGCGGAACGATGCCAAACAGGGTGATGCCGGCCCAGGGTTTGGAGCGACCGAGCTCATTGAACGCCATGAGGGCAAACAGGATGAAGAGCCAAATGGCCCAATAGGACATATCGCCTGCCGTGTAGAGCAGCCCCATAAATCCTCCTCTGGTAGGGGTGTGGAACATAAGCGAGCCCAGTATACTAAGCTGCTTCTCCACATCCTTTACATATTTAATCTGCCTGTGAAACGGACGACCTGCGGAAAGGGGGCGCTTGCTCAAAAAAGCACTGGATGTAAAAAGATACGAACATACGTTCTGTTTTTATGGTACTATAACAGCATGGTGAAAGCGGAAGAGAAGGGAGCGGAGATGGACGATTGCGGGTTTGAATTGATCGAAGGTTGTAAGGATGTGCGGAGCGGGGCGGCGGTTCTTTTTCAAAGTGAGCAGGACGAGGAGGACCTGAGGGTCGAGTGCGCTATTACAGCGGACGGATGCATGGACATCATGCAAGAGAGCGCCGGCCCCCTGACCGAGTGGTGCTTTGAAGAAAGCCCACATAGGGTGGAGACGTACGCTGGCGCTGACGCGGTCGACGCGCTGATGCGGTACTTCCATTTGGATATTCCCGAGCAGCTGCCCGAGCTTCTGCGCATCGAGTACATGGGGTATGACTGCGGCATGAGAATCCGGGCGCTCATGCGCAGCCTAGATGTTCCCTATGAGGTGATTGAAAGCGATATCGTGCGATAGGGGTCCAACGGTATACTGTCACGCGGACAAGTTGGTATGAGTGGAGGCGCTTTCATGGCTCGCAGATGGACGAATCGGTACCGTGCGGTTGAGATGGACGGAATTGCTGCATCGTATGACGTTGTGGTGGTTGGGGCGGGCCCTGCGGGGATCATGGCCGCCGTCGAAAGCGCCCGCGCTGCGCAAAGCGTCTTGCTTGTGGAGGCGTCCTCCCTTCCGCGCGAGAAAAGCTGCGGAGGCATGTTGAACCTCTACTCCAGGCGAGCGCTTGAACCCTACGGGGCGGTTCCCGAGGAGATGATTCTCGACCCCAAGTGGATTGATTTTCGCTACTACCACATTGATCGCGAGGTAAAAAAACCTACGCAGGTGCGTTTCTTGAATGTTGACAGGGGAATGTTCGACGAGTGGCTTCTCAGTTTCCTGCCCGCCAACGTGCACGTTGCCTGCGGGGTGCGCTTGGCGGACCTTTGGCAAAGCCCCGTGAAGGCAAGGGTGCTTCTGAAGGGCCTCCGTGCAGACGGATCTCGCGCGGAAGCGAGTGTGGACTGCTTGTATCTCATCGCAGCGGATGGACCGCGTGCCACGGTAAGGGAGAGGCTTGGTCTGCGTCCCTTTGACCGCTATATCACGGTGCAGGAGTACGTGAGCATCGAGCGCGGGGCTATCGAGCCGTATTTCGATTGCATCTACTCAAAGGAATTTGATCGCGACTACGGTATCGGCTACATCATGCCGAAGGGCGATGTGGCGATTATCGGCTCGATTTTCTACCCTGGATCGAGAGACGTTGAGCGCAAACATGAGGATGTGCTTGATAGGCTGCGCGACATCTACCCGTTTGGCGAGTCGGTGAAGCGCGAGACGTGGATCGCCGCGCATCTTCGCCGTCCCGCAGACCTGGTCGCGGGAAAGGGGAGGGTTCTTCTAGCCGGAGAGGGCGGCGGCTTTTTGTCGTGCACGTCCGGCGAGGGGATATCCTTTGCGCTTAATTCGGGCATTATGGCGGGAAAGGCCGTGGCGGCTGCATTCGAAGACGATTCCCTGGTGGCTTCATCGGCGCTTGAATGCTATGAAAGGGCCTTGAAGCCCATGAAGAAGAATCTGGCGTTTCGCATGGGGATGTTTCCCATTATGAACAACTATGCCTGCAAGAACCTTGCTTGTCTGGTGCCAACGCCTCTTGTGAGCAAGATGACGGAGCGCTTGTAGCCGATTGCTTGATCTGACGGATTACATGGACGCCGCTGGGCGGAAATATGTGCACGGTGAGGGCATTTTGGTATTCGCCCAACAAGCAAAGGGTACGTTAGCAATAGCGGCCGGCTGGATGGCCGCGTCCATAGCTGGCGAGGATAGGAGCCCTTATGTTGTTCAAGAACGTGTTGGTTCCCTACGATGAGTCGGAACATGCCGCGGCTGCTCTTCATCTGGCGATTGACTTGGTTGGCGATGATCCCGAAGCGACGATTCGGGTGGTCACGGTTGTCTCAAATGACATCATGCCCCCTTCTGCGCTTTCAGCGGCGGTTGCCTTCGATACGTCCCCGGTGAGTTATGAGAATTACGAGGCCCTCTTGTCGCATATCGCCGAGCGGTCCGATCGTGAACTTCATGATGATGTGGCCGGGCTTTTGGGGAAGGACTTGCAGGGCATACACGCGAAGCTGGTCATTGAGACCAGGCTTGCAGGTTCTCCCGTCGAGGGGATTACCAACTATGCGATGGATCATTGCTGCGACCTCATCGTGATGGGTCGTCGCGGCCTGGGGGCTTTGCGAGGCATGCTCGGAAGCGTGAGCTACGGCGTTCTGCGCTCGGCGGACATTCCGGTTTTAACGGTAAAGTGAGGGCGCGTATCTAAAAAGCATCGATAAAGAAAAAGGGTCCCGTTTGGGACCCTTAATCAAATCATACTGGCGGAGAGCTGGGGATTCGAACCCCAGATTCCCTTTTGGGGAATACTCGCTTAGCAGGCGAGCACCTTCGGCCTCTCGGTCAGCTCTCCGTAACAGCTAGTGAATAATAACCCATTAGCGGTACTTTGCACAAGACATGCTCAGCAAGTCTTCAAAACTTCAGCCCAATTCAATCCTGTTGCATCTGGTTTTGCTAGTACGTTCCGTATTCAAGGTGCGCGATACCGGGCTGCAAGGAGCGGTTGATGGCTCCAAGTTCGTCGCGCCCCATCGTCCTCCACATGCAATAGACGCAGCGAATGGCGAGGAAGAAGAAGCCGTTGTCGACAAGGAGCACGGCGAGGTCGGCGATGCGGTTTGAGAATTCCTCGGTTGGAGGAACGGGAATCCCCTCTGCGCGGGCAACTTCGACGGCCTGCGAAAAGTTGAGCCTACCGGAAAGCCCTTCTTTTTGACAAAGGGCGCGAAGCTCTTCATCTGCAACCTCGCTGACCTGTTCGCCGGGTGGGACCAGGCTATAGCATGCGAGCGCTACATCGATGCGGCCGAGTTGCCAGTAGGCGAACGCGACGCGGTAGAAATAGTAGCTTATGGTCTCGCGGTCATAAGCGCATCGCAGGCCGTGTTTGACGACCTCGGTTATCTCATCGAATCTCTCAAGGCGACTGAGCGCGCTGATAAGAAGAAGATGCGCTTGGGTCGATGTGACGGAAACGTCGAGAAGCCTATGCAACTCGTCTAAGGCTCGAGTGTAGTTGCCGGACTTGAGATACATGGTCGCCAGGTCGCTCTCCGCGAAGAACAACGCATCGGGCGCTCGCAAGATACGGGTTGTTGGATCATCTTCGAAAAGGGGGAGCAAAAGCCTGCCCAGGTGATTCTCGCAAAACTGGGTCTGCACGGCTCCGCTTGATTGAAGCTCCGCGACCACGCATGCGGCGGATATCTCCTCGGTGAGTTTGATAAGGCCTTCCGCGGACTCGGCGGGATCGCTTTCGAAATGCTCTCTCAGTTCCTTGATGCGGATGTTGTACGGGCTATCCTCATCCTCCATCACTTCGAGTTCGGAAGCCTTGTCCGCCATGAGCAGACGGCGTAGACATTCGGGGAGGTCGCGCGGGTCATCCTTTGGTTGGGCGTCGCGAACGGTGGAACCCAACTGGGGCATGGGCTGATCGATGCATAGCGGAGCGAGTTCGGTGGTGCACCGACCATCGCGCAGGGACGTCCCTGTGAGCGTGCGCGCAAGGGGGACAAGGCGGGCGAGATAGTCTTCTCGTTCGTATTTCATAAACCTGGAATGGTTGGGCTTTGCCTGGTTGTCCATTTGAACGTAGCACGTATGGATGCCCAGGCCGGATGCGAAGCAGGCTCCGGCGAGGACAAGCGCCATGCGAAAGCCGTGTTCAAGGGCGAGGGCCTCGCGGTCTGTGTCCAAAATCTCCTTCCATACCACCGTTGATTTGGGCGTGCCGCTAAAAGCTTCTTCGGCGGGGAGGTCTTCGGGCTGAGGGGCGAGGAAATTGACGGCCATCACGCCGTTTTTCGCATCGACGCGGTATGTGTAGTCAAGACGGGTGACCAGCGAGAGATGCTCGACAAGGGACGCGAAACGGCTGCGGATATCCCACTCTCCGCCGGGCGTGCAGGCAATGGTGCCGGGCGATGCCCAGGGGTTGGGTTCGATGGATTTCTCCATGAGGCGATCAACGTAGCCGGTGATGATGCGGAATTGCTCGATATCAAGGTTGGCGCAGATTCGCTCGACACCGTCGGCGCGTGGGGGGAGGTCTTCGCCCGTGATGGTGTCGGCGATCTTCGACAGGCGATTCAGGATGGATTCAAGCGCATAAAGCAGCCTGGCGTCATGGGGCGAGACGGCTTCACGATCATAGTTGATATAGAACGCGTCCATGAGTTCGATGCGGGCGAGGGAGACCGAGCCCACGGTCGAGATCTCGCGAAGCTTATCGAGGTCGATATGGCTTATAAGCCGCTTTGCATACAGTTCAAAGCCGCTGGGGTCCTCTTTCTCGGAGATGGCGCGCATCGATACCGTAAGGGCGTCGACTAGTTGCATGGAGGCGAGCGAAAGGAAGAACTCGGTGGCACCAAGGTCGCTGAGGATGGGATTGCCTTCATTTTGGTCGGTACGATGCGACATGTTAAATCACTCCTCAAAGATCGCGCTACTCGGCTCTGTATGTTCCCATTTTCCTACGTTGGGAACAATGATTGTGGCCGCTTGGGTCTCATGGGCGATTCGTAATTGTGTAAATATGGACGATGACCTCGCGAAACCGTATCTCGAGCAAGAGAAGTTCAAAAAAAGTTGATATTTATGCTTGACGTTATCTAGGGTGAGTGACATTATATTCCTTGCGTTGCGGCGTTACCTCAGCTGGATAGAGGGTCTGACTACGA
>SAMEA3387495__coassemble_3371_pt1 | contig 5670 bp, 5 predicted proteins | sample SAMEA3387495__metabat2_low_PE_015 | metagenome-assembled genome bin SAMEA3387495 (sample SAMEA3387495) | Felis catus | biome: Faeces | place: United Kingdom | collected 2012
GCCTTCTTGCCCATCTCGGGGAAGGTGAAGATACGCTTGCGGATGTCCATGAAGTCCATGGCCATGTCCTCGAAGTTGCACTCGGGGTGCTCGTACATCATCCACATGATCTTACCGGCGTCCATAGCGGATCCGCCGCCGACCGCGATGATGACGTCGGGCTCGAAGAGGGCCATCTGGGCGGCACCGCGGCGCGCGCACTGCAGCGAGGGATCGGGCTCGACATCGTAGAAGCAGTCGTGAGCGATGCCCATCTTGTCCAGCTTGGCCTCGATAGCACGGGTGTTGCCGTTCTTGAAGAGGAACTGGTCGGTAACGATGAAGGCGCGCTTCTTACCCATGACGGTGCCAAGCTCGTCGAGTGCGACGGGAGTGGAACCCTTCTTGAAGTAGACCTTCTCGGGAGCCCTGAACCAGAGCATGTTCTCGCGGCGCTCAGCCACGGTCTTTACGTTCAGCAAGTGCTTCACCCCAACGTTCTCGGAGACGGAGTTGCCACCCCAGGAACCGCAGCCCAGGGTAAGGGAGGGCTTCATACCGAAGTTGTACAGGTCGCCGATGCCGCCCTGGGAGGAGGGGGTGTTGACGACGATGCGGCAAGCCTTCATCGTGTCCTCGAACAGGGAGATCTTCTCGGCCTGGGCAGGATGCACGTAGAGGGACGCGGTGTGGCCGGGGCCGCCGGCGAGGACCAGGTGCTCTGCCTTGTCCACTGCCTCCTGGAAGTTGGCGGCGTGATACATCGCCAGTACGGGGGAGAGCTTCTCGTGCGAGAACTCTTCCTTCTCGGGATCGGTGGATTCCACCTCGGCGATCAGGATCTTGGTCTTTGCGGGCACCTCGATACCGGCGAGTTCGGCGATCTTGGCGGCGGGCATACCGGGGATTCGATGGTCCAGGGCGCCGTTCTTGAACATGGCCTCGCGCAGGGCCTCCATCTCGGCGCCCTTCTTCACGAAGTAGCAGCCGCGGCGAGCGAACTCGGACTTGACCTGGTCGTAGATGGTGTCGATAACGGTAACGGACTGCTCGGAAGCGCAAATCATGCCGTTGTCAAAGGTCTTGGAGTGAATGATGGAGTTGACGGCGAGTTTGACGTCCGCGGTGTCATCGATGACGACGGGGGTGTTGCCAGCGCCGACGCCCAGGGCGGGCTTGCCGGAGCTGTAGGCAGCCTTGACCATGCCCGGGCCGCCGGTCGCGAGGATGATGTCAACGTCGCGCATAACCATATTAGTGAGGTCGATGGAGGGAACGTCGACCCAGCCGATGATCTCCTCGGGTGCGCCGGCCTTGACGGCGGCATCCAGTACCAGCTTGGCGGCCGCGATAGTGCACTTAGCGGCTGCGGGATGCGGGCTGATAATGATCGCGTTACGAGTCTTCAAGCAGATAAGACACTTGAAAATAGCTGTGGAGGTGGGGTTGGTGGTGGGGATGACCGCACCAACAAGACCGATGGGCTCGGCTATCTTGGTTATGCCGTACGCCTCGTCGCGCTCGATAACTCCGCACGTCTTGGTGTTCTTGTACGCGTTGTAGATGTACTCGGCAGCGTAGTGATTCTTGATCACCTTGTCCTCGAGGACACCACGACCGGTCTCTTCCACGGCCATACGGGCCAGGGGGATGCGAGCCTTGTTCGCGGCCATCGCAGCCTCATAGAAGATCTTGTCGACCTGCTCCTGCGTAAACTTAGAAAAAATCCCCTGGGCCTCGCGCATGCGCGCGAGCTTCGCCTCAAGGGATTCAACTGAATCTACGATTTGTGGTGCAGGGTTTGAGATAGGTTTCTTTGCCATACTGCTCTCCTTAAGCGGCGGCCTTACCCAACAACTCGAATGATAGCAATTAGAAAAAGGGAAGTGAACAGACTTTTGATAGTAATATATAGTTGAAGCGCTCCAATTACGAATAATTATATATTTAGAAGTAGGTGAACGGGTTTATTAGTCGACAGTTTCCTTTGATATTTCGAAGATTCTCCTAGTAATCTTTATTCCCATTATAGATAATTCCTGTTTATAAATAATGTAAGCAATTAATTGATTGAAGCGTTTCATTTTAAAAATAACTGTAGCCGGCTTATTCAGTGCCGGATTCCCTTAAATCATCTTGCGCTGAACGAAGAAGGGGCAACGTTTAGCTACTTTTGGTTTTATTCGGGTGCTTTTTTGAAAACCTATTCATAACGTATGTGGGGATAGCGTTCAAAGTATGGATAGCGGGTATAGTAATGAAACGTTGTGTACACTCGAGGAAACCGGGGACCGCCAGTGGGCCTTAGGAAAAAGATCAAAAAAGAGCTAATCGGTACGTCCGATTACCCCTCAAATAAAATATTTACGATCTCCAATTTCATCACCTTCATTAGGTTGATCTTAACGTTTGTATTTCTCTACTTATTTGTCACGGATTACAACCGTTATGTTGCGCTCGTAATCTATGCTGTCGCCGCATCTACAGATTGGCTTGATGGACAGATAGCCAGAGCTACCAAAACGGTCAGCTGGCTGGGTAAGATGATGGATCCTATCGTAGATCGCGCCCTTCTGTTCACCGGCGTCGTCGGGCTTGTTGCGAGAGCAGAGCTTCCCTTATGGGTTTGCGCGCTCATTATCGGTCGCGATGTATATCTCGGTTTGGGTAACCTCATCGTTCGCCGATATCATCGGCGACCCATCGACGTCGTCTACACCGGCAAGGCGGCCACGGCCTTCCTTATGGCCGGTTTCTCGCTGATGCTGCTCGGTCTCCCTGTTTTGGATGGACTGAGCTTGCTGCCCGCGTCCTTTTCCAGTTTTCCGGGCCTTAACGGCACCCCGGCACCCATGGGAATTTTCTTCGTGTACCTTGGAGTTATCTTCTCTATGATCACGGGGGTTATATACACCTGCAAGGGCATCAAGGCGATTAGGCACGCGCTTGATCACCCGGAAGACGAAGAGGCGGATTTTCTCAATCCAGAAATTATTGAGTCCGATGAGCAGGTTTCCCCTGAGCACTAATCGTTCTCAGTGGGGTAGAATATCGAGTATGTAATTTCATTTTTTACTAGGGGTTTGCCATGGTAGAGACTTATAACAACATGTCCGGCATGGGCGAGGGCACCGATGCCACCTGCGTTTTCCGTATGCCTTTGGACGACGCGACCGCACCCGACCTTATGAGAAGGGTCCAAGTTAGCACTCCCGTTCTCACCATCATTAAGGGCCCCCAGACTGGCAACACTTTCGAGCTGGACGAGGTCGAGACCACTGTCGGTCGCGATCCGGCTAACAGCATCTTCCTTAACGACATGACCGTGTCTCGCGCCCACGCGAAGATCAAGCGCGGGCCCATGGGGGTCCTCATCGAGGACCTGGGCTCCCTTAACGGCACATGGGTCGATGGCGCCATCGTAAACTCCGCGCCCCTCCATGACGGCTCTTCCGTTCAGATCGGTACGTTCACGCTCATCTATCACGAGAGCACGCCGGAGCGCATTGAGACTGGTGAGTAATTTGGCTGAGCGCAGCTACCTCAGCATCGGTCAGGTCGTCAACTTGTTGCGAGGCGCCTATCCAGATCTCTCGAACTCTAAGATACGCTTCTTGGAGGACGAGGGGCTGATAACGCCGCATCGCACTCCAAAAGGCTACCGTCAATACTCAAAAGAGGACGTTGACCGCCTCGAAGTCATTTTGCATCTACAAAAAACGCGATACATGCCGTTGAACGTAATCAAGCAGAAGCTCGAGAGTGCTACCGATTTATCCACTCTCGCCTTTGAGATCGGCTTGCTTTCCGATCTCCCCATGAAGGCGCAGCCCAAGGAGAGCAAGCAGAAGCTGCATCCCATAGAGGACATGCCGGACCTGCTCGGGGTCGAGATATCATTCGTCCGCTCCCTTGCGGAGAATGACCTCATACGCATCATCAAAAGTCCGCAGAATCGCGAACTCATCGATGGTCGCGATTTCGAGATTATCCGCTACTGCGCCGAGCTGTCTCGTTTTCATATCGAGCCGCGCAACCTTCGCCAGTACGTTTCCGCAGCCAACCGCGAGTCGACCATGTTCGAGCAAGTTTTGATCGGCATGCTCGGCATGGACGATTCGGACGATGACCGCGCCGCAAAGCTGGAACGAGCTTTCAGCAAGCTTCACGATCTCACCGACGGCGTTCGCACCGCACTGCTCAAGAATAGGGTTTTCGAGTCGCTTAACGCTATTGTGGAGGACGCCGACGTCGACACGATTGACGAGCAGCTTTCTCGCGCAGACCAGGCCGCTAAGACCCGGGCGGCTCAAAGCAATGCCGATTCCACGAAGATAAAGCCCATCGAGGTTCCGTCTCTTAAGAACCGTGCTTCGGTTTCAAGCTCTCGTCGCTAGACGATGCTATAGGCCAGCCACAGGAAAGGTGTCCGTTCAATGTCCGATTTCAACTTCGAGTCCCTTATCGTCGATATTCCCGACTATCCCGAGCCCGGCGTCGTTTTCAAAGACATCACGCCTCTGTTCGCCGATCCGGATGGTCTCCGAGAGACCGTTGTAACCATTGCCGACCATTTTCGCGATGCTGGAATCACCAAGGTTGTCGGCCCTGAAGCGCGCGGCTTCATCGTCGGCGTGCCTGTTGCCATGGAACTGGGTGCAGGCTTCATTCCTGCTCGCAAGCCTGGAAAGCTTCCTCGTGATACCTATTCGGTTAGCTATGAACTCGAATACGGTACCGACTCGCTTGAGATTCACAAGGATGCAATCAAACCCGGCGATAAAGTTCTCATAGTCGACGATCTCATCGCAACGGGTGGCACTGCTGCGGCGACCGGTAAGCTCGTCCAGCAAATCGGCGCCGAACTTGTCGGATTTGCATGCATTCTTGAGCTTCAGTTCCTTAATCCTCGTGCGACGCTTGCCGAGTCTGGCGATCACGACGTATTCAGCCTTATCAAGGTTAGCTAGACACATTTTGCAAACCCTTGTACTGATTAGAAAGGCGTCCGATTATCGGACTTTTTTCTAATATGAGTTGAACATTGTCAAGAGGCAAAATCGGCCCGTCCCTCCCGGAGCTACCGGAGGGACGGGCCTACCTATCTTCACCCGGCGACCGCGCCGCTGGAGGGCGCGTCTTCTCGACGCACGTTCGGCATTCTAATATCCGCGCGTGGCCTTCTCGGCTGCGCATTTCGTTGCTACGGCTGGGGGCCTCGCGGCGAAATCGGAGTCTGTCGACGGGCGTGGCGGTGTCCCCGCCGCCCAAAAAAAAGAACTCGAGTGGCCTCCCAACGGCCTCGAGCGCGGCGCGCGCCGGGGTCGGACCCTGTGTCCGGGGACGGCGGCGCGCTACGCGGCGGCCATCCCCGCTATCGCCCACACCCAGCAGGCCATCTCGCGCGCCGTGGCGCAGTTGGCCACGCACGGCCTCTTGCCGGCGGCGGCCATGGCCTCCCTGCGGTCGATCAGCCTGCGGCTGCACTTCGCCGCGTGGCGCCGCATCGCCGGGGCGACCTCCTGCCCGGGCGCGAGGGGCTTCGGGTCGCGCGAGGACGCGGACACGTGCCAGGCGGCCTCCACGTTACAGATTGAGACGAATCGAGCCGCCACAAAGATGTCTGTTCCCTTCGTGGAGGGTGATTGCATGCGGGGTACCATGGGATTATTTCATGGTTCAACTTCGATG